>Ga0073928_10004455_pt1 | contig 20724 bp, 20 predicted proteins | sample PaiPotPPA55metaG_FD_76969 | JGI IMG/M metagenome (GOLD analysis project Ga0073928, IMG submission 76969) | Iron sulfur acid spring bacterial and archeal communities from Banff, Canada, to study Microbial Dark Matter (Phase II) - Paint Pots PPA... ...
AGCCTGCTGCGCGATCTGGCCAAGGCCGCACCGGAGGACCCGCGGCGCGAGCTGTTCGCGCTCGCGGCGGTTTAGCAAGGAGAAAGAATGCCCGGACGACCGAAAAAGAGAGCCCGCGCCGGGTACATGATCAGCGCCGTGGCCGAGCTTTACAAGCTGCATCCGCAAACGCTGCGGCTATACGAGCGCGTGGGATTGCTGAAGCCGTCGCGCTCACAGGGCAACACGCGGCTTTACACCGACCAGGACCTTGAGCGGCTTGAGGTGATTCTGAACCTCACGCGCGAGCTCGGCGTGAATCTTGCGGGCATCGAGATCATTCTGAACATGCGCGACAAAATGGCCGAGATGCAGTCGCAGATGGAGCAGTTCATCGGATTTGTTCGCAGCGAGCTGTCGCGCGGCTTCCCGTTTGCGGACGAGCGCAAAATGCGCAACGCCATCGTCCGCTCGGCGTCTCCCAAGGCGATTCGCGTCGAGAAGTAACCCACACGTAGTTTCCACAGGACGCACAGGCGTGCACAGGCAGGCGGCTTGCGGCGCGCCCCCGTCGCGCCTATGCTAAGAGAATGGCGCGAGCAGATTGCCCCCACTGCGGCGGCTCCGGCTGGAAAACGATTACGCAGGGTGAATCGCGCGTGGCGGTTCGCTGCGAGTGTGCCGCGGAGGACCGTACCGCGCACACGCTTGCCCGGGCGCGCATTCCGCAGCGGTATCTCCACTGCGACTTTCAGAGCTTCGACGCCGATTTGCAGTACGACCATGGGCCGGCGGCGGAACTTGCCGCATGGAACCGCAGCCTCGAGCAGGCCCGCGTGGTCGTGCAGGGATTCGCACGGGATTATCCCGCCGGCGTCGAGCACGGCCTGCTGCTGATGGGGCCGTGCGGCGTAGGGAAAACGCACCTCGCCGTGGCGGCGCTCCAGGAGATTGTGCTGCGGGGCCACACGGGACTTTTCTACGACTACCGGGAGCTGCTCAAGGAAATCCAGGGGAGCTACAATCCCGAAAGCCCGGCAACCGAGCTGGGCGTGCTCGATCCGGTGCTCACCGCCGAAGTGCTGCTGCTCGACGACCTGGGCGCGAGCAAGCCTTCGCTGTGGGCGCTCGAGACGCTGGGGCACATCCTCAACGCGCGCTACAACGCCCAGCGCGTCACGCTGGTCACTACCAACTTTCAAGACGCTGAAAGCGCCGCCAGCGCGCCACGGCTGCCTTCGGGGCGCCCGGCGGCAGTGGAAGATACTCTTGCGGAGCGCGTGGGAATGCGCATCCGCTCCCGGCTGTATGAAATGTGCCGCACGCTCGAGATCGTTGCACCCGACTACCGCAAGGAAATCCGCCAAGCCAGCCGTTTTCGCGCCTAGTGGCGCGCATCTCCGAGAGTTGACATGGGTTATGCCAGCGCGTATCATCGTTTTGATACAGGGTCGGAGACGGCCGCTGCATCCCCCAGAACTTAGTCCCCGTTGGGTGGAGTGTCCGAGGTAATCCTCGGCAGGCAGGTAACGATCCCTCAGGGAGGCCTCGATGTCGCTCGAGAACGACGACAAGAACCCACAACCTTCTGCATTTGAAGAACCCGGTCAGGCCGGGACAGCGCCCGAGCACGGCAAGGCCGACCCCGATGCCGCCGCGGCGGCGCCTGTGATTCCCGCGGAAGAAGCCACGGCCGAAGCCTCCGAAGCTCCGCAGGCGGAGACGTCCGAGCAGATGGGCGAGCTGATGGATCAGTATGCGACGCCAAAGAGTGGGCACTCCGAAGGCGAAATGATCGAGGGACGGGTGGTAGCGGTTACCGAGCTAGGCGTCGTGGTGGATCTCGGCGCAAAGTTCGAGGGCCTGGTGCCGGCGCAGGAATTCGTCGAAACGGGGGGCATCGCGTTCGAGCCGGGGCAGACGATCGAGGTCGAAAGGCTGCATGAGCACAAGGACGGGTACGTTCTCCTATCGCACCTGCGGGCGCGGCGGAAGAAGGTATGGCACGACATTGAGAAGTCCTATCGCGAGCATGCAACGTTGAAGGGCAAAGTGGTGGACCGCATCAAGGGCGGGCTGGTGGTGGACATCGGCGTGCGCGCATTTTTGCCGGCGTCGCAATTGGACCTGCGCCCGGTGCATAACGTGGAGGCGTGGAAGGACCTGGAAATCGAGTGCCGCGTGCTAAAGCTGAACCGCAAGCGCGGCAACGTGGTAGTGAGCCGGCGCGTGATTCTGGAGGGAGATCAGCGCGCGCAGCGCGAAGCTCTGGCGGAGACGCTGGCCGAGGGAACCGTTTTGACCGGGAAGGTGAAGAACATCACCGATTACGGAGTGTTTGTGGACCTGGGCGGGCTCGACGGTCTGCTGCACGTGAGCGACCTGGCGTGGGACCGCGTGAAGAATCCCAGCGAAGTGGTGAAGCCAGGCGATGAGCTGGAAGTGAAGATTCTCAAGTTTGATAAAGAAAAGATGCGCATCTCGCTGGGACGGAAGCAACTGCTGCCCGATCCCTGGGCGACGGTGCCGGAGCGTTTCCCGGTGGGGACGCGTCTGCACGGCAAGGTGGTCGGCGTCACCGACTATGGCGCTTTCGTGCAGGTCGAGCCGGGAATTGAAGGGCTGGTGCACGTCAGCGAGATGAGCTGGTCGAAGCGGACCAAGCATCCGTCGAAAATCGTCAAGGTCGGCAGCGACGTGGAAGTGGTGGTCCTGGACGTGAAGCCGGATCAGCGGCGGATCTCGCTCGGTTTGAAGCAGACGATGCCCGATCCGTGGGATGCGGTGGTGGGGAAGTATCCGGCGGGGACGATCGTGAGCGGGCGCGTGCGCAATCTCGCCGATTTCGGCGCGTTCGTCGAGATCGAGGAAGGGATCGAAGGGCTGATTCACGTCAGCGACATGAGTTGGACGGAACGGGTGAAGCATCCGAGCGAGAAGGTCAAGAAGGGTGAGACGGTCGAAGCCAAGGTGCTGAAGCTGGATACGGAGCACCGGCGGCTGTCATTGGGAATGAAGCAGGTGAACGACATCTGGGCGGGCTGGTTCGGCGAGCATCATTTGAACGACGTGATGCGAGGAAAGGTCACGCGGCTGGCGGAGTTCGGCGCCTTTGTCGAATTGGCCGAGGGCATCGAGGGCCTGTGCCACATCTCCGAGATCGAGGAGCGGCGCCCGAAAGGCGAGCGGGATAAGCCGTCACAGCGCATGCCGAAGCCTTCGGTGCTCGAGCCGGGCCAGGAATACGACTTCAAGATCATCCGGCTGGAGCCGGATCAACACAAAATCAGTCTCAGCTACCGCGCCGCCGTCAAGCAGGTGGAGCGGAAGGAAATGGAAACGTTCCGCTCGTCCAAGTCGTCTCCGACGGCCACGATCGGCGACGCGATAATGGCCAAGCGGCAGTCGTCATAGACTTATCTTGTCTTTCTTTTTGGTTTTTTCCAGGGGGCGCGGGGCCAGGTGGTTCGGGGATGTTCCGCGCGAAAAAGCATTTACCTTCCGGGTAGATTGGTGATATGCAAAGGCCGTCACGAGCCTCGCCGGCGGCCGGAATGCGCCCGGCCGGGTCCGCGCTTCGAGAGCTGAGGAAGAAAGGCGGCACCATGACGAGCGCTGCGGAGAATCACGAGATGAAAGATCACACGGTGACGAAGGCGGACCTCGTCGAAGAAGTGACGCGGGTGACCGAGCTGCCTCGCAAGGAATCGGAGATGGTCGTCGAGACCATCTTCGAGAGCATCATTCAAGCGCTCCATTCGAACGACAAGATTGAAATCCGCGGCTTCGGCAGTTTCCGCACCCGCCAGCGGCGAGGGCGCACGGGGCGCAACCCCAAGACCGGCGAGAAGGTGCAGGTGCCGCCGAAGCGAATCCCCTTCTTCAAGCCCAGCAAGGAATTGAAGGACTTCGTAAATACCTCGAAGTCCGGCGGGACGGCTTCCGCCGGCACCCCGCAGGGCTGAGTCCGGCCGGGATGGATTTCCTCTGGACTCCCTGGCGATACAGCTACATCGCCGATGCGTCGAAGGATCAAGGCTGCATTTTCTGCGACGCGCTTGCCGCCGGCGATGACGCGAAGACCCTGATCGTTTTCCGCGCGCAAAAGAACTTCATCATTTTGAATCGCTTTCCCTACACGACTGGCCACGTCATGGTGGTTCCCTATGCGCACGTCGGCGAACTCACGGCGTGCGACGCCGAGACGCTTGCGGAAATGATGCGGCTGGCGCAACGCACGCAGGCGGCGCTCGAAACCGTCTATCACCCGCAGGGCTACAATCTCGGTATGAACCTTGGTCGCGCCGCAGGCGCCGGCGTTACCGGGCATCTGCATCTTCACGTCCTTCCGCGGTGGGGCGGAGACGCGAATTTCATGACCGTCGTTGCCGAAACGCGCGTCCAGCCCGAAGACCTCTCGACGACCTACGGGAAACTTCGCCGGGCGCTCGCCTCGTAGGTTTGCGCTTCCCTATTTTTCCAGCGCGGCCTAGAATCCGTGTTTCCGCCTGAGCTGCCGGGACACAAGGAGCACGCGTGAACCTGGAACTGACAGAAGAGCAGAGACTGCTGCAGCACACCGTCCGGGAATTCGCCGAGGCCGAGGTAAAGCCGCTGGCGAAGGAAATTGACGAGACGGGGCGCTTCCCGCGCGAAACTTTTCGCAAGGCGGCGGAGCTGGGGCTGACCGGCGTGGCGTTCCCCGATGCATGCGGCGGCGCGGGAATGGACCACATCAGCTACACCATTGTCATCGAAGAGATCTCGCGCGTTTGCGCTTCGACCGGCGTGATCCTTTCCGTCCAGAATTCACTTTTTTGCGATCCCATCTACCGTTTTGGCACCGAGGAACAGAAGCAGAAATTTCTTCTGCCGTATGCGCGGGGCGAACGCATCGGCTGCTACGCCCTCACCGAGCCGCAGGCGGGCTCGAACGCAGCCGCGCTGCGGACGAAGGCGGTGCGCCAGGGCGACCGCTACGTCGTGAACGGGACGAAGGCGTGGATCACGAACGGCGGCGCGGCCGATGCGGCGATTGTGTACGTCAACACGCATCCGGAAAAAGGCGAGAAGGGAATCACGGCGCTGGTCGTCGAGCGCGGCACGCCCGGCTTCGCCGTGGGAAAGGAGGAGAAGAAGCTGGGGATCAACGCCACGGCGTGCACGGAGCTTTCCTTCACCGATTGCGAGGTGCCGGTGGGGAACCGCATCGGCGAAGAAGGCGAAGGCTACCGCGTGGCGCTCTCAACGCTTGACGGCGGGCGCATCGGCATCGCGTCGCAGGCCGTGGGCATCGCGCAGGGCGCCATGGAAGCGGCGCTGCGCTATGCGCAGGAGCGGCAGGCGTTCGGCCACCCCATCGCGGATTTCCAGGCCATCCAGTTCATGCTCGCGGACATGGCGACGGAGATTGATGCGGCACGGCTGCTGGCGCGCCGCGCGGCATGGAAGCAGGATTCCGGCGCGCGGTTTACGATGGAGGCTGCGATCGCCAAGCTCTTTGCGAGCGAAATGGCCACGCGCGTCACGCACAAGGCCATTCAGATTCACGGCGGCTACGGCTATAGCCGTGAGTATCCCGTCGAGCGCGCCTACCGCGACGCACGCATCACGGAGATCTACGAAGGCACGAGCGAAATTCAGCGCCTGGTGATCGCCGCCTGGGTGCTGAAGAGCTACTGACAATCAAGCGCCGGCTCGCCATGACCGTGCGCTTTCCCCGTTCTCTCCTCCTTCCTTTTTCCTTTGCGATGTATCCTTGAGCGATGCAGGAGCTCGATTGCGGCGTCGAATTCGACCGGGCGCGCGAGGCGGAGTGTTTCGCGGCCATGCCGGCGCGGCCGGGCGTGTTTCTGATTGAGCTGCGCGCGAGCGCAGATCGCCCGAACCCGCAACCGTATCTGGCACGCACGGCGGATTTGCGGCGGGCGGCCGAGCGCCTGCTTCGCGCGCCAGAGGAATCTTCCAAGCGCCTCAATCTGCGCGAGGTTGCCGGTGTCATCCGCTATCGTGTCACTGGATCGAAGTTCGAACAGGCGCTGACGCTCTACCAACAGTCGCTGGTGCATTTTCCGCGGCGTTACCGGGATCGCATGAGGCTGCGCCCGCCGGCACTGCTAAAGGTGAACCTGCGGAACGAGTACCCGCGCTGTTATGTGACCCGGCGGATTCTGGCGGACGGCGGCTGCTATTTCGGGCCGTTTGCATCACGCCGGTCGGCGGAATCATTCGCCAGCGAATTCCTCGATCTCTTCAAGATGCGCCGCTGCCAGATTAAGATCCGCCGGGATCCGGCCTTCCCCGGCTGCATTTATTCGGAGATGAAGATGTGCCTGGCGCCGTGCTTTGCAGGCTGCACGAAGGAGGAGTACGACGTGGAAGTCGCGCGCGTTCTGGAGACGCTCGGGAGCGGGGGCGCGACGCTCACCGGCAGTCTCGAGCGCGAACGGGAGGCCGCGAGCGAAGCGCTCGATTTCGAGCGGGCCGCCGCGCTGCACAAAAAGCTCGAACGGATTGCAGGCGTGCTTCGGGAGCTGCCCGAGCTTGCGCGGCGCGTGGAAGAGCTCACGGCCGTCATCCTGCAGCGGGCGGCGGAGGAGAATGCGGTTGCCGTCTTTGTTGTGCGCGCGGGAATCATTGCGGATCCTTTCCTGTTGCGCTTTGCCGAGCTTTCCAGCCAGCCGCGCTCGGTGGAAACGATCCTGCGCCAGCAGCTGGGAACGGCGCCGGAGCAGCCGGAGTCGCGGCCTGCGGAGGCGCTTGGCGATAACCTGTCGCTGCTGGCCCGGTGGTTCTACTCGAAGCCGCGGGAGGGAGAGATCTTTTTCCCATCGCCCGATTGGCCCTACCGGCGCATTATTCGCGCCTGCTCGCGGCTGTTGGCGCCGCCCGCGGAGCCGGTGCCACCCGGTTAAGAGTGGGGAAGGCCGGGCCATTTTGGCGAGGGGCGCATGGCAACGCGGCTAGGACTCTCGCCGAAATTGTGCCGAGTCGTTTTAGAATAGACAAATGCCCGAGGTGGATCAGAGCGTAGCGGCCGAAGCCGCCGGAACTTCCCGTGTAGCCGTGACGCTGCGTGCGCTGCGGCACCGCAACTTCCAGCTTTTTTTCAGCGGACAATTGATCTCGCTGATCGGCACCTGGATGCAGACGGTGGCGCAGTCCTGGCTGGTGTACCGGTTGACCGGCTCGTCGCTGTTACTGGGGACGGTCGGCTTCGCCAGCCAGGTTCCGATTTTCCTCCTTGCGCCGGCGGGCGGCGTGGTGGCGGACCGCTACAACCGGCAACGCGTGGTTATCGCCACGCAGACGGCATCCATGGTTCTCGCTCTCATCCTGGCGGCCCTGACGCTTTCGAAGCGCGTAACGGTCTGGGAGATCGTGATTCTAGCCGCATCGCTGGGGGTGGTGAACGCCTTCGACATCCCGACGCGCCAGGCCTTCTTGATGGACATGGTGGGGCGCGAAGACCTGATGAACGCGATTGCGCTCAATTCTTCGATGTTCAACGGGGCGCGGATCATCGGGCCGGCGGTGGCGGGCATACTGGTGGCCTCGATTGGCGAAGGCTGGTGCTTCTTTTTGAACGGAGTGAGCTATATCGCCGTGATTGCCGGATTGCTGATGATGAGGTTAAAACATGTGGTGGCGGCGTCCGGCGGCGACGCCTCTCATCTCGAGTATATCGCCGAAGGTTTCCGATTCGTGCGGCGGACGAGCCCCATCTGGGCTTTGCTGCTACTGATCGCCCTGGTGAGCCTGGTTGCCTCTCCCTATTCGGTGTTGATGCCGATCTTCGCCGATCGAATTTTGCATGGAGGCGCGCGGGGGCTGGGGATTCTGATGGGCGCGACCGGCGTGGGTGCGCTGCTCGGCGCGCTGACGTTGGCCATGCGCACCGGTCTGCGCGGCCTTGGCCGCTGGGTGGCGATTTCCTGCGCCTGCTTTGGGGCCAGCCTGATTCTGTTTTCGGCCTCGCGGTGGTTCTGGGTTTCGGTGCTGCTGCTGGTCCCGGTGGGCTATTCCATGATGCTGCAGATGTCCGCTTCCAACACGCTCATCCAGGCGATGTCGCCAGACCGGCTGCGCGGGCGCGTGATGTCCGTCTATTCGATGATGTTCATGGGCATGGCGCCGTTGGGCGCGCTCTTCGCAGGGGCCCTGGCGGACCGGATTGGCGCGCCGCTCACGGTCGCGCTGGGCGGGGTGGGGTGCATGTGCGGCGCAGCCGTCTTTCGCCGGCGTTTGCCGAAGCTGCGCGTCGAAGTGCGGCAGCTGATCATCGCCCAGGGGATGGCGGGTGGCGAACCGCCGCAAGAGATGAACGTTCGCAGCGTTCCCTAACCGGTCCTGAGTCCGTCGGGCCGCCGCGCCCCCCTTCTGATATACTCCGCGGCTTGTTCCGATTTCCTCAGACGAGTGAGGCATGATGCCTTCTCCCGCAGCTCATTTGCAGCCCGGCTTTGCGACATCCGAAGGGACGATGAGTTATTCCCAGCGCTTTGTGGATCGAGCTGCCACCGGCCATTTCCGTGAAGGTTTGGGCGCGCCGGGACTGAAGATGTCCTCACTCGGCATCGGCACATACCTCGGCGAACCGGACGAGGCAACCGACCTCGCTTACACCGAAGCCGTTGTGGCGGCGGTGGCCGGCGGCATCAACGTGATCGATACCGCCATCAACTATCGCTTTCAGCGCAGCGAGCGCGCCGTGGGAGCTGCGCTGCGAAGGCTCGCAGCCGCCGGCTATGGCAGAGAGGAAGTTATCCTCTGCACCAAGGCGGGCTTCCTGACGCCGGATGGGGATATGCCTGCGGACGCCGAGAAGTATTTTCGCCAGCAGTTTCTTGATACGGGCGTGTTCGGCGCCGAAGACGTTGCGGCCGGGTGCCACTGCATGGCGCCGGCCTATTTGGAGAACCAGCTCGAGCGAAGCCGGCAGAACCTCGGCGCCGCGTGCGTGGACGTTTTCTATCTGCACAATCCTGAAACGCAGCTCGCAGAGGTGGACCGCGGCGAATTCCGGAACCGTGTCCGCAAGGCGTTCCAATTCCTTGAGTCGGCGGTCAAGGCGGGAAGAATCCGGGCGTACGGCCTGGCCACATGGAACGGATTCCGGCAGGACGCGAAAGAGCGGGATTACCTCTCCCTTCCGGAGATGGCCGGGCTCGCGCGCGATGCCGGCGGCGATACGCACCATTTCCGTTTCGTTCAGCTGCCCTACAACCTGGCCATGCCTGAAGCGCTGACGCGTCCGAACCAGACGCTCGAGGGCCGCGCAGTTCCGGTGGTGCAGGTGGCGCGCGCGCTAGGCATTACGCTGATCTCAAGCGCGGCGCTGCTCCAGGGGCAGCTCGCAACGAACCTGCCGCCCTTCGTCGCCGAAGCGCTGGGCCTTTCGAGCGACCGCTTGCGCGCCTTGCAATTCGCCCGCTCTTCACCCGGCATCACCACGGCCCTGGTAGGGATGAGCCGTGCCGAGCACGTCCGAGCCAACATTGCTCTCGCCGGCGTCCCGCCGGCTTCACGCGAGCAATTCCTCAAGCTCTTCGAAGGCCGCGGGCAATAGCGCGGCATTCGCCCGGACAGGGCCGCAGCCTATTGCGCCGCTTGGCGACGAAGCCATGCGTCGAGCGCCGCGGTCATAAGGTCCAGCTTGCCGGCGAAAAAATGGTCGCCCCCGGGAATAAAGACCAGCTCCTTCGGTTCCGGCATCTTCTCAAAGAGAGCCTCGACGCTGCGTTGCGAGCCGAACTGGTCGAGTGCTCCCTGAAGAAAAAGTTTCGGCTTTGCGCAGGTGAGGAGATAGCTGAGATCGGAGTCGTTCACGGGGATTCCCAAACCGACAAGCGCCGCAACCCGCGAATCCTCGCAGCCTACCCGCAGGCCCACATAGGCGCCAAAGCTAAAGCCTGCCAACAGAATCGGCCGGCCGGGAAACTCCGTCGCCAGATAGTCGAGGGCCGCGCGAACGTCACCCGCCTCGCCGGCGCCGCGGTCGTGAACGCCTTCGCTCAAGCCGGCGCCGCGGAAGTTGAAGCGAAGAACGGGAAAGCCGTGCTCGTGAAGCGTCTTTGCCGCCTGAAATACCACCTTGTTGTGCATGGTCCCACCAAACAGCGGGTGGGGATGGCAAACCACCGCAGCCATGGCCGGCTCCGGTGCGGGCGTGGTCCAAAGCATCGCTTCCAGACGCCCCGCGGGCCCCTTGAGAAAAAAGCTGCGATGGAAGACGTCGGCCATGGACGCGGAATGCGGCAGTGTACCGGAAGCGGCCGCGCAGGCCAAGGCGGGACGTGCGCTAGTACTCGCGGTACGGGCTTCCGCGGGCATGCTAGGAATCCCGTTGCGCTTTATTCGGCGCGGTGCTAGGGTTGGCCAAATATTTCTCTGCGCGTGTGGCGACCGGGGGCACGATGGAAGTTGCAACGGAACGCCGGGCGGCTCGCCGTTTCTCAATGGCCCTTCCCGTAAAAGTGCGTTATGTGGCGGAAAGCGGTCCGGCGGAAAAGCCGGGTGAAACGCGGGACGTCAGTTTCCGCGGGCTGTATTTCCTGATCGAGGCTCCGCTTGAGTCCGGGGCTACGATCGAGTTTGTCCTGACGCTGCCCCAGCAGATCACGCTCGCCGGCGACGTCCATATCCGGTGCTTCGCTCACATCGTGCGCGTGGAAAGCCATAATAGCCGCCGTGGCATCGCCGCGCGCATCGACCGCTACGAGTTCCTGCCCGCTCCAGCCTGACGCCCACTGCGAACCGGAGTAGAATGGAGTCTTGCGGTTCCATGGCTTGGAGGAGAAATGTATCACTACGATCCCAAAACGGCCCTGGATGAGCTGCGCGATGATGCCGTCCTGCCGCACCCCGTTCATCTGCGGGACATGATCCTGCGGACGCAGCTCGATGCGGACACCGCGCTCGATTTGAACCGCGAGTTCCAGAGCTACCTTACGCATTTCGGCGAAGTGCAGAAGATCGCGCAGGGTATTCTGGAAAGGCTCGCAACGGGCACACCCAAAGCAGCCAAGGCTCCCTGAGAAGGGACGCCGCGAAACATGCGCGCTGGCGGCCGGCGCTCGGAGATGCCTGCGAGAACATCGCGGCAAGGAAACCAAGGATGGCGCGCCACACCCTGATCATCGACGCGGACGACACGCTCTGGGAGAACAACATCTTCTTTGAGAAGGCGATCGAATCGTTCATCGGCCAAATCGAGTTGCTCGGCTACACGCGCGAATACATCCGCCACATCCTGAACGAGACGGAACGCCGCAACATTCGCCAGCACGGTTACGGCGTGCGCAGCTTTCAGCACTCACTGGAAGAGACCTACCTGAAGCTGGCCGGCAACATGGCCCGCCGCGAGATCGTCCAGGAGATCGAGCGGATGACCGCGGAGCTCGAGCGCACGCCGCCGCAAATCCTCGACGGCGTGCCGGAGACGCTGGCCTATCTTGCCGGACGCCACCGGCTGATCCTGCTGACCAAGGGAGAGCCTGCCGAACAAGCGGGCAAGGTGGAGCGCTCCGGACTGCAGGCATTCTTCGAAGTCATCGAGATCGTGACGGAGAAGCACATGGCGACGTACGAGCGGGTGATCCATCAGTTCCACATCCTGAAGTCGCATGGCTGGATGGTGGGCAACAGCCCGCGCAGCGATATCAATCCGGCCCTCCACGCGGGACTGAATGCTGTTTTCATTCCGCACTCGGCCACCTGGGAGCTCGAGAAGTCGGAGCTCGAAAGCGGAGCCGGAAAGCTGCTCGTGCTCGCGAGCTTCCGCGAGCTGCGGACGCACTTCTAATCTCAAAGGAACCTCTTGACCCCGGCACAAACAGCAAGAGACGTGTGGCCGCGCGTGGCGGTGATGGGCGCGGGAGCGGTAGGCTGCTACTTCGGAGGGATGCTGGCGCGCGCGGGCGCCCCGGTAACGCTGATCGGCCGGCGGGCGCACGTGGAAGCGATCGCGCGCGAAGGCCTCTTTCTCGACAGCGTTCATTTTCAGGAGCACGTCGAGGTGGCGGCTTCCACGCTGCCGGAAGCGGCGCGCGGCGCTTCGCTGGTACTCTTCGCGGTGAAAGCAAACGACACAGAGCAGACGGCGCAGGCGCTGGCCCCGCATCTCGAACCGGGCGCGATCATCCTGAGCCTGCAGAACGGCGCGGATAACGTCGCGCGCATCCGCGCCGCGGCGAAACTCGAAGCCCTGCCGGCGGTTGTCTACGTCGCCGCGTCGATGCCGGAGCCGGGGCACGTGAAGCATGTGGGCCGCGGCGACCTGGTTATCGGCGATTTCGACGGCAACGCAGCGCGGCGTGAGGAAATCGAGCGCTTGGCGGCGACGTTCGTCCGCGCCGGTGTTCCTTGCCGCGTTTCGGGGAATATCGAGGGCGAGCTGTGGACGAAGCTGATCATGAATTGCGCCTATAACGCGATCTCCGCCCTGGGCCAGGCGAAATACGGCACGATTGCCCGGAATCCGGAGACGCGCGACTTGATGGGGCGCGTGATTGAGGAAGCAGTTGCGGTTGCGCGCGCGGCCGGCGTCCGGCTGCCCGAGGAAGATCTGTTCGCAGCGGGGATCAAGCTCGGGGAAACCATTCGCGAAGCCACTTCCTCCACTGCGCAGGACATCGCGCGCGGCAAACGCACCGAGATCGATTCGCTCAACGGTTATATCGTCCGCCGCGGCCGCGAGCTCGGCATCGCCACACCCGTAAACCATGTCCTCTTTGTTCTGGTGAAACTGCTCGAGGAAAATCGCCTGCTCGATCGTCCTTCACGATAAAGCGCTACAGAGGCGGGGAGATGCGGAAGGGGATGTGGACGACCGCTTCGACTTCGATCGATTCGCCGCGGCGCGACGCGGGACGGAAGCGCCAGCGCGCGAGCGCCTTCATCGCATTCTCGTCGAGCGCCGGGTCAACGCTCTTCAATACTTGAATGCTGTCTACCGAGCCGTCACGCCGGATGATGGCGTAGAGCACCACTTCGCCTTCCACGTGCGCGTGAATCAGTTCCGGCGGATATCGCGGGTCCACCTTGCGCACCGGTTCCGGAGTCGAGAGGTCGCTTGCAGGCAGCGCGGGCAGCGGTATCGTTTCATCGCCGTGGAGTTCGGCGAAGTTCAGCACCCAACTCCCGGTGGCGCTGGTCAGGTTGGGCATGTTTACGTACACCGTGTAGATTCGCTTGTCGCCGAGAATCTTCTCCGGAGTCACCAGCCCGCCCGCGATATTTGCATCCCGGTCCGGTGAAGGAGTGCGCGGGGGATTTGTCTCCCCGGCCGGCTGGGATTTTTCCGGCGCTCGAACGATGCCGGGGCTGACGTGCCTACCCACCGACGAGGGAGCGATCCCGCCGGAACCGCTGCCGCCCGCACCACCGCCACCACCCGTGGCCAGGCTGGGGTTCGCGCCTCCGGGCGTGACGGTCAAACCGGCCGGGCCGCTCGATCCGCCGCCTCCGCCTCCTGCGTGCGAGCTTGTGCCGGAAGCGCCGCCGGTGCCACCGGGAGAGGTGCTCCCGCCGCCCGCGCCGCCGTTGATATCCGGCGAGCCGTTGGCAGAGCCGCCGGGCACTCCGGGTTGCGTGCCTTCCGGCGAAATCGTGACGCGCGCAGCGAGGTTGCCCTGGGGCACCTCAATTGTCGGCGCCACCGGTCCAGGCGTAGAGGAAAGAGCAATCAGCCGTTGCAGGCTGGGGTCGCCGCTCGTAAAGTTCGGCCCGATTTCTGGCGCGGGCCCCGCTTCGGTTTCCTTGCGCGCGGCTTGGACGTTCGCGGCGGCACTTGGGCTCATCGGAAGCTTGGGCTGCCGGTTCGTCGTTTCGCTCGCGGCGATATTCAGTTGGCCGGGCGTTTTTTCCAGGTTAGCGACTTCCGGCACAGCCGCCTCGACCGGGGCGCTGCGATGGCGCCGCAGAGGCGCTAGGGCAGCGGGATCGATGTGCAAACGTGGTTGGGCCGGCTGAGCCTGCTGCGCCCACACGACCATGTTCGGGAGCTGCGGCTCGATCTTTGGCGGCGCGGCCGGCGCTCCGGGCTGAATCAAAGTCTGGCGCGGGTGAGTGAGCTGCTCCGGGAGAGACATCATCGTTTGCCGGGGGTGGAACGCGTCGGCGCCTCGCCGCCTCAGCGGTTTTTTCGGATCTCCCGGCGGGCTCGGTTTTGCTGGGGCCCCCTTGGGCGCGAGCGGCGGTAAATCTCCGGCCGGCTCATACCAAGTCAACTCAATACGTACCGGTGCAAGAGTTGCCGAGCCACCGAGGTTCAGGTGCTTCCAGATAGGAAGCAGAAGGATGAGCACGGCGGCCACATGCCAGAGGAGCGAGGCAAAAATGGCGCCCCGCGGAACATATCCTTTTACCCAAGAGTCACGAAAATATGGATTCGCGCCGCCGTTTTTCGGCGGCCTCGGGCCCCACAGGAAAGCGGCCAGACTCGTGCGCAAGGCGCGGCCGCGCGGTTCCCAGCCAACATCCCAACGCGGGAGGCGGGGTTCTCGATACGTCGTCTGGTCCTGAGGAAGAGCCATGCAGCATCCATTATACCCCGCAGCCGCCGGGCGTCAGGTCCAGCGGCCTGCGGAATGGCGATTCGTGCACCGAGCGCGCTTTTGGTTGGATGCTGCTCAGGCCGCGCGTGCCAGCCGGTAAAAGCTGAGCGTTGCGTCGCCTTGCTCGACGATGCGCATCCGCTCGAGCTTTTCGAGCCGGGCGGGCAGTTCGACCTTGCGGTGATGTTCCACGATGACCTGCCCCAGTGAAGGCAGGAGGCGGGAAACATCCAGATAATCCAGCACGCGAGAATGTTCGGCGGCCTCGGTGTAAGGCGGATCGAGAAAAATAAAATCGGCCAGCAGATGCCGCGCCGCGATCCTTTCGAGGCCTCGAAGCGCGTCGCCTTCCAGGATTTCAGCCCCGCCACCGATGGCAAGCTGCTCAAGATTTTGACGGATGAGTTTGACCGCACGCGGATGATTCTCGAGAAAAAAGACCTCACGTGCTCCGCGGCTGAGGGCTTCGATGCCGACCGCGCCGGTGCCGGCAAATGCATCCACGAAGAGCGAATCCTCGATATCAGCTCCCAGGATGTCGAAGAGCGTTTCGCGCAGCCGGTCGCTCGTGGGTCGCAGCCGCAGCGTTCCCGGACCCTTCAGTCTGCGGCTGCCATACTCTCCTGCGATGATCCGCATCGGCTATCCCACCCGTGCGAGCCGGTAGCGGCTCTGCCAGGCCGGCCCGAGCCCGGCGACGAGGGTCTCGAACTCCCGGATCCGCGCTGGATTCTCCGCCAGGGCAAAAGCCTCGCGCCGGGCCGCCTCCAGCAGTTCGTGGTCGCGCAACGGGTGTGCGACGTGAAAGGCCATGTCGCCGTGCTGCCGCGTGCCAAAAAATTCTCCGGGGCCGCGCAGCTTCAGATCTTTCTCCGCGATCTCGAAGCCATTGGACGTCGCCACCAGCGTCTCCAGCCGCTCGCGCGCCTCCGGCGTCACCTGCTTCGGGGCCACCAGGATGCAGCAGGATTTCTCCGCGCCGCGGCCGATCCGCCCGCGAAGCTGATGAAGCTGCGCCAGCCCGAAACGGTCGGCGTGCTCGATGACCATCACCGTGGCGTTCGGGACGTCCACGCCCACCTCGACCACCGTCGTCGCCACCAGTACCTGCAGCTCTCCGCGGCGGAAGCGCTCCATCACGTCTTCCTTTTCCTCGCTGCGCATGCGTCCGTGGAGCAGGCCCACGTGCAGCCGGGGAAACACAGATTTTGCCAGCCGCTCGTATTCCGCCGTGGCCGCCTTGAGCTCGCTCTTCGATTCCTCGATGACCGGATAGATGATGTATGCCTGCCGCCCGCGCGTCACCTCGCGCTGCAGAAACTCCCATACGCCGGCGAGCTGCTCCTCGGCGGTCCAGCGCGTTTCCACCTGCGTGCGGCCCGGCGGCATCTCGTCAATCACGGAAAGGTCGAGGTCGCCGTACAGGGTCAACGCCAGCGTGCGAGGAATGGGCGTGGCGGTCATCACCAGCATGTGCGGCGCCGTGCCTTTTTCGATGAGCCGTTGGCGCTGGCGCACCCCGAAGCGGTGCTGTTCGTCCACGATCACAAGGCCCAGGCGCGCGAAGGCGACCCCTTCTTCGAGCAAAGCGTGTGTGCCCACGACAAACTGCGCCGCGCCGCTCCGGACGCGCTCGAGGGCCGCATTTTTTTCCGCGCGCGAAAGCCCGCTGATCAGCAGCTCGACGCTGTATCCGGCCGGGGCAAAGATGCGTCGCGCGGAAAGGAAGTGCTGTACCGCGAGGATTTCCGTGGGCGCCATCAGTGCCGCCTGGCAGCCGTTCTCGATCGCGATGGCCGCCGCCTCAAGCGCGACGATTGTCTTGCCGCTGCCGACGTCGCCTTCGAGCAAGCGGTGCATTGGCATGGGCCGCTCCAGGTCTCCGGCGATCTCCGCCAGCACGCGCTTCTGCGCCGCGGTCGGCTTGAACGGGAGAATGCGCTTGAGCGCCGCGCGTACGCTATCCTCGCGCACGCGCAGCGCCATGCCTGTCTCCCGGCGGTCCTGCTGCCGCCGAGCCGCCAGCCCGAGCTGGTAGAAGAGAAATTCTTCAAAGATCAGCCGCTGATGAGCGGGGCTGCGGAAGGTGTGGAGCGTCTCGAGCGATTCTCCCGGCGGAGGAAAATGAACATAGAGGAGCGCCTCGCGCCGGGAGGGGAAACGGTAGCGCTCGCGCAGCTCCGCCGGCAGCGGGTCCGGTATCTCCGTGGCCAGGTTGCTGAGGACGGAATACACGATGCGCCGGAGCATGCGCGAGCTGAGCGCGCCGATGGCTTCGTAGATGGGGACGATGCGGCCCACTTCGGTCGAGTCCACCGCGCCGTCCGCACTGCCGCCCAGCAGCTCGAATTCCGGGTTCACCGTCTCTAGGCGCGCCGGGCGTTGCGGAGCGAAGTCCGCTTTGCCGTGAAGCACGATGCGCTGACCCGGCCGGAACCGCGCCTCCAGAAAGCCGCCATGAAAGAAACGGCAGAAGAGACGCGCGTCGCCATCACGCACGGTCAGGTGGTACATAACGTTGCGGCTGCGCGCGAAGCGCACCAGGCTCCCGCTTTCCACGTGCGCCTGCACCGTTTGCACTTGTCCGGGCGCCAGGCGGCTGACCGGCGTGAAGTGGACGCGGTCCTCGTAGCGGAAAGGGGGTAGCCGAGCAGGTCGGCAACCGTTTGAATGCCGCGCTCCGCCAACAGCGTAGCCCGCTGCGGCCCCACGCCTTTCAGATATACCACCGGGCTCGAGAGTTCCAGGGTCATGGCGTCCGGCAAGCGGCGAAGCCGCCCTTCATTTATATACGACATCGCCCGGCCCCGCCACGCCGCGCGTTTACTTGTATAAGCGCCCTGGCCTATAGTTGCAGAGAGACGGCAGGGGAGGTCGTACAGCCCGATTCGCCTGGCGGCGCGGTTGTAACCAGAGTGTAATAATGTCGCTTACCTGGCCGCCCCTCCCGCGTCTATCAGAGTGAGACGCAGGAAAGGGCAATCGACGGGGCGGTTCGATGCAAGCGTCGAGCGAGCGCCCCTCCAGGCTAAACACACGGCTGTGAACACCATGGGGATGAGTGTCGCGCTCGGTAGGGATGCGCGCCAGGCAGCGGTGAAAACGGCGGAAGAAGAGGCCCTGGTTCGGGAGGCCCAGGCGGGGAGTCGTCTCGCCTTTGAGGAACTTGTACGCCGCTACGACCGCGAGGTGCTGCGCTTGGCTATGAACCTGGTTCATCGGGCAGAGGACGCTCACGACATTTATCAGGAGAGCTTTCTTCGGGTTTACCGGAACCTGGGACGTTTCCGCTTTGAGTGCAGCTTCTACACCTGGATTTACCGGATTGTGACCAACGTCTGCCTCGACCATTTGCGGCGCCGCACCACGCGCCGTGAAGACCAGGCTCCGGAAACACCGGACGCCGAAGGCGCGACAACGGATTTCTTTGACCGCCAGCCGGAGCTGCGCGCCGTGGCCAATCCCGAGCGGCGGTTGCTGGGGCAGGAGATCGGGCATCACATCGCGGCGGCGCTCGAGCGTCTATCGCCGCGCGAGCGCATGGTCTTCGAGCTGAAGCATTATCAGGGACTGAAGCTCCGTGCCATCGGCGAGATGCTCGGGACTTCGGAAGAAACGGTGAAGAACTCGCTGTTCCGGGCCACGCGCAAGCTGCGTACGAGCCTGAACGGCATGCTGTAAAGAGGATACGAGATGCACACAGAAAAACCTCATGACCCGGCCCGTCCGGGGCCGGCCTGTCTCGAGTTTGACCAACGGCTCGTGCTGTACGCCGCCGGGGAACTCGATGAAGCGGGAAGCGCGGCGGTCGAAGCGCACCTCCGGCAGTGCCCGGCCTGCGCTGCCTCGCTCGAAGCGGAGCGGAGCCTGCTCGAGCTGGTCGCGTCTGTGCCGGCGGCGGCCCCGTCTGCGGGAATGCTGGCAAATTGCCGCGCTGAACTGGCTGACGCGCTGGATGACGCCAATGAGCGGCGTCCCTTCGTCCGCTGGATTGAGTCGCTGGTCCCTTCGAGCTGGCTGAGCCTGCACCCAGCTTGGGGCGCGGTGCTCCTTCTGGTTCTCGGCTTTTCGTTGGGAACTTTTGCGCCGCGTTGGCTGCGGCCGGCGATGGCGCCGTCGTCGAGCCAGGGCGTGCCTACGAGCAACGCCGGCGTATTCGATCCGCGGGAAATGCGCACCGCTGATATCTCCGGCATCAACTGGACTCCCGGCAGCGACAACTCCACTCCGCAGGTACAGGTCCAGCTCACGTCGCAGGAGCCGGTGGTGATTCAGGGCACCGTGGATAACGACAACGTGAAGCAGGTGCTCTGCTACGTCCTGCGCAACAACACGCGCTTTAGCCCGGACGTGCGGTTGGACTCCGTCGAGCTACTCCGGCAGCGCTGCAACGATGCAGACGTGCGCCAGGCCCTCTGCCAGGCCGTGCATACCGATCAGAATGCCGCCGTGCGCCTGAAGGCCCTCGAAGCCTTGCAGGGTGCCGAGCCGCAAGACCTTGTCCGCCAGACCGTGGTCGACGCTTTGCTCGACGACAGCAACACCGGCGTGCGCATCGAGGCCATCAATACCCTCCGGGACCTGGCGCGCCAGGGCAAGGTTCTCTCCGACCCGCGCGTGGTTGAAGTCCTGAGAGAGCGGACGCGCAAGGATCCGAATGCCTACATCCGCATTGAGAGCGCGGAGGCCATCCGCGATTTGGGCCCCCCGCATAAGTACTGAGGCAAGGTCGCGCAACCGATGACGAAACGAATCCAAGGACGCTGGCTTTTCTGGATGCTCGTAGCCGTGCTCTTTGCGTCTGCGCCGGTGATGGCGAAGCGCAAGCCTCGGCGCGACGGACGTCCGGGCCGCCGGATTTCTACCGAAAAGAACGGAAGCGTCGCGACGCGGACCGGGCTGCGGCTGCGTCTGATGACCGATCTGGGCAACGTGAGGATCCGGACCAAGGATGCGGGCCAGGTGGAGTACCGCGTGCGGCTGGAAGCGGACGCCGATGACCCCAATGCAAAGCAACTGCTCGACCAGTTTACCGTCTCGGCGCACGGAGGCTCCGATGGGGTTACCCTGCGCGGACAGATTCCCGGGAACGACCTCAACGGACAGATCTGGGTAACCTGGGAAGTCACCGTTCCTACCGACTACAGCGTCGAAGCTTCCACTCAGGCCGGCAATCTTGACGTCGGAGATGTTCATGGCCGCTTGGCTCTTTCCACCGAGGGAGGCAACATTTCGGCCGGCAATGTGGCGGGCTCGGCGCGCCTGGATACGAAAGGCGGGCACATCACGGTAGGGGACGTCTCGAGCGAGCTGACCGCGGAGACCGCCGGTGGCCACGTCACCGCCGGCCAGATTGGTGGCCGGGCCGTCCTGCATACCGGCGGCGGACACATTCACGTGACCTCGGTTCGTGAGGTCGCGCGCCTGGAGACGGGCGGCGGCAACATTTCCGTGGAGCATTCCGGCGGCGAGCTGATCGTTGAAACCGGCGGCGGGCAGATCATGGTCGGCGAGGCGGCGGGCGCCATCCATGCGCGCACCGGCGGCGGCGGGATTCGCGTCGCGAAGGTGGCGGGCCCGACGGAGCTGGAAACGGGCGCGGGCGGCATCTATCTGACGCAGGTGGGAAATGCCGTACGCGCTTCCACGGGTGCGGGACGCATCACCGCCTGGTTCGGCCCGGATCTGAAGCTGGAGAAGCCCTGCGAGCTGGAATCCGGGCAAGGTGACATTGATGTGTATCTCCCGCGGCAGTTCCCGGTCACGATTGACGCCACGATCCGCCTCGGCGACGAACACCGGTTTATCTCCGACCCCGCATTTCCTCTCAAAGTGGTTTACGAGAATTCCGGCGGGGGAGTGCGCACCGTGCGCGCCGAGGGCCCGCTGAACGGGGGCGGCCCGGTCCTGCGTCTGCGGACTGTCGCCGGGAATATCCGGCTGATTCTGAGCGATGCCACACAGCTCCTCCAACAGCGGCAGTTGCAGAAGCAGCAGATGGAGTCGCTCCAGCAGCAGCTCCGCGTGCTTCAGCAGAAAAACAAGGAAATGGAGAAGGATCAGAAAGAGGACGATCAGGAATAGGCGCTCGAGAATTTGCGCCAAAGAGAAACGCTCAGCCGGCGGCCAGGGCCACTAAGAATTCTTGCGACGGGAGAGAACGATGCGTCGAGCCTTTTGCCAGGTGATG
>Ga0073928_10004457_pt1 | contig 20715 bp, 21 predicted proteins | sample PaiPotPPA55metaG_FD_76969 | JGI IMG/M metagenome (GOLD analysis project Ga0073928, IMG submission 76969) | Iron sulfur acid spring bacterial and archeal communities from Banff, Canada, to study Microbial Dark Matter (Phase II) - Paint Pots PPA... ...
GCGCCGCCATCGGCCAGCTGCTCGACAGCTACACGCCACACGAATGCACAAACTACTTCAAGAACTCAGGCTACGGCCTGGCCTAAAAGCATCACGCTCTAGGGCACTGGGCGGCGCTCGGCCCAGGGGCGCGCTTTCTCGAGCTGCGCCGCGAGGCGGAAGAGGGTCGCCTCCTCGCCGAAGCCGGCGGCGAACTGCACCCCCACGGGCAAGCCGTCGCGCGACCAATAGAGCGGCACCGACATCGCCGGGCTGCCAGTGGTGTTGAAGGGCGAGGTGAAGGCGATGGTGCCGAGGATCGCCTCGAGATACGCGTGCGGGTCGTTGCCGGATTGCGCCAGCACGCCGAGCTTGTGCGGCGGCCGGCACATCGTCGGCGTGATCAGCGCATCGTATCGGCTGAAGAAGCGGCCGACGACGCGGCCCGCTTGGTGCAGCACGCGGATGGCTTTCGCGTAGTCGCTCGCGGTGACCTGGCGCCCGTATTCGGCCGTCGCCCAGGTCGAGGTTTCCACATCCTCCGGGCGCGGCTCGCGGCCGAGCGCCTGGCCGCGCAGCTCCAGCGTCGCCCGCGTATGCGCGCAGATGACGATCCGCATCGCCGCGTTGCGCGCCTCCTCGTCGATCGCTGGTGACGCCTCCGCCACGTCATGGCCGAGCGTCTCGCACAGCCGCGCCGCATCGGTCGCGGCGGCCGCGCATTCGGGATCGACGGGCGAGCCGTTCCACGCCTTGGTCGTGACGGCGATCCTGAGCATGCCCGGATCGGCGCCGACCTCCGCCAGGAAGGAGCCGCGCGGCGGCGGCGCCCAATAGGGGTCGCCGACATCCGGCCCCATCGTCGCATCGAGCAGCGCCGCGCTGTCGCGCACCGAGCGCGTCACCGCGTGGCCGATGCCGGCGCCGTTCCAGCTCTCGCCGACATCGGGCCCCGCGGGCGTGCGCGCGCGGGTCGGCTTCAGGCCGAAGAGGCCGCAAGCCGACGCGGGGATGCGGATCGAGCCGCCGCCATCCGTGGCGTGCGCCATCGGCAGCATGCAAGCGGCGACCGCCGCCGCGGCGCCGCCGCTCGAGCCGCCGGCGCTGTAGGCGATGTTCCACGGGTTGCGCGTCGGGCCGAAGAGGCGCGGCTCGACCGAGGTCGAGAGGCCGAATTCCGAGGTGTTGGTCTTGCCGAAGATGACGAGGCCGGCGCGCTTCAGGCGAAGCACGATCTCGCTGTCGTGGCCGGCGACGGCGTCGCGGAAGAACGCGGAGCCCGCCGTGGTCGGCGTGCCGGCATAGAGGGGGCCCAGATCCTTGAGCAGATAGGGCACGCCGGCGAAGGGACCGGCCGGCAGGCCGGCGGCGATCGCCGCGCGCGCCTGCCCGTCCATGCGGTGGATGACGGCGTTGATCGCGGGATTGCGCTGCTCGACGCGCTCGATCGCGGCGTCCAGCAACTCGGCGGCGCTGACCTCGCGCTGCCGCACCAGTACGGCGAGACCGAGCCCATCGTAACGGTCGAGATCCGGCAACGCGGTCATGCTTGCCTCCCCGTGCGCAGGCGGTTGATGAAGTCGGCGAGGCCGCGCAGGCGCCCGCGGCGCACGCGCTCCGCCGCCAGGATCGACTGCACCTGGCGCACGCTCTCGGCGATGTCGCGGTTGACGAAGACGTAGTCGTATTCGGGCCAGTGGCTCATCTCGTCGGGGGATTTCGCCATGCGGGCGTGCACGACCTCGTCGCTGTCCTGCGCCCTCGTCTTGAGTCGCTCCTCGAGCGCCGCCATGCTCGGCGGCAGGACGAAGATGGCGACGAGATCGGCGCGCACGGTCTGGGCGAGCTGCTGCGTTCCCTGCCAGTCGATGTCGCTGATGATGTCGCGGCCGGCGCTCAGCGCCGCCTCGACCGGCGCGCGCGGCGTGCCGTAGAAATGGCCGAAGACGCTCGCATGCTCCAGCAATTCGCCGTGATGCACCATCGCGTCGAAGCGCTCGCGCGTGATGAAGTGGTAATGCTTGCCGTCGATCTCGCCCTTGCGCGGCGGCCGCGTCGTCACGGACACCGAGATCTGCAGCTGCGGCTCGCGCGCGACCAGCTCGCGGGTGATGGTGGTCTTGCCCGCGCCCGAGGGCGAGGACAGCACCAGCAGGATGCCGCGCCGGCTGATCTCGCTCGCGCTCATGGCGATCGCCTATTCAAGGTTCTGCACCTGCTCGCGCAGCTGCTCGATCACCGCCTTGAGATCGAGCCCGACCCGCGTCAGCGCCACGTCGGCGGATTTGGAGCACAGCGTGTTGGCCTCGCGGTTGAACTCCTGGCACAGGAAATCGAAGCGGCGGCCGATCGCGCCGCCCTCGGCCAACAGCTCCTGCGCCGCGACGACATGCGCGGCGAGGCGGTCGATCTCCTCGCGGATGTCGGCCTTGGCGACGAGCAGCGCCGCCTCCTGCGCCAGCCGCTCCGGCGGCAGCGCCGGCGACGCGTCGAGCAGCGCCGCCACGAGTTCGCGGAGCCGCGTCTTGAGTGCCTCGGGCTGCACCGCGGCGCTGTCCTCGGCAGCGGCCGCGAGGCGGGCGATCTCGGCGAGCCGCGCCTCCAGCGCCGGGATGAGGCGCGCGCCCTCGCCCCGCCGCATCGCCACGAGCCCGTCCAGCGCCTGCTCCCAGCTTGCCAGCAGCGCCGCCTGGCGGCGCTCGCGCTGCGCCTCGTCCTCGGGCTCGTCGCCGCTCTCGATCACGCCGCGCAGCGCCAGGAGCCCGTCGGCCCGCGGCGGCGCCGCGCGCCCTTGGGCGACCAGCTCCTGGCTCGCCGCGGCGAGTTGCGCCAGCGCCGCGCGGTTGATGCGCACGCCGGCGGTGGTGGCGCCGCGCGTCAGGGTCAGCGTCACCGCCAGCGCGCCGCGCCTCAACCGCTGCGCCAGGCCCGTGCGCAGCGGCAGCTCCAGCGACTCCAGCCCCGGCGGCAGGCGGAAGCGCAGATCAAGCGATTTGCTGTTGACGCTCTTGAGCTCCCAGACCCAGGAAGCACCGTCCTCGTGCCCATCGGCACGGGCAAAGCCGGTCATGCTGGACACGGTCACGCGCGGCACCCTCCCGAACCCCGGAACGACGCCGGGTTTATAGCATAGGGCGGGGTGGACGGCGTTACTGCTCTTCGCTGATGCCGCGCTGCCGGCGCAAATGCTCGACGTTGCGGTTGTGGTCGTCGAGCGTGTGCGCGAAGCTGTGGCCGCCCGTGCCGTCGGCGACGAAATAGAGGTCGTCGCTCGCCGTCGGGTGCATCACCGCATGGAGCGCGGCGAGGCCGGGATTGGCGATCGGCGCCGGCGGCAGGCCCTTGTTGACGTAAGTGTTGTAAGGCGATTCGATCGCCAGATCATCATGGCCGAGCGGCCGGTCGATCGGCTTGGTGCCGCCGGCCGTGACGGCATAGGCGACGGTGGGATCGGCCTGGAGCCGCATGCCGATCTTGAGGCGATTGAGGAAGACCGCGGCGACGCGCGGCCGCTCGTCCTCGCGGCCGGTCTCCTTCTCGACGATCGAGGCGAGCGTCAGCGCCTCCTCGGGCGTGGCCAGCGCCAGGTCGGGGCTGCGCTCCGCCCAGGCGGCGGCGAGCGCCTTGTCCATGGCGTGGCGCATGCGCGTCAGCAGCTCCTGACGCTTGTCGCCGAGCAGGTAGAAATAGGTGTCGGGCAGCAGATGCCCTTCGGGCGGCACCTGATCGATGCCGCCGTCGAGATTGGGCAGCTCGCGCAGCTGCGCCACGATCTCGGCGGTCATGTGCCCCTCGGTGACGGTGAAGCGGTGCTGCACGACGTGGCCGCTCGCCAGCAATTCGGCGACGCCGCGCGCGCTCATCGCCGCAGCAAACTCATATTCGCCCGCCTTGAGAGTGCCCGCCCTGCCCTCAAGCTCGAGCCCGGTCATGAAGACCCAGGGATGGGCGATGACGCCGCTTGCGGCGAGCTCGCGCGCCATGGCGCGCAACGTGGTGCCGCGCGGCACCACGACGGTCTTGGCCTCGCCGAGCGGGCCCGACGCCGTGTACGCGTACCAGCCCCAGGCACAGACGACCAATGCCGCAGCAGCAACGAGCAGCGCCGCCCCGCGCCAAAGCCGGCGCGCGGTCGGTTTCATTTAGGGGGCCCGGCCGAAGATCAGCGAGGCGTTGGTGCCGCCGAAGCCGAAGGAGTTGGACAGCGCGTAGCGCACCGGGCGCTCCTTCGCCTTGAGCGGAACGAGGTCGATGTCGCAGCCCGCCGACGGGTCCTCGAGATTGAGCGTCGGCGGCACCACGCTGTCGCGCATGGCGAGGATGCTGAAGATGGCCTCGACGCTGCCGGCGGCGCCGAGCAGATGGCCGATCGCCGATTTGGTCGAGGACATCGAGACCTTGTACGCGTGATCGCCGAACAGCCGCTTCACCGCGCCGAGCTCGATCTCGTCGCCGAGCGGCGTCGAGGTGCCGTGCGCGTTGATGTAGTCGATGCGGTCGGGGGCGAGCTCGGCCCGCTTCAGCGCGTTGCGCATGGCGCGAAAGGCGCCGTTGCCATCCGCGGCCGGCGCGGTGATGTGATGCGCGTCGCCGGACATGCCGTAGCCTACCACTTCGGCGTAGATCTTGGCGCCGCGCTTCCTGGCGTGCCCCAGCTCCTCGAGCACGACGATGCCGGCACCTTCGCCCATCACGAAGCCGTCGCGCTTCTGGTCCCACGGCCGCGACGCCCTGCTCGGCTCGTCGTTGAAGGCGGTGGAGAGCGCTCGCGCCGCGGCGAAGCCGGCGATGCCCAGGCGGCAGATCGCGGCCTCGGCGCCGCCACACACCATGACATCGGCATCGTCCCACATGATGAGGCGCGCCGCGTCGCCGATGGCGTGCGCGCCGGTCGAGCAGGCCGTGACGACGGCATGGTTGGGGCCGCTGAAGCCGTAGCGGATCGAGACGTGGCCCGACGCGAGATTGATCAGGTTCGAGGGAATGAAGAAGGGCGACAGCCGGCGCGGCCCGCGCTCGTGGAGCGTGATCGCCCCGTCGGTGATGCCGGGCAGCCCGCCGATGCCGGAGCCGATCATCACGCCGGTACGCTCGCGGTCCTCGTCGTTGTCCGGCTTCCACCCGGAATCCGTCACCGCCTGCTCGGCCGCCGCCATCGCAAAGACGATGAACTCGTCCATCTTGCGCTGGTCCTTGGGCGGCACCCAGTCATCGGCGTTGAAGAGCCCGGACGCGGTCTCGCCGCGCGGCACCTGGCCGGCGATCTTGGCCGGCAGATCGGAGACATCGAAGCTCTGAATACCGCGGATACCCGACTCGCCTGCGGTCAGCTTCCTCCAGATGTTCTCGGTGCCGATTCCGAGCGGCGTGACGAGACCCATGCCGGTGACGACGACTCGTTTCATGCTGGCTTGCCGCGTAGTCCGTTGGGACAGAGCGCCTGCGCTGCCGATATCATCGGCAGCCGCCTCACTTGTGCCCGTCGATGAAGGACACGGCGTCCTTGACGGTGACGATCTTCTCGGCGGCGTCGTCGGGAATCTCGCACCCGAACTCTTCCTCGAACGCCATCACGAGCTCGACGGTGTCGAGGCTATCGGCCCCGAGATCGTCGATGAAGCTGGCATTTTCGGTCACCTTGGACTCATCGACGCCAAGATGCTCCACGACGATCTTTTTTACTCGGTCGGCGACATCGCTCATCGGTTGATACCTCGACGGATAAACGCGCTTGTTGGAATGAACCTTCGGCGGTCCGGCCGAAGGGAGCTCGGGCCAATCGTTGCCAAGTCCCGGACCGGTCGAAGGCGCCGGTCACATAACACAGATCATGGCGGTTTGCCAGTAGCGCCGCTCCCGCAGCCTAGATCATGGCCATGCCGCCATTGACGTGCAAGGTGTGGCCGGTGACGTAGCGCGCCTCGTCGCTCGCCAGGAAGAGGACGCCGGCGGCGACCTCCTCGGGCGTGCCCACGCGCCCCATCGGCACTGCGGTGGCGATGCGTTCGCGCTGCTCTTGGGAGAGCGCCTCGGTCATGGCGCTGGCGATGAAGCCGGGCGCAACGCAGTTGACGGTGATGCCGCGCGAGGCGAGTTCGGCGGCGAGCGCTTTCGACATGCCGATCATGCCGGCCTTGGCCGCGGCATAATTGGCCTGACCCGGGTTGCCGGTGACCCCGACCACCGAGGAGATGCCGATGATGCGGCCCCAGCGCCGCTTCATCATGCCGCGCATCGCCGCGCGCGCCAAGCGGAAGCCGGCGGTGAGGTCGACGTCGATCACGGTCTGCCAATCCTCGTCCTTCATGCGCAGCGCCAGCTGGTCGCGGGTGAGGCCGGCATTGTTGACGAGGATGTCGAGCTGACCCACCGTGTCCTCCGCCGCCTTGACGAGCGTGTCGGCGGCGGCCGGTTCGGCAAGGTCTGCGGTGGTGATGAAGGCGCGCTCGCCGAGCGCGGCGGCCAGCGCCTCGAGCGCCGGGCGGCGCGTCCCCGCCAGCACCACCTTGGCGCCGGCGCCGTGCAGCGCGCGCGCGATCGCGCCGCCGATTCCGCCCGAGGCGCCCGTAACCAGCGCGGCCTTGCCGCCGAGGTCGAACATGTCCCGGGTTCCCTAGAGCGTCTTGAGAAAGGTTTCGATCTCGGCCGGCGCGCCGAGCGACACCGTGGCGAGCTCGCGGTCGATGCGCTTGGCAAGCCCGCTCAGCACCCGTCCGGCGCCGAGCTCGACCAGCTGTTCGACATTCTGCGCCTTCATGTAGAGCACGCTCTCGCGCCAGCGCACGAGCCCGGTCACCTGCTCGACGAGCAGGCGCTTGATCTCGTCGGGCGCGGTGACGGCGGCGGCGGTGACGTTGGCGACGAGCGGCACATAGGGCTGGCGCAGCGCAACGCCGGTCAGCGCCTCCTCCATTTCGCGCGCCGCCGGCGCCATCAGCGCGCAATGGAAGGGCGCGCTCACCGGCAGCATGATCGAGCGCTTGGCGCCGCGCGCGGCGGCGCCGGCAGCGGCGCGCTCCACCGCCGCCTTGTTGCCGCTCACCACCACCTGCCCGCCATTGTCATTGGCCACCGAGCAGACCTCGCCCGCGGCGGCCTCGCTCGCCAGGGCTTGCGCGGCCTCGACATCGAGCCCGATCAGCGCCGCCATGGCGCCGGCGCCGACCGGCACCGCGCGCTGCATGGCAAGGCCGCGCCGCTTCAAGAGCCGCGCCGCGTCGGCGAGCGAGAAGGAGCGCGCCGCCGCGAGCGCCGAATACTCGCCCAGCGAATGACCGGCGACGAAGGCGACATGGCGTTTCAAGTCGAGCCCACCGTCGCGCTCGAGCACTCGCATCACCGCGAGGCTCATCGCCATCAGCGCCGGCTGCGCGTTCTCGGTCAGCGTGAGGTCATCTTCCGGGCCTTCGAACATGAGGCGCGAGAGGCTCTGGCGCAGCGCCTCGTCGACTTCCTGGAAGGTGTCGCGCGCGGTCGCGAACGCGCCGGCGAGGTCGCGTCCCATGCCGACCGCCTGCGAGCCCTGCCCAGGAAACAAGAATGCCCGAATCATCTCACTCCCCTGCCGCGCATCGCCATCGAGTCAGAACAGGCCCAGCACGCGGTAGGGCTTGCAGCGCAGCTCCTCGTCGACGATCTGCATGTCTTGCTCGGCCGCCAAGGTCTCGACGTTGACCGTGTCGTAGCCCCGCGTGCAGATCTGGCTCACCTTCCAGTCGAGGAAGCGGCGCATCTCGGCATCGTCCTCGGCGCTGGCGGCGCCGGCCGCCCGGGTGCCGGACACGCCGAACACCAGCCGCTCCGGCGGCGCCGTCGTGCAGGCCGTCAGCAGCAGGGCAAAGACGAGGCTGAGCACGATGCGCATGAACCCTCCCCAACCATCGAGCGCGTGCCGGGATAGCATCGCCCCAGCATGCTGTCCAGCGCGGCGGCGCCGCGGTCGCGCGGCGATCAAAACACGAATGGCACGAGCTGCCTTGATGAGCGGCGGCACGGGATCGCGGTCGAGCCAGCCACCGGGGAAGCCGATGTCGAACGGACTCCAATCGGGATGGGTCATGGCCGGCCTCCCTCGGCCCTGCCGACCCCGCCTGGGGCAGGCGGGGCGCGCCCCACCCGGGATGGTGGAGCGGAAGTCTATCGCAAGCATTAACGCCGCAGACCCGCCTGGGCTTGCGCCACAACGGGCTTGGTGTATATTCCGCGGCCTCCTTGCCGGCCGATGCCGGCTAGGCCCGGGCGGCTGACCGTCGGATCTTCCGACCAGCGCCGGGCCGCGAACAGCCATAGGGAGCCTAGTCTTCATGCCGCTCTACGAGAACATCTTCATTGCGCGCCAGGATATCTCGGCGGCGCAGGTCGAGGCGCTCGCCGACACCTTCACCGGGATCGTCACCACGCAGGGCGGCCAGGTCACCAAGCGCGAATATTGGGGTCTGCGCAACCTCGCCTATCGCATCAAGAAAAACCGCAAAGGGCATTACATCCTCTTCAACCTCGATGCGCCGCCGCCGGCGGTAAACGAGCTCGAGCGCAACATGCGCATCAACGAGGATGTGCTGCGCTATATCACCGTGCGCGTCGATGCGCTCGAGGAAGGCCCCTCCGCGGTGATGCAGAACCGCGGCCGCGGCGAGGAGCGCGAGCGGGATCGCGATCGCGAGCGCGGTCCCCGCCGCAGCTTCGGCGACCGGGACCGTGATCGCGAGCCGGCGCCGGCGCCGATTGCCGAGGGAGTCGAGGAATGAGCGACGGCGATCGTCATGGCGGCAGCGGCGGCGGCGGCCGGCCCGCAACGCGGCGGCCCTTCTTCCGGCGGCGCAAATCGTGCCCCTTCTCCGGGCCGCACGCGCCCAAGATCGACTACAAGGACGTGAAGCTGCTGCAGCGCTTCGTCTCCGAGCGCGGCAAGATCGTGCCGAGCCGCATCACCGCTGTCTCTACCAAGAAGCAGCGCGAGTTGGCGCAGGCGATCAAGCGCGCCCGCTATCTCGGCCTCCTGCCCTACAGCGTGCAATAAGAGGGCGATCATGGTCGACGTCATCCTGCTCGAGCGGGTCGAGAAGCTGGGCCAGATGGGCCAGGTCGTCAAAGTACGGCCGGGCTATGCCCGCAACTACCTGCTGCCGCAGAAGAAGGCGCTGCGCGCCACCAAGGACAACCTGACCTATTTCGAGAAGCAGCGCGGCCAGCTCGAGGCGCAGAACCTGTCACGCCGCAGCGAGGCCGAGCAGATCGCGAAGAAGATCGAGGGCGTGTCCGTCGTGGTCATCCGCCAGGCCGGCGAGAGCGGCCAGCTCTACGGCTCGGTCACCGCCCGCGACATCGCCGACGCCGTGACCCAGGCTGGCTTCACCGTGGCGCGCTCGCAAGTCGTGCTCGACAAGGCGATCAAGACGCTCGGGCTTTACAAGCAGCGCGTCGTCCTGCACCCGGAGGTCGCGGTGACCGTCACCGTCAACGTGGCGCAGTCGGCCGAGGAGGCGGGGATGCAGGCGAAGGGTGTCGATCCCGTCCGCCTGGCGCAGGAGACCGCGGCCCGCGAGGCGGCGGAAGCAGCCGAAATCTCCGCCGCGCAAGCGGAAGACCGGGCGCCCAGCGAAAGCTGAGACGCGCCCCCGAGCACGGGGATCACGCCCTCTGCCGAGCCGGCAGAGGGCGTTTTCGTCGCCGCTGCTGATGCCTTGCTGCGGCGGCCGTGCCGCGCCAGATGACCGGCGGTGGCAGCTTATGCGAGGACTTTCATGCGGTTCCTGCATCTGCCGGACGGCGACACGGTGCCGGTCCTGGGGCTCGGCACCTGGGGCATGGGCGAGGCGGGGACCAGCGGCGCCGACATGGTGGCGGCGTTGCGGCTCGGCCTCGATCTCGGCATGACCTTGATCGACACCGCCGAGATGTATGGCGAGGGCGGGGCCGAGGAGGTCGTCGGCAAGGCCATCGCCGGCCGCCGCGACGGCGTCTTCCTGGTCAGCAAGGTCTACCCGCACAATGCGACGCGCCAGGGCGCCGTCGCCGCCTGCGAGCGCAGCCTGAAGCGGCTCGGCACCGATCGGCTCGACCTCTATTTGCTGCATTGGCGGGGCGACGTGCCGCTGGCGGCGACGCTCGAAGCCTTCGCCGCGCTGCGCCGGGCCGGCAAGATCCGCCACTACGGCGTCAGCAATTTCGCCATCGCCGACATGGCGGAGCTGTGGTCGCTGCCCGGCGGCGCGGACACGGCCGCCAACCAAGTGCTCTACAACCTCACCCGGCGCGGCATCGAGTGGGATCTCCTGCCCTGGTGCCGCGAGCGCGGCGTGCCGGTCATGGCCTATTCGCCGATCGAGCAGGGGCGGCTCCTGCGCAAGCGGGGCTTGAGCGAACTCGCCCGGCGCCGCGGCGTCACCCCGGCCCAGCTGGCGCTTGCCTGGCTCCTCAGGCGCGAGCCGGTCATCGTCATCCCCAAGGCCGGCCGGCCCGAGCATGTGCGCGAGAACCGCGCCGCGCTCGACCTCGAGCTGGCACCGGCGGAGCTCGCCGAGCTCGACCGCGCGTTCCCGCCGCCGGACCGCGCCGGGTCTTTGGAAATGCTCTAAGGAGAGGCGCAAGCACCCCGCTTGTCTTGATCATAGGAGTTGCCGCATACTCAGGTAAGCAACGGGCTCGCGACAGTCCGGTAGGGAGTTTCGGATGTTGCTGGGATACCTGCTTCGTCATCTCGTGCGCCATGGCACGCTCGTGGTGATCGACCACCGCGGCACCCTCCATCGCTTCTCGGGCGAGCCCGGCCCCACCATGACTATGCGGCTGCACCATCCGGCGCTCGAGCGGCGGCTCTTCTTCAACCCGCGGATGGCGCTCGGCGAGGCCTTCATGGACGGCACCCTCACGATCGAGGATGCGAGCGTCTACGATTTCCTCAATTTCATGGTCTCGAACATCAATGCGGCGCCGAAAAATGCCCTGACGCCGCTCTATTTCGGCTTCGGCAAGGCCTTCCGCACCTTTCAGCAATACAACCCGCTGCACCGCGCGCGGCGCAACGTGGCGCATCACTACGACCTGTCGGATACGCTGTACGATCTCTTCCTCGATGCCGACCGGCAGTATTCCTGCGCCTATTTCACCGCGCCCGACCAGACCATCGAGCAGGCCCAGGCCAACAAGAAGCGCCATATTGCCGCCAAGCTGCTGCTCACGCCGGGGCAGAAGGTGCTCGACATCGGCTCCGGCTGGGGCGGGTTTGCGCTCTACCTCGCCAAGGAATGCGGCGTGTCCGTCACCGGGCTGACGCTCTCGACCGAGCAGCGCCGCGTCGCCGAGCACCGCGCCGCCGCCGCCGGCCTCGCCGACCGCGTGCGCTTCGAGCTGTGCGATTACCGCGAGGTCACTGGCCGCTACGACCGCATCGTCTCGATCGGCATGTTCGAGCATGTCGGCGTGGTGCACTACCCGGAGTTCTTCCGCAAGCTACACGAGCTCTTGAGCGACGACGGCGTGGCGCTTCTCCATTCGATCGGACGCAAGGACGGGCCGGCGAGCACCAACCCATGGCTGCGCAAATACATCTTCCCCGGCGGGTACTCGCCGGCGTTGTCGGAAGTGGTGCCGGTCGTCGAGCGTCTCGGCCTGTGGATCACCGATATCGAGATCCTGCGCCTGCACTACGCCGAGACGCTGCGCGCTTGGCGCACGCGTTTCAACGCGAACCGCGAGCGCATCCGCGCGCTCTACGACGAGCGCTTCTGCCGCATGTGGGAGTTCTATCTGGCGGGCGCGGAAATCGCCTTCCGGATTGACGGCCACATGAACTTTCAGATGCAGCTGGCGAAGAAGGTCGATGCCGTGCCGCTCTTGCGCGACTACATGGTCGACGGGGAGCGCCGCCACCGCCCGGCTGCGCCGGAGCGCGCCGCGCGCTGGCAGCTCGAGCCGGGCGCGGCGCGGCCGCGGCCCGCGGTCCAGCCGGCGCCGCAAGAGGAAGAAACCCGTGAAGTCAGCCGATAAGCGCGGCAATCGCGCCGACCGCGGGTGCGCCGGCGCGTGATGGCGGTCGCGAACTAACCGAAACTAGGCGGCGCGGATGCGGGTGAGAAACGCGTCGACCTCGGCGCGCAGCCGCTCCGAGGTGCGGCTGAGTTCGGCCGCGGCGCTGAGCACCTGCTCGGCGGCCTTGCCGGTCATGCCGGCGCCCTGGCTCACACCCTCGATGTTGGCGGAGACGGAGAGCGTGCCGCGCGCCGCCTCCTGGGTGTTGCGCGTGATCTCCTTGGTCGCCGCGCTCTGCTCCTCGATCGCCGAGGCGATCGAGGCGGAGATCTCGCTCACTTCGGTGATGGTGCGGTGGACGTTCTTGATCGCGGTGACCGCGCCCTTGGTGGCGTCCTGAATCGCATTGATCTGCGCGGCGATGTCGTCGGTCGCCATCGCCGTCTGCGTCGCCAGCGACTTGACCTCGCTCGCAACCACGGCGAAGCCGCGGCCCGCATCGCCGGCACGCGCCGCCTCGATGGTGGCGTTGAGCGCGAGCAGGTTGGTCTGCGAGGCGATGTCGTTGATCAGCTGCACGACTTCGCCGATGCGATGCGCCGCGTCGGCGAGCCCCTTCACCGTCGCGTCCGTGCTGCGCGTCTCGTTGACCGCCTTGCCGGCGATTTCGGCGGCATGCGTCACCTGGCGGCCGATCTCCGCGACCGAGAGCGACAGCTCCTCGGAAGCGGTGGCGACCGTCTCGACGTTGGTCGAGGCTTGCGTCGCCGCGCCGGCCACGGCCGTCGCCTGGCGATCGGTCTGCTCGGCCGTCGCGGACATGCTCTCCGAGGTGCTTCTCATCTCGGTGGCGGCGTGCGTGAGCGCCTCGAGCAAGCCGCGGACCGATCCGTCGAACGCTGCGACCTGCTGCTCGACCGTGCGCTGTCTCTGCTCCTTGCGCTCCTGTTCTTCCCGGTGCGTCGCCTCGATGCGGAGCTTGGCGGCGGTGGTGTCGCGGAACACGGCCAGCGCGCGCGCGAGATGGCCGATCTCGTCATCGCGGTTCTGAAAGACAATGGTGCGCTTGAGATCGCCGCGCGCCACCATCTGCATGTCGGCGGTGATCGCCGCCATCGGCCGTGCGATGCGCGTTCTGACGAAGATGAGGACACCGAGCCCGACGACCAGGAAGAAGAGCGTGAGGCCGACGGTGAGCCAGAAATTGACCATGGCGGCCTGCGCCTGGCGCGCCGAATACTCATCGGTGGCGTCGAAGGTGACATTGGCCACGTCAAAGAGGCTCGCGAGGGCGGGATTGGAAAGCTTGACCCACTTGGCCCCGGTCATCGACGGCGTCTGCCCGGCGACGAGGTCCGCCACCAGCGCCTTGCGCTTCTCGGCAAAGGCGGTGAAGTAGTTGTCTTGCGCCGCTTGGTATGCGGCCTTCAGCCGAGTCGGCATGTCCGCCTGCTGCAGCATCGCGCCGATCAGCTTCCAGCCGGCCGCCATGCGGCCCGCCAGCTCCGCGAGCTGGCGCTGCTGGTCGGGCGCGAGGCCATTGTTGGCGCCGATCGCCGCGCCCAGCATCAGCCGGTCGGTGCCGGCGGCCTCGCGCACCGACCACGCCAGCGCCTTGAGCGTCGTCATGTCCGTAATGAAGGCGTCGGTCGCGTCGATTTGCGACGACAAGCGGTCCGAAAGCGCGTCGATGGTATCGACGAGCGCGCCGACGGCGGAGACCCACGACTTGCTGAGCGTGGGCGGCCGATCCGCCTGGGGCCGCCGCACCGCCGCATCGACATCCTGTCGCAGCCTGGTCACCGTTTCCCGATTGGCGCGCAGTTCGCCCATCCTCGTCACCGCATCCGGGAGCCGCAGCTTGCCGAGCTTGATCATCGCGGATTCCAGGGCTGCATCCGATTTGCCGCGCAGCGCGGCAATGTCGCCGAGGGTGTCGGCACTCGCCACGTCGGCGCCGGTGAGCGGGGTGTTGACGGTGCCGCGCTCGATGCGCAGGTACTGCATGCCCAGGAACAGATCGCGCGAGGCGTCGCTGACGGCGCGCGCCTCCAGCGACGCGTCCCAATGCTCCCAGGCGCGCTCGGCCGAGACGGCGAAGGTGAACACCAGAACCGCAGCCATGACCCCGGTGATCAATTGCAACAGGTTGCTGATGGTCGCAAATCGATTCATGTGCCCGCTTTCGGCTCAAAGTCCTGGAAATCTTGCCAAAGGGTGGTCAACAAAGGCTTAATTCGGGATTCGCTGGCTAGCCACCGTCGCGGGCGGGCCCAACGGCGCGCTTCCGTCCCCGCGTTCCCCACCTTCCACAGGCTCCGTGCCGGAATTTTGTCATGCCTGCGGCGCCGGCGAGTTGGTAGCATCGTTGCATGGAAACAGCCGCATCTTCGAAGGTCACGCCGCTGCGCGACGGCGACGGGGCTTATCGCTCGCCGCCACACAATATCGAGGCCGAGCAAGCGCTTCTGGGTGCCATCCTCTTCAACAACGCCGCCTATCACCGGGTCTCGGAATTCCTCCTTGCCGAGCATTTCGCCCAGGGCGTGCACGGCCGCATCTTCGCGGCGATCACGAAGCTGATCGAGCGTGGGCAGATCGCCAACCCGGTAACCCTCAAGAGCCTGTTCGACCAGGACGAGGCGCTCGCCGAGATCGGCGGCGCGCAATATCTGGCGCGGCTGTCGACCTCGGTGGTGACGATCATCAACGCCGCCGATTACGGCCGCACCATCCACGACCTGTTCCTGCGCCGCCAGCTCATCGCCATCGGCGAGGACACGGTCAACGACGCCTACAGCCACGATCTCGAGCGCGACGCCCGGATGCAGATCGAGGTTACCGAGAAGAAGCTGTTCGATCTCGCCACCAGCGGCCAGACCGAGGGCGGGTTCCGCCCCTTCAACCAGGCCCTCACCGAGGCCATCGTCATGGCGGAGGCCGCCTTCAAGCGCAGCGGCCGCACCACCGGCGTCTCGACCGGCTTCAACGACCTCGACAAGCTGCTCGGCGGCCTGCATCCCTCCGACCTCGTGATCCTCGCCGGCCGGCCCTCCATGGGCAAGACCGCGCTCGCCACCAATATCGGCTTCAACGCGTCCAAGGCCTATCGCACGACGCGGGGGCCCGACGGGCGCGTCGTCGCCGAGGATGGCGCGGTGGTGGGGTTCTTCTCGCTGGAGATGTCGGCCGAGCAGCTGGCGACGCGGGTGCTCTCGGAGGAATCGCGCGTCGCCTCCGACCGCATCCGCCGCGGCGAGGTCAGCCACGAGGATTTCGACCGCTTCGTCCAGGCGAGCCAGAAGCTCGCCTCGGTGCCGCTCTTCATCGACGACACGCCCGCCCTCACCATCACCGGGCTGCGCACCCGCGCGCGGCGCCTCATGCGCCAGCAAGGCCTGGGGCTCATCATCGTCGACTACCTGCAATTGCTGCGCGGCGGGGGCGACGGCCGCGGCGCCGAGAACCGCGTGCAGGAGATCTCGGAGATCACCCGCGGCTTGAAGGCGCTCGCCAAGGAGCTCAACGTTCCCGTGTTGGCGCTGTCGCAGCTCTCGCGCGCCGTCGAGAACCGCGACGACAAGCGCCCGCAGCTCGCCGACCTGCGCGAATCCGGCTCGATCGAGCAGGACGCCGACGTGGTGATGTTCGTCTTCCGCGAGGAATACTATCTGAGCCGCGGCGAGCCGATGCGGCGACCCGAGGAAAGCGACGACAAGTTCAACGAGCGCTATGAACATTGGCACAAGCGGCTGGCCGAAGTGAGCGGCACCGGCGAAGTGCTCATCGCCAAGCAGCGCCACGGGCCCATCGGCAAGGTGACGCTGCGCTTCGACGGCGAGACCACCCGCTTCGACAATTTCGTGCGCAGCGACCACCTCCCCGATGGCCCGCTCTGACCGGGCGCCGCCGGCGCACGCCGGCGGCGTGCTGGAAATCGATCTTGCCGCCATCGCCGAGAATTGGCGCCGGCTCGGCGCGCGCCTCGCGCCGCCGGCGCGCGCCGCCGCGGTGGTGAAGGCCGACGCCTACGGGCTGGGCATGGCGCAGGTCGCGCCGGCGCTGGCGAAGGCCGGCTGCACGCTCTTTTTCGTCGCGACGCTCGACGAAGGCCTGGCCTTGCGCCGCATGCTGCCCGCGGTCGAGATCGCCGTGTTCAACGGCCTGCTGCCAGGCACCAGCGGCGATTTCCGCCAGACACGGCTCGTGCCGGTGCTCAACGACCTCGGCCAGATCGCCGCTTGGCGCGACGCGGCCGACACGCGCGCCCTGCCCGCTATCATCCACATCGATACCGGCATGGCGCGGCTCGGGCTGGCGCCGGCCGAAATCGCGCGCCTCGGCACTGCGCCGCAGATGCTCGCAGGCCTCAATCTGTGCGCCGTGCTGAGCCATCTCGCCTGCGCCGATGAGCCGGCGCATCCGCTCAATGCGCGGCAGCTCGCAGCATTTCGCTCGGCGCGCGCCGCGCTGCCGCGCGCGCCGGCCTCGCTCGCCGCATCCTCCGGCATCTTTCTCGGCCCCGACTACCACTTCGACATCGTCCGCCCGGGTATCGCGCTCTACGGCGCGAACCCGACTCCGGGCCAACCCAACCCCATGGCGCAAGTCGTTCGGCTCAAAGGAAAAATCCTGCAAGTGCGTGACGTTGACAGCGCCGCGACCGTTGGTTATGGTGCGGCGCACCGCATGGAGCGCGCTGGCCGCATCGCCACGATCGCTGTTGGTTATGCCGATGGCTGGTTGCGCTCGTCGAGCCATCACGGCAGCGCCGGTATCGCAGGCCAGCGTGTTCCCGTCATCGGACGCATCTCGATGGACCTCATGACGCTCGACGTGACGGGCATCGATCCGGCGCTGACCCGCCCGGGAGACTTCGTCGACCTCATCGATGAGCAGCACGGCATCGATGATGTCGCCGCCGCCGCGGGCACGATCGCCTATGAGATCTTGACCGCCCTCGGCCGCCGCCATCATCGCGTCTATCACGGCGGAGACAAGTGAGCGTGCTCGATTTTCTCACCCGCGTCGGCCGTGTCTTCTTGGTCTTCCTTGGCGCCACCGGGCGGCTGACGCTGTTTGCGATCAAGGCCATCAGCAGCTGCTTCCGCCCGCCCTTCTATCCGCGGCTGATCGCACGCCAGATGATCGACATCGGCTATTACTCGCTGCCGGTGGTCGGGCTCACCGCGATCTTCACCGGCATGGTGCTCGCGCTCCAGACTCACACCGGGTTCAGCCGATTCGCCGCCGAGGGCGCCGTTGCCACGGTCGTCGTGCTGTCGATGACGCGCGAATTGGGTCCAGTGATCGCCGCGCTGATGGTGGCGGGACGGATCGGCGCATCGATTGCCGCCGAGATCGGCACCATGCGCGTCACCGACCAGATCGACGCGCTGGAGACGCTGTCGACCAATCCGTTCAAGTACCTCGTGGTGCCGCGGCTGCTCGCCGGGACCGTGACGGTGCCGGCGCTGGTGCTGGTGGCGGACGTCATCGGCGTATTCGGCGGTTTCCTCGTCAGCACCTACAAGCTCGGCTTCAATCCCGTGACATATATCAATCAAACCTCCGACTATCTGCACACCGACGACGTCATGTCCGGCGTCATCAAGGCGGCGGTGTTCGGTTTCGTCATAGCGCTGATGGGATGTTATTTCGGCTATCATTCGCGCGGCGGCGCGCAAGGCGTCGGCGCGGCGACCACCTTTGCCGTGGTCTCCGCCTCGATCATGATCCTGCTCTCCGATTACCTGTTGACGAGCGCGTTCTTCTGATGGGCGACGCCCCGAAGATCTCGGTCCGCGGCTTGAAGAAGTCCTTCGGACCCAAGCTCGTGCTCGACGGGATCGACCTCGATGTCGTCGCCGGCCAAAGCCTCGTCGTCATCGGCGGCTCCGGCACGGGGAAATCGGTCATGGTGAAATGCATCCTCGGCCTCCTCGAGCCCGATGCCGGCTCGGTCAAGATCGACGGCCAGGAGGTCGTCGGCCTGCCCGAGGGCGAGCGCGAGAAGCTCATGCAGAAATTCGGCATGCTGTTCCAGGGGGCGGCGCTGTTCGATTCGCTCCCGGTCTGGGAGAATGTCGCCTTCGCGCTGATCCAAGCCCGCGGCCTGGAGCGCCACAAGGCCAAGGAGATCGCCATCGCCAAGCTCGCCAATGTCGGGCTGGGGCCCGAAGTCGGCGACCTGCGGCCGTCGGAGCTGTCGGGCGGCATGCAGAAGCGCGTCGGCTTGGCGCGCGCCATCGCCACCGAGCCCGAGATCATCATCTTCGACGAGCCCACCACCGGGCTCGACCCGATCATGGCCGACGTCATCAACAACCTGATCGTTCAATGCGTCCGCGACCTCGGCGCCACCGCCGTCTCCATCACCCACGACATGGCGAGCGTGCGCAAGATCGCCGACCGTGTCGCCATGATCTACAAAGGGCGTATCATCTGGTCCGGTCCCAAGGATGAGATCGACCGCTCGGGCAACCCTTACGTCGACCAGTTCATCCATGGCCGCGCCGAGGGCCCGATCAAGATGGAGGTGCGCGCCCTTTGAGTGATGGTCGAGCCTGAAGATGGCACGCGCCCAGGCCCGCTATGTCTGCCAGCAATGCGGCACGGCGCAGCCCAAATGGGCCGGGCGCTGCGACGATTGCGGCGGCTGGAACACGCTGGTCGAGGAGACGGCACGCGAGAGCGCGCCCAAGGGGCTCGGCAGCGGCAAGGGCAGGAAGCTCGCCTTTGTTGGCCTCGACGGCGTCGCCCAGGCCATGGCGCGGCGGCTCTCCGGCATGGCCGAGTTCGACCGCGTCTGCGGCGGCGGGTTGGTGCCGGGCTCGGCCCTGCTGGTGGGCGGCGACCCCGGGATCGGCAAATCCACCGTGCTGCTGCAGGTCGTGGCGGCGCTCAGCGCCGGCAAGGCCGGCGCGCGGCTGCGCTGCGCCTACATCTCCGGCGAGGAGTCGCTCGATCAGGTGCGGCTGCGCGCCGCGCGACTCGCCGTCGCCGGCGCGCCGGTGCAGCTGGCCGCCGCCACCAGCGTCCGCGACATTGTCGCCTCGCTCGACCATGCCGAGCCGCCCGATGTCGTCGTCGTCGATTCGATCCAGACCATGTATGTCGACACGCTCGACAGCGCGCCCGGCACGGTGAGCCAGGTACGCGCCTCGGCGCAGGAGCTCATCCGCCTCGCCAAGCAGCGCGGCTTCTGCGTCGTCCTGGTCGGGCACGTCACCAAGGAAGGGCTCATCGCCGGCCCGCGCGTCCTCGAGCACATGGTCGACACCGTGCTCTATTTCGAGGGTGAGCGCGGCCACCAGTTCCGCATCCTGCGCGCGGTCAAGAACCGCTTCGGCCCGACCGACGAGATCGGCGTCTTCGAGATGACCGATGCGGGCTTGGCCGAGGTGCCGAACCCCTCGGCGCTCTTCCTCGCCGAGCGCCAGGGCGACGTCTCCGGCGCCGCCGTCTTCGCCGGCATGGAAGGGACGCGGCCGGTGCTGGTCGAGATCCAGGCGCTGGTGGCGCCCTCGCCCTTGGGCACGCCGCGCCGTGCCGTGGTCGGCTGGGACAGCGGCCGCCTCGCCATGATCCTCGCCGTGCTCGAGGCGCGCTGCGGCGTGCAGATCGGCGGCAACGACGTCTATCTCAATGTCGCCGGCGGCCTGCGCATCGCCGAGCCTGCCGCCGACCTCGCTGTGGCGGCGGCGCTGGTCTCGGCGCTGAGCTTGCGCCCGGTCCCGGCCGAGACGGTGATCTTCGGCGAGATCGGCCTGTCCGGCGAAGTGCGGCCGGTGGGCCAGGCCGAAGCGCGCCTCAAGGAAGCCGGCAAGCTCGGCTTCGCCGCGGCGCTGATGCCGCCCTTGCGCGGCCGCGGCAAGGAGCGCGAGCCGGCCGGCGGCGTCGCCCGCCGCGAGATCCGGCACCTGCGCCACTTGGTGGAGATGCTCGACGGCGAGCCCCGCCGCGCCCCGCGCAGCCTCGCCGCGCCGGGAGCGCCGCGATGAACGGGCTCGACCTCGCCGTGGTGACGGTGATCGTGATGTCCGGGGTGTTCGCCTTCGCCCGCGGCTTCGTCAAGGAGGCCCTCTCGATCGTCGCCTGGGTCGGCGCCGCCTTCGCGGCGCTCTACGGCGCCGCCTATATCCTGCCCCTAGCGGGCCGATTCCTGCCCAAGGGGCCGGTCACCGAGGCGATCGGCGGCATCGTCCTCTTCCTGATCGTGCTCATCCTGCTCTCGCTCCTCACCTCGAGGGTGTCGCGGCGCGTCAAGCAGAGCGGGCTTTCCGCGGTCGACCGCAGCCTTGGCCTGGTGTTCGGCCTGGCGCGTGGGGTGGTGCTGGTTTGCCTCGGCTATCTCGCGCTCTCCTGGGCCGTGCCGGCCGACGAGCGGCAGCAGCCCGCCTGGATGGCCCGAGCGCGGACCCTGCCGTTCCTCGAGACCGGCGCCGACCGGCTGCGCGCGCTCGTGCCGGCCGCTTACCGCGACCGGGCGACCGCCGCCGTGCGGAACACCCGGCCCGGCGCCGCTCAGCTCGAAGAGGCCGCGGGCGCCATCCGCGCCTTGAGCAAGCCGCGCAGCCCGGCCGAGGCGGAGCGCGAGCGCGGCCGGGTCTATAGCCCGGACGACCAGAACGAACTCAATCGGTTGATCCAACAGCGGCAAGACACACAATAGGCGCCGCAACCCCCTGGCGCGGAAAGAGGGTTGCGTGTAGAAGCAGGCGTAAGGGACGCTCGACATCGCACCCGGCGATCCCTATTTGTAAC
>Ga0073928_10004458_pt1 | contig 20710 bp, 17 predicted proteins | sample PaiPotPPA55metaG_FD_76969 | JGI IMG/M metagenome (GOLD analysis project Ga0073928, IMG submission 76969) | Iron sulfur acid spring bacterial and archeal communities from Banff, Canada, to study Microbial Dark Matter (Phase II) - Paint Pots PPA... ...
CGGACGCTTTGCGTGGATATCGACGGCTTTGCGCTCATTTGATTCCTCGATAGGGCGGAGACAGCACGTTCATTGACCGTGGATGCCGCTATGTACCAGCGTATGAAAGTGGTGCACCAGGTGCTCGCTTTCGTTGCTGCGGTCCGCGTCGATCACATAACGGCCCTGGTTGTAACCGACGGAATGCAGACCCTTTTGTACCGAGATGTTCAGCGCGATATCTTCGGGGCCGAGATCCGTATTCATCCAGTCCATGCACGCCTTCGTGACATCCGGGACAGTATCGTGCGGTGTGTAGTAGCCGAAGCGCAGCAGCGTTTTTTCCGCTTCCAGAGGGATGATCAGGAAGGTCGCGAGGAACCCGGAAAAGGGGAACGTGTAGAACGTGTTGTGCGGCCAGATGCCGATGTTGAAGAAACATTCGTCCGGGTTCTTATCCCCGTTCAGCGGCACGCCGTACGCGCTGGCTGCGTTCCTGTTTGCCGGTGCGGCGTAAGTCCACCACTTGTCGCGTTGTGTCAGCTTGTAGCCGTCGAAATCGATCAGGTCGGCGAGGTCGACATGGCAAGGACCCGAGAGCGAGAAGTGATACCCCTCGATGGAGTTGTCCATGATGACCTTCCAGTTTGCAGGCACGATCACGTCCTTCTCTTCGAGCAGACGGTAGTCGTCGAGCTTCGAAAACACCCGTTTCATTTCAGCGTCCGCACCGGGGAACAGCGTGCTCATCGACGGCGCGTCCGGGTCGAGGTTGAAGTAGTAGAAGCCGCCCAGTTCCTCAACACGCACGGTCGGGATGTTGTAGCTGCCCGCATCGAAACCCTTCACCCGGTCGCTGCGGGGTGCGTGGCGAAGATTGCCGTCGAGCCCGTAGCACCACGAGTGATACGCGCAACGGAACACGCCTGTTTGCGTGCCGCGCCGCTCTTCGACCAGACGATTGCCACGATGCTGGCAGACGTTGTGAAACGCGTGGACAACGCCATCCGGGCCGCATGTGGCAATGACGCTTTGATCGAAGATATCGGTCATCACGAACTGGCCGGGCTTGCTCAGTTCACTTTTATGACCGATCACGTGCCATGCCGACATGAAGATCCGGTCGCGCTCCGAGCGGAAGATCGTGTCGTCGAAGAAATAGCGCGACGGCAGGGTGAGCGCTTCTTCGGGCTTCTGCTCGCGCCAGCTTTCCGAGGAGACTATGTCTGCTTTCTTCACAACACGAATGGTTTCCATGTGCAGGTTTCCTGTCGGTTTATTGGGGTATGAGGCAAGTGGCGAGTTGCCGTTAGATGAAACTGTAGGGCGGAAAATTTGCGCTGACTTGATTAAAGGCGACATTTAAATGGCGCGTTTAATCGTCTGTTCGTGTGCCGGCGGAGTGGGTGCTGGCTGATGGAATGCGTCGCCGGAAAGTCGCTTTCAATCATGTCGCCGGAAAATGGCTACCTTATAGTCACCCGGGAATACCGGCATTCGATACAGTGGTTGACCACAACCCCGCTTCCTCAAGGAGACTTCATGAACGGTCGTGAACTCTCGCGTGCCGGACTCGATGAACACACCGAACTGAAGCACGCCTATATCAACTTCGAACCCAAGGCCATGGGCTGGTCCTGATAGCCCGAACAGGAGATGTCTGCATGCTGGAACATCATCAGCAACGCGTGGATCTGGCGTGCGTCTTTCGCTGGGCCGAGCGCCTCGGCATGCACGAATCCATTGCCAATCACTTCAGCGTCGCCGTCTCGGACGACGGCGCGCAATTCCTGATCAATCCGCGCGGGCGGCACTTTTCCCGCATCAAGGCGAGTGACCTGCTGCTGGTGGATGCGCACGACGCGCAGACGATCGATCGGCCGGACGCGCCCGATATCACCGCATGGGCACTTCATTCAGCGATCCACAGGCGGCACCGCGAAGCGCGGTGCATCCTGCACGTTCACTCGAAATACGCGACCGTGCTGTCCTGCCTGCAGGACCCGGTGCTGCCGCCGCTCGATCAGAACTGCATGCGGTTTTTCGAGCGTGTGGCGATAGATACGGGTTTCGACGGCATGGGCCTGGGCGATGAAGCCGAGCGCGTAAGCCGTGCGCTTGAGGGCAAGCCGGTACTGCTCATGGGGCAGCACGGCGTGCTGGTGGCCGGGCCGACCGTGGCCCAGGCATTCGACGACCTCTATTACTTCGAGCGTTCATGCGAGACCTATGTCACCGCCTTGATGACCGGGCAGCCGCTGCGAATTGCATCGACTCGCGTGGCGCACAAGACCATGCGTCAATGGGTCGAGGATTACGAAGGTTTCGCGGACCAGCACCTGAGCGAGTTGAAGGCCGTCCTCGATGACGAGGGGTCGTCATACGCGCAGTAGTCTAGATTCCCCAGGCCGCACGCACGCGGCTGCGGATATCGGCGAGACGCGTAGCGGGTTCATTCGCGAACACGAAGCGCAGATACCGGCCTGCATCCGGGCCCCATCCGGGCATTGGCGTTGCAGCTATCTCGCCCTTCGCGAGCAGCAGTTGCGAAGCCTCGGTAGAGGGAAGCCCGAGTTGTTCGGTGTCGATGAGCAGAGACCACCCCCCATGTGGCCGGATGACCGGAAGGTCGTGAAGCGCGCTCAAGATGACGTCGCGTCGTACCTGCCATTGCGCGACGGCTTGCGCCACGCCGTCGTCGCTCGACGTCAGTGCGGCAGTCGCACCCGGCATACCGATTCCGACCTGGCAGACCACGTTGGACAGGCTCGTCAGGCGCACGTCGGCCATGATGCTCAGTGGTCCTGCAATCCAGCCTACCCGCCACCCGATCATTCTGAACTCTTTCGAAACTGCTCCAACCGTAATGGTCCGTTCGCGCATGCCGGGCAATGACGCGGGGTGAATGACGGGCAGGCCATCGAATACGATGCGCTCCATTGCCGCGTCATAAACAAGCCACGCATTCGCGCGCCTGCATTGTTCCGCGATCGCATTCCATTCGCTCATGTTTGCGACGAAGCCGCTCGGCATGGACGGCGACATGATGAGCAACGCGCGCGTGCGCGGCCCGACTGCAGCGGACAGGCTGTCGAGGTCCAGCCGCCAGCCGTCGGCGCCAGGCACCAACCGGGCGAACTTCGGAATGCCGCCTGACAGCCGGACGCGATTGATGAGACCCGCATAAGTCGGATCGGTCAGCACCACTTCGTCGCCAGGTTCGAGTATCGACAAAAGGACATTGAGAATACCGCTCAGGCCTCCCGCGGATATGATGCATTCGCGGTCGGCGTCGTACTCGATTCCGGTCGATCGCTGCATGCGCGCCGTCACTGCTTGACGCAGCGCAGCCTGCCCCGTGAAGGGCAGGTAGCTGTTGGCATTGTCGTCGTCTATGGCGTCATGGGTTCGGCGGACGGCATCGGCCGGTGGCCGTATATCCGTGTCCAGGTTCTCGAGCCTCAGGATGTTGGGGTTGTTCGACGAATCTGCGGCGTCGCCCATTTTGTCGACACCAATTCCGGGAATATCTTTCAGGCGAGTGACAGTCACATAAGCCTCCTCATTTGTTTTAATATATTAAAATGAAAAGATCGACCGATGCAAATCTTTCTCCGGGGTCGCTGTGCGACCGTCTGCGCGAGCGTATCCTGCGCGGTGAACTGGCGCCCGGCACCCAGTTGCGCCAGGACCGGATTGCCGAGGAATTCGGCACCAGCCACATTCCGGTGCGGGAGGCATTTGCTCAACTGGAAGCGCGTGGCTTCGTGACCATCGTTCCTAACCGCGGCGCTTTCGTGTCTGCAATGACACGCGACGAGGCGGAAGAACTGCAGCAGATGCGCGTTGCGCTCGAGCTTCTCGCGCTCGACACCGCCATTGACGTGTTCAGCACAGAGGATGCGGCCGCTGCGCGCGCCACGCTTGCGCTGGATGCGAGCGCGACCAATGTCGACCAGTGGTCGAAAGACAACTGGGCGTTTCACCGCTCGATTTATGCGGTCTGCGGCAAGCGCCACCTGATGGAAACGCTGGAGTCGCTATGGCAGAAGGCTGACCGGTATCTGCGTCTCGTCTGGCAGATCGAGGCCTATCAGGACGCCTCGTTTGCGGAGCACACCCGGATTCTTGCCGCTGTTGTAGCGAAGGACAAACGCCTGGCAAAACGTTTGACGAAAGAGCATATCGTTCAGGCTGGCGTTGTCATGCTCGACGCGCTGCGCGCTCATCGTTCGCGTTAGGCGCTTGACGCAAACAGTACGGAAGTCTTAACCCGGGCAACAACAAGAAAGGAACCATGACAAACGAATTTCACGAGAAAAACCGCCTTTCCTGGGACGCCGCCACGGCAGCGCATAACAGTCACAAGGGCGATCAGGCTGCATTTTTCCGCAACGGCGGTTCAACGCTGTTCCCCGAGGAAGTCGAGTTGCTTGGCGGTATTGAGGGACTTGACCTGCTCCATCTGCAATGCAATTCGGGGCAGGACACGCTGAGCCTCGCGCGTCTCGGCGCCAACGTGACCGGTGTCGATATCTCGGACGAAGCCATTTGCTTCGCGCGGGAGTTATCGGAGCAATCAAACATCCCGGCGACCTTCCACCGCGCCGACTTGCTGACCTATTTCGCGGAACAGGCGAGCACGCCGGGCCGGTTTGACCGCGTGTTCGCCTCGTATGGAACGCTCGGCTGGCTCTCCGATATCGACGCATGGGCGCAAGGCGTGGCGCATTCGCTCAAGCCCGGCGGCCGCTTTGTTCTCGTCGAATTTCATCCCTTCGCGATGACCTTCGACGAGCAATGGAACATGCGATACGACTATTTTGACCAGACACCGATCCCAAGCGATGGCGTCAACGACTACGTTGCGCTGTCAGGCGACGGGCTGGCGCCAGACGGCTACGAGGCCGGCGTTGAGACCTTCGTGAACCCGCATCCGAGCGTCGAGTTCTTTTGGGGAATCGGCGACGTTGTCTCGGCGTTGGCCAAAAACGGTCTGGTCATCGAGCAACTTCGCGAGTACCCGTACGCAAACGGGTGGAAGGGTTTTGAAGGCATGCGCGACAGCGGCGGCCGGCGCATGGTGCCTCCGCAAGACAGGGTGCGGTTGCCGCTGATGTACGGCATTGCGGCGCGAAAACCGGGGTGATGAACGAGTCGCGTGCGCTTGCAAGTCGAAAGAGTTCAGCTCGCAAGTCATGACCGGCGCTTAACGATTTGCTCAATCTGTAAATGTGACGCCGGTCCGCACGTGTTATTTTTGTGGAAAACGCATCCCTTAGCCCACTTCCTGGAGAACGCCGATGACCGCCTTAGCCGCCGTTGCCGCCATACTTGCAGCGCTATTAATGGGGGCAATGAGCCCCGGCCCGAGCTTTGTGCTGGTCGCGCGCAACGCGATCGGCTTGTCGCGGGCGGATGGACTGGCGACCGCGCTCGGCATGGGCGTGGGCGGCGTTTTCTTTAGCGGCATCGCGCTTGCCGGGCTCTATACGCTGCTGTCCGCGGTCGAATGGCTGTATGTCGGCTTGAAAGTGGCCGGGGGGCTTTACCTGATCTACATTGCCTCGAAGATCTGGCGGGGTGCGTCCAGTCCGCTGGTCGTGGACGACGGGCGCGACGCGCAAAACCACACCCTGCGCAAATCATTCTGGATCGGTCTCACGACACAACTCAGCAACCCGAAGACTGCGATCTGGTACGGCAGCATCTTCGCCGCCTTGTTGCCGCAGCATCCGCCGCTCTGGTGTTACCTCATCCTGCCGCCCATGATCTTCGCGATAGAAGCAGGGTGGTACACCGTTGTCGCCGTGTGTTTCTCCAGCCGTCGTCCGCGCGAGCTTTACCTGCGCGCCAAGAAATGGATCGATCGAATTGCGGCAGGCGCTATTACCGCGCTGGGCCTGCGATTGATTTTGACGGCGCATAAAGCGGGTATCTGAGCGGGTGTTTGACGGCTCCATGCGACAGCCACTGACGGGCACGCATTAAGCGGGCTGCGCGCCTAGTGGCTGATCATCCACGGCCTGCCGGCGGCTGTACGCGGTGCCGCTTGCGCCTCGGCTGAGCGCGGCGGTCTGATCTTGCCGGAGCAGCAACCACAACCCGCACCGTGTGCAGATGAACGGACCGGCTCATGCGCCGAACGTTCATTCACTGCATGTGCGGATCGTTTGACACCGGAAAGCGAGGACAACTGCGGCGTGCTTCGTATGACCCGCGCCGACAAGGTCCTGCACGTGGGGCAGCTTGCGGGCGTGTCGCGGTCAGCCATGACGCGCCTGGCGTCGAAGGGACCGCAATGAGCACATTCGAATTCATACGTTGGCATATAAGGTCCTTGTCATTGCAGTCCTGGCCGCTAGCCGGGACTGCATGAAAATGATTGGCTAGAGATCCAGTGACAACGGCAGGTCGATCCCCCCCTTGATATGCTTGATCGGCCCGGCCGCATTCGGGCTGATGTCGAAGTCAAAGATCTGCGTGGGCAGCCATAGCGTTGCGCACGCGTTCGGAATATCGACCACGCCGCTGATATGCCCCTGCACCGGCGCCGTGCCGAGTATCGAATACGCCTGTGCACGGGAGTAGCCGAACTTGGTCATGTATTCGATCGCGTTCAGGCAGGCTTGCCGATACGCCACATGCACATCGAGGTAATGCTGCTGTCCGGCTTCATCAACGGAAATGCCTTCGAAGATCAGGTAGTCGTTGTAGTGCGGCGTGATCGGGCTCGGCTTGAAGATCGGATTCTTGATACCGTACTTCGCCATGCCGCCTTTGATCAGGCTCACCTTCATGTGCACCCAGCCCGCCATTTCAATCGCGCCGCAGAACGTGATTTCACCATCGCCCTGGCTGAAATGCAGGTCGCCGACAGACAGCCCCGCCCCGTCCACATACACGGGGAAGTAGATCTTCGAGCCGCGCGAGAGATCCTTGATGTCGCAGTTGCCGCCATGTTCGCGCGGGGGCACCGTGCGTGCTCCGGTCGCAGCGGCGGTGTCCCGCGCGGCGCCTTGCAGCTTGCCCATGTGAGCGGTCGGTGCGAACGGTGCATTCGCCAGCGGCGGCACCCGGTCGGGTTGCGTCGCGATAAAACCGATCTCGCGGTCATTCCACGTTTCAAGCAGCTTCGGGTCCGGCAGGCATCCAATCAGGCCCGGATGGATCAGGCCGGCGAAACTAACGCCGGGAATATGCCGCGAGTCGGTAAAGAGCCCGTGAAAATCCCAGATACTTTTCTGCGCGTGCGGGAAATGCTCGGTCAGGAAACCGCCGCCATTCTGTTTCGAAAAAAAGCCGTTGAAACCCCATTGGCTTTCCGCCTTGGCGCCAATGTCGAGCAGGTCCACCACCAGCAGATCGCCCGCTTCGGCGCCGTGAACACCGACAGGGCCGGAGAGAAAGTGGACGATCGATAAATCAATATCGCGGACGTCATCGGCGCGATCGTCGTTCTTGATGAAACCGCCGGTCCAGTCGTACGTTTCCAGAACGAAGTCGTCGCCGGGTTTGACCCAGCACGCCATGGGAATATCCGGATGCCAGCGGTTGTGAACCTGTTCGTTGTCGTACGCGGACTGGTTCAGGTCGACCTTGATGAGCGTATCGGGCATGTAACTCTCCTTTTATAAGTACCGGCTGCACCGGCGAACAAATGGCTTTCTATCCAACACCGCTTTGAGCAGATTTCAAACGGACAGGAACTGCCGGATGCGGGCGGTATCAATGGCATCGCGCGGGCTTTCATGTACCAGCCGGCCGCCTTCGATCACGAAGAGCCGGTCCGCCACGTCCATTGCAAAGCTCAGCACCTGCTCGGACACCACAATGGTGATCTCGCGCAGCTTGCGGATCTCGTGCAGTGCCCGTGCAATGTCCTTGATGACCGATGGCTGAATGCCTTCGGTTGGTTCATCGAGCAGCAGCACCTTGGGCTCGCTGACGAGCGCACGGGCGATGGCAAGCTGCTGCTGTTGTCCGCCCGACAGGTTGCCGCCCTTGCGGTTGCGCATTTCATGGAGCACGGGGAAGAGCGCATATATTTCATCTGGAATCCTGCGCGTTTTTGTCTCCTCCATCCCCGTCCGGATGTTCTCCTCCACGCTTAGCGAAGAAAATATCTGCCGGCCTTGTGGCACGTAGGCTAGTCCTTTCGCCACGCGCCGGAAGCTTTCATCCTTCGATACATCCGCGCCGTCCAGTTCGATCGCACCGCCTTTCACGGGCAACACGCCCATCAGCGCCTTGAAAAGCGTGGTCTTGCCCATGCCGTTGCGGCCCATGATCGCCACGATCTCGTTACGGGCCGCCTCGAACGAAACGCCATGCAGCGCCTCGCTTTGTCCATAGCTTACGAATACGTCTTTCACGTGCAACATGGCAGTCGTCTCCTCAATGTCCCAGATACACGTCGATCACTCGCGGGTCGTTCTGAACCTGATCCATCGGACCTTCGGCAAGGATCTTTCCCTGATGCATCACGGTGACCTTGTGAGCAATTCGTGCGACGAATTCCATGTCATGCTCTATGACGATCATCGACCGGTTCTGGCAGATTTTTGTAAGCAGCTCGGCGGTGATTTCCCGTTCTCGTACACTCATTCCCGCGATAGGTTCGTCAAGCATCAACAGCTCGGGGTCCTGCATCAGCAGCATGCCGATCTCAAGCCATTGCTTCTGACCGTGCGACAGCAGTCCGGCTTCGGTCGGCAGCAACGCAGCCAGTCCGATCTCCTCGGCCACTTCCTGAACCCGCTCGCGAACGTCCTCCGTGCAGCGGAAAGCCAGCGCGCCGAACACACCGCGGCCCCGTGGAAACGACACCTCCAGGTTCTGGAACACGCTCAAGTTTTCATAGATGGACGGCGTCTGGAACTTGCGGCCGATACCGGCACGCACAATGAGAAAATCGGCCATAGAGGTCATCTCGACGTTCTTGAACTTGATCGGTCCGCTGCTTGCCGCGGTGCGTCCGCAGATCAGGTCGAGCAGGGTGGTCTTGCCCGCGCCGTTGGGTCCGATCACCACGCGCAGTTCGCCGCGGTCCACGTAGAGATTGAGGGCATCGATGGCTTTAAAACCGTCGAACGAGACGCTCAGGTCTTCCACCGCCAGCAGGAAGTCGGTGTTGCTCATCACGGGCTCCCGAGGGTGGAACGGCTGCGGCTGTTTCTATTCACCCGGCGCAAGACAGAAGCAATACGCGGCTTCACATGAGACTCGTACAGACCCGCGAGGCCATCGGGGAAAGCCATCACCACGCCTATGTACAGCGCCGCCATCAGCAGCAGCCACAGGTTCGGAAAGCTCTCCGAGAAGTAGGTCCGTCCGAAGTTCACGAGCAGCGTGCCGTACACCGCGCCCACCAGCGACATGCGCCCGCCAACGGCCGCATAGATCACCATCTCAACCGACGGCACGATGCCGACGAACGAGGGCGACATGAAGCCGACCTGCAGCGTGAACATTGCCCCGCCAATAGCTGCGAGCAGCGCGGCCAGACAGAACGCGAAGACCTTGAACATGGCGACGTCGTAGCCGGAGAACCGCACGCGGTCTTCCTTGTCGCGCATCGCGAGCAGCAGCGTGCCGAGCTTGCTGGTCTGCACCAGCCGGCAGAACAGGATGGCGACCAGCAGGAGCACCGCGTTGACGAAGTACAGGATGATCTTCGCGGAGTCGGGACGGATGTCCCAGCCGAGCATGGTCTTGAGGTCGGTGATGCCGTTCACGCCGCCCGTATAACCTTGCTGGCCGATGATCAGCACCGAGAGAATCAGCGCGATGGCCTGCGTGATGATCGCGAAATACACACCGCCCACGCGCCGCTTGAACATCGCGAAACCGATCACGAAAGCGAGCGCGGTCGGGATGATCAGCACGGCGGCAATCGCGAAAGGCAGATGCTCGAAGGGCTTCCAGAACCACGGCAGCGCCTTGAGCTGGTTCCAGTCCATGAAGTCGGGAATGCCGGGCGTCGACTGGATTTTCGTGCTGACGGGGTCCGACGCCTCGAGCTTCAGGAACATCGCCATGCAGTAGCCGCCAAGCCCGAAAAACACGCCCTGGCCGAGACTCAGTACGCCGGCGTATCCCCATGCCATGACAAGGCCGATAGCGACGAATGCGTAGGTCAGGTACTTGCCGACCAGGTTGAGGCGGAACACGTCGAGCATCAACGGCATGACCACCAGCAAAATGAGTGCTAGCAGCACGAAGCTGCCGAAGCCCCTGTAGGCCAGCCAGTCGCGCAGCGCTGAGAGTCGCGACGGGGCGGCAGCGGGTGGCGAATCGGTAACGCGGTTCATGGCGAACTCCGGTGAGAGGGGGCAGGTTCAGTACGCTCAGACACGCCGCACCTTCGAAGCGAAGAGTCCCTGCGGACGTGCCATGAGAATCAGCACGACGGTGAGCAACGTGATCACGCGCGCCGACGAGCCGGTGAGAAAGAACTCGCTGATCGACTGGGTCTGGGCTATGCCGAAGGCCGAAGCAACGGTGCCGAGCAAGCTCGCCGCGCCACCGAAAGTCACAACGAGGAACGAGTCGACGATATACAGCGACCCGCTGGTGGGACCCGTCGAACCGATGGTCGTGAACGCCGCACCGGCTACACCCGCCATGCCACAGCCGATCGCGAACGTGAGCCGGTCGGTGCGTTTGGTATCGATGCCTGCGGCGTTGGCCATCGTCCGGTTGTTGACGGTGGCGCGCACGCGCAAGCCCCAGCGCGAGCGATACATGGCGGCGAGCACACCGGCCGTCAGCACGATGGCGAGGCACATCACGAACAGGCCATTGATCGGAATGTCCAGACCCGGTGCCGGCGACCACGATCCCATCAGCCAGTCGGGCAGAGCAGGGCTCACCTCCTTCGGGCCGAAGGTCGAGCGGAACATCTGCTGCATCGCGAGGCTCAGGCCCCACGTGGCGAGCAGCGTGTCCAACTGACGCCGGTACAAGTGGCGGATCAGCAGCCACTCCACGACCCAGCCGAATACAAACGCAATAGCGAACGCAGCCACAATAGCGAGCGGCAGGAACGCATTGGTGGCGACGACACCCATCGACTCGGCCCACTTCGAGAACACGTACACCGTGTACGCGCCGATGGTCATGAACTCGCCATGCGCCATGTTGATGACGCCCATCTGTCCGAAGATCACAGCGAGGCCGAGCCCCATCAGCAGCAACACGCTAAAGAGGCTCAGGCCCGCGAAGCCCTGCATCAGCGTAATGTTCAGAATATCGGTGGCCGACATGGCGGATTCCCTGGTAGCAACATGCCTGGCGTGGCGCACATGTTCGTGCGCCACGCTGACGAATAACGACGGACGGATTACTGATAACCCTTCGGGAACGGATTCGGCTCGATCAGGTCGGGCGACTCCGCAACCACCTTGAACTGCCCATCGGCTTGCGCCATGCCAATGCGCGTCCGGCTCCACAAGTGATGGTTCGGGTGGATCTTCACGTAGCCTTCGGGCGCGGTTTTCAACTCGATGCCGGGGGATGCCGCCACGACCTTGTCGACATCGAAACTGCCCGCTTTTTCGCACCCGGCTTTCCATAACCACGGCCCGAGATAGGCCGCCTGCGTGACGTCGCCAATGACGGATTTAGGTCCGTATTTCGCCTTGAACGCAGCCACGAACGCCTTGTTATTGGCGTTGTCGAGCGACTCGAAATATTTCATTGCCGAGTAGAAACCGGCGAAGTTTTCCCCGCCTATGCCGAGCACTTCGTCCTCGGTCACGGAGATGGTCAGCAGGAATTGTTTGTCGGCGGTAATGCCCGCTGCCTTCAGCTGTTTGTAGAACGCGACGTTCGAGCCGCCGACAATGATTGCGTAGATGCAATCGGGTTTGGCGATCTTGATCTTGTTGATGAGCGAGTTGAAATTCGTCTGGCCGAGCGGGTAATACTCTTCACCCACCACCTTGAGGTGCAAGTGGTCCTCAATATGTTTGCGTGCGATTTTGTTCGACGTGCGGGGCCAGATGTAATCCGAGCCGATCAGGAAAAACGACTTCGCTTTTTTCGTCTCGGATGCCCAGTTGAGTCCCCACAGGATCTGCTGCGTCGCCTCCTGGCCGGTATAGAAAACGTTCTTGGACTGTTCGAGTCCTTCGTAGAAGGTCGGGTAATACAGCAGGCCGTTGTCGCGCTCGAAGATCGGCAGCACGGCTTTGCGCGACGCCGAGGTCCAGCAGCCGAACACGCAAGCAACGTGATCGTTCTCCAGCAGTTTCTTCGACTTCTCGGCAAACGTCGGCCAGTCTGATGCGCCATCTTCCTGGATGATCTTGATCTTGCGGCCCAGCACGCCGCCCGCTGCGTTGATCTGGTCGATCGCGAGGCGCTCGGCCTGGATCGACCCGGTCTCGGAGATCGCCATGGTGCCCGTGGCGGAATGGAGCTGGCCGACGGTGACTTCGGTATCGGTGACGGCGAGCTTGGTCGTGTTCACCTGGGCGGTCGACATCGACTGGCCGAAGGCGAAGGCGGGCGCGGCCAGCGCCGGTGCGGCGGCAAGCCCGAGCAGCAGTTTGCGGCGGCGCTGGGAGATCGCCTCCCCGCTGATGAATGGACTGGCTGCATCGGGTGCGTCGTGCTGGTCGTCAAAAGGCATGGAACATTCTCCTTGGGGGCTCGTGGTAGGCGGCGTGGGCTTGATCCGGCGCGAGTGACGTTGCGCTGGCATGGGGCAGAAGTTAAGTGGCCGATACGCGCACTGAAATACGTCTTTTGACGTACAGCGCGCGTATTTATGGCTCGCTAGACTCATGACGCGACGCGTGCAAAGTGAGGTTCAGGACCTCACACGCCGCGTAATCGCGCACTGCTTTCATGTTCATTGCGCCCAACCGGCATCCGCGAGAGTCATGCATCCATCCGATTCCCCCGCCGCCGCGCCCGCGCTCGGCACCCAGCGCATCGTCAAGATCCGGCGCGACTACAACGCCTGGGTTGCTGACGAAACGCTCGAGGACTACGCACTGCGCTTCACGCCCCGGTCGTTTCGAAAGTGGAGCGAATTCCGGGTCGCGAATACGGCGTTGGGCGCGATCTCGTTCCTCGCGCTGGAAGCGATCGGGGGATCGCTTGCGCTGAACTACGGCTTCGCCAATACGGTGTGGGCGATCGTGGTGACGTCCGTGGTGATCTTCCTGACCGGCTTGCCCATCAGCTATTACGCGGCGAATTGCGGTGTCGACATGGACCTGCTGACCCGCGGAGCGGGGTTTGGCTATCTCGGCTCGACGGTGACGTCGTTGATTTATGCAGGCTTCACCTTTATTTTCTTCGCGCTCGAAGCGGCCATCATGTCGCTCGCGCTGGAGATGTATTTCCACATGCCGATCGCGGTCGCGTACCTGATCAGCGCGTTCGCGATCGTCCCGTTCGTGACCTTCGGCATTACGCTGATCAACCGCTTGCAGAGCTGGACGCAGCCCGTATGGATCGTGCTCCTGGTCGCCCCGTATATCGCCATCCTGATTCGCGAGCCGCATCTTTTTTCCGACTGGGCGACCTTTGCGGGCTACACGCAGGGCGGCCGGGAATTCAGCCTGATGCCGTTCGGCGCGGCCTGCACGGTGATTTTTGCGCTGGTGGTGCAGATCGGCGAGCAGGTCGACTTCCTGCGGTTCCTGCCGCCGCGCACGGCGAAGAACCGGGTGCGCTGGTGGTGTGCGATGCTCGCCGCCGGCCCCGGATGGATCGTGCCGGGTGCGCTGAAAATGCTAGGCGGCGCCTTCCTGATGTTCCTTGCGCTGCAGAACCAGATCGATCCGTCGCGGGCCACCGAGCCCACGCAGATGTATCTGGTCGCGTTCCGCTATGTCTTCGATTCCCCCGGCTTTGCGCTGGCCGCCACCACGCTTTTCGTGATCGTCTCGCAGGTCAAGATCAACGTGACCAACGCGTATGCCGGCTCGCTCGCGTGGTCGAATTTTTTCGCTCGTCTCACACACAGTCACCCGGGCCGGGTGGTCTGGCTGGTGTTCAACGTGTTGATCGCGTTGATGCTGGTCGAACTGGGCGTGTTCGGCGCAATCGGCAAGGTGCTGGCGCTGTATTCGAACGTGGCGATTGCATGGATCGGTGCGCTCGTCGGCGACCTCGTGATCAACAAACCGCTGGGCTACAGCCCGAAGGACGTCGAGTTCAAGCGCGCTCATCTCTACGACATCAATCCGGTCGGCGTGGGCGCAATGTTGGTGGCGTCGGTCGCAGCAGCCCTTTCGCAAGCGGGTTATCTCGGCGAAATTGCGCAGGCGCTGGCGCCGTTCATCGCGCTGGCGGTCGCGTTCGTCTGTGCGCCATTGATTGCGGTTGCTACCCGTGGGCGCTTTTATCTTGCCCGCGGCAGTGCCGATCTCGAAGCGGGACCGGTGCTGCGTTGCGTGATCTGCGAGAACCCGTTCGAGCGCGAGGACATGGCGTCGTGCCCGGCGTATGCGGGCGCGATCTGTTCGTTGTGCTGTTCGCTCGATTCACGTTGCGGCGACACGTGCAAGCCGCACGCGCGTTTCTCGTCGCAGTTGACGGCCGCTCTCAAGCGTGCGTTTCCCACGCTGGAACCCACCTCGCAGACCTTGCGCGTAGGGCGTTACCTGATCTATCTGAGCGTGACGCTGTCGCTGCTGGGCGCGATGCTTTACCTCTCATATAGCCAGACCGCGCTGACGCTCGCCACCAGCAACGAAAGCGCGCTGGATACGCTGCTGCGCGGTTATCTCAAGGCATTCTTCGCGCTGGCGCTGGTCGGTTGCATCGGCGTGTGGTGGCTCGTGCTTGCCAAGGAGAGCCGCGCGGTGACGCAGGAGGAGTCGAAGCGGCAGACCTTGCTGCTGATGCAGGAGATCGAGGCGCACCGTCTGACCGATGCGCGCCTGCAGCAGGCGAGCGCTGCCGCCGATGCCGCCAACCGCGCAAAGAGCCGCTATGTGACCGGCCTGAGCCACGAATTGCGCACGCCGCTCAACAGCATCCTGGGCTACGCGCAGTTGCTGCTGCGCGGCTCCGGTGCGGTCGATGCACCGCAACGCGATGCGCTCGCGACCATCTATCGCAGCGGCGAACATCTGCTCGCGCTGGTGGATGGCCTGCTCGATGTCGCGCGGATAGAAGCCGGCAAGCTGCAGCTCGATGTGTCCGAGGTGGCGCTGCCCGACCTGCTGACGCAACTCGGTGCGATGATGGAACCGCAAGCGGCGGAGAAGGGCCTGGCGTTCCATCTGGAGACCGGCGGCCGCATTCCCGAAGTCGTCAGGGCCGATGAAAAACGCGTCCGCCAGATCCTGATGAATCTGCTGGGCAACGCGGTCCGCTTCACGTCGCACGGCTCGGTCAGGTTGCGTACCAGTCACGCCTGGGGCCTCGCGACCTTCGAAATTGAAGACACCGGATCGGGCATTCCCGACGAACAACTGGAGGCCATCTTCCTGCCCTTCGAGCGGGGTGAGGCTGCCCGTCCCAACGATCATGGCACCGGCCTGGGACTGACCATCTGCCGCCTGTTGACGGAAATGATGGGCGGCCGGCTGGACGTGCAGAGCCGGGTCGGGTCCGGCACGCGCTTCGTATTGCAACTGTTCCTGCCGGAAGTGCGCGACCCGCGCGTGCTCATTACGCGTCCTCGCGACGTGCTCGGATATCCGGGGCCACGCCGCTCCATCCTCGTAGCCGACGACCTCACCGACCAGCGCCGCATTGTCACCAGCGTGCTCGAACCGCTCGGCTTCACCATGATCGAAGCCGGCAGCGGGCCGCAGGCGCTGCAACTGCTCGCAACACAAAGTGTCGACCTGATCGTAATGGACGTTGCGATGCCATCCATGGACGGCTTCGAAGCCAGCAAGCTGATTCGGGAACATCGGCTGAGCGAAGCACCCATCCTGATCCTGTCGGCCAATGCATTCGCGGGCGATCGGGAGAAGGGCGCGGCGGCCGGTTGTGATGATTACCTCGCTAAACCGCTGCACTTGCCGCTTCTGCTCGACAAGGTCGCCGCCTTGCTCAAGATTGAATGGCTGACTGAGGCGGCCGGGCCGGCTGACGACAGCGCCGCGTCGTCGCACGCTGCATTGCCGCTGCCCGCCGCGCTTGCGCTCGAGCTTCGCCGTTTCCTGGAACTCGGGTACATGGAAGGTTTTGTCGCGCAGCTCGATGAAGCCGGGCAGAACCATCCCGAACTCGCCGATACCCTCGCGCCGCTACGCGAATCGGCGCGCCGTTTCATGCTTGACGATCTTGACCGGCAATTGCGTGCGGTCGACGGAGCCCTACCTGATGCAGCGACACCCGATGCAGCCTGATATTCCGCTGGGCCGCCCAGTCGTGCTGATTGTCGATGACACACCGGACAATCTCGCCATGCTGTCGAGCGCGCTTGTGGCGGCGGGTTACGCGGTCCTGGTGGCACTCGACGGCGCCTCGGCGCTTGAGCGGATTGCGCGCCTCACGCCCGACGTGATCCTGCTCGACGCCATCATGCCCGGCATGGACGGCTTCGAGACCTGCGAGCAGATCAAGCGCAACGATCTCTACAAGCACATTCCGGTGATCTTCATGACCGCGCTGGCCGACACCCAGCATGTGGTGCAAGGCTTCAGGGTTGGGGGTATCGACTATGTGACGAAGCCGATTCGTCCCGATGAAGTGGTCGCGCGAATTGCCGCGCATGTGCGTCGCGCCGCGAGCCAGCGCCACGCGGATATCGTGCTCGAACTGAACTCGCGGGCGGCTGTGATTGCGACAGCTCAAGGGGAAGTCCACTGGCATAGCGCGCTTGCGCCGCAGCGGCTCGCGCATTTCTACGGCAGTGACAGCAACGTGGCGGTTGCTGCAGGTCCGTTGACGAGGCTGCCGGGGGCGTTGACAAACTGGCTGCTGGATTATTCCGCTGCCCCGGACGAGGACCGGGCGCAAACGGTCGAGATCCTGCCTGGAGGCGAGCGGTTGGTGGCGCGTATCGCGGGCGCGGCGAATCGCGGTACCTGGATCGTGGTTTTCGAGGAGCATGCCGACGGGCGGGATACGGCAGATCTGGCGCTGCGTTTCGGGCTGACGCAGCGTGAGGCGGAGGTGTTGCTGTGGTTGTCGCGAGGCAAGACGAATCGCGACATCAGCGAGATTCTGGGGATGAAACCGCGCACAGTAAACAAACACCTGGAGCATATCTTCGAGAAGCTGGGCGTGGAAACACGTACCGCGGCAGCGGCTACGGCGTTGAGCGCGGGGCGTTGAGTTGGTGTGGTGGTATAGACAGGGATTCGGGCCGTGATTTTTGACCGGCCTGCTCTTGCCTGGGGTGTTTTTTGGTCAGGGTTAACGCGAATATAACTGACCTGTAAGCTATATTCTCCACAAACCTCCCAGCTTTATCCGGCAATACCGCCGCCCACCACTAAAAACGTCTCCCCTCATCCGTACCTATAAAAACCTCTTGTATATACCGATTTTGTTGTCCTAGACTCGAGGTTATTCTCTTGTATAGACAAGATAGCCGCCAAAGCCAAAGGACTACCCGATGATCAAGCTCACCCCCGGTAACCTGACTCTGCCCCAACTGCGCCGCATCGCGCGGGAACGCGTCCAGCTGACACTGGATCCGGCAAGTCACGCCGCCATCGACGCCTGCGCGCAAGCGGTGGAGGACATCGCTGCGAAGGGCCTGCCGGCCTACGGCATCAACACGGGTTTCGGCCGGCTGGCGAACACGCACATCCCTGCGGATCAGCTTGAACTCCTGCAACGCAATCTGGTGTTGTCGCATGCGGTAGGAGTAGGTGAGCCCATGTCGCCGCCCGTCGTGCGTTTGCTGATGGCCCTGAAACTGTCGAGCCTTGGACGCGGCCACTCGGGGATCAGACGCGTTGTAATGGACGCGATGATCACGCTGTTCAACGCGGACATCTTGCCGGTCATTCCGGTGAAAGGTTCTGTCGGCGCATCAGGTGACCTTGCGCCGCTCGCGCATATGTCGGGCGTGTTGCTCGGCATTGGCGAGGTGTTTATCGAAGGCAAGCAAGCTTCCGCACTCGATGGACTGAAAGCCGCCGGTCTGGAACCGCTGACGCTGCGGGCTAAAGAAGGTCTCGCGCTCCTCAACGGCACGCAGGCTTCCACGGCGCTCGCCTTGTACAACATGTTCGCGATCGAAGACCTGTACCGCACGGGGTTGGTGTCGGGCGCGCTGTCAGTGGATGCCGCCGAAGGGTCGGTGAAACCCTTCGATGCCCGCATCCAAGCGCTACGCGGTCACGCCGGACAGATCGATGCCGCCGCTGCCTATCGCACGCTACTGGAAGGCTCGGCGATCAATCTCTCGCATCAGGATTGCGACAAGGTCCAGGACCCGTACAGCCTGCGTTGCCAGCCGCAAGTCATGGGTGCGTGTCTTGACCAGATGCGTCATGCAGCCGATGTCCTGTTGATCGAAGCGAATGCGGTATCGGATAACCCACTGATTTTCCCGGACACGGGTGAGGTTCTCTCGGGTGGCAACTTCCATGCAGAACCCGTTGCATTCGCCGCCGATAACCTCGCTATTGCCGCTGCAGAAATTGGCGCCTTGGCCGAGCGCCGGATCGCGTTGCTGATCGATGCGACGCTCTCCGGCTTGCCACCGTTTCTCGTTCGCGATGGCGGTGTGAATTCGGGCTTCATGATCGCGCATGTGACGGCTGCGGCGCTTGCATCGGAGAACAAGACCTACGCGCATCCGGCGTCGGTCGACTCATTGCCGACATCGGCGAACCAGGAAGATCACGTCTCCATGGCGACGTTCGCTGCCCGCAAGCTCGGCTATATAGCGGAGAACGTAGCGCATATTCTCGCCATCGAGTTGCTGGCGGCGGCGCAAGGCGTCGACCTGCGTGCGCCGTATCAGACGAGTCCGCGCTTGCAGCCGGTCATGAAATCCATTCGCGCGGACGTCGAGCATTACGCGCTCGATCATTATTTCGCACCGGACATAGTGGCGGTGGCGAAGCAGGTGACAAGCGGAACGATTGCCGCATTCTGCCCGCTGCACTTCGCATCGGAAGGGGTGGCTTAAGCTTGAACGCGTGAGACGGCAGCGGCGATCAGCTTTGCCGCTGCATGTTGTCGGCGCTGAACCTGCATCCCAGCCGATACCGCGTGCCCGGATGCACGAAGCGCGCGAACGTCACGGCCACGTGATTCGCCCAGGTTCGCCGCACGAGCGTCAGGCACGGCTGGTCCGGACCAATCTCAAGCAGCTTCGCATCCGCACGCGAGGGCAGCACCGCGTCAACCACATGCTCGACCTCGTGCGCCGGCACGGTATTGAACAGATACTCCGAGGGCCGCACCGTCGCGAAATCCTGCTCGAGAAAATGCGGCGCGGCGTCAGGGTTCACGTAACGGTCTTCAAGCTGCACCGGCACGCCGTTCTCGCGATGAACACACACCACATGGAATACCGACGCGCCAGGCGCCAACCCGAGCGCGGCGGACACGTCGCTGGCTGCCGCCTCGCGTGCGGCGTGCACGATCGCATAACCGTACTCGTGCCCGCGAGCGCGAATCTCATCGCCTATGTGCGCGATCATCAGCAGCGTCGACTGCGGTTTTTCTTCCGCAATAAACGTCCCCACGCCTGAGAAGCGCGTCAACACGCCTTGCTCCGTGAGTTCGCGCAGCGCGCGGTTGATCGTCATGCGCGAGACGCCCAGCTCGCCGACCAAGGTCATCTCCGAAGGAATCCGGTCGCCGGGCCGCCATTCGCCGGAGAGAATGCGCGTGCGGATATGTTCCTTCACGCGCTCGTAGCGCGCGAGCGGCGCGGTGGCAGATGCCGGGTTCGAAAGGCTGCTTGTATTCATGTCTCGCTCAGGTTCTGCTCATTTGCCGTGCTCATTTGCCGTTCTCATTGGCCCTCATATCCCGCTGGTTCGGTACTCGCATGAACCGCACTCGCCGGCGGTTCCTCGCGTCGCGCCCAGAACGCGTTCCGGTCGAGATAGTTCTGCAGAAACTGTTTGAGCCGCGGCTGCTGCGCGCGGTGAAACACGTCCTCGGGGGACCCTTGCGCCTCGATTTTGCCATGATCGATGAAGACAACGGTATCTGCGACCTGCGCCGCGAAGCCCATTTCATGCGTGACGATCACCATCGTCATGCCGTCGTTCGCGAGGTTCTTCATCACCTGCAGCACTTCGCCGACCAGCTCCGGATCGAGCGCCGAGGTGGGTTCGTCGAAGAGCATGATGTGCGGTTCCATTGCCAGCGCGCGAGCAATCGCCACCCGTTGCTGCTGCCCGCCGGAAAGCCGCGCCGGATGATTGTTTGCGCGCTCGGCGAGACCGACCTTGTCGAGCATGGCCAGCGCCCGCTTGTGCGCTTCGGCCTTGGGCAGCTTGCGCACGCGCACCAGCGCCTCGGCCACGTTCTCAACGGCCGTCATGTGCGGCCACAGGTTGAACTGCTGGAACACCATGCCCACGTTGCGCCGCACGCGGTTGATCTCGGCTTGTGGCGCGCGGACGCGCCGGCCGTTGCGGTCGGTGACATAGCCGATCAATTCGCCTTCGATATAGATCTCGCCTTCGCTGTATTCCTCGAGGAACGCAAGCGAGCGCAGCAAGGTGCTTTTACCCGAACCCGACGGTCCGATGATGCAGGTCACTTCCGACTTGCGCACGGCGAGCGAGACGTCGTCGAGTACCTTCAGCGCGCCGAAATGTTTGCCGAC
>Ga0073928_10004459_pt1 | contig 20708 bp, 17 predicted proteins | sample PaiPotPPA55metaG_FD_76969 | JGI IMG/M metagenome (GOLD analysis project Ga0073928, IMG submission 76969) | Iron sulfur acid spring bacterial and archeal communities from Banff, Canada, to study Microbial Dark Matter (Phase II) - Paint Pots PPA... ...
AAAATTCATCCCGATCGCGAGGATGAGTTCAAGAGCGCAGCCGCAGCGTGTCTCGCGACGACTCGGGCGGGCGAGCCAGGCACCTTGGCCTACGAGTGGTTCATCAACGAGGAACAGACGGACGTCATCGTGCTCGAAGCGTACGAGAACTGCGAAGCCGTGCTCGCGCACATCAAGAATTCAGGTCCGCGCGTTCCCAAGCTGCTGCAATGTGCGGACCAGGCGGTCGAAGGGCTCGGCACGCCGAGCGCGGAGCTGCGTGACCGATTGCCGGGCCGAATCTCTTTTGTCCCGCGCTTTCAAGGACTGAGCGCGCCCCGGTTGGACGATTCGGGCGGCGGGACCGATATCCGGAGCATTGCGCACTTTCGAATCCACCCCGGCAAGCTCGAGGAATTCAAGAACGGCGCCTCGGCCGGACTCAAAATCGTCGCAGAGAAGGATCCTGGCACCACAGCCTACGAGTGGTACTTGGACGAGCCCGGCGGACACTGCACGGTAATCGAAATGTACCGGGACCTCGAGGCCCTCCTGGCTCACTCGAAGAATGTCGGTCATCTAGTGCGAGGTCTGCTGCAAGTGAGCGATCTGGCCGCCGAGCTGTGCACGACGGCGGCACCCGCATCGTCGCTCGCGGCGCTCGCAAAGCTGCCGATGAGACGGTTCGGCTATTTGCAGGGATTACGGTCGTAGGGGCTGCACGATGCAGCGCATGATTCCTTTGCAAGGAGGCCGCAATTTCCGTGATCTTGGCGGCTATACGACGACCGATGGCCGCCGCATTCGCTGGGGACGCGTGTACCGCTCCGGTGTCATGAGTTACCTCACTGACCGGGATCACGAGTATCTGAAGCCCCTGGGTATTCGCACGGTGTGCGACTTCCGCACGCTGCGCGAACGCCAACGGGAACCCATACGATGGGGATCGGATCAAGTAGACATCCTCGAATGGGATTACGATGCGCGAAGCGTCAGTTTGCGCGCGTATCTCACGGACACCGAGTTCTCCCCCGACATTGCCCGTTCGACGATGAGGGCGTTATACCGAAAGATCCCGGTTATCTTTCAGACGCAGTATGCCGCCCTTTTCGACAAGCTGGCGTCCGGCGATCTGCCGCTGGTGTTCAACTGTTCGGCCGGCAAAGATCGAACCGGCATGGCCGCAGCGCTGCTTCTGCTGAGCCTCGGTGTTTCGCGGGAGCAGGTCATGGCCGACTATGTGCTCACCGATTCCGTCGTCGACCTGGAGAAGGAGTTGTTTGCACACTCCGGAGGCAGTGTCGCGCTGGGCGACGACCACTCATATCTGCAAAGCGTCGGTCATGAAGCGCGCATTCCGCTCCTGAAGGCGCTGCCGGAATATCTCGAGGCTGCCTTTGACCAGCTCGAGACTGATCACGGCTCGGTTCCCGATTTCGTTCGCCGTGCGCTGGGCGTCGGCGAAGAGAAGCTGGAGCGCATTCGCGCACGCGTGCTGGAGGCCTGACGCCGCGCTCAAACGCAGACTCCAGGCGGTCTCGCAGATTGTCCGGCAAGGATCTTGACATACGCTCAGGCCCTCTCCTGCATTCATGATTCAGGCGCGGGCCCCATATCTATCAACCGTCGACGAATTCTCTGAAGGTAGTCCTCGCTGCTAGCCATCTGCTGTCGAAGCTGGGGCGGAAAAATCAGGGAATTGATCGTATCCACTGTATCACGAATAGTCGCGACAGCTTCCTTGCCTTTCTCTGTGATAACGACGCGCTTCAATCGACGGTCCGACGACGTGAGCAGTCGGTACACATAGCTCTTTGCCTCCAAGCGATCGACCATACCGACCACGGTGCTCTTTCCAAGATCAAGTGCAATGGCGATCTCGGTTTGCGAGAGCCCCTCTCCAACGTTCGCTAGCATCAACAGCAAAGTAGATTGGGCATGTGTGAGTCCCATCGGCTTGAGCACACGATCGAGACAGTTAGTGTGCAATCTCGAAACCGCGCCAATCAAAAATCCAAACCCTAACACCTCATCCGTCGCCTTGAGCCTACGGTCACGGTAGCCGGCGCCACCATCGATACCTGGCACCTTGGTCATTCGTGCCGCCATTCCCGCTTGCCATAAGCTCTCCCAGACGTTACGTCGCCCTGCGGCTGTCTCGGTACGTGTTCATCCAAAACCACACTATTACCCAACACACGGTACGAAGTTGTATTCGACTGGTACCCCGGCGTCATATCGATCAGATTCGCGTGATCATCGGCATTAGCGCTATCGCCACTTACGATAGCAATGAAACATTGGCGGTGCGATTGCACACGTGTACTTCGTGCGAGAAACACCCTGAATGTCTTTATCGCATAAGCCATTGTGGCAACTGTAGCAATCTATGCGACGTGCGCCTTTAGGACTCCACGAAGGCGATTGTAATATCCAAGTTAAAGCTGCGTGATCTTATTCCTTTCAAAGTGTAATGTCCATGACATTACACTTATTGCTAGCGAGCATACCGTGTGCGACCATATATAAATGAGAAGTGGCTTTACTGGATGAATCTTGAGCGAAGATGCTAATAAATCCGACGATCTTCGATTCCGTTCGGTCGTCCCGAGGGTAAGAGTGCTCCAAGGCTTCGTTCATAAAAGAGAGACGAGACATGGCCGAATTCGAGAAGAGTTTGAGGGAGTTGAGGATCGTCGACCTCGGGCTGGGAATGGCGACGGCACTTGTCACGAAATTTCTCGCTGAATCAGGGGCAAAGATAACGCGCGTTGAGCCGCCCGAGGGCGATCCATTCTACGGACTCTATTCGGCCTACCGGACTTGGTTGGGCGGAGCGAACGTTGATTCGGATGCCGCCCGCTCGACGGAGCAACTCAATGCGCATCTCGAAAAGGCCGACGTCTGCATCGTGGGCGGCGAAGATTACCCTGGAGTGAGATGGCGTCACGACGCCGCGGCACTACATGCGCACTTCCCAAGTCTGGTAGTGCTGGACATCGAGGGGTATCCCAGCGGCACGCGGCATTCTGGACGACCCGCCTCGGACCTGCTGGTCCAGGCACGGTCTGGCCTCTCGTTCGAACACTATAGCCAGCGGCCGTTTCTCATGAGCTTCGAGCCCTCGAGCTATGGCGCGGCGCTGCACGGTCTGGCCGGAGTGTTTGGTGCGCTTTATCAGCGAGCGGCGACCGGCCGGGGCCAAATTGTCGCGACGTCACTGTTCGAAGGAGCCCTATCCTGGGTACTGGGGCTGTGGTTCGAAGGCTCGAAACCAACCCCCAGCGCTCGGTTCGTGATGCCGAAGGATCCGCAGCAACTGATTTTCCGGTGCGCGGATGGTGTGTACGTGCAGGTGGTTCTCGGCTCAGCCGGCTCCAAGGGACGCTTATACCAGGTCCTTGGAATCGAAGATCCCAGAGTGGACATCAACGATAGCGGAATGCCCGCGCCTACCGCCGACGCCAGAAACTTCTTCGGTGACGTTGATCTGCTCGCCTCGTACATCGAAAAACGGCGCAGCCGTGAATTGCTCGAGGCGATCTGGGCGCAAGGGCTGCCGGCGGAGCCGGTACTGGCGCCGGGGGGCTGTTGGGATGATCCGCAAGTCATTCACAACGGAATCGTCTTGCGAAGTGTGGACTGTGTGCGCCACGTGGGTCATCCACTCTACGCACGATTAACGTCGGCATCGCATAGGGCTCCACCCGCGATAGGTCCACGTGCGCTGAGCGACGTCAAAGTCGTCGATTTCGGCACGTTCGTGGCAGGGCCCTATTCCTCTGTCGTGCTTGCCGATCTCGGCGCCCAGGTCATCAAGGTCGAGGCCCTGACGGGAGAACCAAGTCGCAGCGTCTTCCGTTCCTACTCGGCCGCGGCCCGTGGTAAACGAGCGATCGCCGTCGATCTTAAAACCCCCGCCGGACGCAAGATCGCGGAGCAGCTGTGTGTCGCCGCCGATGTTGTGACGAGCAACTTTCGACCGGGCGTATCGAAGCGCCTCGGAATTGATGCTCAGACACTGCATGCTTTGAAACCGGACCTGATCGTGCTTGAAAGCGCCGCGTACGGCACTACTGGACCCAAAGCCGATCTTGCCGGATTCGACATGTGCTTTCAGGCTCTTTGTGGCCACGGCTGGCGCGCCGGCGGAGTGGGCAATCCGCCGCTCTGGAACCGGACCACGGTGGTCGACTACGCGACGGGGGTGCTCGGCGCAATCGCGGTGCTACAGCATCTCTATCTGCGTACAATCACTGGCCGAGGCGCAGCTGTCGGTAGCTCGCTGCTCAATACCGGGATTTATCTACTGTCCGAGGTGATTCAACAGCCCAGTGGAGAGTTTGAAGGTGCTCCCCCCTTGAACCATGCCCAGACCGGCTATCACCCTTCGCAACGGATCTACGAAGCAGCTAACGGGTGGGTCGCAATTGCGGCACGCAGTGATGCGACCGCCGACGCGCTTCTCCAAGTATTGAACTTGGGTCATTTCCTGAAGGGTGAGCGCGCCACATGGGGCGATGCAGCAGCCGCCGCTATCTCGTTGGCCGTCAGGCAATGGCGCGTGCGCGATCTGCTAGGCGCGCTGGAGAGCGCGGGTGTATGGGCAGAGGAATGTCTTCGAAATACCGAACACGAGACTCTCAATGATCCAGATCTAATAGCTGCCGGGACGGTTTATCTGTCAGATCATCCCCAGATCGGCAACATGAGGCAGATCGGGCCGCTGTTCCGATTATCGGCCGCGCGTAAAGTGCCGCAGGGCCATACCCCGTTACCCGGGGAGCACACCGACGCATTGCTCGCGGAGATCGGTTACTCGACAACCGAGATTGCCTCGCTTCGTGAGCGGCGGATTGTTGCATAGGTGCCCACGAAAGGCTTCCGCGGCGATATGGCATCAATAGTCGAACAAAACCATCCGGGCACAGCGCGTGGGCGAGCACGGCGCGCGGCGGTTTTACAGAGCGCTGCAGAGGAATTTATCAAGCATGGTTACGAGCGTGCAACGATCGGTAATATTACGCGGACCGCGGGTGGCTCTACGCAAACCATCTATAAGCAGTTCGGCGGAAAGCCAGGTCTGTTCTCAGCTGTCGTGCAGCAGGAGAGCGATCGGCTGCGTCTGGAACTGGAACGTTGTCACTTGAGTTCAGGAGAACTAGAGAACAGCCTGCTGAAATTTAGCCGCGTCTACCTCGAAGCCATTCTGTCCCCACGAGTGCGAGCGTGGGTTCGCATCGCTGTTGCGGAGTTTGGCAGGTTCCCTGAATTGAGCCGATTCACGGTCAAAGGCCATAATGCCGTGATTACCAATTTGACAGGATTTCTTCGTGAGCACATGTACCGAGGCCATATCTCCTTGAGGGATCCAAAGACCGCAGCCACGCTATTTTTGGCGATGTTGCGCGGCCATTTCGTGGGTCTCGACGCGGATCTGGTCTTAAATCAAAAATCGATCGCCCAATACACAAAAGCAGCTGTCGAGCTTTTTCTGACCGCGTCTCAGGGCAGGCGAGAACACGCGGCTTTAAGAAGTAAGTTCCGGACGCAGGGTTCGCGGAAACGTGAAAAAATGCCGCAGTCGTTAGGGGGATCCCGATAACGAGCCGGCACCGCCGGCGTCGCGAGGCAAAAATCGACATGCTGCATCGCCGGCACTCCTGCAGAGCATGTTGCTATTTAGCCCTCCGACCCAAACCCGAGCTGGCGGCCGGCGAGATCAAGCATGATCTCTTCGGATCCTCCGGCGATCGCATTGATGCGTACTTCGCGATTGAGGCGCTCCACTTTCGATCCAAGTAAAACCGAGGCGCCGCCAAGAACTTGGGAGGCGTCCCGTGCGACCGCCTCCAGGGTAAGCGTAGCCTGAACCTTAAGCATCGCCAAATCGGCGGCAGAGGATGTTCCCTGGATATGATGCCAGGCACAGAGATCCACCCAGGCCTGCGTCGCCTCCACTTGACGCATCATATTAGCGAGCTTGACCCGGATCACTTGATGTTGGCCAAGGCGTTTGCCGAAGGTCTCGCGCTGCTTCGCCCAGTCGATGGCTTCTTCCAAACAGATGCGCGCGAAGGAGCAGGAATGCTGAGCCATCATCAACCGGTCATAATTGAATATGCCACGTAGCGCCGAGAATCCTCCGTTCTCAGGACCGACCAGGTTCTCGACCGGCGTCTCAACATCATCAAAATAGAGGGCTGCCGTGTCGGAACTGTGATAACCCATCTTCTCCAATGGGGTCTTCTGCGGCCCGCTAACGCCTCCGTCCACGAGCATGAGTGAAAGGCCGTCCATCCCCGCACCTCCAGTACGCGCCACCGTAAGATAATAGTCGGCGCGTATCCCGTTGGTGATGAAGATTTTTGAACCGTTTATGATATACCGGTCGCCTCGGCGATCGGCGCGCGTCTTGAATGCCGCAACATCGGATCCCCCCGAAGGTTCGGTGATCGCCATTGCGATGATTTTCTCGCCCGAGATGATCTCGGGGGCGATACGTCGCTTCATCGCATCTGGCCCAATTTCCAAGATCGCGGTCAGAGCCAACTTATGCAGTGTCAAACCGGCGTTCAGTCCGCCCGAGCCGATTCGGCTGATCTCGTCCACCTGCGTGAGGTGATGGAAGACATCGATCCCCTCCGAAATACCGCCGTATTCTTCGGGAAAGCCCAGGCCCAGTATGCCGACGGCACCCGCCTTACGGTGAAAGTCGCGGGGCACCATGCGCTCGAGTTCCCACTTGTCTATATTGGGAGCCGCCTCATGATTAAGGAAGCGCCGGACCGTATGGGCCCACTCCTCATGGCTGTCCTTATGAAATGGCGATCGAGTGCGCCAACGATCTGACAGATTCATAGTGTTCTTCCCCGTGTCGGACGTGAAGCTACTGTTTTCGACTACGATCACCAAGGCATAAGCGCCGCCGTTGCTAACTTGAGACTGCCTTAGAACATAATTTCACTGCGTGCTTGTACTGGTGTATCGCCCTTAGAAACTCGCCCCGAAAGCCGGTCAGGAAATATTTCCTCAATGCTATACCAACGCTTGCGATTTCGAGTCTCACCCACCTTCGCGACATAGCCCTTATGGGCGCGAAAATTCTCGCCAGCCCTTTGCGCCATTTTAAATTGGTCTACAAGCGCTCCATTACCTTCAGTGACTGCTTCCCAGGTTTCGCCGTCGTCTAGTGCAAACTCCGTCCGAGCCACAAAACCATCTTCTCGGTACTTCACGTCTGTGACCTGCAGTCCAGAACGAACATATCGACCTTGATCGACTATGCTCGCGAACGAACCTGCGCCTGTCCAATCGACCAAATGACCGTATTGCACACTGCCATCCTCCCACTCCGTCGCAAATGCGCACCAGACGCCTTGGAATTTTTGCACAATCGGGCTCTCGCCCCATAGTGTCTCGGGCGGAAGCCACACATTTTCGAACGCAACGATACCCGAGATCTTTTCACCAAATAATTCTCCGCAAACGGAGAAATAAAAGTGCGCATGCACTGTTCCCTTGCCGCCGCCTTGCGGCCAAGGCAAATAAACGTAATGTCCGATGCCCAGGCTATCGCCTCGAAGTGCGAGAAGACCTGAATCATCCCAACTGATCGCCGCCGAGCCAATCTTTGCATTCAGCGTTGGTCCCGCATTCCCTCCGTAGAACCCGGACGAACCGATAAAATTAAGATCTCCGGTTTGATCCGAAAAGCGCCTCACAGACCCACCACGCGAAAATTCTTGGGAACGGTTGCTGTAGTAAACACCATCAATTTCGGAAGCCGCTGCCATCACACCGGTTGTAGTGCCAGGACGAAAATGACGAAGGATATGATAATGTCGACCGGGAATTGAGTCGCTGCGGACATGGGCGGTCATCCAAGTCTCAGAAAGAACTAGCCCGAAATGTCGCGCGCCGGGCATGAGGTCCTCCGCTACAAAGCGACAAGGGCCGATGTAAGGTCGTTCAAATTCCCCAAGTCGGTTGCCTAATCTCACCGTCTAAGCCTCGTTATATTCGCTTTCATACATCGACCTCCGCAATCGCATGCAATCAGAAGTTCACTTCGAACCCGGCGCCATAGGTTCGCGGATCGGCATACGCGCCCTGGTCCCCAAACGCGCTTTCCTCCGCGAACGTAAAGTAAGCGCTGTTCGTCAAATTTCTACCAAATACCTTGATCTTGAACCGGTCGTCATGAAACGAGATCGCGGCTTGAGCGCTAAGCAGTCCGTAACTTGGCTGAGTAATTCTGTTGTCCGGCTCCCAAAAGAATGATGAGCTGCGAAAATAGTTCGCACTAAGCTGAAGAGAGTTACGGTTCTCAAGAGGAACCTGATACTGTCCGGATATTGACCCCGTCCACTTCGGCGAGCGGATCATCGTGTTTCCCGACAGATTGCCGGCCGTCTCCGCGTTGCCACCGACGCCAGTCGGGGTGAAGACGGGCCCATTCGGGAATGATGAGTATTTCGCGTGCAGCCATGCCGTATTCAAATTCAAAGTCAGATTTCCGCGCCCAACGTGCATAAAGTACGAAGTCTCAGCCTCGGCGCCGAATAAATGCCCCTTGGCTGCATTTAGAAGCTCGGAACCGCCGACCGTAACTTTGTTCAACTGAATATCGTTATAGATGTAATAAAACCCAGAGACATTTATACGAAGGGTCCGATCGAAAAACTCTGACTTTAGCCCTCCTTCAAGGGCATCGAGAGTCTCTGGCTTTACCGGCGGATTGGACGGCACGGTTGCCGAAAAAAGGCCGCCTTTAAAGCCTCGGCTATAACTGAGGTACACGCTGACGTCCTGCTCTAACTTCTGGTCGACGGCAAACCGCCATGTAAGTTTGGGAAAGGTCTTATCGCCGACTGCTCTGACGAAAGTGTCTGCCGGTTTCGACGGATCACCGCCGGGGAAAGTAAATTCGCCGTGATAGTCTCTTTTGTCAACCGTGTATCGTATTCCGGCAGTCAGAGCAGTCGAGGCGGTAACGCTATAATCCGCTTGCGCGAAAGCTGCGTACGATCTAGTGCCTTCATCTCCATAGATATCAAAATTCGCCGCGGGGCTGACGCTCCTTACTGTGAGGGGCGCCACTCCAGATAACGCGTTATAGTAGAACAGACCGGCGGTGTAGTTGACTATTGAGCGGTTACCCTGCAGCAAGATCTCCTCCTGAAACGAGCGGTCGCGTGAAAAGAGTCCTGCGTCCACGATCCGAACGGGTGTTGCATCCTGATCGAATTGGATATTTGACTCCATATGGCGATATGCGCTTAGCGCAGACAGGGTTGCCCATCCCAGAGCATATTCAATCTTGACACTACCGCCGTAGTAATTGGTTTCATTAGACTGTGGGAAGTTCGCGTTAGTGTCGTAGCGCGAACCAGCGGGCGGCGCGCCTATTATGGATAGCGTTCCAGGCAAGGGGCGAAGAATGATTCCCAGGTCGGATCGCAGTCGCGAATAATCTCCGCTTATCGTCACTCGCCATCCATCATCCGGGGTCCACAATATCTTCGAGCGGACGCCCTCCTCCCGTCGGTAGTTAACATCGGAACCCGTGAGGAGGTTATGGCCGTAGCCCTCACCCTGATGCGTGAGCTGACCTGCAAGATCGAACGCGAATTTGTCGGTTCCCGCACTCGCATAAGCGCTCGCGTCAATAGTTTGGTAGTTTCCATAGCTTACGCTGCTGCGAAATGTCGGATCTGATTGCGGATCGCGTGTTATGACTTGAATCAGTCCGCCTGTGGCATTGCGTCCAAATAGCGTCCCTTGAGGACCTTTTAATACCTCGATCTGCTGGATGTTGTTAAAGCTAAATATGTTGGCGAAAGGTGACCCGTAATAGACACCGTCAACGTAAGTAGCGACAGCCGCTTCCGTGCCCGCTTGCACGGATTGGGTGCCGACGCCTCGAATGTAGGGCACTGCGCCGGAAAGCTGTCGCTGGAATGTAAGCCCTGGTGTAACAGCTAGCAACTGATCAGTGGACTCAACCCCAATTGCCTGCAGCGCCGCGGCGGTAAAGGTCGTGACGGCAATAGGAACGTCCTGAAGATTCTGGGACCGTCGCTGAGCCGTAACGACGATTTCCTCTAATCCAACGGCCGAAGAGGTTGCATTCGATTCACTCGATTGCGCATACGCGGGCGACACCGCAAAGTGAAGTATCTGGAATGCAACGCCAGCCGGCAAAACCACGTGCTTTCTAATCCCGCTCAGGCTCATAGTCCCTCGCTATTTGCTGATGTCGCGGACTTATCGAGCGCGACATCTCTTTGATGCGTTTGATCCGATCTGTAAGGGACGCATCTCGATGTTAACTGCGTATGCTGCTTTAACGCAGCCAACCCTCGTGAACGTCCCCCAACCAACCCGCTGCTTAGATCGTACGTTAACTTAAGGTTAACTAACGTTCTTTAAATGACAATATATCGCCAGATCGCGAGCGAGTCAAATGGCCCCGAACCAAAGCGGGTATTCTGGTATTTCTTAAATTGCTATGTATGCGTTGCTTAACGCGCTTGTTGCGGCAGCACGCGGTTTAGGTGGATGTATCGACACGCGCCGGTCCGACCGAATGGCTCAATCGATCGACCAAATAGTGTTGTCATGCGCACGGGCAAGCGCAGCAGCCTGATTATTCGCATTGAATCAGAGCGAGATTCTCGTCCCATCGAACGTATCCTCGCATGCAGGAAGACCCAGAGATGATTGAGGAGATGGAATCCTTTCTGACTTTTTAGCGATGAGAGCGTGTCGCTGAGATTCGCATGCGACACCATACTTATGAGTCGGGGCAATCCGGATGGGCTTTATAATGCGTGAACGCCCCGCGCAATCGCGTCGTTTCGCACCAAGAGCGCAGTTCCCATTCAACGAATGTCCAAATGGCGAAATTTCTTTGTCGGACCGCTTCGATTTCTTGCTATTATTGCGTGCTGAATTCTCGGTAAGTTGCAGAAGTAGCAAAGCCACTTGGCCAATTCTCGTTCTTCGAGCGCAATATGATCGACTTGCCGAGTCCGTACTTGGCGAGAGGCATTAATGGCATCTGGGAACTGCATTGAATGGCGAAAATGAATAAACGCGCCGCGGAGATTTTACGCGCGGCATCTGATCTCTTCGCGGATAAGGGCTACGAAGGCGCTTCGATCAGAAATTTGGCAGCAGCCGTCGGCGTAAGCATTCCTACGATCTACTTATACTTTGGCAGCAAGCGGAATCTATATGACGAGGTGTGTGCACATATATTTTCTGAGCACCGCGCGGCGCATGCCGCTAATCTCGATTTGGAGGGAGACGATCGAACGCGGCTGTACCGATACATATTAAGTATCGCGACCGACTTGATGAGCGACGATCGGTATCTAAAGTTTGCACATCGAGAAATGCTCGAACAGAATGCCAGTGGTTTGAAGAAATTTAGTCGCAGAGCATTTCACGACGCGGTGTCGCGTGCCGGGGAGATTTGCGATCGGTTATCGCCCGAGCGCAAAGATGGGTATGTTCGTATATATGTTGCGGTCACCTTGATTTTTGGCTTGGTCAGCACGTTGCGCGCCGGGAAGTACTTACACCCGGGGCTCAATAAAATGTATAACGCCAAGAACATGACAAAACACGTGTTGGAGCAAATGTTTCCAGAAGTGAATTGGTCAGGGGTTGACCGAAAAAAGCATTAATTCCGTGTGTCGTCAGGTGTGTGCGTCCTCGCTCGGGAGCGGACTCGATCCGTTCTCTCTGAGGATATTGGCGTTGGTGCCGCGTCCAACATTCGAGCGCCCTTTGAAGAACGAGTTGGACGATCGTCTTCAACACACGCAGTCGGCCCCGGCTGCGCCGATGGCTGTAATTCGTCCAATCTTGAAAATTGCGAGTTTAATATGAGCAGTTGCTCATAATAGAATCAATAAATTGGGAGACATGCGCAACAGGGGCCACAGGTGAAAAATCTAAACTTGATAGCGGCGGCTGTGCTTTCTGTAAGCTCCGCTGCCGTTGCACAAACCAGCCATTTCACTGCCACATTGGCGCAGCCACTCGCCGCAAAAAAGGAATTGATTGCCAACGGCAATATCTGGCGTTGCGAGGGTTCTACCTGCATTCTCATCTCCGTCCCGGAAGACCCTGGCTCAATTCGCTCTTGTCATGCATTGAAGCGCCAAACAGGGGAGTTGACCGCCTATGGCCCAAAGGTAAAACCCTTCGAGGCCGACAAGCTGGCGATGTGTAACAGCCAAGGTTGAGATACTTGGGACTTGCTCAGGGAGATCTCACTGCAGCAGTGTTCCGATGACGAGACAACGTCATGGCATAATGCGTCACGAATTCCGTAATTTCGGAAATTGCCTGATTTTTATTCAGGAAATCGGGCCTTTCGTCCAGATACCGGCCGATCACTCCAATGACGCATTTGTCTATGATATAAGACTTCCGAGCGATTACCGCCCTGTCGACATCCGTGAAATGCTGCTCGAAAAACATCTGGGTCGTATGGTGCATCAGACTTTCGAATGAGAGCGGCTGAGCCACCCGCCGTAGCTCCGGTACTTCGTTGATGAGCTGCAGCAGCGCGTAGCGGTCCTTCTCGAATACATCAAACACCCACTCAGTGAGTTTAGGGACCGACACTTCGACGGGGGCGCTTAAAGTCTCCAAGGTTCTACGCTTCATGGTCAATGCTGCCTTGGAACACGCTTCCTCATAGACGGCCAGCGCAATTGCCTCGCGGTTCGTAAAATATTGATACAGCGAGCCAATGCTGATGTTCGCCTTATCCGCAATTCGGTTGGTGCTCACATAAGCGTAACCATACTGGTTAAACAGTATCTTCGCCGTAGCTATAATCTTGTCATATAGGATTTGGGATCGTTTTTGACGGGGCGTGCGTCGTAGAGCGAATTTGTGGAAGGTGCTGTCCTTGGATTGCTTTTTCATGTTCCCAATAAAGATTGCGAGCCCAATGTGAGCGGACGCTCATAATACGCCTCCCTGGGCCCTTTCCCACGTCCATTCAGGCCGCGGAGCGGGGGTCGCGTACCGGCTTCACACGGATTTCGAGCGTCGAAAGCGTTCGAAACGAATAGCCACCGCTGAAGTCGAGCGGATGATCGAGCAACTCCACGTCGAATCGCTCGAACATCGCCGGAAAGAATTCGCCGAGTTGCAGCTTCGCGAGCAGATGGCCGACGCAGTGGTGCAGACCTCGTCCAAAGGTGAGCGATTCCTTGATGTTGCGCGAGAGGTCGAGTTCGTCGGGCTTTGCGAATACTCGCGGATCGCGGTGCGCCGCAGCATTCCACAGATAGATCACGTCGCCCTGGCGAATCTGCTTGCCGTGCCACTCGAAATCCCGGGTGGCAATGCGTGTTTGGCTGGCAGACATCCCCACAAAGCGCGAGATTTCCTCGACGGTCTGAGCCTTGCGTTCCGGATGACTCAACATATACCGAACCTGACTCGGATGCTCGGCCATGGCCGCCACGCCGAATGCCATCGTCGATGCGGTGCTCTCATGGCCCGCGAGCAATGTGTTGACGCACGTGCCGAGAAGCTCGGCGTGAGTCAGGCCCTCCTCTCCCTCTCCGGCCGCGGCTAGCACCGAAAGAAAATCGTCCTTAGGCGCCGCCTTGCGACGATCGAGTTCCTCCGTGAACACTTTGTCCATCTCCCGCATTGCGCGCTCGCCTTCCTCGAGAAGAGCCACCGTAGGCCGGGCGGTGCCCACGGCCATGACGATGGCATTCGCCCAATCGCGCAAGTTGGAAAGATGAGTCTCCGGCACCCCCATCAATTGCATGATGACGCTGCCGGTGAGGGGGCGCGCGATAGCCGCTATGAACTCAACCTCCCCTGCTGCCTCGGCGTCATCCAGAAGTTGCTGGATCCGGCGCTGCGCGAATAAGCGCATTGTTTCGACGTTCGACCGACTGAACGCGTTGTTCATGGGCTTGCGAAGACGCGTGTGATACGGAGGATCGGTCATGTTGGCAAACGTCGGTATCCCCGTCGTGAGCAGCGGGATGCGGGCCGCCCACTCGGCTTCGGGTATGGCCGCGAAAGCGAGTTTGTCGAGCCGCACGTTCGACAGCGGCAGCTTGCCGCCGAAACCCTCCGCCACGTCCGCAAAACGGGTGACGAACCAACCCTGCTGGGCATCGCTCCAAAAAACCGGCTCAGCCTCACGAATTGCATTGAGGCGCGGGATGAGCTCTTCCCCCAACATGCGGAGATTCGAAAGATCAATATCGGGCACTTTAGATTGATTCGTTGCCGCGCTCACAAGATACTCCTGCTCAAGTCTGATGAATCTGGTCCGGGCAGCATTCCCGATGACGCCTTACTGGAACACCAGAATCGGCTTGATCGTCTTGCCCGAGGTGCCGTCTGCGACGGCCTTATTGATCTGGTCGAACGGATAGAAACCCGCCAGCCGGTCAATCGGGAACTCCCCCTTCATGAATTTTTCCGCCAAGAACGGAATGAATGTGGACGGCACGGAGTCGCCTTCGACGGCTCCCATGATCGCCCTGCCCGATATCATGGGGATGATCTCGGCCGAGAATTTGTTTTCGTGGCTTGCTCCGACCAAAACCAGTGCGCCGCGAACCCTCAAAGCACGAATCGCGGCCTCGATGACGCTCGGTACACCCGTCGTATCCATTGCGCGATTCAAGCCTCCGAACGCGGCAAGCGCCTCGTCGAGATTGGTCTCCGCCGTATTGATGGTTTCTGTGGCGCCCAATTCGCGCGCGAGCTCGAGACGGGATTTGACACGGTCGACGACGACGATGCGCCGACAACCCATGAAGCGCGCCGCGAACAACGCGGCGAAGCCGACTGCTCCCGCCCCGAATATCGCAATATTGGACTCGCGCTCCGGCCTCATGACATTGAACATCGTGCCCGCGCCGGTCATGAAGCCGCACCCGAGCGGGCCCAGGAGCTTCAGCGGAATATCCCGACGAACCTTGATCACGTTGTGTGCACGGACGATCGAATGCGTGGCGAATGACGATTGGCCGAAAAAAGAAGCACTCAGCGGCTCGTTCCTCGAGTCGTGGATGACGGTGGAACCGTCCGAGCGGCGGCCGCCGAAATTCAGCATGCCCGTGAAATCGCAATAGGCCGGGTGGCCGCCGGCGCACTCGCCGCACTCCCCGCAGCTCGCAAAGCCGAGGACCACGTGGTCGCCCACGCCGACGTTCGTTACGGCGCTGCCGACTTCCCGCACGATACCCCCGCCTTCGTGGCCGAGCACCAGAGGCGGCGGCAACGGAACTATTTGCTCGACGATTGCGACGTCCGAATGGCAAATTCCGGTGGCTACCAATTCAACGAGCACCTCATCCGCTCGTGGCGCGTCCAATCGGACCGACTCGATCGAAAACGGCGACTTAGGGGCGCGCAACACCGCAGCCTTAATTTCTCTCATGACACCCTACGGGATTCGCCTTGCAGTACAGACGATTTGCAGGTCCGCGAACGACCTAACGCTCGCCAGGCGCTCGGCATCGATCATCAAGGCTTGCACCCCGCCGGTCCGGAGCCACTGCACGCCGCCGATCATGATGGCCAACTCGGCGGCCACTGCCAGTGAAATGAGCACTGAAGTCCGCCTTTTTTTTGATCGCGAGACAGCTGCGCCGACGGCGAGCGACAGGAGCGGCGCCGGCTCCGCGACGGGAACGGGTCGGTCCAGCCGCCACATCACCGCGGAGGGCAGCTGCACGTCACGCGTCCCGCGCATCCAGTGCGTCAGCGCCCGGATCATCACATAGACCTGGCTGACGAGAAACGCTACGAATGCGCAACAGGCCATCGGCTTCGCCTTCGGATCATTCTAAAGTTCAGCGTCCGTACGCGTTACCATAGTATGCCAGTTTACGATATGCTATTCCACCAGAATAAGATCTGCTGTGCCGCGGGATCGACGGCGCGCGCGCCGAATTCATACGGCCAGGATCTCCACCGGCGTGCGTTCCTTGAGAGCGACAGTGAACTGCGCGCGTCCGCTCGCATCGGCACATAGCCTCTGCGAGGCGCCATCCTCGCCCGCGAGGCGCCCCCCGAACTCCACCCGATAGCTCCGTCCCGGCTGCAGCCGATCCAGGCGCAAGGTCTGTTGCGATGGTCCTGCCCCGGGGTAGAGGACGAGACTCAAGTTCGTTCCGTCGCTGAAGGCCTTGGCGACCAGCACGTCAGGATAACGTGCCTCGGTGAGCAACGGCCCCTTCATCGCCCCGGCGGGAGGGCCCTCGAGCACCATGCTGCGTACGTCTCCGGTACGCATGATGCGTCCCATGACGATATAGGCCATGTTGTAGTTCGAACTCTTCGCATACGACACGGTTCCGTTCGTTTCCACGCGGTCAAACTCGCGGTCTAGCTTGCGCAAAATGGCGTCTGCCACTTTGTCGTCGCCCTGCTCCCGTGCAAGCACGAGAAATTGCGAGTACGGGCCCGCCTCGCCTTTTTTGTAATTGCCCAGGTCCATGCGGTCATAACTCTTGGTGGCTATCGTGATGTCGCCTTTGTCATCGAAACTCACGTATTCCTCGCGCAGGGTCGCCCAAATACGCCGCGAAAGGTCGGGGAAAAATGCACTTGCCATCCAGCCCCACAAGGCCTCGACCTGACTGCTCGTGTAGACCGGAATGCGAATTCCCAGGGGCACCACCCGCCCGGCATGCACGACTCCGTCGCGGCACATCATTTCGCCGACGTGCAGGGGCCTGAGCCGATCGATCAGTTTTTGCCGCTCGCTGGTTCCGAAAATCCGGTCGCCGACCAAGTGCGCAAAGTTTCCCTGCAGATTGCAGGCGCTGTACGTGAGCTTCGGTTCGCACGGATAGAGCGGTCCATACACGGCAGTGTCATGATTCTGTCGCCCGGCGGCGAGAATGGTGCGCAGATCATGCCGATACGTGCGAAACCGGTTCAGCCGAAAGCATAGTGATCCCGGTTTGAGATAGCGATCATCGCCTGTATTCGCCGTATACAACGCGATATGAGCGCTCGAGAATCCGCCGAACATAATATTGTCTTTCGCGATGGGATCGGCACTCAAGCTGAAATTCCCCCAGAGACTCTCCCATCGCCACCATTTCCAAACCTTCGGTATGGTCAGCTTGTCGATGAGGTTGCGTTGCGCCTGCGATGCATAGCCGTGAAAATTCGGCGTGTAGTGACACTGCATGATCTGCAGGGCCCACAGCAGATTGTTGATCTGATAGCGGATCGACGATGTTTGGAACTGCTCGATGATATTGAAGCCGTGCAGCGACTCCGGCGGCTGCAAGCCGCGATCGAGCGCATAGCGCAGAAGCGCAAGATCCTCGGCCGTCAGTTCGCGGGTCCCCGGTTCACCGCAGCGCGCGGCCCGTTCCAGCACTTCTCGCTCGGCCCGAGGTAGATAGGCATTGCGCACCCTTCGATGCTCGAGTTCGCCGCGGACCGCCTTGCGATGCCTGGCGATCCGCCATGCCAGGAATCCCAACGAGACACCCGGCACGAGGTACAGGGAACTTGGCTCGATGCTCGGGCCGGCAAGTACCCCCGCGAGCCATGCCGCGCCGAGCCAAACCAACACGACTGCGGCCCAATTCGCCGTCAGCAACATGAGTGCCATCGCGACCAACATGAGCAGCACGGATGCCGGAAACAGCAGGTAAGCCCATCCACCGACCGCCAGAAAGCCGCCGCCCGGAAACAACAGCCCGAGCCCCGCGGCTTGATAGGCCGAGGGTAATTGCAGCAGCGCGGGAGCAAGCCCGAGTGCAGAGATGAGTGCGTACACGATCGCAGCTCGTCGCATCAAGCGCCGACTCACCGGCGCGGACCCATACAGATCATCGAGAGGCGCTTCGAGAACCGAATCGGCAGCGACTACAGCCATGAGATATTCCCCCGAATGCTCAGCGCCCCTGCCATCGCGGCGGACGCTTGTCGAAAAATGCTTGGATTCCTTCCATCAAATCCGCGCTGCGCATGACGCTCTGCTTGGGCTCACCGTCCTCTTCCGCGAGAATATCCGCCAAGCTCTTGCCGTATAGCGCCATATCCGCCACCTGCTTCGATGCGGCAATACTCAGTGGTGCGCCGCGCAGGATGGCGCCGGCAAGCTCCTTGGCCGCCTCGAGGGCTCGACCTTGCGGAACGAGTTGGTTGACCAAACCGAACTTCAGTGCCTCGGCTGCCGACAGCCGCCGCCCGGTCAGGATGATCTCGATGGCGATGGCGTGAGGAATCTTCCGGCACAACCGTGGAATCCCGCCTCCGAACGCGCCCGCGCCCACCAGGGGTTCCGGCAACCCAAACTGTGCGCTCTCAACGGCCACCGCAAGATCGCAGCACAACATGATCTCAAACCCCCCGCCGAGCGCCAGACCGTTGACGGCGGCAATGATCGGCTTGCGGCAGTCGAGTCGATGGGTGAGGCCTCCGCCGCCGCTCCGCGGAAGTGTGCCATCGTATCCGGCCTGATAGCCGGAGAGGTCGCTGCCGCTGCAAAATGCCTTGTCCCCGGCACCGGTAAGAATGCCGACGCGAAGATGGGGATCCGCGACAAACTCGTCCCATATCTTTTCCATCTGCAGATGCGATTCCGGCGGCATGCTGTTGCGCTTTTCCGGACGATTCATGGTGACGATGAAGATCTGTTCGTCCCGCGTTACAGTGCAAAAATCGGGCACGGTGGGCCTCCTTAAAATCGCGCCGCTGCGCAGCCGATGGCACTGCGTTTACGTGCCATCGCGGTTGAAATTAGCCGTACGCTTTTCGAGGAACGCGCTCACGCCTTCGGCAAAGTCATCCGATCCGGCGCACTCGCCGAAGCCCTGCGCCTCGCGTTGTAATTGTCGTTCGAGCGAGTTATCCAGCGATTCATTCATGATTCGCTTCGCCCATTGCACGCTGCGACGCGGTGCGTCCACTATCTTCTTCACCAATTCATCGCTTGTGGACTCCACTTGCGTGTCGGGAACCACGTAGTTCACCAAGCCGAATTGATGCGCCTCCTCGGCGCTCAATTTGTTGCCGAGGATAGCCAGCTCCTTTGCCTTGCGGACGCCGAGTACCCGCGGCAGATAATAGGAACTCGCGCCGTCGGGACAGGCGCCGATCCGCACGTGCGCGAGAACGAAGATCGAACTCTTGCCGCACACCACAAAATCGGCGCCGGCGACGAAGCCGATTGCGGCACCAGCCACGGCACCGCGCACGCTCGCCACCACCGGTTGCGGCATCCGGGCGAGAGTGACGAACAAACCCCCGGTACTCTGTATACGAGCTTCGAAGTCGCGCCTGCGTTGTTCCTTGGGCGTGCCGAGTGCATCCTTGAAGCCGCCGACATCGGCACCCGACATGAAGTGTTCGCCGGCTCCCGCGAGCACGATGCAACGCACAGCTGCATCTCCTTCGATGCGTTTCAAGAATTCACGAATCGTCACGAGCATCTCGTGGTTGACCGCGTTGCGTACCTCGGGACGATTGAACATAATGCGCGCAACCGCTCCGTCGATGCTTGTTAGGACTTGCTCGCTCATCGGTGTCTCACGGTTCGGACCAAGTATTCGGTTCAATGCCCGCATTCTTGCGCGACGCCGCGACGATTTCCAAAATCGCGCCGCCGAGTTTCGTCGGATCCTTGCCGGCGGACGTACTCGCGCCGTGCTGCCAATTTTCGGCAACCGTATAGCCGTATCCCCAGGATTCGAACACGCGTCCGGAAATCGTCCTCGATTCCGCACTGGCGAGCCAAGTAATCAGCGCAGCGGTCCATATCGGATCGCGCTTCTCCATCTGTTCCTCCGTCCACTTCGCCGCCCCTTCGGTCAGACGAGTATTCGCGCGCGGCGACACGGCGTTAACCGTAACGCCATAGCGCTGGAGCTCACGCGCGGCAATGACCGTCATTCCGGCGATGCCCGCCTTGGCGGCGGCGTAATTGGCCTGACCGACATTGCCGAACAAACCCGAGTGCGATGTGGTGTTGATGATGCGACCATCGACGGGTTTGCCGTCTTTCGACTGAGCACGCCAATAATTCGCCGCGTGGCGGGTCGGTAAAAACGTGCCCTTGAGATGCACCGCGATTACCGTGTCCCAGTCTTGCTCGGACATGTTCACGATCATCCGATCGCGTAAAATTCCGGCGTTGTTGATCAGCACGTCGAGCCGTCCGTAGGTGTCCACGGCTTGACGGATCATCTCCTCGGTCGCCTTCCAACTCGTCACGTCGGCCGCATTGACCACCGCCTCGCCGCCTTCGCGCCGGATCTGCTCCGCCACCTCCTGCGCCGGCGTCGCATCGCTGCCGCTGCCGTCGGCTGCCCCTCCCAAATCGTTGATCACGACTTTCGCACCGTGCTTCGCGAGCATCAGCGCATACGCTCGCCCGACTCCGCGGCCGGCTCCGGTAACGACCGCAACCCGACCATCACAAATCTTCATTGACTCATCTCCTAAATCCAGTCGTTTGAGGTACCTTCGACATGCTCGAGGATCATCATGATGTGCTCACATCATCCATTGGCCGCCGTTGATGCTGTATGTCTGACCCGTGATTCCCCGCGATTCCTCATAGGTCAAGAATGCGGTCAACGCAGCGACCTCGTGCATCTCCACGAAGCGGCCGATCGGGATCTGACTCAACACCGTGCGGACATCCACGATTCGGTGTTTCTGGTAGACCTCGCTCTGCGGATTGAGCATCT
>Ga0073928_10004460_pt1 | contig 20706 bp, 20 predicted proteins | sample PaiPotPPA55metaG_FD_76969 | JGI IMG/M metagenome (GOLD analysis project Ga0073928, IMG submission 76969) | Iron sulfur acid spring bacterial and archeal communities from Banff, Canada, to study Microbial Dark Matter (Phase II) - Paint Pots PPA... ...
CGGCTACGCGCGGCGGGCTTGCGACCCGAGGAGATGCGGATCGGGCTGCCGTTCGACGTTCCCAACGAGGAGCGAGCACGCCGGGTGCTGGTGCTGCTGCACGCCGGTTACCTCGGCCCGCCGAACGGACCGGTGTCGCCCGATCCCGAGGCGACCGAGATCATGTTCGACGGCCTTCGCCGGCAGGTCGACTCCAAGGTTGCGCCGAGGGCGCGGATCCAGTTCGAGTTCACCGACGCCGAGCCGTGGCACCTCCAGATCGAGAACGGCAGCGTCTCCGTCGGCCCGGGTCCAGTTGCGGACCCGGATCTCGTGCTCCGCTGCAAGTTCGCCGATTGGCTCGACGTCGCCGCCGGACGGACGGACCCGGTGCGGGCGCTGTTGCTGCGCAAGCTGAGGCCGAGCGGCAAGCTGCGGATGCTCGTGCGGGCCGGGAAGCTGTTCGCCTAGTCACCGCAGCTGCGCAACCCCGAAGACCCTGAAGCCTCCAGGAATTGGCGTCGCACTCATGCCCTGCACCTGCACATGCGGGTCGCTGAAGACGGTGATTGTCGCGAGCGAGCCGAACGGGACATCAGGTTGCAACTGGACGGCGCCGCCTGATGCCGCCACGGTCGCGTCGACCGTCGCGCTGACCCCGAACAGCGTGGCCGTCCCGCGCAATGTCAGCCGCCCGCCCCCGGACGCGATTGGCTGAACCGATTGGAGCATCGGAATCGAGGTGCGCAGATCTGACTCGGCAACGGTCGCGCTAGCCCGCAGCGTGTTGTCCCGCTTTGACAGCGTCGTGTTTCGAAGCGTCAGGAGCCCGGCCTGCATCACGTCAGCCGAGGCGTCCAACGTCCCCACGTTGGCCGCTTCATCGAGCAGGCTGCTCAGATGACCGGTGCTGGAGTGGTATTGCGCGACGTGAACGACGACCTTGTCAGCCTGATGCCACAACAGCTCGATCGCCGGGAACGCGTCGACCTCGACCGAGACTCCGGTGCCCGAGCGCGCGATGCGGTCGCGCAGGTTGTCCGCGGCGATCCCGGGGAGGAATAGCTGCGCCAGAACCAGCAGCAGCAGCAGGACGGCCGCAGCCGCGACCGCGGCGATGGCACGGGGGCGCATGGATCGCGAACTTTGCCGCATCGCGACCGCGCACCCGTCGGGATGCGACAAAAATGGGCCGGAAACAGCTTAGGTCAGCAGCGCGCGCGCGGCCACAATCGCCTGGCCCGTGAGCGGCGCGACGTCGAAATCCGGTTCGGTCATCCTCCGCAATACGATCCCGTCCGCGAGCGCGAACAGGAACACCGTCACCGTTTCCGGATCGCCGCGCAACTTGAGCACGCCGGCCTCGCGCTTGGCGCTCAGCGCAACGGCCGTGTGCGAGCGGGTCCGCCGCCGTAGCGACTCGAGCTCGGTGGCGATCTCCTCGTTTCGCTGGGCGAGGGTCAGCATCTCGTAGAACATCACCGCCGCCGAGCGGCCCTCGCCGAGGAAGTCCTCGAAGCTCTGCACCAGCGCGCCTACCACGTCGTCTGCGTTTTGGGCGCCGGCGATCCCTTCCTCCAGGCGCTCGATTCGCACGTCGCTCTCACGACGAACGGCCTCGACCAGCAGCCGCTCCTTCGTGCCGAAGTAGTAGTGCAGCAGGCCGCGCGAGACTCCGGCCTCTCGAGCCACCTCGTCGAAGGTCGAGCCGGCGATCCCGCGCGCGGCGACGCTGACGCGCATCGCCTCGACGATCCGGGCCGCCTTGTCGCCGGCAAGCCCACGGCCGATCTCAGCCCCCGTTGCCGTGCCCGCCTCCATGAGGCGACGATTGTATGGAATGGTTACTGTGCCCGCACTGAAACTGACCAAAGGAGACGTCGCGTGGAACGGGCTTCAGTGCGAGTGGGAATCATCGCCATGCTGATCGGATTTGCCCTCGCCGGATGCGGGAGCAGCAGCAAGAGCAGCACCAGCGCCACCACCGCGTCGATCACCAAAGCTGACTTCGTTGCAAAGGGCAACGCGATCTGCGGGACGGGCAACAAACAGCGCAACGGCGCCGGCAAGGCCCTCGGCAACAACCCTTCGCGCGCGCAGGTCGTCAACTATGTGAGGAAGAGCTTTGTCCCCGGGATCCAGAGCACGATTGATCAACTCCGCGCGCTCGGCGCGCCGGCCGTCGACCGAGCGGCGGTGACGAGCATGGTTAACCTGGCCCAATCGGACCTGGACAAGCTCAAGGCCAACCCGATCTTGATCTTCAACAGTCCGTCGCTGTTCCATGGTTTCGCGCTAAAGGCGCACGCCTACGGGCTCAAGCAGTGCGCGCGTAACGCTTAAACACCGGAGGCGCCCAAATGGGCGCCTCCGATAAACACAACCGGATCGAGAAAGCGGCTACGCCGCGCTGACCGGTGTCGCGGGCTCGGTCGAGGTCGTCGCCGTCCCCGCCGGCGGGGTGTACTCGAACTCCTCCTCGGCGCCGAACAGCGTGTCGAGCACCTTCGAGCGAAGCTTCTCGTTGCCGGCCAGCGCAAGGCCGCCGCCGAGCGCGAGGACCATCAGCCTGCGGCCCATGCGACGGCCCTTTCGGACCCGCTGCTTGGGAGCATCGGTCAGGGCGATGGTGGTGTCGCGGACAGCCTCGAGCGCCTGGCGCAGATCACCCTGCAGCTTCTTGTCCTCGATCAGCGCCTTCGCCGGCGTCTTACCGTCCATCAGCCGCTCGTAGGCGCTCTTCGTCGAATCGATCGCCGTGCGAACGTTGTCGCGCAGCTTCGAGTCCTCGATCAGCCGTTGGATGTACGGGTTGGCCTTGGCGATATTCGCCACATCGGCGGGGCTGAAGGGCATCGCCGCCTTGGCCTTTTTGCGTCTTGACATGATTCTCCCTCGGTGCGTGGGGCTCGTGCGGATCTCAGGATACGCGATGCGGCCTGGCCGTTTCAGAGCGCGCCCGTGACCGCAGGAGCGCCACCTCGAGCACCTCGTCGATCGTCGAGACAAACACGAACTCCAGCGTGCGGAGCAGATGCGCGGGGATCTCGTCGAGCGAGGTTGCGAGAGGTGGATCCGACGGGCTGCTTACAGCGTGTAGACGGCTCCCTCCTCCGCCAGCTCGACCGGTCCTCCGAACGCCGCGCCCGCCTCTTTGCGAGCCCAGTCGGCGTCGAGCTCGTCGGAGAAGTGAGTGATCACGAGGCGCTGCGCCTGCGCGGCACGTCCGTGCTCGCCGGCCTCCTTCGGGGTCAGGTGCCCCCGCACCCCCGTCCGCTCGGGGCGCGGGAGCGTCGCCTCGATCAGCAACATGTCGGTGCCGCGCGCGAACTCGACGAGCTGCTCGTTGGGCGAGCAGTCGGCGCTGTAGGTGAGGCGGCCGCCACCGTTGCTCGACAGCTCGACCGCATACGTGGGGGTGTAGTGCGGGACCTCGCAGAAGCGGATCGAGAACGGGCCGGCCTGCAGCTCGTCGGGCTGGTCGTACTCGTGAATCTGGAACGCCTTCTCGATCAGGTCATCGTTGCCCCAGCAGCCGACGAGGGTCCGGAACATGTCGGCGGCACCGACGGGCGCGAACAGTTCCGGCCGAGCCGGATTGCTGGTCCCGGGCCACCCCGCGACCGGGACGGGCTGCTGACGGGGGGCATAGGTGAGCGCGTAGCTGAACGGAACGATGTCGAGGAAATGGTCGGCGTGCAGGTGACTTATCACGACCGCATCGACCTCGACGTAGTCACGAAAGCGGCGTAGCTTGGAAAAAACTCCGTTGCCGCAGTCGAGTACAAGCGCGTAGTCGTCCTGCTGCACCAGGTAGCCGCTGCATGCCCCGCCGGCGTCCTGCCACGAAGGGCTCTTTCCAAGCACGGTGATCCGCACACCGCTCCTCTCTCTCGACGCCCAGACTTTAATGCGCTCGCTACGCGCGAGTGCAGGTCAGGCGCGCTCAGCGTCAGGCGCGCTCAGCGTCACGCGCGCTCAGCGGCCGGCGCCACGGCGCCGCGGGGCGTCCATGATCCACCCGATCAGCACCAGGAGTACGAGGAATGCGACGAAGCCGCCGATCAACGGCCAGTACATGGCGCGCGAAACATATCGGGCGGCGCCGTTATGCGCGCCCGGGCCACGCGCTCAGGCGTGAAGCGCCACCTGCTCGCTGGCCGATGGGAACGCCCACGCGACCTGGAGCCGTCGCTCCTGCCTGAAGACGAACCGCAGCTGGCTCGGCGGCCGCAGCCCATCCGGATGCGCGGGCCGGAAGGTCGCGCATGGACCGGCCTGCGCCACCGCGCAGAGCAGGTTCTGATGAAAGAAGCAGTTCTCGCAACTCGCCTTCGCTACCCCCATTGCGCCGTTCGCCATACCTGACTCGAACCCCATTCCTCTTCGAAGCCGACAACCTCTCGGCAGGCATCAAAGCGGAACCCTCCCCCGGCGCGCAACGACGAATTCCGGAAAACGCAACAACTTCGTTACACGCCGAACTCCCTCAAATAGCGGGAGTTTTTTGGAACCAGCCGCATTTTCCGTAGTTTGTAATCGTGATGTCGCTGATCTCGCTCGCCGATTACGAACAAGCCGCCCGCGAACAGCTCGACCCGGCAGCGGAGGCGTACTACTTCGGTGGCGCCGCCGACGAGATCACGCTGCGCGACAACGTCGCCGCCTGGCGCCGGCTCGCAATCAGGCCACGCGTCCTTGTCGGGGTCGGCGAGCGCGACGCCGGCGTGACGCTGCTCGGGCGCCGCCGTCGCCACCCGGTCGTGATCGCGCCGATGGCGCTGCACGGGCTCGCGCATTCGGGTGCAGAGACGGCGACAGCACAGGCCGCGGCGGCAACCGACTCGATCATGTGCATCTCTACTTTTTCAAGCCAGCCGGTCGGAGCGGTCGGCACCGCGGTGCCCGAGGCTCCTTGCTGGTTTCAGCTGTACGTCTTCAACGATCGCGGCGTCGGCCGGGAGCTCGTGGCTCGCGCCGAGGAGAGTGGGTGTGAGGCACTGGTCGTGACCGTCGACCTCGCGCTGCGAGGAGCTCGTGAGCGCGAGATACGAACGCCAATCACCGCCGACCTCGGCAACGTGCCGGCGACGATGAGCGCCGAGGAGTTCATCTCCCTCGTCGACGCCGATTTGACGTGGAAGGACATCGAGCTGTTCGCCGGAGAGACCTCGCTGCCGGTAATCGTCAAGGGAATCCTGACGCCGGAGGACGCGCGCCTTGCGCTCTTGCACGGCGCCCAGGGAGTCGTCGTGTCAAACCACGGGGGCCGCCAGCTCGACACGGTGCTCTCCGGCGCTGATGCGCTGCCCGCGGTGGTCGACGCGGTCGGCGCCGACCTCGACGTGCTGGTCGACGGTGGCATTCGCCGCGGCACTGACGTCCTCAAGGCGCTAGCGCTCGGAGCCAGCGCGGTGATGGTGGGACGGCCGGTGCTTTGGGGTCTCGCGGTCGACGGCAGCGACGGCGCTCGCCGCGTGCTCGAGCTCCTGCTGGGCGAGCTCGACACCGCGCTTGGGCTGGCCGGCGCTCCGCAGGCGGAGGCGCTCAACCGCAGCTTCGTCACTCGCGCCCCCTGGGTCGGTGACGCGACATGAGGATCCTGATCACCGGCGTGACCGGGTACATCGGCTCGCGGCTCGTGCCACGGCTGCTGCGCGACGGCCACGAACTGCGAGGCTTCACGCGCCGTCCCGAGCGTGCCTTGGTGTCCGAGGGCGTCGAGCTGGTCGGCGGCGATGCGATCACCGGCCGCGGACTGGAGGAGGCGCTCGATAGCGTCGAGACCGCCTACTTCCTGATGCACTCGATGGAGCCCTCGCCGGACGGCGCCTTCAACGTTCGTGAGCGCAAGGCGGCGGAGAACTTCGCGCGTGCGGCGCAGGCCGCGGGCCTCGAGCGCGTCATCTATCTCGGTGGACCGGCGCCCTCGCATGGCGTCGCCTCGCCACACCTGGCTAGCAGGCTGGCGGTCGAGGAAATCCTCTCGACCGCGACCCCCTGCTCGATCGCGTTCCGCGCCTCGATTGTGATCGGCGCCGGGTCGCGCTCGTTCCGTTTCCTCGTGCATCTGGTCGAGCGGCTGCCCGTCCTGGCGGTCCCCGCCTGGCGCCTTCACCGCTCGGCGCCGATCGACGAGCGCGACGTGCTCGACCTGCTCGCCCGGGCAGCGACGAACGATCAGGTGTGCGGACGCTCGCTCGACGCGCGCGGGCGCGACATCGTCTCCTACGGCGAGCTGATCGACAGGATCCGCTACCACATGTTCGTGGCGCGCCCCACAATCGGGTTCAACCGGCTGACCGTGACGCCCATCACCAGCCGCATCGCGGCGCTGATCGCCGGCGAGGACCACGAGCTGATCGGCACGCTGATGCAGAGCCTGGAGGAGGATCTGCTTCCCCGCGATGACAGCGTGGCGGAGCTGCTGGGGGTGCGCCTGCACTCGCTCGACGCGGCGATTGAACATTCGCTACGCGAGTGGGAGGCGATCGAGCCGCTGGCCGCGCGGTAGCGGTGGCGTTAGGCTGCCCGCAGCCGTGAGCACCGTACACGTCAGCACCGAGATCGATGCGCCACCCCAGCGAGTGTGGGACACGGTGATGGATCCGGGCCGCCTGAAGGACTGGGTGACGATTCACCGTGCACTCAAGGACGTCTCCGGCCAGCCGCTCAGGCAGGGGGCGACCATGGAGCAGGTGCTGCACATGCGTGGCATCTCGTTCACCGTCCATTGGACGCTCGAGCAGGTCGATCCGCCCAACCATGCCGAGTGGGAGGGCCGGGGCCCCGCGCATTCCCGCGCGCGGATCGGGTACGAATTGAACGGCGACGAGGATGGTCCGACCACGTTCGATTACACGAACGAATTCACCCCGCCGGGCGGGCGACTCGGAGGGGTGGCCAGCAAGGTGATCGTCGGCGCTGCGTCCGAGCGCGAGGCGACCAGGTCATTAATGCAGTTGAAAAGGCTCTGCGAAAGTCAGTAAGTGTGTATGGTTGCCGAAATTGTTACCTCCAATGGACGAGGGAGATTCTGAATGGCGGGCTTTGTTGACAGTACGGTGCAGGACATCGATAACCGCCTCCGTGAGCTGAAAGAGGAAGTGAAGCGGTTGGAGGCAGCTCGCTCGGCACTGGTCGGCACGCGCCGCGGCCCGGGGCGTCCACCGGGCGCAACCAACAGGCGCACCACCCGCCGTCGACCCGGTCGCCCCCGCGGCCGCCGCGGCGGCAACACCCGCGCGAACCAGGCGCTCGAGCTGGTGAAGCAAAAGCCCGGCGTCACGATCCCCCAGATCGCCGAGGCACTCAAGATCGAGCCGAACTACCTCTACCGCGTAATGCCCAAGCTGGTCGCCGACGGTCAGGTCAAGCGCCAGGGGCAGGGCTGGATGCCGGCGTAATTAACGTGTTTGGCCCGGGCGCATGCGCCCGGGCCAGGCGCGGGCCCGAGCTCCCTAAATCAGATCCAGCTGCCGGACCGCCTCGCGCTCCTCCTTGAGCTCGTTGACGGTGGCATCGATACGAGAGCGCGAGAAGTCGTCGAGCTCGAGCCCCTGCACGATCTCATAGGAGCCGCCCGAGCAGGTGACCGGGAAGCCGGAGAAGATTCCCTCCTCGATCCCATAGGAGCCGTCGGAGTGGACGGCCATGGAGACCCAGTTACCGTTCCGGGTGCCGAGCGCCCAGTCGTGCACGCAGTCGATCGCCGCGCTGGCGGCCGACGCCGCGCTGGACGCGCCTCGCGCCTCGATGATCGCCGCGCCGCGCTTCTGCACGGTGGGGATGAAGTCGTTCTCCAGCCACTCCTGATCGCCCACCACCTCGGCCGCGTTTTCGCCTCGCACCTTCGCGTGGAAGATGTCGGGGTACTGGGTGGCCGAGTGGTTACCCCAGACGGTCATGTTCGTGATCTCGCTGACGGCAGCGCGCGTCTTGGTTGCGAGCTGACCGATCGCGCGGTTGTGGTCGAGGCGCATCATCGCGCTGAAGCGCTCGGGTGGAATGTCCTGCGCGTTGCTGTGCGCGATCAGGCAGTTCGTGTTGGCGGGATTGCCCACGACCAGCACCCTGATGTCAGAGGCGGCGTGTTCGGCGAGCGCCCTGCCCTGCGGCTTGAAGATGCCACCGTTCGCCTCGAGCAGGTCACTGCGCTCCATCCCCTTGGTGCGCGGTCGTGCGCCGACCAGCAGCGCGACGTTGACACCGTCAAATGCCTCGTTTGGATCGTCGAAAATGTCGACCCCGGTCAGCAGTGGGAAGGCACAGTCGATCAGCTCCATCGCGGTTCCCTCGGCTGCCTTGACCGCATCTGGAATCTCGAGCAACGCCAGCTGCACGGGCGTGTCGAGGCCGAGGAGCTGGCCGCTGGCGATCCGGAACAGGATGGCGTAGCCGATCTGGCCAGCGGCGCCGGTAACGGCCACTCGTACGGGGGTGTCGCTCACTGTAAATCTCCTGGAGTCGTTGTTCCTCGACTCTATAGGGTGCGTGTGTGCTTCTCGTCATGAAGAGCTTCGCACCGAGAGTGTTCACGGGCGGATGACCGGCGAGGACGCAGCGAGCGACGCGTACCTGGAAGGTACGCGAGCGAGCGAGGACGCAGTCGGGCGCCGCCCGGGGCCGCTCGAATGCGATGCTTTTCATGGCGGGGAGCACTAATGAAGATTGTCTACACGCTGACCGACGAGGCCCCCGCACTGGCGACGGCGTCGCTGCTTCCGGTCGTGCGGGCGTTCGCGGGTGCGGCGGGGATCGAGATCGAGCTGCGCGACATCTCCCTGGCGGGCCGGATCCTGGCGCAGTTCCCTGATCGGCTCGAGGCGGAGCAACAGGTCGCCGACGCGCTCGCCGAGCTCGGCGTGCTGGCTCAGGAGCCCGAGGCGAACATCATCAAGTTGCCCAACATCAGCGCGTCGGTGCCGCAACTGAAGGCGGCGATTGACGAGCTGCAGGGGAAGGACTTCGCGATTCCTGACTACCCGGAGAATCCGGGTGACGACGAGCAGCGCGATGCTCGCGCACGCTATGACAAGGTCAAGGGAAGCGCGGTCAACCCTGTGCTGCGCCAGGGTAACTCCGACCGGCGCGCTTCGGCGGCCGTGAAGGCATACGCGCGTAAGCATCCGCAGTCGATGGGTGAATGGTCCCGTGACTCCCGCTCACATGTCTCCACGATGAGCGAAGGGGATTTCCGCTGCACCGAACAGTCAGTCACCGTTCCGGGTGAGGGGTCTGTCCGGATCGAGCACGTTGGGCAGGATGGGAGTATCACCGTCCTGAAAGAGCAGACGCCCGTGTTAGAGGGGGAAGTGCTCGACGCGTCGGTGATGCGGGTCGCGGCTCTGCGCGAATTCCTTGTCAGCCAGATCGCCGACGCGAAGGAGAAGGGGGTTCTCTACTCAATCCACCTGAAGGCAACGATGATGAAGGTGTCTGACCCGATCATCTTCGGGCATGCCGTCAGCACGTTCTTCCCCGGTCTTGAGGTCCCGGGATGGAACCCCAACGACGGGTTGGGCGCGCTCCCGAAGGGGACCGAGATTCCGTTCGGCGACGACCGTCCCGCACTGGCGATGGTCGACTCCGACCGCGGGATCACAAACCTCCACGTCCCGAGCGACGTGATCATCGACGCCTCAATGCCCGCTGCGATTCGCTCCTCAGGGCAGATGTGGAACCCCGAGGGGGAGCAGCAGGACACGAAGTTCGTGATCCCGGACCACTCGTACGCGCCGCTGTACGCGGCCGCGGTCGATAACTGCCGCCGGCACGGCGCGTTCGACCCGGCGACGATGGGAACGACGCCAAACGTCGGGTTGATGGCGCAGGCGGCCGAGGAGTACGGCTCGCACGACAAAACGTTCGAGATCGAGGCGGAGGGCACGGTTCGGGTCCTCGACGACGGCGGCGAGACCCTGATGGAGCACGAGGTGCAGGCGGGCGACATCTGGCGGATGTGCCAGACGAAGGATGCGGCGATCCTCGATTGGGTCAGCCTGGCGGTGGAGCGGGCACGCGAGACGGGTGCGCCGACGGTGTTCTGGCTCGATGAGACGCGCGCCCACGATCGCCAGCTGCTCGAGAAGGTGCGCCCCGCGCTCGAGCAGCTCGATACGGACGGCCTCGACATCCAGATCATGCCGGTCGGCGATGCGGCGCGGTTCACGCTCGAGCGGGCCCGACGCGGCGAGGACACCATTTCGGTAACCGGAAACGTCCTTCGTGATTACCTAACCGATCTGTTCCCGATCCTCGAGCTGGGAACGAGCGCGAAGATGCAGTCGATCGTGCCGCTGATGGCGGGCGGGGGACTGTTCGAGACGGGCGCGGGCGGCTCGGCGCCGCGGCACGTGCAGCAGTTCCTCAAGGAGAACCACCTTCGCTGGGACTCGCTTGGGGAGTTTCTGGCGCTGGCGCCGTCGCTCGAGCTGCTCGCGAGCAAGACCGACAACCCGCGGGCGCGCGTGCTAGCGCAGGCGCTCGACCGCGCCACGGGGCAGGTGCTGGAGAAAAACCGCTCGCCGTCGCGCAAGACGGGCGAGCTCGACACCCGCGGCAGCCACTTCTACCTCGCGCTGTATTGGGCGCAGGAGCTGGCCTCGCAGGACGAGGACTCGGAGCTCGTAACCAAGAGCGCGCCGCTGGCGGAGCGTCTGTCTGAGAACGAGCAGAAGATCGTCGAGGAGCTGAACGCGGTCCAGGGCGAGCCGGTCGATATCGGCGGCTACTACCGGCCCGATGAGAATCGGATGGCGGACGCGATGCGCCCGAGCGCCACGTTCAACGAGGCGCTGGCGGAGCTGTCTTGACGCGCGAGGACATCTCGTTCGCCTCGGGTGGGGACGAGTGCCGGGCCTGGCTGTGGCGCGGGACGGGTCCGCTCGTGGTCATGGGTCACGGGCTCGGGGCGGTACGGGAGATGGGACTCGACCGGTATGCCGAGCGCTTCAACGCCGCGGGGATGAGCGTGCTGGCGTTCACGTATCGGCACTTTGGCGACTCGGGCGGTGAGCCGCGGCAGCTGCTCGACATCGGCCGCCAGCTCGACGACTGGGCTGCGGCGCTGCGGTTTGGACGCTCACTCGAGGGCGTCGATGGCGTCGCCATCTGGGGTAGCTCGTTTGGCGGGGGGCATGTGATCGAGGTGGCCGCGCGCGACGGCGCCGTCGCGGCGGTTGTCAGCCAGTGCCCATTCACCGACGGCATCGCGTCGATGCGCGTCGTCAACGCTGTGGGCGCGGCGCTGGGAGCGGTTTTGGCGGCTCGCGACGAGGTCGCGGGACGGTTGGGACGCCCGCCCGTGATGATCGCGCTCGTCGGCCCGCCCGGCACGGCGGCGCTGATGGCCGCACCCGATTCGGAGCCCGGCTACCGCGCGTTGATCCCGGACGAGTTGCGGTTTGACGATCGGGTGGCTGCCCGGATCGTCAACCGGATCCCGTTCTACCGCCCCGGTCGAGCCGCCGCCCGGGTGCAGTGCCCGATCCTATTCTGCGTTTGCGACACCGACACGCTCGCTCCCGCGAGCACGACGATCGAGCACGCGGCGAAGGCGCCCCTCGGGGAGGTGAAGCGCTACCCGATCGGCCACTTCGACATCTACCAGGGCGAGTGGTTCGAGCAGGCGGTCGCCGATCAGACCGAGTTCTTGGTGCGGGCGCTCGGGATGGCGGGTCAGAGCTCCAGCTCGTAGACGTCTGAGAGCTTGTGCTTTAGATAGGAGACGAACGGGTCGACCGCGATCGGCGCGCCGACGACGCGCTCGAGCAGTTCGGTCGTCGAGAACTTGGCGCCGTGGCGGTGGACGTTCTCTCGCAGCCACTCGCGCAGCGGGCCCAGCTCGCCATTCGCGATCCGATCATCGAGGTCCGCAACGTCCTGGTGGACGCGCTGCCACAGCTGTCCGGCTATCAGGTTGCCGAGCGCGTACGTCGGGAAATAGCCGATCAACCCGGCCGACCAGTGCACGTCCTGCAGCACGCCCATCGCGTCGTCGGCGACCTCGAGGCCGAGGTAGTCCTCGAAGCGCGCGTTCCAGGCGGCCGGCAGGTCCTCGGGTGCGATCCGGCCCTCGATCAGCTCCTGCTCCAGCTCGAAGCGCAGCACGACGTGAAGGCCGTAGGTCGCCTCGTCGGCCTCGACCCTGATGAACGAGGGTCTGACCTTGTTGACGGCGCGGTACAGCGCTTCGGGCTTAAGGTTGTTCGCCGAGCCGTCGAACGCGCCCGCGACCTTCGGCGCCAGCACGTTGGCGAACGGTCGCCCACGCCCGACCATGTTCTCCCACATTCGGCTCTGAGACTCATGCAAGCCGAGCGACTCACCATTGCCGAGCGGGGTGCGCTGCAGCGAGTCTGCGATCCCCGCCTCATAGAGCCCGTGCCCGCACTCGTGCATCGCCCCGTAAAGACCGGAGGCGAAGTACGACTGATCCCAGCGCGTCGTGATCCGCACATCCGCAGACCCAATTCCCGCCGCGAACGGATGAACAGCGTCGTCCATCCGCCAGCTCTGACGGTCGAAGCCCATCAGGGAGACGACGTCCGCGACGAGCGCGCGCTGGGCTGAGACGTCGAAGCTGCCGTGTAAAGCGGCGTCGTCCACACGGTCGGCGTGCAGCGAGATCGTGGCGATCATCGGCACGAGCTCTGACTTGAGCTGCTCGAACAACGTCGCGACCTGCGCGGTCTTCATCCCGGGCTCGTAGTCGTCGAGCAGCACGTCGTATGCGAAGTCGAACTGGTCGAAGCACTCGACGTAGCGGCGGGCCAGCTCGAGGTTGGTCCGCAGGTACGGGGCGAAGGCGCGGAAGTCAGAGTTGCGGCGAGCCTCGGCCCAGGCCTCCTGCCCGAGCGACGCGGCCCTCGCCAGGTCCGCCGCGAGGTCGCTCGGCACGCGGCGCGCCTTCTCCCAGCGCCGGCGAGTGACTCGGATCAGGCGCGCGTCATCGGAATCTGGCTCAGCTCCATCGAGCTGCCGCTCCGCGGCGTCGAGGAGCCGGCCGGTCTCGGCGGCGACGAACAGCTCATGGCTGATGCGGTTCAGCGTCGCCAGGCTCTCGGCGCGGGCGGGAGCGCCGCGCGGGGGCATCATCGTCTGCTGGTCCCAGCCGAGCAGCTGGGTCGCGTTTCGGAGATCGGTGAGCTCCGCGAGGCGCCCGCGCAGCTGCTCCAGCGAATCAGTCATGAGTTGGCTCCATTTTTGTGTGCGACCATTGCAGCATGCCGCGGCCTGGCTCGATCAAGCTCGTGGACGTTTTTGGCATCAGGATCAGCATCGATGTCGGCTGGCTGTTGACGCTGTTCCTCGTGATCATCTGGCTGTCGCCGTCGTTCAAGGCGACGCTACACAGCTCCGACGGCACCGCGTACCTGACGACCGTCGTCAGCGCGCTCTTGTTCTTCGGCTCGCTGATCGTGCACGAGCTCGGGCACGCGCTGGTGGCGCGCCTGCAGGGAATCGACGTGCGCCGGATTCAGCTGTTCCTGTTCGGGGGGCTCACCCAGATGTCGCGCGACGCCCGCACGCCCGGCGAGGAGTTCAAGATCGCGGCGGCGGGGCCGCTCGCCACCGCAGTGATGGTGATGCTGTTCGCGGCGGTCGATTTGGCGATCGTCGGACCCCACCGTTTGTGGCACGCGTTCCGCCTCGACAGCGCGGTCAAGGTAACGCCCGTGCTGCTTGCGCTCAGCTGGCTTCTGCTGATGAACGTGATCGTGCTCATCTTCAATCTCGTGCCCGCGTTCCCGCTCGATGGCGGGAGGATCGCGCGCGCGGTCGTGTGGCGCATTACCGGCGACAAGCGGCGCGGCACGCGCGCCGCGGCCAAGCTCGGGCAGGGGTTTGCGATCGTGCTGGCCGGGGTCGGCATATGGCTGACGCTAGCCGGGGGCGGGCTTGGCGGCGTGTGGCTGATTCTGCTGGCGTTCCTGCTCGGGCAGGCAGCACGCGGAGCGCTCATGCAATCGGCCATGTCAGAGCGGATCGAGGGAGTCCGGGTGTCGGACATCATGGACCGCCAGCCAGTCGCGATCCCGGCACAGACGCCCGTCACCCAGGCGCTGGAGGAGTTCTTCCTGCGTTACGGGTGGCCATGGTTCCCGGTTGTCGATGAGGGCGGCCACTTCGTGGGGGTGGCGCGCCAAGAGCGCCTGCAGGCAGCGATCGACGGCGGCGAGGGGTGGCTCACCGTGGGCGCCGTGCTGGAGTCGGAGGGCGCGGCGAACTGGCGCGTCGACGAGGATCGGCCGCTCACCGAGGTGCTCTCGTCTGAGTCGCTCGGACGGCTGGGTGCACTGATGGCGGTCGACGCCGAGGGGGTTCTGCGGGGCGTCGTCACGATCGAACAGGTGCGCAGGGCGCTCCAATCTGCGTTGGGCTCGCCCGCGGCTTAGAACATAGAATCGCTCCATGGGAGCGAGCAGTGGCGCCCGCACGCGAGCGGAAACCGGCGTCGGGACCGAGTCGCGGGGGGAGGGTGCACGGCTACGGGGCACCCGGCGGTGGCGTATCGCCGGAACCGACGAACGACCCGATTACCGCTCGCGGCGGCTGATCACGCTCTGGCGCTCGACGATCGGCAAGAAGTACGTCGCCGCAATCACCGGGGTGATCATCGCGATCTGGGTTGTCCTGCACATGCTCGGAAACCTCAAGGCGATCGAAGGGCCGGGTGGCGGCAACCCCGCGATTGACCGCTACGCACACTTCCTCCGCACGGCCGGGTCACCGGTGCTGCCGCACGACTTCTTGCTCTGGTGCATCCGCATCGTCCTGATCGCGGCCGTGATCCTGCACATCACCGCGGTGACCCAGCTGTGGCGGCGTAACCGTCGGGCCAATCCCCGGGATCATCGGGGCCATCGGATCCGCTCGACGCTATCGGCGCGGACGATGACGTTCACCGGCGTGTTGATCCTCGCGTTCGTGGTCTTCCACATCCTGCATTTCACCACGCGCACGATTCACCCCACGCACCTTGTCAACGGCGCCGTCTACGCAAATGCCTACGACGCGTTTCACACGTGGTGGCTGGTCGTTATCTACGTCGGGGCGGTGGTGCTGCTGGGGTTTCACCTCAACCACGGACTCTGGAGTGGAGCCCAGACCGCGGGCGTCGACAATCCAGACCGCAACTGGTTCTGGCGCCGGCTCGCCACCAGCGTGACCGTGCTCACCGTCGTCGGCTTTGCGATCGTCCCAATCCTGTTCGCGGTTGACGCGTTGCCAAAGCCCGTCCACGTCGTCGCGGTCTCACGCCGATGAACCTCGACGCGCGCATCCCCGACGGCCCGATCGAAGAGAAGTGGCGGATCTGGAAGGACAACCACGAGCTGGTCGGGCCGCGCGCCCGAGGCCAGCTCGAGGTGGCGATCGTCGGCACCGGGCTCGCCGGGGCAAGCGCAGCGGCGACGCTCGCGGGAATGGGTTACAAGGTCCAGGCGTTTTGCTTCCAGGACTCGGCGCGGCGGGCGCACTCGATCGCCGCCCAGGGCGGAATCAACGCGACCAAGGACTATTCGAACGACGGCGATTCGGTTCACCGCCTGTTCGCCGACACGATGAAGGGAGGCGATTTCCGTGCTCGTGAGGCAAACGTCTGGCGGCTGGCGGAGCTGTCGACCGAGATCATCGACCAGGCCGTCGCGCAGGGAGTCCCGTTCAACCGTGAGTACGGCGGGCTGCTGGCGACGCGCTCGTTCGGGGGCGTGCTCGTCGAGCGCACCTTCTATGTCCGCGGACAGACCGGCCAGCAACTGCTGCTGGGCGCATACGGTGCGCTCTCGCGTCAGATTCGCGCTGGACGGGTCGAGATGCACACCCGCCACGAGATGCTCGACATCGTCGTGTGCGACGGGCCCGCACGGGGAATCGTCGCCCGCGACCTCGTCACCGGGGAGACGCGCTCCTATCCGGCGGACGCGGTCGTGCTGGCCACCGGCGGTTACTCGAACGTGTATTTCCTCTCGACGAACGCAATGGGGTGCAACGTCACCGCGGCCTGGCGGGCATACAAGCGGGGCGCGGGTATGGCAAATCCCTGTTTCACCCAGATTCACCCCACCTGCATTCCTGCCACGGGTGAGCACCAGGCGAAGCTGACACTGATGAGTGAGTCGCTTCGCAACGACGGGCGGGTGTGGGTCCCGCGCAGCGCGGATGAGACACGCGAGCCGAACGACATCCCCGATGGCGATCGTTACTACTTCCTGGAGGAGACCTACCCGCGGTACGGCAATCTCGTCCCGCGCGACGTCGCCTCGCGCGCCGCCAAGCACGTGTGCGACCAGGGCCTCGGTGTGGGTCCCACGGGGCGTGCGGTGTTCATGGATTTCCAGGACGCGATCGCTGTGCGGGGCGAGAGGGAAATCGAATCGCGCTACGGCAACCTGTTCGAGCTCTACGAGCAGATCACGGGCGAGAGCCCCTGGCGGGTGCCAATGCGGATCTACCCAGCGCCGCATTACGCGATGGGCGGACTGTGGGTCGATTACACGCTGCAGACGACGATCCCTGGGTTGTTCGCGATCGGCGAGTGCAACTTCTCCGACCACGGCTCCAACCGCCTCGGCGCGAGCGCGATGATGCAGTGCCTCGCCGACGGTTACTTCGTGCTGCCCCACACCGTGACCGATTACCTGGCGCGGCAGGAGGATCCGCATGCCGACCCGACGCATGCGGCGTTCGCCGAGACCGAGGCGGAGGTGGAGAAGCGTTTAGAGCGCCTCTTGTCGATCGACGGTTCGACCCCTACCCGCCATATCCACCACGAGCTCGGGAAGCTGCTGATCGACGTCTGTGGGATTTCCCGAGAGGGAGTGAAGCTGGAGCGAGCGTTGGACGAGCTCCCCGCGATCCGCGAGCAGTTCTGGTCCGACGTGAAGATCGGGGGCGACGCGCGCTCGCTGAACCAGAGCCTGGAGTACGCGGGGCGTGTCGCCGACTTCCTGGAGCTCGCCGAGTTGATGTGCCGCGATGCGCTGGTGCGCGATGAGTCGTGCGGCTGCCATCTGCGCGAGGAGCACCAGACCGCGGACGGCGAGCCGGTGCGCGACGACGAGCGCTTCGCCCATGTCGCGGTGTGGGAGTACGCGGGGCCTGAGTCCGAGCCGCTGCGCCACGCCGAGCAGCTGGAGTTCAAGGAGATGCAGCCCAAGGCCAGGAGCTACCGGTGAATTTCACGTTGCGCGTCTGGCGCCAGGAGCAGCGCGACGTCCCTGGCCGGTTCGAGCGCTATTCCGTTAGCGACATCGAGCCTGACGAGTCGCTGCTGGAGATGTTCGACGGTCTCAACGATCGCCTGATCCTGTTGGGCGAGCGGCCGATCGCGTTCGACAGCGACTGCCGCGAGGGAATCTGCGGCGCATGCTCGATGACGATCGACGGCCGCCCCCATGGGCCGGGCCACGGGACCACTACCTGCCAGATCTATATGCGCCAGTTCGATGACGGCGCGACGATCACGATCGAGCCGTTTCGCGCCGCCGCTTTTCCGGTGATCCGCGATCTGATCGTGGACCGCTCCGCGCTGGATCGCATCCAGCAGGCCGGCGGCTACACGGGCGTAGGCGCGGGTCCGAAGCCCGAACCGAACGCCAATCCGGTCAGCCCCGAGGACGCCGAGGAGGCGATCGACGCCGCCATCTGCATCGGCTGCGGTGCGTGCGTCGCCGCCTGCCCGAACAGCGCTGCGATGCTGTTCACAGGCGCCAAGGTCACACATTTGGGTCGCCTTCCGCAGGGCCAGCCGGGGCGCTTCACCCGCGTGCAGGACATGGTCGACCAGATGGACGCCGAGGGTTTCGGGGGCTGCACGAACTTCGGCGAATGCGAGGCGGCGTGCCCGAAGGAGATCTCAATCCGCGTGATCGGGCGGCTCAACCGCGACTATCTGATCGGCGTGCTCTACCACCCTCGCAACCCGCGGGGCGGAATGAAACCGCAGTGATCTGTCCGACCCTCTAGGGTGCCTCCGGAAGAATTCGATCTCGGAGGGACCTCTAGATGAAATTGATTGGCGCGGGGCTGCCTCGGACCGCCACGCTGACCCAGAAGGTGGCGCTCGAAATGCTGGGATTCGGTCCCTGCTACCACATGGTCAACGTGCTCGGCAACCTCGACCTGGTGCCGCAGTGGCAGGCGGCGCTCGATGGGAACGCCGATTGGGACACGATCTTCGACGGCTTTCAGTCGACCGTCGACTGGCCGGGTAGCTACTACTACCGCGAGTTGACCGAGCGCTATCCCGACGCCAAGGTGCTCCTCAGCGTCAGGCCGCCAGAGAAGTGGGAGCACAGCATGATGACGACGATCGCCGACCTCCACGTGGGCGACTCGGTCATGACCTATCTGTCGCTGGCAGCGGAGCGGCTCAACCCGAAGTGGCGGGCGTACAACGACATGATGCGCGACATGTGGACCCGCTTCGGCGCCTACGACGGGCGGGGCGGCACGAACGACCTCCAGCCGGTGTTCACCCGCTACAACGACGAGGTGAAAGGCAACGTGCCACCGGATCGGCTGCTGGTGTGGGAGGCGACCGACGGCTGGGAGCCGCTGTGCGAGTTCCTCGGCGTCGACGTCCCCTCCGATCCGCTGCCGCGGCTGAACGACAGCGAGACATTCGCCAAGCGCGTGGATGAGATGTCGGTCGCGACCGTCAACGAGTGGTGGCAGCAACAGCAGGCCGCCGACGGCGCGGCGGTCGGTGCCGGGCACTAGCTGACGCGCCTAGCTGCGCCGGCACCAGCTGGCGCACTGGAAGGCGCGCCACAACGTCACACTCGACCGGCTCCTTGGGTCGAGTGTGACGAAACCCGCCACCATCGGGGTTAACGTCCCGCTCGCCAGTCGGGGGCGGTCGAGTGTTACGCAAGTCGGGGGGGTCGAGTGTTACGGCGTTCGTTCCGGCCGCGACCAGTGCCGGTCAGTCTCGCCGCGCCCGGCGCGGCCGATCGCACCGCCGCCGCGCGACCAGGTGGTCCGCGGAACCGTCGGCGTAGTAGAAGCTCACCCGCGTGATCCCGCGCTCCAGCTCACCCGCGATCCCGCGCTCCAGGTACCCGCCGAGCATCCTCCGAAGCCTCCCAAATAGAATCGCCCGCCGTGCCGTCCCACGACGTCCTGATCATCGGCGCCGGTTTGGCCGGCCAGCGCGCCGCGCTGGCCGCAGCCCAGTCCGGCGCGAGCGTGGCGGTCGTCTCGAAGGTCCATCCTGTCCGCTCGCACTCGGTGGCAGCCGCCGGTGGCATCAATGCGGCGCTCAACCCGGAGGACACGTGGGAGTCGCACGCGTTCGACACGGTCAAGGGCTCCGACTACCTCGGCGACCAGGACGCGATCGAGATCATGTGTCGGGAGGCGCCGGAGGAGATCCTCTACCTCGAGCACGCCGGTGTCACGTTCCACCGCAACGAGACCGGCCATCTGGGGACGCGCGCGTTCGGCGGCGCCTCGGCCGCCCGCACCTACTACGTCGCCGACATCACCGGCCAGGCGATCCTGCATGTGCTGTACGAGCAGCTGATGAAGCACCACGAGCAGCTCGACCGCTACGAGGAATGGTTCACGACCGACCTGCTCCAGGACGATCAGGGCCATTGCATCGGCGCGATCTGCCGCAACCTGCGTGACGGCCGCCTGGAGGTGTTCAACGCGAAGGCGACGATCCTCGCCTCGGGCGGGGCCGGCCAGGTCTACAAGCCGACGACCAACGGATTGATTGTGACCGGCGACGGGATCGCCCAGGCGTACCGGATCGGCGCGAAGCTGATGGATATGGAGATGGTCCAGTACCACCCGACGACGCTCGCGGGCAATGGTCTGCTGATCACCGAGGGCGCCCGCGGTGAGGGCGCTTGGCTGCTCAACGCGCAGGGCGAACGGTTCATGGAGAAGTACGCCCCCAACAAGCTCGAGCTCGCCTCCCGGGACGTCGTCTCGCGCGCCGAGCAGACCGAGATCAACGAGGGTCGCGGCTTCCCGGATGGAACGGTCGCACTTGACATCACGAAGGTTCCGCGTCGCCGGACGCTCGAGGCGCTAAGGGAAATTGTCAACATCGGCCGCGACTTCGCCGGTGTCGACATCACCACCGAGCCGATCCACATCAAACCCGGCCACCACTACATGATGGGCGGGGTCAAGACCGACGTCGACGGCGAGACGAGCATCCCGGGCCTCTACGCCGCCGGCGAGGTGGCGTGCGTGTCGGTGCACGGCGGCAACCGCCTTGGCGCGAATTCGCTCCTCGACACGCTCGTGTTCGGCCGCCGTTCCGGGGTCCACGCGGCCAACCGAGCGGTGCACGGGCCGATGCCCTCGACGCCATCCTCGCGTGTGACCGACACCGAGAAGAGCATCAACTCGATCATCCGCCGCGAGCCTGGCGGCCGGCGCGTGGCAGCGATCAAGCATGAGCTCGGAGAGACGATGGACCAGTACGTGGCGGTGTTCCGCGACGCCGATGGGTTGGCGAAGGCATACGAGGTCGTCAAGCGCCTCAAGGAGGAGGCACCGAAGGCGGCGATCGACGACCGCGGCACGATCTTCAACCAGGACGTGATTGCCGCGATCGAGCTCGGGTACATGCTCGACGTGGCCGACGCGATCGTCGTGGCTGCGCAGGAGCGCACCGAGTCGCGCGGGGCCCAGTTCCGAACCGATTTTCCTGAGCGCAACGACGACGAGTGGCTCAAGCACGTCGACATCTCGCTCGACGGC
>Ga0073928_10004461_pt1 | contig 20705 bp, 19 predicted proteins | sample PaiPotPPA55metaG_FD_76969 | JGI IMG/M metagenome (GOLD analysis project Ga0073928, IMG submission 76969) | Iron sulfur acid spring bacterial and archeal communities from Banff, Canada, to study Microbial Dark Matter (Phase II) - Paint Pots PPA... ...
CCCTCGACCGCGCTCGCGAGAACTTGAAGCACCGCCGCCGCCGGAGCCGAGCCGGGCGGCGCCGGGCCGCCGCGGCGCGGCGCAAGACGCCGCTCGGCAACGGCGCGCCACCGGCGGAGCGCAGCCCCGCGCCGCCACCCCGGCGGGCCACGTCGGGATCCGAGCCGGTCGCGCCACCGCCGCGCCGGGCCCGGCGGCCGTAGCCGCCCTCGAATCCAGCCCCGCCAGCGCCCGCCCGCGTGCGAGCATCAGGCCCGTGGACCTGACGCTCCGGCCCGTCACCTCATCCGAGCTGCTCGCCTTCGCGCGCGCGTCCGCGCTCGGATTCGGCGAGAGCCCCAAGTACGCCGATGAGCACCCGCGCTGGGTCGCGCTCGAGCTCAACCGGACCCTCGCCGGCTTCGACGGTGACGACGTCGTCGCCACGTCGCGAAACTACTCGCTCGAGCTCACGATCCCCGGCGGGGCGATCCTGCCCGCGGCCGGCGTCAGCGCGGTCACGGTCCGCCCGACGCACCGCCGCCGCGGCGTGCTGCGTTCGATGATGCGAGGGCTGCTCGACGACGCGGTCGAGCGCGAGGAGTCGGTGGCGATGCTCACCGCCAGCGAGGCGTCCATCTACGAGCGGTTCGGCTTCGGGATCTCGACCCGCTCGATGATGCTCGAGCTGGACCGCCGCGACGTCGAGTTCGCGCGGCCCCGCCCGCCGGGACGGCTCCGGCTCCTCGACGCCGACGAGGCGGCCAAGCTGCAGCCGGAGGTGTTCGAGCGGGTCCGGCGCGGGTACCCGGGCGCGGTCTCGCGCCCGGATGCCTGGTGGACCGACGAGCAGTGGGAGCCGCAGTTCGGGGTCCGCTTCGACGTCGCCTACGAGCACGGCGGCGTGGTCGACGGCTACGCCTGCTACGGGATCCGGGCCTTCGATCCCGGCACCGGGTCGAACAACCGGCTCACCGTCCGCGACCTCGTCGCCGCGACGCCGGAGGCGCTGCACGGGCTCTGGCGCTTCCTCTGCGAGGTCGATCTGGTGCGCACCATCACCGACCCCGGCGCGCCGGTGGACCTGCCCCTGCCGTGGCTGCTGACATCGAACCGGGCGGCGCGGGTGCGGGCGTTGAAAGACGCGGTGTGGACCCGGCTGCTCGACGTCCCGGCCGCGCTCGGCGCGCGCGGCTACGCGACCGACGGGCGCCTCACGTTCGAGGTCCGCGACGACTTCCGCCCCGGTGGCCGAGCCGACGGCACGTTCACGGTCGAGATGGGCGCCGACGGCGCCACGGTTGCCGCGGGCGGCACGCCTGACCTGCGCTGCGACGTCAGCGCGCTGTCGGCCGCCTGGCTGGGCGGCGTGCGATGGGCGACGCTGGCCGCGGCGGGGCTCATTGAGGAGTGCACCGACGGGTCGGTCCGGAAGGCCGACGAGCATTTCGTCTGTGATCCGCAGCCGTTCCCGTTCACCTGGTTCTGACGGAGCGGCGCGTCAGCTCCAGCCGCTCGTGGCGCCCCGCACCATGCCGAAGGGGCCGGTCGGCCAGCGGAAGCAGTCCATCATCAGCTGGTCCACCTGCTCGGCCGTCGCGACGCCCTCGTCGACCACCCGCTGGGCCTCGCGGATCATGGCGAAGTAGACGCGGTTGGCGACGAAGCCCCACGCGGTGTCGGCGTCGCGCACGACGACCGGCGCCTTGCGGCACGCGCGGGCGACGTCGCACACCGCGGTCACCGTCTCCTCGGCGGTGTCGGCCGTGCGCACGATCTCGGCGAAGCGCATCACCGGCGCCGGTGACGCCCAGTGCCAGCCGACGACGAGCGAGGGCCGGTCGGTCGCGGCGGCGAGGGCGGCGATCGGGAGGCCGGACGTATTCGAGGCCAGGATCGTGGCCGGCGCCGCCGCGGCGTCGAGGTCGCGGAACACGCGCACCTTGAGGCCGAGCCGCTCCGGCACCGCCTCGATGACGAGGTCGGTCGTGGCGACCTCGTCGAACGTCGAGGAGAAGGTGAGCCTCGAGAGCGCGGCGTCGGCCTGCTCCCGGGTGAGCTTGCCGCGCTCGACGCCCCGGTCGAGTCCGTAGCGGCCGGTCGTGACGTGCTCGCGCCCGCGGGCGAGCGCGTCGGCGTCGACGTCGAAGCACAACGTCTCGAAGCCGGCGGTCGCGGTGACCTGGGCGATGCCGCTGCCCATGACGCCCGCGCCGAGCACGCCGACCCGTCGAACCGCGGTCATGACGTCGGCTCGTCCAGGTCGAGGTCGATTCGCGCCAGCCACAGTCCGGGCGCCTCGAGCTCGTTCTTGGTCGGCACCATGCTCGGCGAGGCCCAGAGCTGGTTGAGGCCCTCCGGGCCGGCCCGCTCCACGACCCCGGCGCAGAAGGCGGCGCCGAGCTCGTAGTCCTCGCGCTCGAGGGTGAGGCCGAGCAGCTGCTCGACGAAGCGGGTGGCCTCGCCCCGCTCGATCCGATGCCGGGCCAGGGCCTCGTGGATCCGCCCGAACGTCGGGACCAGCCGGGTCCCGACCCGGCGGAGGACGTCGTCGGCGTAGCCCTCGAGGACGGCGTGGAAGACGCGCAGCGACGCCAGCATCTCTTGCTGGCGCGACGACGTCATCGCCCCCAGCAGCTCCTCGGGGCGCTCGGCGAGGCGCTGCAGCGACTCCGGGTTGGTGGGGTCGACGTCGCCCAGTCGCGCCCCGAGGATCGTCGGGTCGACCTCGTACGCGGACACGTACTCGGTCGCCAGGCCGACCAGCTGCTCGCGCACCCACGGCACCGAGCGGGTGGCGGCGTGGACGACCTCGTGCAGCGCGACCGTGAACCGCAGGTCGGCGCGCTCGAGTGACCACGCCTCCTCGAAGGCGTCGAGGTTCGGCACGACGAAGCACAGGGACGGGGCGTCGGAGGTCGGCAGCGGCAGGTCGTAGCGGCCGAGCGCGTGCTGGGCCAGGTAGCCGATCATCGAGCCGGCCTGCACGCCCAGCAGCAGTGGGGCGAGCATCGGCACCAGGCCCGCGAGCGGGTCGCCGGTCGGCCCGCCGGCGGCCTCACCGCCGGGGTCGGGGAGCCCGGCCCGGAAGGCCTGGCCGAGCGTCGTGGCGAGCGCGTCGAGCACCGGCCGCAGCGCCTCGAGATGCAGGTCGACCCAGCCCCCGCGGCCGGTCGCGAGCACCGAGGTCGCGAAGGTCGCGGTCAGGCCCGTCTCGGCGACGACGTGCGTCTGGGCCGCGCGCGCGAGCTCCTCGAGCTCGGTAACGGCCGCCGCCTCGACCGCCCGCTCGGTCTCGCCGTCGGTCGCGACGTGCCGGGCCACCTGGGCCGCGATCTCCCAGTTGACGGGCCCGCTCGCCTGCAGCATGCGCAGCAGCTGGTTGAGGTCGAGGTTGCCGAACCCGAAGGGGAGGAGCGGCTCGTCGCCCGGTTGAGGACTGCCGGCCACGCGGCCAGTCTATGAACGTGGTTTCGATCGCCATCACGGGCGCGTCGGGCGTCGTCGGGCAGCGGCTGCTGCCGGTCCTGGCCGCCGACCCCGACATCACGCGCCTGGTGGGGCTCGACATGCGGCCGCCCCGGCGCCGGGCACGGAACCTCGAGTTCCACCTCGTCGACGTCGCCCGCTCGGAGTTGAAGCCGCTGCTCGAGGGCATCGACGTGCTCGTGCACCTGGCGACCGTCGTCGACCCGATCGTCGACGAGGCGCTCATGGCCCGCGTCAACGTCGACGGGACCCGCCGGGTGCTCGACGCCGCGGCCGCGGTGGGCACGCGGAAGCTGGTGCGGGTGTCGAGCGCGGCGGTCTACGGCGCCTGGGCCAACAACGCGGTGCCGCTCACGGAGGACTCGCCGCTGCGCCCGAACCCGGGCTTCTCGCCGGCGGTGCAGGCGGCCGAGGTCGAGCGGATCCTCGCCGAGTGGGGCGAGGACCACCCGGCGGTGACGGTGACGACGCTGCGGAGCGCGCCCGTGCTCGGTCCCGGCGCGGAGCGGCTCCCGTCGCGTCTGCTGCTCGGCCGACCCCGGCTGCGCGTCCGGGGCGCCCGCCCGCCGGTCCAGGCCGTCCACGTCGACGACCTCGTGGCGGCGCTGGCGCTGGTGGTGCTCGGCGAGCACCCGGGCACCTTCAACGTGGCGTCGGACGGGTGGCTCGGGCCCGACGAGGTGGACACGCTCGTGCCCCGCCGGGGCCTCCCGCCGCTGCCGCCGACGCTCCTCGAGCGCGTGCTGGGCCTCATGTGGCGGACCGGCCTGGGTGACGTCCCGCCCGCCGTGCTTCCCTACCTCATGTATCCGTGGGTGATCGCCAACGACCGGCTGCGTGGGCTCGGGTGGGCGCCCCGCCACGGCAACGACGCCGCCATCGTCGACGGCCTCGACTCGCTCGGGCCGGTCCAGTCGCGCCGGCCGCTCGTGGTCCTCGCCGCCGGCGCGCTCGCCGGCGCCGGTGTCACCGCGTGGCTGCTGGGGCGCCGCTGGCGGCGAGGTGCTCCTTCTGCCACTCGTCCCAGTCGGGCGTGAAGTAGCGGACCCGCGTCTTCTTGTACTCCTTCACCGACCACAGCAGCGCGTAGTCGTCGACGCCGGTCTCGTCGCGGATGGCGGCGATGGTCGTCTCGCAGTCGCGGCCGTGCTTGCCGTGCACCATCGTGAACACCGAGTACGGCCAGTCGGGATAGGTCGGACGCCGGTAGCAGTGGCTCACCAGCGCGAAGCCGGCCATCTTCGGCCCCAGCTCGGCGAGCTGGTCCTCGGGCACCGCCCACACGCCCATCGCGTTGGCCTTGAAGCCGGCGGTGCGGTGGTTCATGACGGCCGCGAAGCGGCGCATGAGCTTGCGCTCCTTGAACGACGTCAGCAGCTCGAGCACGCGGTCCTCGCCGCAGCCGAGCTGCTCGCCCTGGGCCGCGAACGGGCGCTCGACGAGCGGCAGGTCCTCCTGGACGATGCCGATGGCGGCCACCTCGAGATCGGAGAGGACCGGCGCCTCCATGTCGGGCCGGCGCTCCGGCCGCTCGTGCTCGCCGACCGTCGCCTTGGCGTCGGCGGCCGTCTTGCCGGTCATGTCGAGCTTCACGCCGATCTTGTAGAGCTGCAGCGTCGGCAGCCGGCGGGTGACGAGCGCGCCCGACTCCCGGTGGAGGGCGTCGACGTGCTCCTCCAGCGACTCGCCGGGCGGCACGGCGATCGTGTACCAGAGGTTGAAGGCGTGGTTCCGCTTGTAGTTGTGGCTCACGCCGGGGTGCTCGCTGATGGCCGCGGCCGCCTCGTCGACGCGGTCGGCGTCGATCTTCGCCGCCACCAGCGACGAGTTGTACCCGAGGGCCCGGGTGTCGAAGATCGCCGACAGCTGGCGCAGCACGCCGAGCTCCTTGACCGCCTGCACGCGGGCCCGCACGTCGGGCTCGGAGAGGCCGAGCCGCTCGCCCAGCACCGCGTAGGGCCTCGGCTCCAGCGGGAAGTCCCACTGGACCGCGTTCAGCAGCTCGCGGTCGCTGTCGGTGAGAACCGGATCACTCATCGTGTCACCCATCGTGGCGGCACGTCACCGCTCCAGCAAATCAGGCCGGCCTAGGCGCCGAGACCGGCGAAGGTGGCGCCACCAATGGTGCGGTTCCCGAGCGACACCTGCTTGGTCAAGCGCCCGCCGGCGCGGGTGAAGTCGATCGTGGCCGGGTCGCCGTTGCGCAGCCCCTCGACGGTGGCGACCAGGTCGCCGGCGTCGGTGACGCGGCTGGTGTTGCCGTCGGCGACGACGGCGGTGATGACGTCGCCGGGCTCGAGCCCCGCCGCGGCGGCGGGGCTGTTGGCGGCCACCGCCGTGATCGTCGCCCCGCCGCCGGCCCGGTCGATCGCGCCCACGACGTTCACGCCCAGCCACCCGTGGTGCACCATGCCGCTCGTCTCGAGCTGGTCGACGACGTCATGGGCGAGGCTGATCGGCACCGCCTGGCCGGGCAGCGCGGCCGAGTTGATGCCGACCACCGAGCCGCCGGTGTCGACGAGCGCGCCGCCGGAGGCGACGCGGTTCAGCGAGGGGTCGGTCGAGGCCATCCGGACGTCGGTCTCGAGCAGGCCGCTGAGCACCACGCCGGCCGGCCCGGCCGACACGGTGTGCAACGCGCTGACGATCCCTTCGCCGGCCCAGCGGTGCTGGCCCGCGCTCAACCCGAGCGCGATCACCGCGTCGCCGACCTGCAGCTCGTCGCTGTTGCCGAGCCGGGCCCCCGAGAGATTGCCGCCGTCGACGCCGAGCAGCGTGAGGTCGGTCTCGGGGTCGTTCCCGAGGACGCGGGCCTGGCTGAGGCGGCCGGTCGCGCTCGTCACCATGATCACGGTGGCCGAGCCGAGCAGCGAGGTGCTGGTGAGGACGCGGGTGCCGTCCATCGCGACCCCCGACCCCTGCGCCTCGCCGGTGGGGCTCACGGCCCGCACCGACACCACGCTCGGCGCGGCGGCGTTCACGATGTCGGCGACCGAGGAGCCGGCCGGCACCGGCGGTGGCGGCGCGGGCGTGTTGCTCGAGGTGCTGCTGCCGCTGAAGGCACCGACGCCGGCGAGCACGCCGACGACGACGCCCACGCTCACGAGCGCGACCAGGGCGGCCAGGCCCCACTCGCGCCGCCTCGGGCGCTGCCCTTCCCGCCAGGCGGCGAGGGCCGCCCCGACCTCGCTCGGGTGGAACCACACCCGATCGAGCGGGTGCGGGGGCGGTCCAACGGGCTCATCCTCGTCGGGCTCCTCGACGGGCATGGCCACGAACTGTACCGACGGCCCTTCGCGCTTCCGCCGCGGCCCGCGTGCTCATCGCGGCTCGGAACGTCACGCTGAACGTTCAGTACCATGACGGCCGTGCCGGTGCCGCGTGCGGGTGGGGAGTGGATCGCGCTCACGGGTGACCGGCTGTCGATCGAGGACGCGAGCGCGTGGGCGACCACACCGGGCACGGGTGCGGTCGTCGCGTTCGCGGGCACGGTGCGTGACCACGCCGAGGGTCGGGCCGGGGTCGTCGGGCTGTCCTACGAGGCGTACGAGGAGGTCGCGCGGCAGCGCCTCGCTGACGTCGCGGCCGAGACCCGGCGCCGCTGGCCGGTCGTCGAGCGGCTCGCCCTCCTGCACCGGGTCGGCGACCTGGCGCTCGGCGAGGTGTCGGTCGTCGTCGTGGCGTCGGCCCCCCACCGGGCCGAGGCGTTCGAAGCGGCCCGCTTCGCGATCGACACGCTGAAGGAGACGGTCCCGATCTGGAAGCGGGAGCACTGGGCCGAGGGGTCGGACTGGGCGGTCGGCGCCCACTCGATCCGGGCCGTCCGCGAGCTGGACCGGGCGTAGCCGTGCCCCGCGACCTCGCCATCGACCTCGGGACCGCCAACACCCTCGTCTACTCGCGCGGCCAGGGGATCATCCTCAACGAACCGACCGTCATCGCGCTGAACAGCCGGACCCAGGACGTGCTGGCCATGGGTCACGAGGCGTGGCACATGATCGGCCGCACGCCGGGGCACATCGTGGCGGTCCGGCCGCTGCGCGGCGGCGCCATCACCGACTTCGAGATCACCCAGCGCCTGATCCGACTCATCTTCGCCCGGGCCGGCATCACCCGCCTGCAGCGGGCCCGGGTGCTCGTGTGCGTGCCGTCGGCCATCACCCACGTGGAGCAGCGGGCCGTGCTCGAAGCGACGCGGCGGGCCGGCGCCGCGCAGACCTACCTCATCGAGCAGCCGATGGCGGCCGCCATCGGCGCCTCCATGCCGATCCACGAGCCGCTCGGGAACATGGTGGTGGACGTCGGCGGCGGGACCAGCGAGATGGCCGTCATCTCGATGGGCGGGATCGTCGCCCTCCAGGCGGTCCGCATCGGCGGCTTCGACGTCGACGCCGCCATCTCGAACTACCTGCGGCGCGTCCACGGCGTCGCGGTGGGCGAGCGCACCGCCGAGGAGATCAAGATCGCGGTCGGCTCCGCCTTCCCGACCGAGCAGGAGTACAAGGCCGAGATCCGCGGCCGCGACCTCATGAGCGGCCTGCCCCGCACCGTCGTCCTCGAGCCCGAGGAGCTGCGGGAGGCGATCGACGACCCGCTCACGCGGATCATCGGCGCCGCCAAGCTGGCGCTGGCCGAGACGCCGCCCGAGCTCGCCCAGGACCTCATCGAGATGGGCATCCAGCTCGTCGGCGGGAGCGGCATGCTGCGCGGCTTCGACCAGCGCCTCGAGCACGAGACCGGCGTCCCGGTCCGGCTGGCCGAGATGCCGCTCGAGACGGTCGTGCTCGGCGCCGGCCGCTGCCTCGAGTCGTTCGACCGCGTGCGCGAGATGTTCATGGACCGGCCCCGCCCGTCGACCCACCGCCGGGGCTACTGAGCCGTCCGGCCCGGGTCGAGCAGGTCCTCGGCCGCCTGGCGCACCTGCCAGTCGCGATCCCCGAGCGCCCGCTGCAGCGCGCCCTCGACCGCGGGGCCGTCGAAGGGCGCCAGCGCGAGCACCGCTCGTCGCCGCACCGTCGCCACGTCGCCGCAGGCGGCCAGCACCGCGTCCAGGCCCGCCGGGTCGCCGACCGCGCCGAGGGCGGCCACCGCCGCCTCGCGGGCCAGCGGGTCCCGGTGCCCGGTCACGACCGCCGCCAGCGCCGTCACCGCGGGACGGGCCCCGATCTCTCCGAGCGCCCACGCCGCCGCTTCGGCGACGGTCACGTCGGGGTCGTCGAGCAGCGCCACGAGGGCGGCAGTCGGGGCACCTTCCCGCTCTTCGGCGCGGGGGCCGAGCTCGGCGGCCCGCCGGCGGACCCGAGCGTCCTGGTCGGCGGTCCCGAGCTGCCAGGCCTCGAGGAAGCGGCGGGCTGACCCGACGCGCGCCAGCGCGCCGAGGGCGGCGGCGCGCACGACCGGGTCCCGGTCGGCGAGCGCGGCGCTGAGCTCGGCCGCCGCCCCGCGGGGAAGCCGGCCTCGGTGCCCGAGGGCCGCCAGGCCGGCGGCCCGGGCGAGCGGATCGTCGGGTCGGTCGGCACCAGCCATCGGCCCGACGGTAACTACAGGCCCCCTCGGGACGTGTCGACACCACGGTCGTGCGGAGCGGGAGCGCCTGGTGGCGACTCGGGCTCGGCCTCATCCTGTGCGGGGCCAGCGCCGGGGCCGGGCTGTTCGCGTTCCTGCCCCGCGGCGGCGCCACCACCGGGGTCGAGGCGGTGGCCCTGGCCGCGGCGCCGCCCCCGACGACGACCGCGCCGTCGACGGCTCCGACCACGACCACCTCCACCGCCGCCCCCGCCGACCCGCCCCTGTCGCAGCCTCAGCCGCTGCCGGCCGACCCGTACGCGCGGGTGCCGGTCACCCAGATCGGCACCATCACGATCCCCAAGATCGGGCTCGCGCTGCCGGTGTACGAGGGCGTCTGGCAGACCGTCCTCGACGTCGGGCCGGGGCACTGGCCGGGCACCGCGCCGCTCGGTGGCTTCGGCAACACCGTGATCGCCGGGCATCGGGTGACCTACGGGGCGCCGTTCCGTCACCTCGACGCGCTCACCGTCGGCGACGCCATCGTCGTGGCGAGCCCCGCCGGTCGCTTCACGTACGCCGTTACCGGGACCCAGGTCGTGACGCCGAGCGGCGTCCAGATCCTCGACCAGCGCCCCGGGCACACGATCACCCTGTTCACCTGCCACCCGCCGGGGCAGTCGACGTATCGCTACGTCGTGACCGGCCAGCTCGTGCAGACGGAGCCGCCCGCCTAACGCGCGGTCAGCCGCCCGCGCTCGGGATCAGCGACACCAGCAGGCTGACCGCGAAGGCGATCAGGAGCGCGGCGCCGACCCCGATGATCGCGATGAGGATGACCCAGCGGACCGCGGCCGAGCTGGCCCGGAACATCTTGACGGCCCGGATCCGCTGCACGCCCGTGACCAGGCTCTCGAAGATGTCGACCGGCTGGCGCGGCGGGCGCTGATCGGTGCGCGGCGCCGGGCTGCCCATCGGCCGCGCCGGCCGCAGTCCGCCCGGGCCTCCCGTCGGCCGGTCGCGGGCGTCGCCCGTCGGTCGCGCCGGTCGCGCGCCACCCGCGCCGGCGGCGGGCCGAGGTGGTCGGGGCTGCGCGGGCGGGCGTCGACCTTGCTGGGACGGTCGCGGACCCTCGGTGGCAGGCTGGGGTTTCTCCATCGCTCCAGTATCGCCGCGCCAGGAACGAGGAAGTAGTGCCGAGCCCGACCGAGGTGAGCCCCGGCACCGCCCGGCCTCGGCGCCGGGTCCTCCGGATCGTGCTGGCCCTGCTCGGCGGCCTCCTCGCCGCCGCCGCGGTGGCGGCCGCCGTGATCCACGTCCCGTACGTGATCGAGTCGCCGGGCGCCGCGACGCCGGTCGACGCCAGCGTCGTGACGGTCGGCGGCGCGCCCACCTACCCGCACCGGGGCCGGGTCCTGTACCTCACGGTGCGGGTGTCGACGAGCGACCCGAACCTGTACCGGTACTTCTTCGCCACCCTCAGCAGCGACGACTCGGTGGTGAAGAAGCAGGACGTGCTCGGCTGCGCCTCGTACGCCGCCGACGGCCGGCTCAACACGCTGCTGATGCGCGACTCCCAGGACGCAGCGACCGAGGTCGCGCTCCGCCGGCTCGGCTACGGCGTCGTGCACACCGGTGACGCGGCGCTGATCCTCGACCTGGTGTGCGGCGGACCGTCCGACCACCGGCTCGAGGTCGGGGACCTCATCACCGCCATCGACGGCCAGCCGGTCGTTGGCCCCGCCGACGTGCGCCGCCTCGTCCGCGCCCACCGGCCGCACTCGACGGTCCAGGTCACCGTCCGCCGCGGCAGCCAGACCCTCACCGTCGCGGTGCGGTCGGGTCGGAGCGGCAACGCGGCGTTCCTCGGCGTCGTCACCCAGACGCTGAGCATGTGGCGGTTCCCGGTGACGGTGCGCATCAACACCCAGCAGGTGGGCGGCCCGTCGGCGGGCCTCGCGTTCACGATCGCGCTGATCAACGACCTCTCCCCGAGCGACATCACCGGCGGGCACAAGGTGGCGGTGACCGGCGCCATCTTCTCGGACGGCAGCGTCGGCCCGGTGGGCGGCATCACCCAGAAGGTGACCAGCGCGCAGCGCGACGGCGCGGTGGCGATCATCGTCCCGTCGAGCGAGCAGAAGGACGCCCGGGCTCGTGCGCACGGGTTGCGGGTCATCCCGGTCAACACGATCGACGACGCGCTCCGTGGCCTGCACCAGCTGGGCGGCGCCCCCGTGACGGCCGGGGCCCCCTTGAGCCCGGCAGGCGCCCAATAGATTGAGCGCGGTGGCAGGCCCTCCGACGACCGGCGACGAGCCGGCCCCGTCCGACGCCAGCTCGCCCACCGACGAGCCGACGACCGACGCGGGCGGCTCGGGCCCCGAGCTCCGAGCGGCGGCGCTGCTCCGGGAGGCGGAGGCGGCGGCCGCGGCGCGGGGCCGGGCGATGGTCAACGAGGCGCGGGCGGTGCGCAAGCGGATGCTCGACGACGCCGAGCGACGCCGCCAGAACCTGCTGCGAGAGCTCGACCGGGTGCGGGCCGCGCTCGACGACCTGGCGCGGGGCCTCGCCGAGCCGCTGGCCCGGGACGCCGAGCCCGAGCCGGCGGCGGGCGACGACGCCGATGTCGGCTCGGAGCCCCGAGCCGACGACGTCTTCGCCCGCCTGCGGGAGGAAGGAGGCGGGGACGCACCGACCCTGCCCGAGCCGCCCGCCGTGCCCGACGCCTCGGCTCCGGAGCCCCCGGCTCGGGTCGCGGAGCTCGAGCCGGAGGCCCCGGCGCCCCCCGAGCCCGAGCCGGAAGGACCGGCCCCGCGCCCCGCGCCGACGGAGGACGACGCGACACGTCGCCGACGCGACGAGGTGCTGGCGCCGCTCACCGAGTCGTTGCTGCGGGCGTCGAAGCGCCTGCTGCAGGACGAGCAGAACGAGCTCCTCGACACCGTCCGCCGACTCCGCGGCCGCGCTGAGCCGGCCCGCCTGCTCCCCGATCCCGAGAAGCAGCAGACGACCTGGTCGGCGGTGCTCGCCCCCACCATCGACGAGGCGTACACCGTCGGCCGAGCGCTGACCGGGCGGCGCCGCCGACCGACCGCCGCGCCGGCGCGGCTCGTCGCCGAGCTCGCGGCCGCGCTCATGACGCCGCTGCGGGACCGGCTCGTCGCCGCCATCAACGCGGTCGTCGCCGAAGGCCCCTACGACCCGCCCAGCGACCTGCAGGTCGCGCTGGCGCCGGCGATCAGCGCCCGGTACCGAGAGTGGCGGGCCCGCGACCTTGAGAGCCTGATCGGCGACCTGCTCGCGGCGGCCTACGCGCGGGGCGCCTACGACGCCACGCCGTCCGGGGCGACGCTGCGATGGGTGCCGGCCGAAGTGGGCCAGTGTCCGGACGCCGACGACAACGCGCTGGAGCCGACGGTGAAGGGTCAGAGCTTCCCGACCGGCCAGCCGTACCCGCCCGCGCACCCCGGGTGTCGCTGCCTCGTCGTGCCGAGCGACGGCGGCGCCGAGAAGACCCCCGTCTAGGCTGCGCCGCGATGCGGGTCCCGACCACGGAGCGTCGCTCGTTCCGTCTGCGTGCCTGGATCATCGCCCTGGTCGTGATCCTGCTGGTGCTGCTGTTCAGCCTGCGCGGCCTGGCCGGCTTCTACACCGACTACCTCTGGTTCCAGTCGGTCGGTCAGGGCAGCACCTGGGGCAAGCTGCTCGGCGCCAAGGTCGTCCCGGCGGTCGTGTTCACGGCCGTGTTCTTCGTCTTCATGCTGGCCAGCCTGCTGATCGCGGACCGGCTGGCGCCGAAGGTGCGGCCGATGGGCCCGGCCAGCCCCGAGGACGAGCTCGTGAGCCGCTACCAGCAGGTCGCGGGCCGGTACCAGGGCCGCATCCGAGTCGGTGTGTCGGTGTTCTTCGCCCTCATCGCCGGGATCGGCGTGTCCTCGCAGTGGCAGAACTGGATCCTGTTCACGAACCGCGTGGACTTCCACATCAAGGATCCCCAGTTCCACCGCGACATCGGCTTCTACGTCTTCCAGCTCCCGTTCATCCAGTTCATCCTCGACTGGCTGTTCGCGGGGCTCGTGATCGTGCTCCTCGTCACCGCGGTGGCGCACTACCTGAACGGCGGGATCCGCTTCCAGAGCCCGCTGCAGCGGGTCACGCCCCAGGTGAAGGCCCACCTGTCCGTGATCCTCGCCGTCATGGCGCTCGTGAAGACCGCCCAGTACTACTTCTCGCGCTTCGGGCTCACCCTGTCGTCCCGGGGCGTCGTCGACGGCTTGACCTACACCGACGCCAAGGCGCAGCTCCCCGCCTACAACCTGCTCATCTTCATCTCGATCGTCGCGGCCGGGTTGTTCCTGTGGAACATCTTCCGGCGGGGCTGGGTCCTGCCCGTCATCGCGGTCGGCCTCTGGGGGTTCATCTCGATCGTCGTCGGCACGATCTACCCGGCGGCCATCCAGAACTTCAAGGTGAAGCCCAACGAGTCGGCGCTCGAGCGGCCGTACATCAGCCGCAACATCAACGCCACGCGCGACGCGTTCGGGCTGCAGGGCATCGGGGTGCAGAGCTTCAACTACCAGCCGAACCTCGACCCGTCCGTCGTCGACGCGAACCGGGGGACGATCGACAACGCCCGGCTCTGGGACCCCGGCGTGATCCAGAAGACCTACCAGACCCTGCAGGGCCTGCAGCCGTACTACATCATCAACAACGTCGCCATCGACCGGTACAACGTCAACGGCCAGCCGACGCAGGTCCTCATCGGCGCCCGTGACCTCAACAGCAGCAGCCTGCCGAGCCAGTCGTGGGTCAACGAGCACCTCGTGTACACGCACGGCTACGGCTCGATCGTCTCCCCGACCAACCAGGCCGCGCAGAACGGCGACCCCAACTTCCTCCTCGCGAACATCCCGCCGACGGCGCAGGGCATCCCGCTCACCAACCGCGGCGCGCAGGTGTACTTCGGCCAGAACCTGAGCGGCTACACGATCGTCGACGCCAAGCAGTCTGAGTTCAACTTCGCCCGGGCCAACAACACCAACGCCACCACCCGATACAACGGCAAGGACGGCGTGCGGCTGTCGAACATCATCAAGCGGGCCGCCTTCGCGCTCCGCTTCGGGGACTTCAACCCGCTGATCTCGGGCCAGGTCACCAGCAACTCGAAGTTGCTGATGATCCGGGACATCATGAGCCGGGTCGACAAGCTGGCGCCCTTCCTGCACTTCGACGCCGACCCGTACCCGGTCGTGCTCAACGGCCGGATCGTCTGGGTCATCGACAGCTACACGACCACCGACCAGTACCCGTACTCGCAGGTGAACACCGGCAACGGCGGGCTGTCGGGGAACACGAACTACGTGCGCAACTCGGTGAAGGCGACCGTCGACGCCTACGACGGCACCGTCCACTTCTTCGTGGTCGACAACAAGGACCCGCTGATCCGGGCCTACCGGAAGGCGTTCCCGGACCTGTTCACCGACGGCTCGAAGATGCCGGCCGGGCTCCGGGAGCACCTGCGCTACCCGGAGGACCTGTTCTCGATGCAGTCGAACGTGTTCTCGAAGTACCACGTGACGAACACGAGCGCCTTCTACCAGGGCACCGAGCGCTGGCTGCTGTCGCCCGACCCGAACGCGGTGCTCGGCTCGACCGTCACGCCGACGACGACCCGGGGCACGCAGCGGGCGCCCGAGATCACCGCCACCACCCAGCGCCAGGCGCCCTACTACCTCTACATCCGGCTGCCCGGCGACACCCAGGAGAACTTCCTGATCCTCCAGCCGTTCGTGCCGGTCTCGCAGAACAACCAGCAGACCCGGCTGGTGTCGTTCATGACCGCGAAGGCGGATCCGGGCAGCTACGGGAAGATCCAGGCCTTCGTCATGCCGCAGGGCTCGAACGTCCTCGGACCGGTGCAGGTCGCCAACAACATCCAGAGCGACGTCAACCTGTCCCAGCAGTTCACGCTGCTGAGCCAGGGCGGCTCGACCATCGTGAAGGGCAACATCCAGCTGATCCCGGTCGGCAGCTCACTCGTGTACGTGCAGCCGATCTTCGTCCAGCAGCAGGCCCAGGGCTATCCGCAGTTCCGGTTCGTCGTCGTGTTCACCCAGGGCAAGAACCCGGTGTTCGACTCCACGATCAACGGGGCGCTGACCAAGCTCTTCAACGGCGCCGCGCCCGGCCCCACGACGACGCCGACCACCCCGGCCACGCCGACGGCCCCGAACGCGACCGTGCAGCAGCTGCTGAACGCGGCCGCCCAGCAGTTCGCGGCCGCCGACACCGCGCTGCGCAACGGCGACCTGGCCGGCTACCAGGCCGACATCGCCGCGGCCCGCCAGGACGTCGCCCAGGCCAACACCGCCCTCACCCACTGATCGCTCCCCCGCCCCGGGCGGCCGGTTTCGGGGCCGCCGGGGCCGGGCACGCCCCCGCAGGCCGGGATTGTCCGGGCCCCCGGGGATTGTTACTATCGGCGTAGTGGAAATTCGGCGCCGGCATCCCCCCGGCCGGCGCCGGGCCATCGGACGACGGGAGCCGATCGGATGGCGGTACGCGGCATCGATCTTGGGAAGTACCAGCTCGGCTGGGCCGACAGCACCGACGACTACGTCTACACGCCGAAGAAGGGCCTGAACGAGGACGTCGTCCGCGACATCTCGGGCCACAAGGGCGAGCCGGCGTGGATGACGAAGTTCCGGCTCAACGCGCTGAAGCGCTTCGAGCGCAAGCCGATGCTCGAGTGGTTCGCGAAGAACATGCCCGACATCGACTTCGACGACATCTACTACTACCTGAAGCCGACCGAGGGCCAGGTTTCGGAGTGGGACATGCTCCCGCCCGAGATGCAGGAGACCTACGAGAAGCTCGGCATCCCGGAGGCGGAACGCAAGTTCCTGGCCGGGGTCACCGCCCAGTACGACAGCGAGGCGGTGTACCACCGCAACCGCGAGGAGCTGGCGCGCATCGGCGTCCTCTTCACCGACATGGACACCGCGCTGCGCGAGTACCCCGAGATCGTCCAGCAGTACCTGGGCACGGTCATCCCGCCCGGCGACAACAAGTTCGCGGCGCTGAACTCGGCGGTGTGGAGCGGCGGCAGCTTTGTCTACGTCCCGGCCGGCGTCCATGTCGAGATGCCGCTCCAGGCGTACTTCCGCATCAACGCGGAGAACGCGGGGCAGTTCGAGCGGACGCTGATCATCGCCGAGGAGGGCTCGTCGGTGCACTACGTCGAGGGCTGCTCGGCGCCGATCTACGCCACCGACTCCCTGCACTCGGCGGTGGTCGAGCTGATCGCCAAGCCCGGCTCGCGCCTGCGCTACACGACGATCCAGAACTGGTCGCCGAACGTCTACAACCTGGTCACCAAGCGGGCCCGGGCCGAGACCGAGGCCACCGTGGAGTGGATCGACGGGAACCTGGGCTCGAAGCTCACCATGAAGTACCCCGCGGTCGTGATGGTCGGTCCGAAGGCGCACGGCGAGGTGCTGTCGGTCGCCTACGCCGGTCCCGGCCAGCACCAGGACGCCGGGGCGAAGATGACCCACGTCGCACCCGAGACGACCTCGATCATCGACTCGAAGTCGGTCTCGAAGGGCGGCGGGCGGACGACCTATCGCGGCCTCGTGAAGGTCGAGGAGGGCGCGCACAAGGTGAAGAGCCACGTGCGCTGCGACGCGCTCATCCTCGACGAGGAGAGCCGCTCCGACACCTACCCGTACATGGAGATCGGGGAGAAGGACGCCCGCATCGGCCACGAGGCGACCGTCTCGAAGGTCGGTGACGACCAGCTCTTCTACCTGATGAGCCGCGGACTGACCGAGCACCAGGCGACGGCGATGGTCGTGAACGGCTTCATCGAGCCGGTGACGAAGACCCTGCCGATGGAGTACGCAGTCGAGCTGACCCGCCTGATCGAGCTCAACATGGAAGGCGCCGTCGGGTAGTGCCGGCGTTCACGCCCGACGCCGCTCGGGCGCTCGGCGGTCACGACTGGCTGCTGGCCCGGCGCGTCGCCGCCGCGGAGCAGCTCGCCTCCGTCTCCTGGCCGTCTTCCGCCGAGGAGATCTGGCGCTACTCACGCGTCGACGAGTTCGACCTCGAGCGGTACCAGCCCCGCGAGGTCAACCAGCGGTCGCTCGACGTCCCGGTCCTCGACGCCGGCCTGGCCAGCAAGGGCGTCGTCGTCGGGGACCTCATCGACGTCGACGACAGCGAGGCCGCCGACTGGCTCGGGACGTGCTCCGACGCGTCCCCGGATGCCTTCACCGTCCTGCACGACGCCTTCGTGGTCGGCGGCGCGTACGTGCGCGTCCCCGCCGGCGTGGTCGTCGAGACGCCGCTGTTCTTCGAGCACCGCTCCGGGGGCGACGGGCTGGCCAGCTTCCCGCACACGCTCGTCGTCGTCGGCGAGGGCGCGGAGGTCACGGTGGTGGACCGGTTCGCGGCCGACGGGGACCCGCACCTCTGCGACGCCGTGATCGAGCTCATCGTCGGCGACGGCGCTCGCGTCCGCTACGTGTCGGTGCAGGAGCACGGGCCGAAGACCTGGCAGATCGGACTCCAGCGCGCCCACGTCAGCCGGGATGCGTCGCTGCGCTCGTCGGCGGTCGCGCTGGGCGGTGACTACGCCCGGATGCGCACCGAGTCCCTCATCACCGGGTCGGCCGGCGAGAGCGACCTCCTGGCCGTGTACTTCGGCGACGGCGACCAGGTGCTCGACTTCCGCACCCTCCAGGACCACGCCGCGCCGCACAGCCGCAGCGACCTCCTGTTCAAGGGCGCGGTCGAGGACCACGCCCGCTCCGTCTACTCCGGCCTGGTGCGGCTGCGGGCGGAGGCCCAGCACTCGAACGCCTTTCAGACCAACCGCAACCTCGTGCTCACCGAGGGTGCGGGTGCCGAGTCGATCCCCAACCTCGAGATCGAGGCCAACGATGTGCGCTGCTCGCACGCCAGCGCGGTGGGGCCCATCGACGACGACCAGCGCTACTACCTCGAGACCCGCGGCATCCCACCCGAGGACGCCGAGCAGCTCATCGTGCTCGGCTTCTTCGACGACGTCCTCAACCGCCTGCCCGTCCCGACCCTCGCCGCCGCGCTTCGCCGCACCGTCGAACGGAAGGTGGGCAAGCTCCGTGGCTGAGGTGCGCGCCTGCGCGGTCGACGACGTCGGGCGAGGGACCGCCCACCGCGTCGACGTGGACGGTCACCGGCTCTGCCTGGTGCGGCTGGCGTCGACGGCGCCGGGCGGACCCGACGACTGGTACGTCATCGACGACCGCTGCTCCCACGCCGACTACTCGCTGTCCGAGGGCGACGTCTGGGAGGAGGAGCGGGAGATCGAGTGCCCGAAGCACGGCTCGACGTTCTCGCTCGTCACCGGCGAGCCGCAGACGCTGCCCGCCACCCAGCCCGTCCCCGTGTACCAGGTGCGGGTCGACGGCGACGACGTCTACGTGGACCTCCAGTGACGAGCCGCCTGGTCGTCTCGGACCTGCGGGCCACGGTGGCCGGCGTCGACGTGCTCCGCGGCGTCGACCTCGAGGTCGCCTCGGGCGAGGTGCACGCGCTCATGGGCCCGAACGGGTCGGGCAAGTCGACCCTCGCCCACGTGCTGATGGGACGATCCGACTACGAGGTGACCGGCGGCTCGGTGACCCTCGACGGCACCGAGCTGCTCGGCCTCCCCACCTGGCGGCGGGCCCAGCTCGGGCTCTTCCTCGCCATGCAGTACCCGATCGCGGTGCCCGGCGTCCCGGTGGGCGCGCTCCTCGCCGCGGCGTCGCACCGGGACGGCCCCGAGCTCGAGGCGGCGGTCCGGCGCGAGGCCGACCGCCTCGCGCTGGCCGACGAGTTTCTCGCTCGGGGCGTCAATGACGAGTTCTCGGGCGGCGAGCAGAAGCGGCTCGAGACGCTGCAGCTGGCAGTGCTGCGGCCGCGGATCGCGATCCTCGACGAGCTCGACTCGGGGCTCGACGTCGACGCGCTGCGCGGCCTGGCGGGGCGGGTCGCGTCGCTGACCCGGGAGGCGAAGGTCGGCGTGCTGGCGATCACCCATTACGTCCGGCTGCTGCAGGAGCTGCGCCCCGACCGCGTGCACGTCCTGCTGGCGGGCCGGGTCGTCACGAGTGGCGGACCCGAGCTCGCGGACCGGCTGGAGGCGCTCGGCTACGAGGGGCTGGCGGCCGAGCTCGGCGTCGAGGAGCTGGCGATCGAGGCCCCCGAGCCCGCCGACCCGTTCGCCGATCCCGGCTTCTGACCCCCGATCAGGCCGGCACCGACACCGTCACCGTCTCGACCCGCGCCCCCCTCGCTTCCCGCGACTCCTCGGGCTGGCCGTGGGTCGGCGACGTGCACAGGAACAGCGTGTGCCCGTCGCCGCCGCCGATCGCGCACGCGATGGCGTGCCGGCCCGGCACCTCGACGGTGTCGGTGACGTCGCCGCCCTCGACCACGCGGACGAACACGTCGCCGACCGGCGACGCGATCCACACCCCGTCCTCGGCGTCGATGCAGATCCCGTCGGGATACTCGGGGAGCGGCGCCCACACCCGCTGGTTCGAGAGGGTGCCGTCCGGGCCGAGGTCGAACGCGACGAGGTCCTTGCCGGCGCTCTCGGCCGCCACGAGGGTCTTCCCGTCGCGGGTGACGACCATGCCGTTGGCCATCCGCAGCCCTTCGGTGGCGAGCGCCACTGCGCCGACGGGGTCGACCCGCAGCAGCGGCGCCTTCCGGAGCGGCGCGCCGCCGTGGAAGTCGAAGCCGAACTGGCTGATGAACGCGTAGCCCCGGGCGTCGACGACCAGGTCGTTGATCTCGTGGGGGGCGAGTGCCGAGCAGTCGGCCGCCACGCTGACCGTCCCGCCCGGGTCTCGGGCCAGCAGCTGGCGGTCGCGCATCGAGACGATGAGCATCGTGCCGTCGGGTCGCCAGCCGAGCCCCGACGGGTCGCCGGCCACGTTCGCCACCACCTCGGCCTCTCCGTCGGGCGTGACCCGCAGCACCTCCTGGGCGTACATGTCGGAGACCCACAGCGCGCCGTCGTGCCATCGCGGCCCCTCGAGGAAGGCGCGGCCGTCGAGCAGGGTCGTCGGCTCGGTCATGGGACGCTCCTCCCGGTGGTGGTCGGCACCGTCGTGCTGTTCGCGTGGCGGGCGGGATGCGGCGCGTCGCGGTGACGCAGGAGCGCGCCGGCGAGCACGACCCCGCCGACGAAGATGCACGCCGCCGCGAGGCCCACCGCGACGGGACGAGGGAACATCCGGCGCAGCACGGCGGCGGCATCGTACCGGTGGGCTCGACACCCTGACCGTCATGCCAGCGAGCTGACGCCGGCTCGCGACCGTGCCCTCGCGGTGCCCATTAGGGTGAGGCCTCGACCCGGAGGTGCGGCGCGTGCGCTTCTTCTCGTTCCATCTCATGCCGTACATCGGTCTCGACCCCGCCTACGAAGGCCCGGCGTGGGTCACGTGTCCGAACTCGCTGTTCGACCCGGTGCACGGCGGCGAGCTCTACAACCGGTACCTCGGCGAGCTGCTCTACGCCGAGGAGCTGGGCTTCGACGGCGTGTGCGTCAACGAGCACCACCAGAACGCGTACGGGCTCATGCCGTCCCCGAACCTCATGGCGTCAATCGTCGCCCGGCTGTCGAGCCGGATGCGGGTGGCCGTGGTCGGCAACGCGCTCCCGCTCTACGACCCGCCGACCCGGGTCGCCGA
>Ga0073928_10004464_pt1 | contig 20691 bp, 19 predicted proteins | sample PaiPotPPA55metaG_FD_76969 | JGI IMG/M metagenome (GOLD analysis project Ga0073928, IMG submission 76969) | Iron sulfur acid spring bacterial and archeal communities from Banff, Canada, to study Microbial Dark Matter (Phase II) - Paint Pots PPA... ...
CCGGTAGAGCCCCGCCAGCGGGGCGGTGCCGAGGCCGAGCCTGGTGACCATCAGGCCGGTGCGACCGAGCGGGACCTGCTCGGCCGGGTTCACAGCTCGAAGATAAGGGGCAGGCGGTCGCGGCTCTCGCCGCTGTAGTCGTGCGCCACGGCCATCATTGGCGCCATTTCGGCCTGCCACTTGATGTTCACCGGGTCGTCCGCCAGCTCCCCGATCGCTCTGTCGTAGTCCTCGCACTCGATGTAGTGGAAGAGGTCGAGGCCGTCACGGAAGATCAGATAGCGCGTGATGCCAGCGCGGCGGATGGCCGCCAGGACGTCAGGCCAGACCTCCTTGTGGTAGCGCTCATAGCGTTCGACGACCCCCGGCTTCAGCCGCGTGTGGATGCCGACTTTCATGAATGCACTCCCCCTCTGGGGGGGAGGTCAGGTGGGGGTGAGATCGTCTCCATTTCCGAGGTGTCGTCGTCGCCCGAGACGACCTGTGAACGAACCCAGCGTTCGCCGCTGGCGATATGCACCGTGGCCGCCGCGCGGGCGAGCTCAGGGTCGCCGCTCATGATCGCCTCGTGGATGCGCCGGTGCTCGTCGCGAGTGACGTCGAGCGCGTTGTCGACCGCGCGCCCGCGCCACAAGCGCACACGCATCGTCCGCGTCGACAGGCTCGCCAGCAATGATGTGAGGACGGCGTTGCCGGTGGCCCTCGCGATCACCGCGTGAAACCCCACGTCAGCTTCGACCAGCTCCTCCACGCCCTCGGCCTGGGCCATGCGGTCGAGCATCCGCGTCAGCTCCGCGCGGCCAGCGTCCGTGATCCTCGCGGCGGCAAGTGAGGCGGCGGCGCCCTCGAGCAAGCGGCGGACCTCGTAAAGCTCCAGGGCGGTGTCGCCGAGCAGAAGGTGGCTGATGAAGCCGGTGCTCTCGAGGAGGAGGTCGGGCTCGAGGCTGCTGACGTAGGTGCCATCGCCCTGCCGGACCTCGAGCACTCGCAGCTGCGACAGCGCTCGCACCGCCTCACGCAGCGAGTTGCGGGAGAGCCCGAGCTCCGCGGCGAGCTCGCTCTCCTTGGGCAGGCGGTCGCCCGGTCCCCAGCTGCCCGACACTATCCGCTCGCGGATCTTGTGGATCGCCTCCTCGGTGACGCTGGGCCCGCGGCGCTTGGTTTTCGAGTCGACCATCGATGAAGGATTCTGGCGGATCGCGGGCGGATTGCCAAGAGGTCGGACGTTCTACGCTGCGCTTGGGGTTGGCGCGCGCACCTCAAGCACCAGCCGGTTGACAAACATCGGAGCTTTGCGCTTTACTGCCGGACCAGTGGTAGGGGACCTTTGCCGACCAGGATCCTGAGCGCGGCCACGCACGACGTGCGCTTTCCGACGTCACTGACCCTCGCGGGCTCCGACGCCATGAACCGCGACCCCGACTATTCGGCCGCCTACGTCGTCCTGAAGACCGATCATCCCGACGGGATCGCCGGCCACGGCCTCACGTTCACGATCGGCCGCGGCACCGAGCTCTGCGTCGAGGCGATCGACCTGCTCGCCGGCCATGTGATCGGCCGCACGGTCGAGGACATCGCCGCCGATATGGCCGGCTTCTGGCGCGGCCTGGTCGCCGACAGCCAGCTGCGCTGGCTGGGCCCGGAGAAGGGCGTCGTGCACCTGGCTACCGCCGCGCTTGTCAATGCGGTCTGGGACCTCTACGCCAAGCTCGAGGGCAAGCCGCTTTGGAAGCTGCTGGCCGACATGACCCCGGAGGAGCTTGTCGCCTGCGTCGACTTCCGCTACATCGACGACGCGCTCTCACCAGCGGAAGCGGTGGATCTGCTGCGCGCGAAGGCTCCCACTCGGGCGGCTCGCGAGGCGGAGATGCGCCGCGACGGGTTCCCCGCCTACACGACGTCGGCCGGTTGGTTCGGCTACTCGGACGAGAAGATCCAACACCTGGCCCGCGAGGCGATCGCCGCAGGGTTCACGCATCTGAAGCTCAAGGTGGGCATGGACGTCGTCTCCGATCTGCGCCGCGCTCGCATCCTCCGCCAGGCGATCGGCCCGGACAACGCCCTGATGGTCGACGCCAACCAGGTGTGGGGCGTCAACGAAGCGATCGCGGCCATGCGCGTGCTCGCGGAGGTCGATCCGTGGTGGATCGAGGAGCCGACCAGCCCGGACGATGTTCTGGGTCACAAGCGCATCCGCGACGCGATCGCTCCGATCAGGGTCGCGACCGGCGAGCACGTGCAGAACCGCGTGATCTTCAAACAGCTGCTTCAGTCGGGGGCCATCGATTTCTGCCAGATCGACAGCTGCCGGCTGGGAGGAGTCAACGAGGTGCTCGCGGTGCTGATGCTGGCGGCCAAGTTCGGCGTGCCCGTCTGCCCGCACGCGGGCGGCGTGGGCCTGTGCGAGTACGTCCAGCACCTCGCGATCTTCGATTACATCGCGGTGAGCGGCTCGCTCGAGAACCGGGTGTGCGAGTTCGTCGACCACCTGCATGAGCACTTCCTCGACCCGGTCCGCGTGGTGCGCGGTCGCTACCAGGCGCCCTCGCAGCCCGGCTACAGCGCCGAGATGAAGGCCGACTCGGTGGTCGCCTACAGCTTTCCAGACGGCTCGGCATGGAGCAGGAAGGAGGCGATCAGGTAAGGCAGAGATCGGATGGCTTGACAGCCAAATCAGATTGAACTAAGGTCGCACGGAGCTGTGAATGCCCGTATACATCGGGTTAATCCGTAAGAGCAGGAGGAGGCTTAAGCAGTGACATCGAGGCTAGCCCTTAGGGTTTTCGCGTTCGCGCTCGTCGCGGCTTCAGGCCTGACGGCCTGCGGCAGCACCTCGACCGGCACCACGGCCAGCGGGCCGCCGAAGATCGGCGTCGTCTTGACCTACAACCTGCCCGGTTTCTGGGGCAACTACCTCAAGTACGAGAGCACGTACGAGTCCCAGCTGGGCGTTCAGCTGGTTGGGCCGAAGGTTGCCAACGTCGAGGCCAACGGGAACGAGGCGGCTCAGCAGATCATCGACGTCAAGTCGCTGATCGCCCAGGGCGTGCAGGCCCTGATCATCAACCCGGCAGACAGCGCCGCCATCGGGCCCGCGCTCGACTACGCGAAGAGCAAGAACATCCCGGTGGTGACAGTAGACGTGGCCCCGTCGCAGGGCAGCGTCTACATGATCGTGCGCGCGGACAACACCGCCTACGGCATGAAGTCTTGTGACTACATCGCTTCGCACGCGAGCAGCCCGGGCACCATCGCCATGGTCGAGGGCGACCTGACCTCGCTCAACGCCCGCGACCGCGCTCAGGGTTGCCAGGACGTTCTGTCCTCGAAATACCCCAACTTCACGTTGAAGTCCTATGAGACGAAGAACTGGGGCACCGACCCGGCCGTCCAGAACGCCACGACCGCGCTCACCGCGATCAACAACCTGCGCGGTATCTACGTCCACTGGAGCGTTCCGGAAGACGGGATCATCGCCCAGGAGAAGCAGAAGGGCAAATACTCCGACGTCGGCGCGTCCAACCACGTGATCCTGGTCGGCAACGACGGCTCGCCGCATGAGTGCGACCTGATCCGCGCCAAGACCCTGGACGCAACCATCGACCAGCCCGCCGACAAGTACGCGTACTACGCCATCTTCTACGCCAAGCAGGCTGTGGCCGGCACGAAGTACAGCGACGGCCAGAGCACAGACCACAGCAGCAAGATCGTGACCGTCGACGGCAACCTCGAGGACGCGCTGGCCGCGCCGCTCGTGACCCTCGCCGGCGACAACAACTCGACCCAGGTCAACAGCAGCGACCTGTGGTGCAACAACAAGTGACCAAGAGAGAGAAAATCCCTTTCTGATGCAGTCGCCATCGTCCACGGGGCCGGCTAGTGGTCCGGCCCCTGTGGGCGAGGCTGAGCATGTCTCCAAGTCCTTCGGAGAGACGGCGGCGCTGGTCGACGTCTCGCTGAACGTCCGAGCCGGCGAATGCCATGGGCTCGTCGGGCGCAACGGAGCAGGCAAGTCCACGCTCGTCTCGCTGCTGACCGGCCTGGCTCGACCGGATCATGGCTTCGTCCGCCTGGCTGGGGAGCCGGCACCTGGGCTGGCCGACCGCGGCGCCTGGCTCGCCAGGGTCGCCTGCGTTTATCAGCGTTCGATGGTGGTGCCACCCCTGACTGTTGCCGAGAATGTATTCCTCAATCGGCGCACCGGCGGCGACGGTGCGATGGTGAACTGGAAGCGGATGCGCTCGCAGGCGCGCGAGCTGATGCTCGAGTGGGGCTTTGAAGTGGACGTCGACCAGGAGGCGGGTCGCCTGACCGTCGAGCAGCGCCAGATCGTGGAGATCGCGCGCGCGCTGGCCATAGGAGCCCGGTTCCTGATCCTCGACGAACCCACCGCCGCGCTGGAGAAGGCCGCGGTCGAGCGCCTCTTCGAGCGGGTGCGCCGGATGCGCGAAGGGGGCGTCGGCGTCCTTTACATCTCGCATCACCTGGAAGAAATCTTCGAGATCTGCGATCGAGTCAGCGTGCTTCGCGACGGCGAGCTGGTCCTGAGCGACGATGTGAGTGGTGTGACGCAGGCCAGGCTCGTGGCGGCGATGGTCGGCAGCGCGCCGCCCAGGCGCGCGACCGAGATCGAAGCCGTCGAGACGCGGACTGAGCCAGGCGATCCGCGCCTCGAGGTAGACCACCTGGTGGTTGTGTCACGTGCCGGCTCGGTGGCGGACGTCAGCCTCTCGGTGCGGGCAGGTGAATGCGTCGGACTCGTGGGGCTCGACGGTTCGGGCGCGGTCACCCTGGCTGACGCGGTGGTGGGATTGGTGAAGCCGCGCTCGGGAACGATCGCGATCAACCGCGCCCCACTGCCTCCCGGCAAGGTCGACGCCGCACTGCGGAGGGGGGTTGGCTACGTGCCCCAGGACCGGCACGCGCGAGGGTTTGCCCCCCAGCTGGGCGTGGCGGAGAACCTCACGCTTGCACTGCTCGGCCGGCTGGCCAGGCGATTGGGCATCGTGTCTTTCGCGGAGCGGGATGCGGTCGCGAGGCGTCAGGTAGAGCAGCTGCAGATCGTCGCCCACAGCCTCCAGCAGCCGGTTTCCAGCCTGAGCGGCGGAAATCAGCAGAAGGTGGTCGTCGGCCGGGCCCTGGCCCCCGACCCCTCTGTTTTGGTTGTGGTCAATCCCACCGTCGGGGTCGACGTCGCCTCGAAGGAGGCGCTGCTCGACGCGCTCGGTCGTTCGCGTGACCAGGGTGTGGCCCTGCTGTTGGTCTCGGACGACTTCGAAGACCTGCGCGTGTGTACTCGACTGGTCGTTATGGTCCGGGGCAAGATCGCGGCCGAGTTCGATCGCCCGCCCTGGGACAGGCAGCGCCTCATCGCAGCGGTGGAAGGACTGGAGGTCGCCGTCTGATGGCTGAGAAGACTCTGGAGCGTCCCGCGACGCAGCCGCGGCCGGTGCCGCGCCGCGATCCGCGGCTGATCGTGCTCAACTGGTTCCGCGAGCTCACGCTGGTGCCGGTCATCATCGTGCTGCTGGTCGTGGGCGCATTCGTCAACCCGATCTTCCTGACACCCTCCAACCTGATCAACGTCGCGGTTGGCGGAGCGGCCATCGGCATGGTGGTGGTGGCGGAGTCGCTCATCCTCCTGACCGGCAAGTTCGACATCTCGCTCCAGGGAACCTATGGGCTGGCGCCTCTCCTCGGTGCATGGCTGATCGCCCCCAGGGCGAGCGAGGGCCAGGGCCTGGAGTTCAGCCCGTGGATCGGGCTCGTGGTCGTCGTGCTGGTGGGCATGGTGGTCGGCTCTGTGAACGGGATCCTCGTCATCAAGGCCAACTTCAACGCCTTCATCTTCACGCTCGCCATGAGCATCCTCCTGACCGGCCTGCAGCTCGGTTGGCTGGGCGGCAAGACCATCTACAACCTGCCTCCTGTGTTCATCTACATCGGCTCGGAATCGTGGTTCGGGCTCCCGGTCTCCGTGTGGGTGACTGTGGCCACCTTCATCGCGGCAGCGCTGTTTCTCCGCTATCACCGGATCGGCCGTGCCATGTACGCGATCGGTGGCAATCTAGAGGCCGCGCGCGCGGCGGGCATCCAGGTCGACCGCATCAGGATCGGGGTGTTCGTGGTCGCGAGCATCCTCACCGCGGTGGGGGGGCTCATGCAGGCCGGCTACGTGACGGTGGTCACCGCCGGGCAGGGATCCAACCTCATCTTTGCGGTGTTCGCCGCGGCCGTGATCGGAGGCATCTCGCTCGACGGCGGCCGCGGCCGCATGATCGGCGCGCTCACGGGCGTGATCCTGCTCAGCCTCGTCACGAACATCCTGACCATCTCCAACATCAGCTCGACCTGGATCGATGCGGTCGACGGGGCGATCATCCTGATCGCGCTGGGACTGGCGAAGTTGATCGGCAGGGAGTCCGCTTAAGTGGGTCGTCTCGATGGCAAGCTCTGCTTGATCACAGGCGCCGGATCGGGCATCGGCCAGGCGAGCGCGAAGCTGTTCGCCTCCGAGGGCGCGCACGTGGTGGTGGCCGACGTCGACGATCCTGGGGCGCGCAAAACCGTGAACGCCATTCGGAAGGCGGGCGGACGCGCGAGCTCCGAGCACGTGGATGTGACCGATGAGGCCGACACGGTCGCGCTTGCGAATCGCGTCGCCAAAAAGCACAAGCGCATCGACGTGCTGTTCAACAACGCGGGCATCAGCGGAGTGGGGGACATCATCGAGACCGAACCGGAGCTTTTCGACCGCGTCATGCGTGTGAACGTGCGCGGCGTGTACCTGGTGAGCCGCGCGGTCGTGCCTCACATGATCAAGCAGCGATCAGGCTCGATCATCAACATGTCGTCCTGCATCGCCGAGATAGGCCTGGCCCGCCGCGTGTCTTACGCGGCATCGAAGGGCGCGGTGCTGGCGATGACCCGATCGATGCAGGTCGACCTCGCCCAGCAAGGAATCCGCGTCAACGCGCTGCTGCCCGGCACGATCCTCACGCCGTTTGTGGAGCGGTACATCAAGGAGTCGTACAGCGACCCTGAAGAGGGCTACGCCTCCATCCGCAAGCGACAGCTGACGAGCGAGCTCGGCCGCCCGGAGGACGTCGCCTGGGCGGCGCTTTACCTGGCGTCCGACGAATCGCGATTCGTGATGGCCTCGGGCCTCGTCGTGGACGGAGGCGTCACCGGAACGAAGTAGCTAACTGCCAACAGCTACGTGGGAGGCGTCTATCGTGGTGGCGCGTGCGCCGAGGTCCTCGCGGGCGAGGATGTCATCGATCAATGTTCGGGTCCCGCCGACGAACGTCTCGTCGAGGTCGATCTCAGACGCCACGCACCAGGCTCGGTCGTCCGGCCACCACAGGTTGGGACCGTCTTCCCAGCCCGCACCCTGGCTGGCGGAGCCCATGTAGAGAATGTAGTCGCGTCCCGGCAGGTGGACGCGCGGCTCGGTCGGCGGCGGAGGTCCCGGGAAAGGCGGAGGCCGTGGAGGCGGCGGTGTCATCGGAGCAAGCAATGGTGGCCGCCGCGCGAGCTGCCTGGCCAGCACGGCCCCTAGCCACCAGCGACGAAGGCGGCCAGGCGGTGGTCCGATTCTGAAAGCGACAAGCGGCGCCATCGCGCCGGGATGGAGGTAGCCGTAGCCGTCCCAGAGGGACAGCCAGCACCGATGGGGAGTCGTGGTGTGCTTCTCGAGGATCGGAACCACCCCGTCTCGTAGCGATTCGGGCAGTCTCGCGTATGCGTCGAAGCCGGTCGGCACGATCGAACCGACGTCCCGTCCGAAGCGATGCAGCCGGGGGGCAATCCAATCGCCCGCCTGGGTGTGTTCGCTCGACTCGACGTCGTGCCTGCCCACGCCGCCAGTGTGAACGTGGCGGCCGAGTTATTCTGCCGATGCTTGTGGCCGACGACGATGCGCTGATCGACTTCTATCCGTACCGCGAGCGCTTCCGCACGTACCACCGGCTGGAGGCCGAGGGCCGCGAGCGCCAGGACATCCTGCATGAGCTCGCGACCATGGCCTCTGAGGAGGACCGGATCGCCGACCGCGGCCAAGTCTCGGGCTCGATCTACCACGGCGACCACGACCACTACGGGTTCCTAACCGAGGCCTTTCGCCTGTTCGCGCACGCGAACGTCCTGCAGCGGGACATGTATCCGAGCGCGACCAAGCTCGAGGCGGAAATAGTCGCGATGACGGCTGCGATGCTGCACGGCGAGGAGCCGGTCTGCGGCGTGGTCACGTTCGGCGGAACCGAGAGCCTCATCAACCCGATGCTCGTGTACCGCGATCGCGGGCGGGCAGAGAAGGGGATAACCGAGCCAGAGGTCATCGTCCCTCTCACCGCGCACGTGGCCCTCGACAAGGCCGCGCACCTGCTCGGGATCAAGCTGCTGAAGGCGCCTCTTGGAAAGGACTGGCTTGTCGACGTCGGGTGGGTGCGCGACCATGTGACCAAGAACACCGTCGCCCTGGTCGGTTCGGCCGCCAGCTACCCCTACGGGTTGATCGACCCAATCGCGGCGCTGTCGGACATCGCGCTCGAGCACGACATCGGGCTACATGTCGATGGCTGCCTGGGCGGCTTCATCCTGCCGTGGGGCGAGCGGCTCGGCTATCCGATTCCACCGTTCGACTTCCGCATACCGGGCGTGACGTCGATGTCGGCGGACACCCACAAGTACGGCTACTCGCTCAAAGGCACGTCGGTGCTGCTCTACCGCAACCCGGCGCTGCGCAAGTACCAGTACTTCACGAACCCGGACTGGCCGGGCGGCATCTACTTCTCGCCCGGGTTGTCCGGCAGCCGCTCGGGTGGCGTGGTCGCGGCCGCGTGGGCGGCGATGGTGAGCCTGGGCGAGAGGGGATACCTCGAGATCGCCGACCGCATCTTCAAGGCGGCGGCGGAGATAAGAAAAGGGGTCGAGGGTATCCCTGAGCTCGAGGTGATCGGCCAACCGACATTCCTCGTCGCCTTCCGCGCCCGAGATCTCGACATCTTTCACATCAACGATTACCTGATCGAGAAGGGCTGGCGGCTCAATGCGCTGCAGCTGCCGCCGGCGCTGCATTTCTGCGTCACGCGCCCGAACACCGCCGATGGTGTGGCCGAGGCGTTCGTCGCCGACCTGCGCGATGCTGTGGATTATGCAAAGCACCCGACGCGCGAGTCGCCGAAGAGCGGCGCACTCTACGGGCTCGGCGGCACACCCGCGGGTAACGAGATCCTCGATACGCTCTTCAGCGCCGCGCTCGACGCGATGTACGAAGTCGCACCCTGATTGGGCGAGCCCTGGATCCTCGCGATCGACCTGGGCACCGGCGGCCCCAAGACGGGCGCCGTTTCACTGCGCGGCGAGATCCTCGGACATGCGCTGAGCGCGGTGCGCACGACCTACACGGCGGACGGAGGCGCGACCCAGGATCCGTCTGAATGGTGGCGCGTGCTCACCGCCGACGTGCGCACGATGATCGAGTCGCGAGTCGCATCGCCGGGCGACCTGGCTGGCGTGGGCATCACGGGCCAGTGGGGATCGACCGTACCGGTCGACGCTCAGGGCCGGCCGGTCGGCAGCTGCCTTTTGTGGGCGGACACTCGCGGCGGCAAGTTCTCGGCCCGTGCGGTGGGCGGTCCCATATCGCTGTTTGGGTATTCGCCCGTGAACATGGTGCGGTGGATCCAGATGACCGGCGGGGCTCCGTCACCCAACGGCGCCGACCCCCTGGGCCACGAGCTTTACCTCCGCAACTGCGAGCCCGAGGCGTACGCAGAGACGGCCACGTTCCTCGAGCCGCTCGACTTCATCGGCATGTGCTTCACAGGGCGCCGAGCGGCCACGCCCGCGTCGATGATCCTGTCCTGGCTGACGGACAACCGGCCGGGCGGCGCGCTCCGGTACGCGCCCGAGCTGGTCGGCCGCGCGGGTCGCGACCCCAACCGCCTGCCTGAGCTGATCGCCACCGGCAGCGTGCTCGGCCCCATCAAGCCGGACGTTGCCGCCGACCTCGGCCTTCCGACCGTTCCGGTGGTGGCCGGCGTGCCAGACCTGCACACCGCCTATCTCGGCTCGGGGGCGGTCGCGCCGTACCAGGCGCACATCACCATCAGCACGTCGTCGTGGATCTCGTGCGAGGTCCCGTTCAAGCGCACCGATGTGCTCCACCAGATGGCGACGGTGCCGGGTCTGCGCGCCGGTTCGTACCTGGTCGCGAACAACCACGAGACGGCGGGCCTGTGCCTGAAGTGGCTGCGAGACTCGCTCATGGCGTCGGAGGGCGAGCGCCCGCCCTCCTATGAGGAGCTGTGCGAGCTCGCGGAGACGGCGCCGCCCGGGTCCGGCGGGGTGATCTTCACGCCCTGGCTGAAGGGAGAGCGCACGCCGGTGGAGGACCGCACCCTTCGCGGCGCGTTCGTGAACGTCTCGCTCGACACGGACCGCGCACGGCTGGTGCGCTCGGTGATGGAGGGCGTCGCGTTCAACGCCCGCTGGCTGCTGGATGCCGTCGACGGGTTTGTCGGGCGCGAGCTGCCAGTGCTGCGCATCCTCGGGGGTGGCGCCGCGTCGCGGCTGTGGTGCCAGATTCACGCCGACATCCTCGGCAAGCGGATCGAGCGGGTCGCGGACCCGACGTTCGCGAACCTCCGGGGTGCCGCCCTGTACGCCGGCATCTCGCTGAACAAGCTGACCCTCGAGGATGTGCCCGCGCTGGTGCACGTCACCGACATGTTCGAGCCCGACCCCGCCGCGCGCACGGTCTATGAGCCGATGTACAGGGAGTTCAAGACCCTGTACGAGCGCCTGCATGGCACCTACGCGCGGCTCAACCGGCGGAGCGACTGATGGCCCAAGAAGTCGAACCGGCCACTGCCTTGTCGTCTCGGCGCTGGATAATCCTGGGCGCTTATGCGCTCCTTGCGGCCTGCACCCAGCTGCTCTGGCTGAGCTTTGCGGCGGTGGACACCCAGACCGCGCGGGCGCTCCACGTCGACGTCGGGACCGTCGGCGACCTGGCCGCGATCTTCCCCTTCGTGTACATCGTGCTGGCGCTGCCGACGGGCCGGTGGCTGGACATGCGCTTCGAGCAGGCCCTCTCGGTGGGGGCGGGATTGACCGGCGTCGGGGCGCTCATGCGTCTGATCGTGCCGGCGTCGTTCGGCTGGCAGCTGGCCGGGATGATCGTGATCGCCGCCGGCCAGCCTCTGGTGCTCAACAGCATCACCAAAGTGGCGGCTCACTACTTCCCGCCACGCGAGCGCGCGACCGCAATCTCGATCGGGACCGCCGCACTGTTCGTCGGCATCCTGGCGGCGGTCATCACGGCGGGGCCGCTGTTCGACGCGGGCGGACTGCCCCTGCTGCTGCTGGTTCAGACCGTCCCATCGGTGATCGCGGCGATTGTGGTCGTCTGGGCCTTCAGGACAGCGGCCGCCTTTCGCGATGACCCGTCGGTCAGCCTGAGCCTGCGGTGGCTCATCCATGACCGCTTCATGTGGACGCTCGCGGTGCTGGCGTTCATCGGCATGGGCACCTACAACGCGGTGGCGACCTGGCTCCAGCCCATCCTCGACCATTTCGGCGAGGGCGGGGCGGCCGGCAACCTGGTCGCGGTCTTGACCTTTGCCGGCATCCTCGGCGCGGCGGTGCTGCCGTCAGCGGTCGCCGCCCGCGATCTTCGTCGCACCATGCTGCTCGCTGCCCTGGTGATCTCCGCCGTGGCATTCGGGGCCATGGCCGCGTTCCACAACGTGATCTGGTTGGGCGCGTGGATGTTCGTCGACGGGTTCGTCCTGCTCGCTTGCCTGCCTGTCGTTCTTGACTGGTCCGAAGTGCATGCCGGTCCGGAGCGCCAAGGCGCGGCGGTCGGGTTCTTGATGATGGCGGGCAACCTGGGCGGCCTGCTGCTCGTGCTGGCCGTGCAGCCCCTGCTCGGGAACGCCTACCTGGCTCTCGGGCTGATCGCGGTGGTAGGAGTTGCCGGCATCCCAGCAGTCCTCAGGCTGCCGGCCCGCACCCGCTCGGCCTAGGCGCTCGGGCTCTCGAGGGCCGCCATTACGAATTGAGTGAGCTCGTCCCGGTCGTCGTCGGCAGTGGAGCGCATCGCGAAGATCAGCAGCGGCGGGATGAGGACCGCGAAGAGACCTGCGCCCTCGAGCGGCTGCCAGCCCTTGCTGAGCAAGCTCGTGAGCGCCCAGACGAACGCGGCGACGCAAGCCACATCGATGAGAAGGAGCAGGAACGCTGAACCGGCGCCGCCCGAGAACCTCAGCTGGAGAGTGGATGAATCGCCAGTGGGCACCACTCTCACTCGGACGTGCATCTCGAGCACCGAGCCGGCTCTAACGTTGCTTATATAGAACGTCGCGTTGCCTCGCGCCAGCCATGCGCGTCCGATGGTCATTCTGCTGGTGCGCGCGGCTTTCAGCCGGCGCCTGCACTCTTCGGGGTCGAGTGGACGTGCGAACACCTGGTCGTCATGCCAGAACGGGTTCAAATACTTCCAGTTCACCGCTAGCGGTTCAGGGGGCCCGGCGGAGGCTGTCTCTTACCTCCGCTGGGCCTTAGGGGTAGTGGCTAGCTCAGCTGCAGCCGGTGGTCGCGCCGCAGTTCAGGCACTTGTAGCAAGAGCCTGAGCGCACCGTGATCGCGCCGCAGTCGGGGCAGGCCGGCGCGTCGGTGTTGATGAAGGCGATCTTCTGAACGCCACCGTTGCCACCATTGCCGTTGGTCTTCGTGACCGGGGACGCGATCACCTTGAGCGCGCCTGGACCGGTGGCCGGGTCGGGCTTGGCCGGGGTCGCCTGTGTCGCCGCCGGCTCCTCGCGCATGATCACGCCCGCCTCCTCCGCGTCCGCGAGCGGCAGGAAGTGGCTCGCCATCCAGCGGAAGATGTAGTCCACGATCGACTTCGCGATCGGGATCTCCTGGTTCTTGGTGAACCCGGACGGCTCGAAGCGCATGTGCGTGAACTTGTCGACCATGAACTTCAGCGGCACGCCGAACTGCAGTGCGTAGGAGGTCTGCGTCGCGAACGCGTCCATCAGGCCCGAGATCGTCGAGCCCTCCTTGGCCATGGTCACGAACAGCTCGCCCGGCTGGCCGTCCTCGTACAGGCCGACCGTCAGGTAGCCCTCGTGCCCGGCGATGTCGAACTTGTGCGTGATCGACTTCCGCTCGTCCGGAAGCTTGTGCCGGGCAGCGCGGTACTCCACCGCGGCGGGCTCTTCCTTCTTCTTATCCATGGACGTGGACAGCGGCTGCGAGCGCTTGCACCCATCGCGGTAGATGGCGATGCACTTGAGCCCGAGCTTCCAGGACTCCATGTAGGTCTGCTCGATGTCCTCGACCGTTGCCTCGGTCGGCAGGTTGACCGTCTTGGACATGGAGCCTGAGATGAACGGCTGGACGCCGGCCATCATGCGCACGTGGCCCATGGGGGCGATCGAGCGCGAACCCTTGACGGGCTTGAACGCGCAGTCGAATACCTTCAGGTGCTCGTCGGCGAGGTGCGGCGCGCCTTCGATGGTGTCGTTCTCGTCGATGTACTCGACGATCTCCTTCACGGCAGGGCTGTCGTAGCCCAGCTTGCGCAGGGCCTGGGGCACCGTGCCGTTCACGATCTTGAGCAGGCCGCCGCCGACCAGCTTCTTGTACTTGACGAGCGCGAGGTCCGGCTCGATGCCGGTGGTGTCGCAGTCCATCATCAGCCCGATGGTCCCGGTCGGCGCCAGCACGGTCGCCTGCGCGTTGCGGTAGCCGTGGACTCGGCCGAGCTCGACCGCCTCGTCCCACGTCTCGCGGGCGGCCTTCAGCACCTCGGCCGACTCATCGGAGTTGCTCAGGGCGTAGGCGGCGTGGCGGTGCTTCTCCATGACCCGAAGCATCGGCTCGCGGTTCTTGGCGTACTCGCTGAACGGTCCCTTGACCTCGGCCATCCGCGCTGACTGCGCGAAGGCTCGGCCGGTCATGATCGCGGTGACCGCGCCGGCGAAGCGCCGGCCCTCGTCCGAGTCGTAGGCCAGACCCATCGACATCAGCAGCGCGCCAAGGTTGGCGTAGCCGAGGCCCAGCGGCCGCAGCGCCTCTGAGTTCTTGCCGATGGCGGGGGTGGGGTAGGAAGCGTTGGAAACCAGGATCTCCTGGCCGGTGAAGCAGATGTCCACCGCGCGGCGGAACCGATCCACGTCGAACTTGCCGCCCTCGACCTGGAACTTCATGAGGTTCAGCGAGAGCAGGTTGCACGCGGTGTCGTCCAGGAACACGAACTCCGAGCACGGGTTGGTCGCGTTGATGCGGCCGGTGTTCGGAACCACGTTCCAGTCCTGGATGGTGCTGTCGAACTGCAGGCCGGGGTCGCCGCAGATCCAGGCCGCATCCGCGATCTCGCGCCACATGTTGCGCGCCTTGTGCGTGTCGACGACCCTACCGCCCACGATCGCGTGCGTGTCCCAGTCCTTGTCGTCGGCGACGGCATTCATGAACTCGTCGCTGAGGCGGACCGAGTGGTTGGCGTTCTGGAACTGGACGGAGTCGTAGGCGCCGCCGGGCACGTTGAAGCCCACGTTGTAGCCGGCGTCGATCAGCGCCCAGGCCTTCTTCTCCTCCTCCGCCTTGCAGCGGATGAAGTCGAGTACGTCCGGGTGGTCGCCGTTGAGGATGACCATCTTGGCCGCGCGGCGGGTCGTGCCGCCGGACTTGATCGAGCCGGCGAACGAGTCGTACCCGCGCATGAAGGAGACGGGGCCGGAGGCGGTGCCGCCGCCGGACAGCTGCTCCCTCGACGAGCGGAGGACCGACAGGTTGGTGCCCGTGCCGCTGCCGAACTTGAACAGCATGCCCTCGGTCTTGACGAGCTCGAGAATCGACTCCATCGAGTCCTGCACCGAGTTGATGAAGCAGGCCGAGCCCTGCTGGGAGCGGCCGGGAACGCCGATGTTGAACCAGACCGGGCTGTTGAACGACGCCTGCTGGGTGACCAGCAGGAAGCGCAGCTCCTCAGCCCAGTTCTCGGCGTCCTCGTCGGTCGCGAAGTAGTCGCCCTCGATGCCCCAGCGGGCCAGGGTGTCGACCACGCGGTCGATGATCTGCCGGACGCTGGTCTCGCGCTCGGGGCTGCCCGGGGCGCCGCGGAAGTACTTCTGGGCGACGACGTTGATGGCGAGCTGCGACCAGGAACGGGGGACCTCGACGTCCTTCTGCTCGAAGATGACCTGGCCCTTCTCGCTGGTGATCGCCGCGGTGCGGCGCTCCCACTCGATCAGGTCGTAGGCGTGGCTGCCTGGAGGCGTGAAGAAACGTTCGAAGCGCAGTCCAGTCTTCGTTTTACCTGATTCTGCGCCCTGCGCCCTGCCGTTGTTTCCATTGCGGCGGGCGGCGGCGGCGACGTCGGCGACATTCTTGGCCATCTCTAGAGAACTCCTTCTTTCATCCCCATGCGGGATGCTTTCAAATCGCGGGTTTGGTGGGACGTTGACTGGGACGTTTGATGGGTCGTGGAAGGTATTCGTTTGGAGATGGAAGAGGCCCCAGAGCATGCCCGCCACTTATGCCCCAGGGCCTCGATGTAACGCAGCGAATGATACGAAGCCCTTTTGGGCTTGTCAAGCCCTAAACACAACATATTTGGTGTCGCGCCCACCCGACACGCTACATGTAGGTGGATTACCTGTGGATATCCCTGGGGAATGAATTGGCACAGGCTGGGTAATCCCTGGGTATAAGGGTGCAAAACCGCCCTACTTGATCTGGTCGACGAGGGCGAGGGAGAAGGTGTCTGTGGAAACCTCTTCGATGGCCGTCCCGGACACCTGGATGCTCTGCGCCGACGCGCGGATTCGGGCCGACACCTGCTTGCCCTCGCCATAGGCGTTCTGGAGCATCGTCACGGCCCGCTGCAGCTTGTTCTCGAGCACCCCCTCCAGGACGTCGAGGTGGCGTTCGACGTCGATCAGCGCCGACTGCATCTTCTCCATATCCACCGTCCGGGCAAACTGGAGGTGCAGCTGGTAGAGCGTGAGCAGGTACGGCAGGGCCATGGCGTACCCGACGACCATGACGTGGCGCTTGTGGGCGTCGACGATCGCGCCCCGGCAGACCTCGTAGGCGGCGTCGGGGATGACGGCCAGCGCGAAGGGCGAGGTCGTCTCTGGGTTGATGTACTGGCTCACCTCGCGCACCCTGCGCTCGACCTCGCGCTCGACTTGCCCCGTCAGCTGCGCCCGCCGCTGGGCGTCCAGGCTGGTGTCGGCGAGCTGCTCCAGGGCTCCGCTGGAGACCCACTTGGAGTCGATGGGGAGGAGCTTGCCGCCGGGCAGCCGCAGGCCGAGCTCGACGACCTTGCCGCCCACCCAGACGTTGCGCTGCAGCATCTCGCTGGGCAGGTGCTTGAGCACCTCTTCGAGGATGTGCTCGCCGGCCGCGCCTCGGGTGGAGCTGCCCGCAATCACGCTCTCCAGCCGCTTGAGGCTGGCGCGGGAATCGTCCTCCATGGTCTGCCGGGCGGCGAGCGCCGAGCGCAGCCCTTCGATGACAGACTGGGTGTTGGACATCCGCTCGCGGAGCTCCGCCGCCTGGGCATCCTGGGTGAGGCCGCCGCGCTCGAGCCGGCTGAGCAGCTCCGCCACGTCCATGGAGTGGAGGTCGGCGCGCCGAACGAGGTTCCAGACGAGCGCGGCCACCGCCCCGGTCGCGGCCAGCATACATACCAGTAGCAGTGCGAACAACAGTTCGAGCGGCGACATCTTGTGGATTGTAGCCCCAAAGAGGGTATAGAACAAGTCCATTAACATGAGCTCAGTGGCCGACATCAAGCCCCTTCCGGAAGCCGACCAGGCGCCCGACCGAATCCCCCTGGAGGAGGTCTACATGCGCATGGCCGAGGAGCTCGCCAAGCGCTCCACCTGCGCCCGCCTGCAGGTCGGCAGCGTGATCACAACGCCCGACCTGACCCAGGTCGTGGGCATCGGCTACAACGGCAACGCCCGCGGCCTGCCGAACCGCTGCGACACGACCACGCCGGGGAATTGCGGGTGCATTCATTCGGAGCAGAACGCCCTGATCAAGGCCGGCGCACAGATTCCGGACAAGGTCATGTTCGTCAGCGCCTCGCCCTGCGTGATGTGCGCCAAGCTGATCATCAACGCCAATGTCGGCCGCGTGTACTACCGGGAGGCGTACCGCGACCCGGCCGGGCTGGACACGCTGCGCCAGGGCGGCGTCGAGGTGGTCCACTACAACCGCTGGCGGGGTCTCTGGCGCTAGCCCGGCGCGGAGTTCCCGGAGATTTGCTCCAGCAACCCCGGCTGTTCTGAGATCGTCCACGTTTCCCGCAGGCGGCCGTCATCGACCGCGTTGAACATCATCTCGTGGACGACCACGCGCCTTCCGGTCGCGGGAATGCCGCGGAACGGGCCGCTGTGACTCGCCCTGATGGTGCAGTGGCAGGCGACCGTCGTGTCGTTGGCGACCACCCGCTCGATCGTGGTGTGGACGTCCGACAGGGCGGTCCGAAGCTCTTGCAGTAGGGGCCGCAGCTGGTCGATGCCGGAGGTCTCGCCGTTCGCGAGATGCTCGACCCAGCCGTCGCGGACGCAGCCGGCGAACGCGTCCCCGTCGGCATGATCGAAGGCGTCCCAGGCCCGCCTCAGCAGCGCCACGTTCGCCTCCGCGGTCATCTGACCACCTCCCAACCAGAGTCCGTCTGAATCAGTCGTGGCTCGACGATCGGGACCTCGCGCTGCCGGCGCGCCTTCGCGATTAGTTCCGACGAGGATGCGCCCACGGCCACCGACTCCAGGACCGCGCGCGTGGCATACACGAGCGTGAGGGCGGGGTCGGTCAGGGCTCGCTCCGGCGCGATCCACAACCAGTCCGTGACCTCGCCCTCCTGCGGGGTGATCGTCTGACCCGCAGGAACCCGGGCCAGGAAGAAGCGCGTGTCAAAGCGCCGGCTGAGGCGCGCGGGCGTGATCCAGCGCGCGAACAGAGCGAGCCGGTCGTGGGCGGCCTCGAGGCCGCGGTGGCGCAGAGCATCTGTGAAGGTGGCGCCCTTCTCGACCAGGGAGCGCACCCCGCGGCAGTCGGCGTCGCGCGCCAGGCGCCCCGACCTGCGCGCCAGCAGGATGCCCACCTCCTCGAACAGCTCGCGCACGGCGGCGGCCCGGATCTCGTCCGGCCACTGCGCGTCCTCGCCGTGCACGGACCCGCCGGGGAAAACGTAGGCGCCCGGCGCGAAGTCCGCTCCGCCCGGCCGCCTCATCAGCAGCAGCTCCCACGGCTTGGTGGGGCGGACTAGGAGGACCGTGGCCGAGGGCCGCGGTGTCACCGGCGGGCCGTCGTTGATGGCTGCGGGCGGAAGCGGGATGCCGATCATCTCTGCTCGCTAGCATGCCTGGGATGGACCTCGGGCTCACGGGCAAGGTCGCCCTGGTGACGGCGGCCTCGCGCGGCATCGGCTTCGGCATCGCCCAGGCGCTGGCGGCCGAAGGGGCGCGGGTCGCCATTGTCGCCAGGACCGAGGCGGACGTGAAGAAGGCCGCCGAATCAATCGCGGGCTTTGGCGTGGCGGCGGACCTGCTCACCGACGAGGGCTGCCGCAAGGCCGTGGCCGAGACGGAGAGGGCGGTCGGGCCAATCGAGATCCTGGTCAACAACCTGGGCACGCGGGCCGGTTCGAGCTGGCAGGACACCGGCCCGGACGAGTTCCAGTCCGCGTTCGCGGGCAACGCCGGCGTCTGCGTGCGCATGAGCAAGCTCGTGCTGCCCGGGATGCTCGAGCGCGGCTGGGGCCGCATCGTGGTCATCGCCTCGATCTGGGGGCGAGAGGCCGGCGGTCCGCCCGCGTACAACGCCGCCAAGGCGGCTGAGATCAGCTTCGCAACCTCGCTCGGCCGCGAGGTCGGTGCCAAAGGCGTCACGGTCAACTGCGTCGCGCCCGGGTCGATCCTGTGGGAGGGCGGCGGCTGGTCCCGGCGGGTGCAGCAGGACCCGGCCGGCATGGGCGAGTTCGTCCGCCGCGAGATGCCGCTGGGCCGCTTCGGCACCGCTCCCGAGGTCGCGAGCCTCGTCACCTATCTGTGCTCGGCCCAGGCGAGCCTGGTCAACGGAGCCTGCATCGCAGTGGATGGAGGGCAGTCCCGCTCCAACACCTGATGAGGAGGAGCCTGGTCCTGGTCCTGGTGATGCTGCTGGCCGGCTGCGCGGGCAGCACGAGCGTTGCAGCGACGCCTTCTCCATCGCCATCGCCCTCGGCAACGGCGTCGCAGGTCCTGGCCGGTTCCATCGGCGCCGCTACGTACACGATCGAGCTGCCCATGACCTGGAACGGCACCCTATTCCTATACAGCCACGGCTACGTCGAGCCGGGGGCTCCCAACCCCGCGAGCGCCGCTCCCGACCGCGCAGTCGCGAAATGGCTGCTCGACCGCGGCTACGCCCTGGCGGGCTCTTCGTTCAGCTCGACCGGCTGGGCCGTCGAAGACGCGCTGAAGGACCAGATCGCTCTGCTCGACCACTTCACACAGGCGGTCGGGAAGCCGGCGCGGGTCATCGCCATCGGGGCCTCACTCGGCGGGATCATCACGGCCGGCCTGGTCCAGACGTACCCCAACCGGTTCGCCGCCGCGATCCCCGTGTGCGGTGTCCTTGCTGGCGGCGTGGCGGCCTGGAACACCGCGCTCGACGGCGCCTACGCGTTCAAGACCCTGCTGGCGCCGACCTCCAGGCTGCAGGTGGTTCACATCACCGATCCATCGGGCAACCTGGCGCTCGCGCAGGACCTTGTCGCCCAGGCGCTCCTGACGCATGCGGGTCAAGCCCGCATCGCGCTGATGGCTGCGCTCAGCGACCTGCCGGGCTGGTTCGTACCGACCTCGCCCGCCCCGGCGCCCACCGACTACCCGGCCATGGCGGCGGCGCAGGCGCAGTGGGAGACTCGCATCGACTTCGCGTTCGCGTTCAGCAATCGGGCTGAGCTCGAGGCGCGGGCGGGCGGCAACCCTTCGTGGAACGCCGGTGTGGACTACACCCACCAGCTCGCCATCTCGGGAGACCGAGCCGAGGTCGCAGCCCTGTACGCGGCGGCCGGCCTGGACCTGGGCGCCGACCTGCGCGCGCTCAACGCGGGCGCGACGATCAAGCCTGACCCGCAGGCCGCGGCGTATCTCGACCGGAACATCAGCTTCGACGGCAGGCTGACCGTTCCCGTGCTCACCATGCACACCACCGCCGACGGGCTCGTGGTGCCGCAAGACGAGACGGCGTACGCCGACGTGGTCCGGTCCGCCGGCAGCCAGGATCTGCTCCGCCAGGTCTTCGTCCAGCGCGCCGGCCACTGCGCGTTCACGTCGGCCGAGGTCATTGCGCTGATCGAGGTGATGCTGCAGCGGCTGGACACGGGGCATTGGGACGCAGCCGCCCTGACGCCCGATGCGCTCAATGGCACGGCGCTTCAGCTCGGCGTGAGCCTCAACGCGATCGGCGGCCTGTTCCCCGCCAACCCGGCCTTCACCGCGCTCGCCGCGGGGCCCTACCCGAGACCGTTTCCAAAGGGTTCGGTGGCGCCCATCTAGTCAACATGGAAGGACCGGCAGCTCGTGCATATGACGTAGGTTGCGCGGGCGCCGACGAGGCGCTGATCCACGTAGAGCTACATGCAGGAGGCCGGTCCAATGGATGACGGTACTACGA
>Ga0073928_10004465_pt1 | contig 20689 bp, 18 predicted proteins | sample PaiPotPPA55metaG_FD_76969 | JGI IMG/M metagenome (GOLD analysis project Ga0073928, IMG submission 76969) | Iron sulfur acid spring bacterial and archeal communities from Banff, Canada, to study Microbial Dark Matter (Phase II) - Paint Pots PPA... ...
GCGTCGCGGCTCGCCGCAGATCTTCCCGATGAGGCGGCCTTGCGCCGCTGCACGGCCGCTCTCGCGGCGGCCGGCTACCTATCGAAGGCGATCCGCGGCTATCGGCGCCAGGCGCACGTGGGGCGTGTACCCTTCGCGGTCGATGAACTCATGGCGGCGGGCATCGAGAACGCCGATCTCGCTGCCGACCCGCCGCCCCCGCATTTGCAAAACTATCTCGACGGCTTGCGCAAGCGGGCCGCACAATACTTCGAGACTGCTGCGCGCACGCTGCCGCGTGCGCAGCGGGCCCGGCATCGACACCTGCTGGTGCTCGCGGCGCTCGGGCTCGCGCGCTTGAACCGGCGCGCGGCGCCGACCGAGCGGCGGCGGCTGAAAGATATGTTCCTCGCCTGGTCGACGGCGCGGCGCGCCCATCGATGAAATTCGGAGTTCGTCTTGATTCCCAAACAATTCACTCCCGATCCGGGCCTGCTGGCCCGACGCGTCATCTTGATCACCGGCGCCGGCAGCGGCTTGGGAAGGGCGCTCGCCATCGAAGGCGCGCGGGCAGGCGCGACGGTCATTCTGTCCGGCCGCAACGGCGCCAAACTCGATCGTGTTTACGATGAAATAGTAGCCATGGGAGCTCCGCGGCCCGCGATCGCGATGCTGGACCTCGCCGCCGCGACGGCGGTCGACTACGATAATTTGGCGAAGACCATCGACGAGGAGTTCGGCAGACTCGACGGCGTGGTCCACGCCGCCGCACTGCTGGGAGACCGGACGCCGCTCGAACAATACGACGTGCCGACCTGGTGCAAGGTGCTGCACGTGAATCTGACCGCACCATTCATATTGACGCAGGTCCTGCTGCCCAACTTACGCAAGTCCGCGGACGCGTCCGTAATTTTCGTCAGCAGCGGCGTCGTGAAGAACCAGCGACCCTTCTGGGGAGCTTACGCCGTCGCGAAGTCCGGGCTGGAGTCGGTGCGCAGCATGCTGTCCCAAGAGCTCGACGGCGTAGCGAATATTCGCGTGAACAGCGTGAATCCGGGCCGCATGCGCACGGCGATGCGCGCGGCCGCCTATCCCGCCGAAGATCCGAACACGGTGCCCGAGCCGGCATCGGTGAGCGGCACATTTTTGTACTTGCTGAGTGCACGAAGTCGCGGTATTGATGGCCAATACATCGAAGCACAATGACAGGAGACGGGAGAACCGATGCTTTCACGGCAAATTCTATCGGCTTGGGCGCTGTCCGCCGGGCTGTGTCTGTCGGCCGCCGCCCGCGCCGACACCCTCGCTGCCGCCGGGGCCCCCCTCGAGGGCGACTATGTCATCCATGACTTTCACTTTGCGTCGGGCGAAACGCTGCCGGAACTGCGACTGCACTACACCTTCCTCGGCAAACCGCGCCGCGACTCGCACGGCAAGGTCAGCAACGCCGTACTGATCCTGCACGGCACCGGCGCCTCCGGCCGCAGCCTGCTCAACGAGCATTTCGCGGGCGTCCTTTTTGGGAAGGGCCAGTTGCTGGACAGCAATCGATATTTCATCATTTTGCCCGACGGCATAGGGCATGGAAAATCGAGCAAACCCAGCGACGGCCTGCATGCGCACTTTCCGCAGTACTCCTACGCGGACATGGTGGCCGCGCATCACGCCTTGCTGCTCCAGGGCCTCCAGGTGGATCACTTGCGCCTGGTGATGGGAACCTCGATGGGGTGCATGCACACTTTCGTGTGGGGGGAGACCTACCCGGATTTCATGGACGCCTTGATGCCGCTAGCCTGTCTGCCGGTGCAGATTGCGGGCCGCAACCGCCTGTGGCGCAATCTCATCATGCAAGCGATTCGCACGGATCCCGAGTGGCAGCAGGGCGAGTACAAGAGCGAACCCTTGGGTGCTCTGCGCACGGCGGCCGGCCTGCTGATGATCGCCGGGAGCGCCCCGATTCAAATGCAGCTGACGCTGCCTACTCGGGATGCGGCGGACCAATTCCTGGAAAAATTCATGCAACGCGAACTCGAGAGCCTGGACGCCAACGATCTGCTCTACGCGGTCAACGCGTCGCGCGACTACGACCCCTCGCCCGGCCTCGAGAGCATCAAGGTCCCCTTGTGGCAGGTGAACTCAGCCGATGATTTCGTCAACCCGCCGGAACTGGGCATCGCCGAACGTGAAATCAAACGCGTGAAGGACGGGCACTTCGTGCTGCTGCCGGCGTCCGATCAGACGCATGGACACGGCACGCACACCTGGGCTGCGCTTTGGCAGCAGTATTTGGCGCAATTGCTGCAGGTCTCACAGCCCTAAGTTCAGTTCCGTTTCATGCGCCGACTTGGCCGCATCGATCTCGTTGATCAACGCGTTGCGCTCGCTCGGAAGCATCGCCCGCGAGTGCCCCCGCGGCAACTCGCGCGACAGGTGCACCGGCCCGAGGCGCACGCGCATCAAGCGGCTCACGATGATGCCGCGTGCCGCCCACCAGTGCCGCACCTGGGCGGAGCGAGTGGCGCGCACCGTCACGTTGAGCCAATGATTGAATCCTTCTCCATACTGCGCGTCCGCGCGCAGTATGCTCATCGCCTCGCCCTCACAGTCCGTGGCGGCGCGAAATTCCTCGACCAGTTCATTACTGAGCGGCCCGCGCATCCTGAGCACGTAGTCCACGGTGAGCGCGTGCACGCCGCGCGACACGCGGTGCGCCCAGGATCCATCGTCGGTCAGAATCTCCAATCCCCCGTCGACCGGCGGCATGGGCTGGACCGCCAGCCAGCGGCCCGAGGAGCGCGGCAAGGTCAGATGTTCCGCCGCGCGCGAAGTAGCGGCCTTCAGATCGAGCGTCTCGCCCGGCGAGCGATGAAACAGCAGCACGTGCAATTCCTTGACCGCCGGCGCATGCAGCCTGACCGGCCGGCCGTCGAGCGTGATGCGGTCGCGCGGCGCGAGCTTGGCCCCCAAGGCCGGCACCTCACCGTTGACTTGCAGACGTCCCTCGCGAATCCAGCGCTCCACTTCGCGGCGCGAGCCGACTCCCGCCGCCGACAGCAGCTTTTGCACTCGCTCGGTCGGCGGCTGGTCCTTTCGCGGCGGTAATTGCTTGCGGGGCGGCCGGGGTCGCATCAATTCGGGTCGTCTTGCGCGCCGCTTGCGACCAAACCATGCGGCTGCGGCGCGGCGCCGTCCTCATCTTGCCCGCCGTCCGAGCCCGACGCACTGACCGACTCCCGGTCATCATCGTCGCCTGAAACCTCCGGCGCCCCGTCGGAGTCGGCCTCAACGTTGGCATCGGCGTCGGTGGCGACCGCCACCTGCGGGTCCGCGCCCGGCAGAGTCAATTGGACCCGCAGATCCTCGAGTTCCTTGAGCTGCGCCAGGGTGGGCAGGTCGTCGAGTTTCTTCAAGCTGAAATAATCCAGGAACTCTCGGGTCGTGCCCAGCAGTTCCGGCTTACCGGGGACGTCGCGGTGACCGACCACGCGGATCCAGCTGCGCTCGAGCAGCGTCTTGATGATGCTGGGATTGACGGCCACGCCCCGGATTTGCTCGATTTCGCCGCGCGTGATCGGCTGGCGATAGGCGACCAGCGCCAAGGTTTCCAGCAGAGCGCGGGAATACTTGGCGGGGCGCTCCTGCCACAGCCGCGACACCGGCTGCGCCACGCCGGCCCTGATTTGAATCCGATAGCCGCTCGCCACTTCGAGCAATTCCAGCCCGCGCGTTTCGTAGTCCGCCGTCAGCGCCGCAATGGCGCCGCGTACTTCCTCGGCGTTGGAGCCATCCCGCTCGTCGAATACGTTCACCAACTCGTCCATCGTCAGAGGTCGGCCGGCGGCGAGCAGCGCCGCCTCAACCACATTCTTCACGTATTGATCGTTCATTGGGTACTCGCTTGGGTCTCGTCGTTGGCGGCATCGTCGGTGACCAGTTTCAGGTGACGGGCCGGATTGCCGAGGCGCACGTGCAGCGGTGCGTAGGCTTCCGCCTGCGCTATCTCGATCAGTCCCTCCCGCAATAGCTCCAGTATGGCGACGAAGGTGACCGTCACTCCGCGACGGCCTTCTTCGGCGCGGAACAATTGCACGAAATCCACGAACGCGCTCGCCGTCAACGACGACAACACGTCGGTCATGCGCTGCCGCACCGACAAAGGCTCGCGCTGCACGTGGTGATGGGCGAACATATCGCTGCGCGACAGCACTTCTTGAAAGGCCAGCAGCATTTCCTGCAAGGTGACCTGCGGCGGGATGCGCACGACTTTGCGGTCCACCAGATCCGCCGATGCGATCCAGGTATCGCGCTCCAGCCGCGGCATGCGATCGATTCCTTCGGCGGCGCGCTTGAAGCGCTCGTATTCCTGGAGGCGACGCACCAGCTCGGCGCGAGGATCCCCCTCTTCCACGGACTGCTCGTTGCCCACGCGCGGCAACAGCATGCGCGATTTCACTTCCGCAAGGGTCGCCGCCATGAGCAGATATTCGCCCGCCAATTCCAATTGCAGCACCTGCATCAATTCGATATAGCGCATGTACTGGCGCGTGATCTCGGCGATCGGAATATCGAGAATGTCCAGATTCTGCCGCCGTATCAGGTACAGCAGCATGTCGAGCGGTCCTTCGAAGGCCTCGAGAAACACCTCGAGTGCCTGCGGCGGGATGTACAAGTCCCGCGGCATCTCGGTAATGGGCTGACCCTCCACGACCGCAAATGGCATTTCACTCTGCGCAGGCTGCTGCGCGGTGACCGGTGGCGTCGCCGCAGCGTTCTGCACAAGCGTCAATTCAGGTTTCATCGGTAATCCATGGCCATGGCTTGGCGAACCGCGTCCAGCGTATCGCGCGCCGCCGTGCGCGCTCGCTCGCATCCCTCGGCGATGATACCGCGTACCGTTTCGGGATTCTCTTCGAACTCTTGCGCCCGTTTCGAGATCGCGGACACCTCCTCGACGATCTTTTCGATCAGCGGCGCCTTGCATTCCAGGCAGCCGATACCCGCGCTGCGGCAACCCGCTTGCACCCAGGCCTGAGTGTCGGCGTTTGAATACACTTTGTGCAGGTCCCACACCGGACATTTGTCGGGGTCGCCCGGATCGGTGCGCCGCACGCGCGCCGGATCGGTTTGCATTGCCTTGAGCTTCTTGACGATCGAATCCGGGTCCTCGCGCAACCCAATGGTGTTGTTGTAGGACTTCGACATCTTACGTCCGTCCAACCCCGGCACTTTGGGTGTTGCGGTGAGCAGCACCTCCGGCTCCGGTAAAATGGCAATGCCGGTTCCTTCGAGAAATCCGAACAGGCGATCGCGGTCGGCGACGGTCAAACGGGCGTTCGATTCGACCAGCGCACGCGCCCTGGCCAGAGCGTCCGCGTTTCCCTTCTCCTGAAACTCCTTGCGCAGGGTGCGGTACATCGCGGAGTTGCGCGAGCCCAAGCTCTTGATGGCTTTCTCGGCCTTCTGTTCGAACTCCGGCTCGCGACCGTAGATGTGATTGAAGCGCCGGGCCACCTCGCGGGTGATCTCCACGTGTGCAACCTGGTCCTCGCCCACCGGCACGTATTGGGAGCGGTAAAGCAATATGTCCGCCGATTGCAGCAAGGGGTAGCCCAGAAAACCGTAGGTACTCAAATCGCGGTCGGCGAGTTGGGTTTGCTGATCCTTGTAGGAAGGGACGCGCTCCAGCCATCCCAAGGGTGTGATCATCGACAGCAGCAGATGCAGTTCCGCATGCTCCGGTACCTTCGATTGAATGAACAGCGTGGCGACACCGGGATTGAGGCCCGCCGCCAGCCAGTCGATGGCCATCGTCCAGACGTACTCCTCGAGCTTCGAGGTGTCCTCATAGCCCGTGGTGAGCGCATGCCAATCGGCGATGAAGAAGAAGCATTCGTACTGGTACTGCAGTTCGATCCAATTCTTGAGAGCACCGTGGTAGTTGCCCAAATGCAGGTGGCCCGTGGGCCGCATGCCGGACAGCACGCGTCGATTTTGTATCGGACCGCTCATGCCGGCGACCCGAACAAGGCGCTGATGATCCGTCCGACCATTCGTAAGGCCGGATTGAACAGCCATCCGAGGAGTCCCAATACGGACAATCCAAGCGCGATCAAAGCGCCGACCGGCTCGATCTTTTCCAAGCGAACGCTCAAGCGAGGCGGCAGCAACGCCGCGAGCACCCGCCCGCCGTCGAGCGGAGGAATGGGCAACAGGTTGAATAGCGCGAGAACCACGTTGCTCAAGATACCCGCCTGCGCCATCAGCGTGATCCAACGGCCCAAGGTCTGGTTGCCGTTGATCCGCAGGATCGCTCCCAGCACCACGCACCACAACACCGCCATGAGGAGATTCGCGGCCGGGCCGGCAAGCGCCACCACAACCATCGCGCGGCGCGGACTGCGCAGCGCGCTGGTCGCCACGGGCACGGGCTTCGCCCATCCGAACAGCAATCCGCCGACGGCAAGCAGGAGCCCGGGAACCAGCACGGTTCCGATGGGGTCGATGTGGCGCAGCGGATTCAAACTCAGGCGTCCAAGCATCTCGGCGGTGCGGTCACCGAAGTATCTGGCCATCCAGCCATGTGCCACTTCGTGCAGGGTGATTGCAAATAGGAGCGGGATTGCCCAGATAGACACCTTATATAGAAATACAAATAAATCCAATGCTTACACTCATTACTTAAACTAAATACGAACTCTATCGCCCGCATTGCGCCGGCATTATACGGTTGCGGAGTCCGCAAAGGGGCTTAACAGGCCGCGGCCCACGCGCACCACGATGGCCCGGTCGGTGGACAGATCGATGACCGAGGTGGGGATGAGTCCGCAATTGCCGCCGTCCAGGACGAGGTCAACGCTGTGTTCGAGCTTCTCATAGATCTCCTTGGCATCGGTGCGCGGCAGTTCCTCGCCGGGCAGCAACAGCGTTGAACTCATGACGGGTTCACCCAATTCGCCCAGCAGCATGGCGGTTACCGGATGATCCGGAACGCGCAGCCCGATGGTGCCGCGCCTTTCGTGCTTCAAGCGCCGCGGCGTTTCGCGCGAGGCCTTGAGCAGGAACGTGTACGGACCCGGTGTGTGCGCACGCAACAACCGGTACTGCCAATTGTCGACCATTGCATACTTACCGACCTCGGCGAGATCGCGGCAAACCAGGGTGAAATGATGATTCCTATCCGTCTGCCGAATATCGCGAATGCGCTCCAGAGCCGCCTTGTCGCCGATATGGCAGCCGAGCGCGTAGCAGGAATCGGTGGGATAGACGATCACCCCTCCGCCGCGCAGAACCTCGACGGCTTGGCGCACGAAGCGCCGCTGCGGGGACACGGGATGCAGTTGCAGGTAGATACTCATTTCGTGGGCTATGATACGCGCATGAATCAGTTACTCGAATGGCTGCCTCTCATCGTATTTTTCGTGGGTTTCAAGCTGCTGGGCATCTATTGGGCCACCGCAGCGCTGATGATCGCCTGCGTGCTGCAGCTCACCGTGCACCGGTTTCGCACGGGGGAATTCAAGACCATGCACATCATCACCGTGGCGGTGGTGCTGGTGCTCGGCTCCGCCACTCTGCTGCTGCACGACCGCCGTTTCATTCAATGGAAGCCCACCGTGCTGCTTGCGCTGGCAGCGGCGGCTTTTCTCGGCAGTATGTTCATCGGCAAGCAGCCTCTCGCGCGGCGCATGCTGGAAGCTGTGTTCAATGAACCTCTGCCTGTCTCGCCGCGCACTTGGCTGTTGATCAATTCCCTGTGGGTGGGCTGGCTCGCGCTCCTCGCGGCGGCGAATATCTACGTGGCGTGGAACTTCGATGAGAGCATCTGGGTCAATTTCAAGGTGTTCGGCATCACGGTGGCCATGCTGATTTTCATGATGCCGCAGATCTTGTGGCTGAGCGGCAAGACCAAGACCGCGCAATCGGAGCGGGGCTGACCGGAAGCGTATGAATCAACCAGTCTCCAGCCGCGAGCAGCGCTTGCGTCAGCGCCTCGAGAGCCGTTTTATGCCGACGCTGCTGACCATCGAGGACGAGAGTCACTTGCACGCCGGTCATGCGGGGGCCGCGGGCGGCCACGGTCATTTTCGCGTAACCATAGTGGCCGAAGCGTTCCGCGGCGTATCGCCCGTGGCCCGCCACCGGCTGGTATACGCCGCGGTGGACGATCTGTTAAAGACCGACATCCACGCCTTGGCGATCAACGCCTCGCCCCCGGCGGATACCTAGCTCATGAGCTTGAAAGAGCATGGATTGGGCAGTTTTTCCGTCAAATCGCATCGATAATTGGAGAGATGCCGCGGTAAAGGCTAAACTGCCGCCCCCGGGCGCGTCGGCCATGTTGGCCATAGCCGCCTTTTTTCGTGTATAGAGGACCCAAATGACTCAATTTCTCAGCACACAGTGGACCCTCCGGTCCACCGTGGCAGCGATCGCCCTACTGCTGACGGCCTGCGGCAAGGGACAACAGGCAGCGGCGCCCGCGGCCGCCGACAAGCCGACGGCCACGCCGCCGGTCGCCGTCGTCGACGGCACCCCCATTTCGCGCGATGCCTACGATGATTACCTGAAAGGTCTGCTGCGCGGCAAACCGGTGACCGACGTTACTGCGGAAGAGAAGAATCAAGTCCTAGACCAGATGATCAACATGCAGCTCATCGCAGTTCAGGCCGAGAAGGACGGATTGGATAAGGATCCTGACGTCGCCACTCGCATCGCTCTGCTGCGCACGCAGATTCTGGCGGACGCCGCCGCGCAGAAGTACGTGAAGAGCAATGAGCCCTCGGATCAGGACCTGCATGCCGCGTATGACACCGCCACCGATAAAACGGAGTATCACGCTTCGCACATCCTGGTGCCGACCAAGGAAAAGGCCGATCAGCTCATCAAAAAGATCAAGGGCGGAGCAAAGTTCGAGGACATCGCGAAAGCCGAATCCACCGACAATTCGAAGACGAACGGGGGCGACCTCGGCTGGTTCACGACGGCGCGCATGGTCAAACCCTTCGGCGATGCAGTCAAGGGCCTGAAGAAAGGCGACTTCACGACCGACCCCGTGCAGACCCAGTACGGCTGGCACATCATCAAGCTCGTGGACACCCGCGACGCGCCGTTCGACCAGATGAAGCCTCAGCTGACCAACGCCCTCATGCAAAAGAAATTCCAGGAATATATCGAAGGCCTGAAGAAGACGGCCAAGATCGAAAAGAAGCTCTGAGTTGACGCGGGCCCATCCTGGGCCCACGCCCTTCGGGCGCCCTGCGGGCGTCTGCTCCGGCATCCTGCCTCGCGTTGACGCGGGCCCATCCTGGGCCCACGCCGTTGACGGGGACCATCCTGGTCCCCGCCCTTCGGGCGCCCTGCGATTTTGTCGCTATTTCTTCAGCAGTTTGAGGAACGCAGCCTCGTCGAGCACCGTGATGCCCAGTTGCTGGGCTTTTTTGAGTTTGGAACCCGCGTCCGTCCCCGCCACCACGTAGTGCGTTTTCTTCGACACGCTGCCGCTCACCTTGCCGCCGAGCTGCACGATGGCCTCCTCCGCCGCCTCGCGCGTCATTGCCGGCAGCGTGCCGGTCAGCACGAAGGTCTTCCCCGTCAGTTCCGAATGCGTATCGATCGGCGCCGGAGCGGGCCACGTGATGCCGCTGGCGAGCAGGCGATCGACGATGGCTGCATTGTCGGGATCGTGGAAATAAGCGGCGACATTCTTCGCGACTACGGGACCCACGTCCGGAACCCGCTGGATCTCGTCCTCTCCGGCTTGCCGAAGCGCCGCCATATCGCCGAAATACCGCGCCAGCGCGACCGCCGTCGCCTCGCCCACATCGCGTATGCCGAGAGCGTACAAAAATCGCGGCAGCGTCGTGCGCTTAGAACCCAAAATGGCGGATTGCAATTTCTGCGCGGACTTATCGCCCATGCGCTCGAGCGTCGCGAGCTGCTCCTCCTGCAGGTCGAATAGATCCGCGGGTGTTCGCACCCAATCGCGATCCACCAGCTGTTCGACGAGCTTGTCGCCCAGTCCCTGGATGTCCAGGGCGCGGCGCGAGGCAAAATGCTTGATTTCCTCCTTGCGCTGCGCCGCGCATATTCGTCCACCGGTGCACCGCGCGACCGCCTGATCGGCCTCGCGCACCACCGGCGATCCGCACACCGGGCACACGCTGGGCAGCGTCACCAGCGTCGCGCCCGCGACCCTGCGCTCGGGCAGCACGCTCACCACTTCCGGAATGACATCGCCGGCGCGGCGAATGACCACCGTATCGCCCACCCGAACGTCCTTGCGGGTCAATTCGTCCATGTTGTGCAAGGTTGCATTGCTGACGGTGACGCCGCCGACGAACACCGGTTCGAGCCTCGCCACCGGGGTCAACGCGCCCGTGCGGCCCACTTGAAATTCGATGTCGCGCACCGTGGTCAGAGCCTCTTCGGCGGGGAATTTGTGCGCGACCGCCCAACGCGGTGCCCGCGAAATGAATCCCAGCTGCCGTTGCAGATCGAGATCGTCGACCTTGTAGACCACGCCGTCGATCTGGTACGGCAGCTTCGGGCGCAGCGCACCCATCTCACGGTAGTAGTCCAGACAGCCGCCGGCCCCTTCCACGACGCGCGATTGCGGGCAGATCTTGAATCCCCAATGGCGCAATGCCTGCAAAATCGCGCTGTGATGAGTGGGCAGGTCGCCGCCCTCGACGATTCCGAGACCGTAGATGAACAAGTCGAGCGGACGCGCCGCCGTCATGCGCGGATCGAGCTGGCGCAGGCTTCCCGCCGCCGCATTGCGCGGGTTGACGAAACTCTTCTCGCCGCGCGCAATCGCTTCCCGATTGAAGCGTTCGAAGCCGGCCAGCGGCATGAATACCTCGCCCCGGACCTCGAGCACCGGCGGCGGTCGAGCGGCGCGCAGTTTCATGGGCAGGGCCTTGACGGTCTTGAGGTTCTGAGTGATGTCCTCGCCGGTTTCGCCGTCGCCGCGCGTCGCGCCCTGCACGTACACGCCGTTCTCATACCGGGCGCTGACGGCCAAGCCGTCCAATTTCGGCTCGGCCGAATAGCGAATGGGTCCCTCGAGATCAAGCCGCTCCCGGATACGGCGATCGAAGTCCTGCACCTCCTCGTCGCTGAAGGCGTTGTCCAGCGACAGCATGGCGAGCCGATGCCTCACCGTGCCGAAAGCCGCGACCGGCACCGCGCCCACCCGCTGGGTCGGCGAATCAGGGGTCAGCAACTCCGGATGCTGAGTTTCGAGCGCGCGAAGTTCGAGCATGAGCCGGTCGTATTCGGCGTCCGGGACCTCCGGATCATCGAGCGCGTGATAGCGGTAGTTGTATCGGTCCAGCAGACCGCGCAGTTCTGCGGCCCGTGTTGCCGCCTTAGCCGCTGCGGCGTTCGTCGGACCCGCTGCTTTCTGCGCGCACATCCTCGAATCAATTCCCTGGCAGCGAGGCCTGAAAACGCGCAATGTCCTCGCGCAAAGCGGCCGCGCGCTGCGGCGACAAGGGCATGCCCTTTGCGTCCTGCACCATCCCGGACAATTCCTCCGCCAGGCCGCGCGCCGTACCCAGCAATTCGTCCATGGTTTCGAGGGGCTGGATCGGACCCGGCAATACGGCGAACAAGGTTATGCCCCGATACTCTTGATCCGCCATCTCGGCAATGTCGAAAGTTCCGGGCTCAATGAGACTGGCCACGCAAAACAAGCTGCGGCCGTCTGCATGCTTGCGGTGAAACACCTGGTAACGCCCAAATGCGAGTCCGTGCAATTCGAGCGCAGCCATCAATTGGCTCCCGGACCAGTGCGCCTCACCCACGGCGCAGACGCGAATGGTCACGATCCTCTGCAGCTCCGCCGCATTGGGAGCCTGCGGCGGCGCCGCGGCGGCGCGGTCGCTGTGCTCGGAAATCGGTCCTGTGGTGAACATCGGGCGCACCGCAGGCGGCGGCGTGGGCGCGCGCGCGGGTGCAGGAGCGGTTGCGCGTACCGATCCGGGGGTGGGCGCGGGCTCGGTACCAACCATCATCGGGGCATCCAATCCCGGCACATGATCGAATTCGGCGGTGCGGATATTGAGCGGCTCGAAGGGCGGAACGCCCCAGTCCCTCGGCTGCGGCGGAGGCTCAGCCGGCAAATCGTCGCCGGACTCGGCATGCCGCGGAGGATCGACGGAAGGCGTCGGCTCGCGCAGCTCTGAGTTGCCTGGAATCTGGCCGGCGCGGCGCGCGGTCCACCACCAAATGCCGGCGAGCAGCGGCAAGCTGAGGCACAGCAATATCCAGCGTAGCTCGGCAGCCACTCGAGAGCTCTACATCGCCGCCATGCGCACGGCCTCGTCGACATCCACCGCTACCAAACGCGACACACCCGGCTCGTTCATGGTTACGCCCACCAATTGCGATGCCAGCTCCATCGTGCTCTTGTTGTGGGTGATGAAGATGAACTGCACATTGCGCGACATGTCGCGCACGATGTCGCAAAAGCGGCCGACATTGTTCTCGTCGAGCGGCGCGTCCACCTCGTCCAGCAGACAGAACGGCGCCGGATTCAAATCGAATATCGCGAATACCAAGGCGACGGCGGTCAGCGCCTTCTCGCCGCCCGAGAGCTGGCTGATGGTGCTGTTGCGCTTCCCGGGCGGACGCGCCATGACGGACACACCGGCCGCCGCGCCCTCTTCGCCCGTGAGTTCCAGGTATGCGTGACCGCCCCCGAACAGGCGCGGGAATTTCTCTTTGAGGCCGGCGTTCACCTTGTCGAAGGTATCCTGGAACCGCGTGCGGGTCTCGCGATCGATTTTGCGCATCGCCGACTCGAGGGTTTCCAAGGCATCCGTGAGATCCTTGCACTGGCGGTCCAGATACTCCTTGCGCTCGGATTGCTCCTTGAACTCGCCGATGGCCGCCAGATTGACCTGGCCCAGGCGCTCGATCTTGCCCCGGGTCTCCTCCAGCTGCGACTCCCAGACCGCGATCGTGGCATCCTCCGCGAGTTGCGCCAACAGCGCGGCCAGTTCGAAATTCGTCGCCGCCAGCTGCTCGGCTACGCTCTCACGGCGCACGCGCACCTGTTGCGCGGCCAACCGCGCCTCGTCCAGGCCGGCGCGCGCGCTGTCGACCCGCTGCTCGACGGCCAGGCGCGCGGCATCACGATCGCGCAGCCTGGCGTCCAACTCATCGTTCGCAATCCTTGCGGCCTGCAGCTCACCATCGATTTCCGCGCGTATCCGCAATGATTCCTCGAGCTGAGTCTGCGCCGCCGCGAGCGGCGCCTCGCCCTCCGCGAGCTGGGTCGCCAGCTCGTTGCGCCGCGCTTCCAAACCTTCCAGCTGCTTCTCGATTCGCGACAGCGTCGTGGTCAGGGAGCTGTGCGACGAGCGCCGCGACTCCACCTGCAGCGCCAATTCCCGCGCAAGTTGTTGCGCCGACAGCGCCGCCGCGCGGGCAGTGCCCACGTCCGCGCGCAGTGCCTCGCGTTCCTGTTCGAGCGCGACGCGCTGCGGTTCGAGGGCGGCCAATCTGTCGATCGCCTCCTCCATGCGGCCCCGCGCTGCGCGCAGATCCGTCTCCGCGCGCTCGAACTCGGTGCGTATGTCGGCGAGTCCCGTGTCCAGCAGCGTCATGCGCCGCGCCGCATCGGCGCTGCGAGCCCTGGCCGAATCCAGCTCCGCGCGCCGATCGACGTGCTCGCGATGCAACCGATTCACGTCCGCCTGAGCGCGGTCGCGGCGATCTTCGTGCTCGCGCACGCGCTCGCGGGTGAGCTCCAAGCGGCGTTCGAGTTCCTTGACCTCGTCCGCGAGTCCGCTCACCTGCGCGCGGATCCCGCGCAAAGTCTCCTCGCGCTCGATCACGCCCGTGTGCGGATCCGCATCGCGCGACAGACGCAGCCAGTCCGATCCCAGCCATATTCCATCGCGCGTAACCACCGACTCGCCCGCACCCAATCGGCTTCGGAGCCCTATGGCCTCGTTCAAGGTTTCGGCGGTATGCACCGACGACAGCACCGATCCCAGTACGGTGGCGCCCTGCACTTTCGCCTGCAGCGAGGTCGCAGCGCGGGGGACGGCCGCCGCTTCGCCCGTGCTCACGACGGCCAAATGGCCGCCATCGAAGCTCGCCAAGAGATCGGTGACGCTGTCCAGACCGTCGACGCACACAGCCTCGAGATACGATCCCAGCACTGTTTCGACGGCCCGCTCCCAGCCGCGATCGACACGCAGCTGCTGCGCGACGCGCGGCTGGCGGTCGAGCGACTTCGACTTCAGCCACTCGGTGACTTTGCCGGAAGCCTTGCCGAGCGCCGCCGTTTGCAACGCTTCCGTCGACACCTGCGAGCCCAGCGCCTCTTGCCAGCGCGTGCGCAGCGCGTTGAGGGCCTGCGACTCCACCCGTTCACGATCGCGCGTGACCGAGATCTCCTGCAGTAGCTCCTGCAGCTCGGCCGCAGCCTTCTGACCCGCATCACGGGCCAATGTCACCCGGCTCTCCAGAGTTTCCAATGCAACCGCCGGCTGCAATTGGGCAAGCGCCGAGCGCTCGCTCTCTTGCCGCTCCTGCTGCTGCAGAAGGTGCCGCTGCTGACTTTCCAACTCCTCGATGCGCGCGCGTTCGACCCCCGTCTCGCGCTGGCCGAGCGCGACGGCCTGCGCATGGGCATCCCAGGTCTGCTGCCACGCCGCCAGCGCCTGCTCATGGCTCTCCAGCGCCTGCGAGGTGCGAAGTTCCTCGCCGTGCGCCGCGTCGAGGCCGGGCACCATGCTCGCCAGTTCCTGCGACAGCGCTTCCAGCTGGCTGCGATCACGCTGCAGAACCTGACCCAGGTCGGCGACCTGAGCCTCGGCCTGCTCCAAGTCCGAACGCTGCCGCTGGCGCAGCTCGCGCGTGAACTGGATGCCTTGTTCGATCCGCGTAACGTCGGCGCCCGCCTCATAGAAGCGGGTCTGAATCGCGCCGAGGGCGTCTGCTTTCGACTGCTGATCGGAGCGAATGCGCTCGATGTCCGCCTCGACTTCCCGGAGCTCGGCGAGCACGGCGTGCATCGCGGTCTCGCAGCTTGACGTCGCGGCGTCGCGCACTCCCGCCTCGGCGTCCAAACTCTGCATGCGCAGCGCCAGCAACTCGGCCTGCAGCTTGCGCTCTTCTTCCTTCAGGGCCTGATAGCGGCGCGCCGTCGCGGCTTGGCGCTGCAAGTGGCGAATCTGCTTCTCCACCTCTTCACGCAGATCGTTCAGCCTATCCAGATTCTCACGGGTATGGCCGATCCGGTTCTCGGTTTCGCGGCGACGCTCCTTGTAGCGCGAAATGCCCGCGGCCTCCTCCAAGAATGCGCGTAGATCGTCCGGCCGGGCCTCGATCACGCGCGAGATCATGCCCTGCTCGATGATGGCGTAGCTGCGCGTGCCCAAGCCCGTGCCGAGGAACAGCTGAGTGATGTCCTTGCGGCGCACCTTGGTGCCGTTGATGAAGTAGTCGGACGTGCCGTCGCGGCTCACGGCGCGGCGCAGGGCGACTTCGTTGTAGGCCGCGTACTCCCCGCCGATCTTGCCGTCGGAATTGTCGAAAACCAGTTCGACCGATGCGGCGCCCAAGGGCTTGCGCGCCGCCGAGCCGTTGAAAATGACGTCGGCCATCGATTCGCCGCGCAAATGCTTCGCCGAAATTTCGCCCATCACCCAGCGCACCGCGTCGATGATGTTGGACTTTCCGCAGCCATTCGGGCCCACAACCCCGGTCAGGCTGCTCGGAAAGGTCACGGTCGTCGGGTCGACAAAGGATTTGAAGCCGGCAATCTTGAGTTTCGTTAAGCGCATTATTTTCGGTGAACCTCGGAGCCTGCCGCGTGGCCGTCAATGAGGCGCGTAGTGTAAAGTAAACGTCACTTTCGTAAACCCCCGGCGATGTCGCCGAAGTTGAGTCCATGGCCGAACCCAGCACCCGACTGGAAACCTTTACAAACCCGACGCCCGAGCGGGACTACACCATCCGAATGACTATTCCGGAGTTTAGCTGTCTGTGCCCGAAAACGGGACAACCGGACTTCGCCACGCTCAAATTGGAGTACGTTCCCGATCAGCGCTGCGTCGAACTCAAGTCCTTGAAGCTCTATATTTGGTCATTCCGCAGCCGGGGCGCATTTCACGAGGCGGTGACTAACGAAATCTTGGGCGACCTCGTCGCGGCAACCGCGCCTCGATTCATGCGTCTTTTGGCCGAATTCAACGTTCGAGGCGGCATTTATACGACAGTGGCGGCAGAACACAGGTTGTCCGGCTGGGCCGCCGCCCCCCCCATTACCCTTCCCTAGCGCCCGGGGCGCGCAAAGCCGCACCCTCCTCACCCTGCCGCCCGGGGTTTTGCTTTTCAATCATAGGCTTAGATTAATAAAATATGTTGCCTCAGTGGCCTGTACACGCCTGAATGCGTCGGTATAATCGCGCGCTCTTTCGTTAGGAGGCGGAGACTTCAAATGCCCTCGAAGAAACCCAATAAAGCGGCTAAACGGCCAGGTAAGGCGACACCTAAGAAAGCGACTCACAAAGCAGCCGCTCCCAAGAAGGTGGCCCGACCTCCACTTAAGCCCACGCCACCGCGTTCTACATCGAAGGTAACAGTGAAACCCAATAAGCCAGCCCCCAAACCCGTGATCGCAAAGACCGTGACTGTCAAACCCGCGCCCGCGAAAATACCTCCTGCAAAGCCGGAAGTACTCAAAGCAAGCAATGACAAGGTTGCGCCGATCAAATTCGACACCCGTCCGCTCGTGATGACTCGTGTGCCTCAAATCGACGAGGACAACGACGCGGAATCCTCCGCCGCCGCCAGTTTGCTGGCGGGCCCGCGCAATGTGAAACCGTACATCGCCCGCCGCGGCGAGCAGTACATGAACAAGGAACAGTTGGAGCATTTCGCCCGGATACTGCAGAGCTGGAAACGAGATCTCATGGTCGAGGTGGACCGCACCGTGCTGCACATGAAGGATGAAGCAGCCAACTTCCCCGACCCGAATGACAGAGCCACTCAGGAAGAGGAGTTCAGCCTCGAGCTGCGTACGCGCGATCGCGAGCGCAAGCTGATTCGGAAAATAGACGAGGCCTTGAAGCGTATCGAGGATGGTTCCTACGGCTACTGTCTCGAGACCGGCGAGGAAATCGGCATCAAGCGATTGGAAGCCAGACCTGTCGCGACACTATCGGTGGAAGCCCAGGAGCGGCGCGAACGCCGCGAAAAGCAGTACGGCGACCGCGACGACCGCTACCGATAAAGCGCGCCCGTATATAGGGCGCTTTGCCCCGACGCCCTCGGGCGACTTGCATTTGGGCTCCCTTTATACGGCGGTGGCGAGCTTCCTCGATGCGCGGGCGCACGGCGGGCGCTGGCTGCTGCGGATCGAGGACCTCGATCGGCCGCGCGAGGTCGCGGGTTCAGCGGACGGTATCCTCCGAACCCTGGAGGCGTTCGGCTTCGAGTGGGACGGTGAGGTCGTCCGCCAGCGCGATCGCACGGAGCTCTATGTCGATGCCTTGCAGACCCTGGTGGCCCGCGACCTGACCTTCCAGTGTTCCTGCAGCCGACTGCAGTTGGAGGACGAGACCCGCTATCCCGGCACCTGCCGCGTGCGGCCGGCAGCATCCTCGGTACCGACCGCCACCCGTCTGCGCATCGGGCAGGGTTCCATCCTGTTTCGCGATCGCATCCAGGGAAGCTACCGCCAAGACCTCGCGGCCGCCGTGGGCGATGTGATTCTCAAACGGCGCGATCAGATATTTGCCTACCTATTGGCGGTGGTTGTGGATGATGGGGCGCAGGGGGTGAGCCATGTCGTCCGCGGGGCGGATCTCCTGGACAACACGCCGCGCCAAATCTATCTGCAAGGCCTTCTTGGGCTGCCCCTGCCGGCCTATGCACACGTCCCGGTGCTCACCGAACCCGATGACACGAAGCTCGCGAAGTCGCGGCGCAGCGTGCGAGCGGATGCGGATGCGGCCTTGCCGCAGCTGTTGGCGGTCTTTTCCATGCTGGGACTGGGGCCGCCCGATTCGCTGGCGGCGGGAGGCCTCACGCATGCCTGGGCTTGGGCCATCGGGCAATGGAACGTCGAAAAGGTGCCGAAACGCCTAAATATGCGCGTAAATGGTTAAAAAACATACAAAAAAATGCCGATTTGCCTTAGCGCTGCATTGCGCTATCCTTGGTCCGTGAGGACCTTAGGATTGGTCACGCGTGGTCAGGCACGAACCGGCATCTTCCGGCGGCGCGTCGGCCAACACGAGCGAGGAGCCCTATGAGCGAACCGCGAGTGATAAAAAAATATCCGAATCGTCGACTCTATGACACGGTTGAAAGCCGGTACATCACGCTGGCCGATGTCAGGCGGTTGGTCGTCGAGAGGATCGAGTTCGTCGTCGTCGATAAGAAGAACAACGCGGACATTACACGCAGCATCTTGTTGCAGGTGATTGCCGAGCAGGAGCATCTTGCCGAGCCCATCCTGAGTCAGGATTTCATGGTCAACGTGATCCGCGCCTACGGCACCGGTGTGCAGGGCCTGGTGAGCGGCCACTTGGAACAAAGCCTGAAACAGATCATGAGTCAGCAGCCGCAGAGCCGTCCGCCGCGCATCCGTACGGCGGCGGACGATTCCTTCAAGGCATTGTCGGCAATTCGCAGCCGCGACGGCGATAAGGACCGCGACGAGCACGTCGATACGAAGTGAGCTCGGCGAAGGGCGTGGAGGCGCGGCGATCACCGGATAACGCTGCCTCCACACTCGGGTCTCGGATTTGGAATGGGCGTCGCTGCACCTGGCATTGCGGCGCCCTCCATTCCGCGTATTTGTATCTTAAGGCTGCCTCGGGCTAGGCGGCGTCGACATTGCGCATGGACAGCCGCACGCGTCCCTGCCGATCCACCTCGAGAACCTTCACGCGCACCACATCGCCTTCTTTCAATTTGTCGCCGACGCGCTCGACGCGCTCTTCGGAGATCTGCGAGATGTGAACCAGGCCGTCGCGGCCTGGGAGAATGGTCACGAAGGCGCCGAAGTCCATCAGTCGCGCGACCTTGCCTTCATACACTCTGCCCACTTCGACGTCGGCGGTGATGAGTTCGATGCGGCGCTGGGCTTCGCGGCCTGCGGCACCCTGTACGGAAGCGATCTTCACCGTGCCGTCGTTCTCTATATCGATCGAGGTGCCGGTTTCTTCGGTGATCTGCCGGATCACGGCGCCGCCCTTGCCGATCACGTCGCGGATCTTCTCCGGATCGATCTTCAAGGTAATGATGGTGGGCGCCCATTCCGACATGCTTTCGCGCGGCTTGGAGAGCACTTTGTTCATCTCGCCCAAGATGTGCAGGCGCCCGTCGCGGGCCTGATCCAGCGCCACCTTCATGATCTCGCGCGTGATGCTGGTTATCTTGATATCCATCTGCAGCGCAGTGATGCCGTCCTTCGTGCCGGCCACCTTGAAATCCATGTCGCCGAGATGATCCTCGTCGCCCAGGATGTCCGTCAGAACTTGGAACCGCGCGCCCTCTTTCACGAGACCCATCGCGACGCCGGCCACCGGCGCCTTGATCGGCACGCCGGCGTCCATCAACGCGAGGCTGGTGCCGCACACGGAAGCCATGGAACTCGATCCATTCGATTCGAGAATCTCCGAGACGACACGGATGACGTACGGAAATCTCTCCACTCCCGGCATCACGGCTTTGACGCCGCGCTTGGCCAGGTTGCCGTGTCCGATCTCGCGCCGTTTCGGCGAGCCCATCATGCCGGTTTCGCCGACGCTGAACGGGGGGAAATTATAGTGCAGCATGAACGGCTCTTTGCGTTCGCCCGTGAGGCCGTCGATGATCTGCGCATCGCGTCCCGTGCCCAAGGTCGTGACCACCAGCGCCTGGGTTTCGCCGCGGGTGAACAAGGCCGAACCGTGGGTTCGCGCCAGCACGCCGGTGCGGATATTGATGCCGCGCACGGTCTTGGTGTCGCGGCCGTCGATGCGCGGGTGACCCTCGAGGATTCGCTCGCGCACCAGGCGGTATTCGAGATTGAAAAATTCGTTGCCGACCTGTTCCGCGGTGAATTTGGGCGACTCGCCCTTGGTCAGCGCCTCGAGCGCCGCGGTCTTGATCTCACCGATCTTGGCGTAGCGCTGCTGCTTCTCGGTCAACGTGTAGGCCGCCGCGAGATTCTTCTCGGCCAGCGCGGCCACTGCATCCTTCAATGCGGTATTCGGCTCCGGAGCGACCCACGACCACTTGGGCTTGCCGGCTTCCGCCGCGAGTTCATTGATCGCCTTGATCGCCGCCTGCATCTCAACGTGGCCGAACATGACGGCACCGAGCATGACTTCTTCGTTCAGGCCGTCGGCTTCGGATTCGACCATCAGCACGCCTTCCTGGGTGCCGGCGACCACGAGATCGAGTTTCGATTCGGTCAGCTGAGTCGCGGTAGGATTGAGGATGTACTTGCCGTCCAAGTAGCCGACGCGCGCGGCGCCGATGGGACCCATGAACGGCATGCCGGAAATGGCCAGCGCCGCCGACGCGCCCAGCAACGATGCAATGTCCGGGTCCACTTCGGCGTTGACCGACAGCACCGAGGCAACCACTTGCACGTCATTGATGAAGCCTTCCGGGAACAGCGGCCGTATGGGCCGGTCGATCAGGCGCGATGTCAGAGTCTCTTTTTCGGTGGGGCGCCCTTCGCGCTTGAAGA
>Ga0073928_10004467_pt1 | contig 20686 bp, 19 predicted proteins | sample PaiPotPPA55metaG_FD_76969 | JGI IMG/M metagenome (GOLD analysis project Ga0073928, IMG submission 76969) | Iron sulfur acid spring bacterial and archeal communities from Banff, Canada, to study Microbial Dark Matter (Phase II) - Paint Pots PPA... ...
AGCTCGTCTCACGCGGATCGCTGAAGAAAAGCGTTCATGGAATCCGTTGACCCGTGCCGCAGCAAGACACGCCGACGAGACGCTTCAAACAGAACGCCAGTCTCGGTACGAGCAGTCCCTCGCGGCTGCGATGCGCGAATTCGAAGCTAAGGAGGTTCCGAAGCGCTCCGAGCGGGCTGCCATAGACGAGCAACGGTACCGGCGCTACGCCAGTACTTCGCTCATGCTTGAAGAGGAGATGCGCGGCGCGCGCACCGTACTTCGCCAACGGCTACCACACGTGGACCAACGCCTAAACGTCCTAGAGCGCGCCGGGATATCGCAGCTGGAAGCTGTCGAGCTGACCGCCAGCGCGAAATTAAACGAGATCGCGGCAGTCGTTGAGCAACAGTATCGTAACATTCCGGAAACAACGCGTCGGCACATTGAACAAGGCATGCGTCGCGAGCAGCGAGCGCACGACAAACCGCGCGAGTCCGTCTCGATGGGAGGCCCATGATGCTCGCCTTGGCCTACGTCATATTGAGAGCAAAGCCTATATCGCTTCGACGCCTCGGTCTATTTCTAGCGATCTCGTTGGCGTTCGTGTACCTGCTGCTCAGCATCATGCACATCGAACACGCGTTCAGCGCAGCATCGTCAACGGCACTAGCGCTCATGGTTGTCGTTTGGATATTTCCACTGTTGCGAATCGCCTACGATACCATTTGCGCGCGAAGAGTGACGTTAGATGCTCTGGATTCAACTTCGGAGAGTGTTCAGCTCACCTATGGCACGGCACTCGCGTTCCCGCTCATTTTCGCTGTACGAAGGTTTTTCAGTCCGGCACAGACGCTCACCCTCGGGGACGTCATGCAAATCTTGACGGCCGCGGCGCTGGTTGGTGTCGGAGCAGTCGTCGTGGCTCATAGCGTTCGAACGCGTCTCGATCGATGCGTACGGACATGCAGACCTAACCCATGGAACCATTCCGCTGGCGACTATCCTCCGCTATCGCCAGAAGTGGGGTCCTCCAGGGTTTCTCGAAATCTGACGTTGCAGTTTGGGACCGGCTATGGCGCGAATACTGCTCCTTATGGCCGATACGCGGTTCTTGACAACCATCGTCGAAGACTTTGTTCGCAATCGCCTCGCGGTCGATCACGGTGTAAGCTTCACGAAGCGACGATTGCCACTTACCGTCGGGGGCGACCACGAATTTGACGCCGTCAGTGAGGACGGCACGATCGTTGCGAGCATCAAAGCGACATCTGGAAAAACCTCCGGGGGTCGTATCCCGGCGGGGAAGTTCAACAACGCCATTGCAGAGCTATATTTCCTTGCATTCGTCGCCGCCAACAAGAAACTACTCGTTGTCACGAATACAGAGTTCCATAAGCTCTTATTACACAAAATCGGCGGATCGCTTCCTCCGAACACCACCATAGAGGGCGTCGAACTGCCAGCTGATATTCAGACTGAGGTTAATCGCCTTCTCGGAATCGCCAGCACGGAAGTCTCGCCGCAAGCGATCGAGGCTGCCGTCGAAGCCGAAGTAGACGAGGATCTTACCCAGCCTTGATTCCTAGCTTTTCCGACGCTGTCCTAGACAGCATCTCCCACACCGTTGGTGACGCGCTTATAGGCCGGATAATTTCCAACATCTTTAGCGCCTGCGGAATTACTGACCAGAGCGGCGAGAGCACAAAATGGAAGCGTTTATACTACACATTTCAAGCCGTCCAGAAGGAGGATCATTGCGGCAACCGCGTCGGCGCCTTCATAGAATCGGCGATGAGTCCGGCACGTTGGACGTCCGACGAACTACGCGATCGCTATTCGCACACACGCGAAGATATGAATCGAGCTCTACTAATGACCGGCCTCGAATTAGGGCCAGATGGCAAGCTGAGGACGGTGAGGATCGCCGCATCGTTGGATGAGGCGCACGAACGGGCCAATCGCCTTCGCGCCGTCCTTGAAAAGCGCGGCGTCCATCGGGAAGTCATCGCCTCATGTGCGCGTCTGCTTCTGAAAGACGACAACTATTTTCATACGGTCTTTGAAGTCACGAAAAGCGTCGCGAATCGTCTCCGGTCAATGTCTGGATTAGACCTGGATGATAATCGATTGGTGGACGAAGTGCTAGAATGTGGATCAAGGCCATTCCCGTTAGTGGCTCTTAACCGCTACGATACGGAATCTTTTAGGAATGAGCAGAAGGGCATTGCTCACCTCGCTCGCGGGCTATTTCACGCATTTCGAAACGTTACGGCGCACGAACCTGCGGTAACCTGGCGCATTTCGGAAGAAGATTCGCTCGACATGATGTCCACGGCATCGTTGATCCACAGAAGACTTGATTCCGCGGTCATCACGACCGACTTTCAGCCCAGGCGCGGGTGAGTAGATCGGACTTCGATCCAAGGAGTTGTCGCGAATCAACAACCGGGCGCGAGAATATCGCACCGCAGCCGCGGCAGGCAAAGTACAATCGTCGCCCGAGGTGTCCAACCGTTCCTGTCGTGCCACCGCAGACGCCGCACGTCGGCAGCATTATTTCCTCAGGTGTTACCTCAGAAAATTCTTGGTCTTGCGAAAGTTTGCCATTCACACATCATCTATCGCGTCATGGAACGGTCCTGGCAAGTAGCCAGTAATGGGGCGTTTCGCACATGGCCGACCGCGTTGGCGGTGTCCCGGCCAGCCAGGGTCTAATCCACACCAACCCCAGCACCGGCGGAAGCAAGTCCTGGAGCGTCTCCTGCCGAACGCGGGCTAAGCAGCTGAGCCGCGGCAAGGTCCCCTAGGGAGGGTGAACAGGGTTGCCTTTTTATGAAGCGCTGGCGCACGCGCGTGGGGATGATCAACCGTTGCGGCTACCGCGGCTGAAACGATCCACGCCACCTCGGTCGATCGCCCGGATATCCTACTCGGAAAAATCCAAAGCCGAAGACGCGTGTCTTTCTCGGCGCGCTCACAACCGCCTTCGCCGGCGGGATTGCGCGAGCTACCATTCGGGTAGCCAGCTGTGATGGTGCCCAGGCGCGGAATCATTTCTGTCTACTCGGCGAACTAACATCGATACCACTTCTTCAATGAGGAGCGTGAATGCCGGTTCGGAAAAGGTCTCGAAAATCGAAAGCCAGTGCTGCAATAACGACGGTGAAGAAAAGCGAATCAAGTGTGCAGTCGGCGTCAAAGCAGCCCGAGAAGGGTAAAGCGAAGACGAACGGTGAGCGATCCGCGATGACTTCCAAGCCGGGGGGAGCGCCTAGCGCAAAGGCGCGCACCGTCAAGCAGTACGATCACCCGACCAAGAAACGGCTTAATAATCCGCCTGTTGGCCTCGTAACGCCGAACACGGACCCGGATTTGACGCCAAAAACGTATACCTACGACCCACACCTCGATCCGCAGTTGGTTTGGGCCGGAAAGGCCGAGAAATCTACGGTTACGATCGATACGGTATCTCTCCACGTTCACGAGCGAATCGATCCGTTTACGATAATGGAGGCGGTGCGCACAAAAGAGAGCTTCGTCGAGCAACCATCACTGTTTGCGCAACCGTCTGAGAATCCGCCACTTCGCGAAGCACTAGATTTCTACAAACATCAGCATGGTTGGTCGAATCGGCTGATCGCCGGCGATTCCGCGCTCGTGATGAACTCACTTCTTCAACGTGAGGGCATGGCCGGCCAAGTGCAGATGATATTTATGGACCCCCCATATGGGATAAAATACGGATCAAATTTTCAGCCGTTCATCAATCGTCGCGATGTCAAAGATGGCAAGGACGACGATCTAACACAGGAACCGGAGATGATCCGCGCGTTTCGTGACACGTGGGAGCTGGGAATCCATTCCTATCTTACCTACTTGAGGGACCGTCTAACACTAGCTCGCGAACTTCTATCAGAATCTGGTTCGTGCTTCGTTCAAATCGGCCTTGAAAATTTCCACCTCGTGCGCGCGATCATGGACGAAGTGTTCGGCTCAGAGAATTTCTCTTCATTCATTACCTTTCGAAAGAAAACAATGCCCCTCGGTGCCGCGTTGCTAGAGGGTACCGTTGATTACCTGGTGTGGTACGCGCGCAATCGCGACAAGGTTAAATATCGTCAAATATTCTTCGAGAAATCTCCTCAGGGCGACTCGCATTGGGATCGCGTGGAAATGCCTGATGGTACCCGACGCAAGCTTGCACCTGCCGAAATCGCGGATCATTCGCTTATTCCCAAAGGCGCAGAACTCTACCGTTTAACCGGATTGCATCCGGCAGGCATAAACGAAACGGGGTTGTTTGACTTCGCTTTCAATGGTAAGTCGTACAAGCCGCCCCGCGGTCGCAGTTGGAAGACGACTCGGGAGGGCATGGAACGGCTCGCACGAGCTAAACGGCTGGAACCATACGAGGATGGCGAGAGTCTAAACTATGTTCTCAAGTTCGCTGACTATCCAGTAACACCGATTGGAAATTTGTGGGGCGATCTTGGGGCGCCTACTGGGATGATCTATGCTGTTCAAACGAATCCTACCGTTGTACAGCGTTGTATGCTCATGACCACAGATCCAGGAGACCTTGTCCTCGACCCAACCTGCGGAAGTGGTACAACGGCGTTCGTTGGGGAGCAATGGGGCCGTCGATGGATTACATGCGACACTTCTAGGGTTGCGCTGACACTGTCCAAGCAACGCTTAATGACATCAGCGTTTGAATATTATGTTCTGAAAAATCCGGCTGAAGGCGTTGACGGAGGCTTATCCTACGAGGAAGTTCCGCACCTAACGCTAGGAAGTATCACGCAGGATGACCCGTCTATCGGGGAGGTTCTCTACGATCGACCATACGTAGACCGCAACAAAGTGCGCGTGACGGGCCCTTTTACCGTTGAGGCTGTCCCAGCGCCGATGGTGAAAGAGTTGACGAAATCGTTTACGGTCGCCGATGCCACGGTGGGCCGTAGCGGCGCGACGCTGCGGGAAGCAGACTGGAGAAGCGACCTTCTCAAGAGCGGCGTTCGAGGTCTAGGTGGTAAGTTCATAAAGTTCTCGCGTGTTGAGCCGGTGGCCGCAACAACATTTATTCATGCCGAGGCTGAGACGAGCGAGGAACATCCGCGCCGCGTAGCTATATCGTTCGGACCGGACTATGCCCCGCTTGAACAGCGGCAGGTTCAAGGGGCTTGGAAAGAGGCGCAGATGTTGAATCCAAGCCCAAGCCTTCTTCTTTTCGCGGCATTTCAGTTCGATCCCGAGGCAGCCAAGGACATCGATGAGATGGATCCTCGCCTTACGAGCATGGCCTTTCTAAAAGTCCAGATGAACATGGACCTGCTTACCGGCGATCTCAAGAAGAAGCGTGCAGCGAACGAGGGTTTCTGGCTCATAGGACGGCCTGATGTAGAAGTGCGGCAGGAAACGTCCGGTAGAGACAAAGGCAAATATGTCGTAGAGATTCACGGCTTCGATTATTACGACGTTAAGACGGGGAACATCGAGTCTGGGAACGCGGATCGGATCGCTATGTGGATGCTCGACACGGATTACGACGAGCGGAGTCTTTTTCCGCGCCAGGTCTTTTTCCCAATGGCTGGCGAGAGAGATGGCTGGTCAAAGGTTGCCAAGAGCTTGAGGGCCGAGATCGACGAGGACCTGATTGATGCCTATCGTGGTACGTTCTCGCTACCATTCGAGCCCGGAAAGAACAGACGCGTTGCCGTGAAAATTGTGGACGATCGCGGTGTCGAGAGCCTCCGAGTGGTAAAAATCCCATGACCACTAAGACCATCGATCGCCTGATCGTCAACACGCCGTTTGACGAACCAAAAAGATACTGGACCTATGACCAACAGGCGGGGCGATTCGATCTCAAGGACGGTAGGAGACCGGCCGGGTTTGTGCGCGCTTCTGGGTCGGGGCACATGGATGATCCAGGAATATTCATTCCGCTGGAACTTCCAAACAGAATCCGCGATCGAGTTCGAAGATGGCGAAATGAAGGTTACGCCGGCGTAACCGGGGTTACACGCCGTCTCCTAGAGCATTGGAACGATAGGGAGCAGCGCAATTTCCAGTTCTTTTTTTGCCAACTCGAAGCGATCGAGACACTAATTTGGCTCAACGAAGCATCACCGGCTGAAAAACAGGGGATTACTGTCCCCGGCGACGGCGGGCCTTTTGGTCGCCTGTGCTCAAAACTCGCGACTGGAGCTGGCAAAACCCCTGTAATGGCCATGTTGATCGCGTGGCACGTACTCAACAAAGCTACAAACGCGCAGGATCCACGCTTTTCGAAGAACGTGATTGTGATAGGACCCGGTCTTACGGTGAAGCAGCGGTTGCAGGTTCTTAAGCCGAGCAATCCGAGTAACTACTACGACGATTTCAACGTCGTACCGACTGGCATGCGGCATCTCCTCAACCAAGGTCAACTCCTCATTGAGAATTGGCATTCACTGGCGCCTATCGATCCCAACAAAGGGCCGAAAGTTGTCAAAAAAGGACCCGAAGGGAACGAAGCGTTCTGCAGGCGCGCGCTTGCGGATCTCGGTACGGTGAAAAATCTTCTCGTCATAAATGACGAGGGGCATCACGCGTGGCGCATCACGAATGAGAACGCTCTTTCCAAGGAGGAAGCGGAAGAAGCGACGATGTGGATAGATGGTCTTGATCGCATTCACGCAGCACGAGGTATTCTCGCCTGCCACGATTTCACTGCGACTCCTTTCGTGCCGAAGGGGAAGAATTCCACGGAGGAACAGCTCTTCAGCTGGATTGTCTCGGATTTTGGTCTGAATGACGCAATTGAGTCGGGGCTTGTGAAGACGCCGCGTATTGTCGTACGCGAGGACGGGTTACCAGACGCGAAGACGTTGAAACCCAAGCTTTATCACATATACTCAGATCCCGATGTCAAGGACGACTTGAATCGCAAGGGAGCGCAAGTAACAGAACCCCTCCCGGACCTCGTGAACTCGGCATACCATCTCTTGGGTGAGGATTGGCTGGTAGCCAAGGGCGCGTGGTCGAACGCCGGCATGCCAACGCCACCCGTGATGATTACAGTTGCGAATACAACGCAAACGGCTGGTCGCGTTGCAAACGCATTTCGCATGAACAAAATACTCGTGTCTGAGCTATGCGAACCTGGCGGCCTATTACACATCGACTCAAAGGTCTTGCGTGAGGCTGAGGAAGAGGAGCAAGTTCCCGTACTAATTGTTGAATCCGGTGAAGAAGATGACGAGAAGCCAAAGGGATTGACGAAAAAACAACAGGCCGAGCTCCTGAGGCAGCAGGTTGATACCGTTGGTCAAGTCGGAAAGCCGGGAGAAAGAATTCAAAATGTCATTTCAGTGGGAATGTTGTCCGAGGGATGGGATGCCCGGACCGTAACGCACATCATGGGGTTGCGTGCATTCACCAGCCAATTGCTTTGCGAACAGGTTGTAGGCCGTGGCCTTCGTCGGGCTGTTTACAATGATTTCGACGAAAACGGGTACCTAAAACCTGAATACGTTAACGTCTTCGGCGTCCCGTTCTCGTTCTTGCCGGTTGAGGGGCAGGAAGGAGACCACCCGTCGCCACCACGTCCGACGACCCGGATCGAAGCTATTCCAGCAAAAGTGCAATACGGTGTTTCGTGGCCCAACGTTATTCGGATTAATCACGTGTTTCGTCACGATCTGTCGCTTGATTTGAGCAAAGTGGAAACGCTTCGACTGAATGCCATGGCCATGCCGACGCTCGCCAAACTGGCCCCAGTAGTCGACGGAAAGCCCAAGGTCGAGCAGATCTCGGAGATCGATCTCCAGAAAGTCGCTGAAAAGTACCGTCTTCAGCGAATCGCGTTCGAGGTTGCGCGCGATATCTTCAATCGAGAGTCACCGGCATGGAAAGGCGACAAAGCTTACCTCATGTCGCGAATTGTTGATATTGCAGAGGACTTCATCCGAAGCGACCGCATCGATATCGAGCCACCGCTGTTCGCGACCGATCCGATGCGACGCCGGCTACTCATTGCGCTGAACATGACGCGCATCGTTCAGCACCTTTGGAGCGCCATAGTTCCCCAGAATACGCAGGACTATGAGCTGATCTTTGACGAGCGCCTTCCGATTCGTAGCACGGGTGACATGAACCCATGGTATACTTCGAAGCCAGCGTACGCCACGACTCGTTCGCATCTCAACTATGCCGTCTCGGATTCGGGCTGGGAAGGCACGACATCGTACATGCTCGATCTAGACAATCTCGTGGAGGGCTGGGTCAAGAATGACCATCTGACGTTCGAGATCGCATACGTCTACCGAGGCGGTGTCTACGTGTACAGACCCGACTACTTGGTTAAACTCAAAAACGGCGCAACGCTTGTGCTTGAAGTTAAGGGCGAAGACTCAGAGAAAAACAAAGCAAAGCGAGTAGCATTAGCGGAGTGGGTCAACGCGGTAAATGCGGACGGCCGCTTCGGTATCTGGACCTGGGAAGTGATCTTCCGACCAGAAGACGTCGTGGCAGCGCTTCAACAGCACTGCGATTTCGTGGCAAGTAGGTAAGGCCGCTCAAAGAGTGGCGTTAGCAGGCCGTTTGCTAGCAACACAAAAACGCTCGACAGCGAGAACGATTCGCTCGGAGACAAGCGTCGTCGATACGTTGACGAGACTAAAGGAGTTTTAGTTCGCCGAGCCGATAACCGGCCGCTTCTTGTGAAACCTCAAGTAAGTCCGCGCTTTTGGCAACATCTTGCGTTTGTCTCCAAACGTCGCGCGTCAACCCACGCGGCATGAGGATGCTCGCCGCAAACTTGTTCGCGAGCATCTCGCGCCTCGCAACAGCACGATCGGGACGAAGATCCTGGACGTCGGCAGATGTGCACCGATACGCCGAAGCCGCACGCACTTCGAAGAGACTTGGTCCGCCGCTCATCGCGCGATAGTCGATCTCCGCATGACCCAATTCGTGCGCAATCGTAAACCGCTTTCGCCGCTCGCCTTCTGTGGACTCGACGAGCACTACCCTCTGCTCCGGCAGAATAGCCCCGGAAAGCCTTGCGCCGCCCAGTGAAAGTTGCGGAACGTAGGCGACGTCGAAGCCGCAGTACCTCATCAAAATGCCTTCCACATCGACGGCCCAGCCGTTCGGGCGTCGCGGGGTCCCAGATTTCAACAGTATCTGGTCGGCCAGGCGCTCGACGTCGACGAAACCGCGCGGGCTCACTCCTGACGTTTCTTTAGCTGCTCGAACAGCTCGGCCGCAGTCGAGGGCTCGACCTCGTCGCCGCGTGCCGCCACGAGCAAGTCGCGGGCTGGATCTGCGGCCATTTGTTCCTTCGTCTCGGCGATCGATCGGAGCGCCAATCGACACTTGAGCAGTTGCGCCTCGGTCAGTCCGGTCCGAAAGAGTACATAGGACTTGAACTCGGCTTCGTCGAGATCCTCAACCGCCCCCTGGTTGAGAGCCGCGATACGTCGCAGCCACTCACTACCGACATAGTCAGGCGTAGCGTCCAAGAACTCTTCAATGGCCGCCTTCAGCGGCGCCGGCGGAATCGACCGAAACGCCGCTCGCACGCGCTCACTCATCGTCGTCGCCTCGTCGCCGTCGATTTTACTGTCGCCGTCGAACGGAATCATAGGTCGCCTCCCTCATTCAGCTTTCTTAAACGGGTCACGGCGCGAAAGAGGGCCTGCTTCGCGGCATTGTCGTTGACAGGCAGTCCCGTGTGACGTTCCAAGGCGAGCCTGATGCCTTCGGCGTCGTTGCCGTCACACATCGCCTTAAGCGCGACTCGATCGCGTTCCGTGAGGCCGGGAATCTCTCCGAGCAGGAGCCTTACATGCACGTCGGAGACATCATCGGCATCGTCGCGTTTCTCGCGTTCAATCCGCTCCCATCGGTCGCGCTCAACGAGCGTCGTGTTGCGGCTGATCTTCGACCGCCCGTTCACGTCGATGATCCTGCGCTCGACGATCGTCGAGACCTCTTTGAGGACATCGATCACCTTTCGTCGATGCTCCCTCATCGTCAGGGCAATCGAAAGTTCGACCTCTTGACACACGTCCTCAAAGTCAGCCACGCGTTCGATGGCCCGACGGCGTGCCCGGACAATTTTCCTCACGGCCGCGTGGACCATGTTCTCGCCGATCTCGCGATCCGGCCCTTCGTTGTACGCCTCCAGCGCAACACGGAGTTCATCGTATGCGGTGCTCAACGTTTGCCCTTCCGTGGCGGCAAGACGAATCGGTGCCCGGCGTCGGCAACATCGTAATGGCGACAGCTCGCCGATTCCGGGAAGACGGGGTGGCGCCGGAGCTCGTGGCGCAGCCCGTCGTATGCAAGGTAGGTCGGCGGACGATACTGACCACCGTAGTCGGTCATCAGCGCCACAACGGTGTTGACCGCCTGGGACGCGAGAATGCCGTTCATCGAGACGACCTGTTGCTCGGGCGCTCCCGCGACGTATTCCTCCCGGTCCGCGGCGAGGTTTTCGTTCGTCACCACGCGCACGCACTGCAGACATGGACCGCCGGGCAACGACGTCACGACTTGCCCACCCACGGCCGTAACCTTACCTTTGTGGACGATGATTCGCAATCCGATGTCGACGTACGGAACTAGCGCCGCTCGGCACCGTTTTTCCAGGTTGTGTCGCGCGCGATAACTGTCGAGCGCGCCGATGACGAAGTCACTCGACTCAATCGCGGCCCTGGCTCGAAGCTCCTCCGCTCGCTCGACGATTGGCACCACGCGTCCTCCAAGACGCCGCAAACGCAACGAAAGGACGCGGGCTTTCGCCTTCCCGACATCACGGTACGTCGCCCCGACTACACGGTTTATGTTAGATGCTTCGAGATGGTCTCCGTCGATGAGGAAGACGCAGCCAACCGCCAAGTGTGCGAGCTGCTGCGCCGCGTGCGAGCCACCGCCGCCGACGCCTACGACGCAAACGCGACCGTCATGAAGCGCGCGCAGACCCTTCGCTCCGAGAAACGAAATCCGTGAAGTATCGATCATGGCCCTTCGAAACCTTCGAACGCGATAGGCAGCTTCACCTCGAACTCGTCAAAGCCCGACGCTGCCGCGACGAGCGCCCGGAAGTCGTCAAGGCTGACAACCATCGCCCCGAACGGCACGCCGTCGTTAACGAGGCGTTGCTTGGCCATCACGCGGTCGTTCGTGCGCTGATCGGTTCCACTGAAGTCCGGCTTGCCGCGGTGAGAATGCTGGTGGCACAGAAGCGCGCCTGCGTTGGAGTTTGCAGCTTCATCCAGCGCGTTCATCAGCCACGGCACGGCGAAGTTCGCGCCGTCGGGGCCGTCGACATATGCCTCGTCCGGAAACCGCTGCACTCTTACGCCGACGATCACAGATCGGTTGTCCTCTGACGCGTATCGAACCCACAGGAGCGCGAGGGGCTCGCCGCGACCACGCCTTGGCGTCAGTGCATTTCGCAACTCCTCGACCGTCCGACTCAGGATTCGTAGCCGATTGGCACCGCGCTCCGCTAACTTGGGGAGGACACCGGCGTGCCGGCTAGTCAGTCGCCTCGACGAACCAAGCGCTTTTGTCAACTCGTCAGCTCGTACCGACGCAAGTGCGCGAGTATGCCTTGATGCAGCGGCAGGGTCGCGGGTATACCGTTGATGCTCGCCGCATACATCGTGCGTCCCAGCAGGACTGCCGTGGTATGTGGCGGCTGGACGCCGCCCCGAAGCGCAACGGGCTTTTCAAAGAACAGGCGCGTGTTGTAGCCCATGTATTGTTGGGGCACGTATATACCCATCGCTAACTCTGGGAGACAGCCCTCGGGCAAAGGAACGGTCGGGAGGGCGATCAGCCGCAAGTCCGCCTCAAAATGCTCCGCCACCCCGATGCCGAACAGTTCTTCGAGCACGGCGGATTCTTGCGGCGACATTAGCTCGTGCCGCCAACGGGAGGCGCCGTCACGAACTTCTCGTCGTCATGGAGATGCACCGTTTCGCCGTCGGGTATCTGGACGCGCCGATTACCCTCGACGCGATACAGCAGGTTGGCTGGCGGCACGTGCGCGAGATTCTTTATCTCGGCGCCGGTCATCGTCTTCGAGTGAACGGCGTAGTCGGTACCATCTATCTGGATGTCGAACTTGACACGATTTTCCATTTCGTCCCCTTCCAGGGCTTCTGTGCCCCTCGTAGGGGATATCGCGCAATCAAGCCGTTTGGTTACGCGACTCCTAGATTACTTTGCCAGCAACGTGAAGAGTTTTCCGATTTCGGTCGCCGCGATCGCACCCGGGTTAGGAAATCGACTGGCTTGCTGCTTCAGGAGCTCCCGGAATTGCTGATCGTGCCACACGACGTCGAAGACCGGGCACGATCGCGCGATGCCCGTGGCGTCGCACAGCAAATCGATCAGAGGATTCCCGTTGGTTGATAGTGCGGCGTGCCAGATGTAGTGCGGCTGCGGCTTGGCCAATAGATCGATCACGCCCGGTACGTCCTTCATCTTCTCTCGGATCGTGCGCTTCAAGTGTTGGGTATCGGTTAGTCTGATGTTCCATTCCGACCCAGTGATGTCTATCTGCATTGCCTTTACGAGCATCATGAAATTTTGTGCCCACACGTGGATATCTGTGAATCCCAGCCGTACCTTGCCGTAGATCGGGATCAGGGCGACGAGCGGCGTAAACCATGGCTCTGGCTTTCCGTCGATGTCCTTTCCTTGCAGCAGGAACGGAACTTTGGCGTGGTTCGCATCTGCATTGTGTTGAGCGGCATCGAGGAACCCAAGCCGCGCAAACGGGCCAACGTTGTCGTCGTGAACGTAAAGGCGGTCCATCTTTGAGGCGATAGAGGTTACGCCTTTGACGGGCCGTTCGACGACATCGGACGCCGTGTTGCCCATCGCGTAACCGACGACGGTTATGGCATGGCCGGCCGCCCTGTCGCCGAGCTGGCACCCAGCCAACACGACCGGCACCTCCATTTCGAGATAGCCGTATAACAGCGACGCCAACGGTGTCATCGGTCCGATTGGTTCGATTTGCGGTTCCAGGCCGACTGCGCGCACGGCTTCGCACATCTGGTCAATCCGAAGATCCTTCGAAGGCATGATCCGTTTCGCCGGACGAATCGCGTTCGCCGCGTTCGTAATCACCGCTGGCCGAGGCGCCGTCGTACTGAAAAGCTCCGCGGTCTTGTGAAACGCAGTCCAAAGTGCGACCGTTGCACACGCGGCGATCACGGAATCCTGCTCCTGGAACGGAAGCGATTCGATCTGGAGGTTCATTCCAAACAGCGAGACTTCGTACGTCCGTTTTGCGCGGAATCGCCGACGATAACCCTCAGGATCGTACGTCTTAAGCAGCGTGCGCCCCACGATTGCCCTCGGCAGAGGACGTACTACCACGAAGCCAAGGTAGCTTGATTGGTACCCACCGTCGGTCGCTTCGTCCCGACGGGCCAAACTCGCGTCGAACGCCTCGACGTCGAATTCCGACGAAAAAAAGTGCAGGCGTATGCAGCGACTGCTGTACTTTTCGAAGCACCGAACGTAGTATGTCGCGAAGTCTTCCAGATAGTCGCCGTCGATGTACTCCTTCTCGACGACAATCGTTCTCGCGCCCTTGGAATCTAGGTACCCGGCGAGGTATCTCGCCTGTTTGAACGTGGCGACTCTGTCCGGCGGTGCGTGCGCATTGGATAGCAAAGAAAAAAGCCGCTCCCTCGAAAAAGGAACGACGTCGCGCCATTCGTCGCGTGCGCACGCACCCACTAGATGCTGATCTTCATCTCCAGGACTTCCTGCGTAACCTCATGTGCCTTCAGGAATTCCTCCATCGACTCGCACATGGCTCGGACAAGCTCGCCGACCTGTTCTTCGGTGACGGCTTCCGCGTCGGGCGCGAGGCTAGGCGATGTCGCCGTCTTCGCATCCTGAGGTCTGTCGGGGCCGAATCTCGTCACTCGCTACTCCGTTCCTCTCCGTCCTGCATCACCTAGAACACACGAGGTGAGCCGCCCGGCGTCGACGGCGTTCTCTTCATCACTTATCGGCAGATTGCCCTTGCGATCGCCCGTCTTGCCCCGCCATCCACCTAACGCAGGCCGAGCCCGGGCTCCGTTTGTGGGCTGGCGCACCGGATGCCATATGAGGGCTAGGCTGGATCGGCGGCTTCTGCCCGAGGTTTTCGAGGGCGTCCAACCTAGATCCGAAGGCAGCCGCTCAGCCTCCGAAGCGGCACGAAACCGGGAACGGTTGCCGATGAGTGGCGCAAGAAAGAATGTAGAGCCGTTACTAAAATTAGACCGCGCGAGAGTTCGTCCTTGACTAATGATCGCGGCTGCGAGATAATTGGTGTGCAAGAGTACACCCGCCTTTCGCCCGCATAATAATGCCGGTGAAAAGCCTCGGAAGCAAGGTCGCTTCGGAGGTTTTTTCTTTTTGCAAGCGCGTCGTGTGCCTTGCCGTGAGCATCGATGAGATCGTCATCTTTCAATCCAAGCCTTTACACGCTGCCAAGGCGCGAACGCGATCCGATGGGCGTCATCTTTCCATCGATCGGCATCGTCATTTGGCTCGGCGCTGCGTCGTGCTCGCTCGCAACGGAAGAAGCTGCACGAGCCTTCGGCTATCAAGCGTCGCTAGGCCGCCCACTTATTGGGCACGTGTATTCGCCGTTCGACGTGATCACCTGGGCCATCAAGTACGATCATCCGGCGCGCTTCGGTCTTGGGGTACACGACGTCTTTGTTCACGCTTACCTGGTCATTGTTTGTGGTCATATCCTCGGGGTCGCCATCGGCGTACTAATGGCGGCAAGCCGCATCGCACGGCTGCAGCGCCACACCGACCTCTACGGCTCTGCACACTGGGCATCGCCGCAAGAAGTGCTCGCTACCGGGCTTGTCGGCCGCGATCGCGGTGTGTACACCGGGGCATGGCGTGACCCCCGATCCGGGCGAACGAAGTACCTGCGCGACGCGAGCGCGGCGCACTGCCTGGCATTCATGCCGACCGGTTCCGGTAAGACTATCGGCCTCGTGATTCCGACGATGCTTTCATGGGAACGGTCCGCCGTCGTTCACGATCTAAAGGGCGAGATATGGGCGAAGACATCGGGCTGGCGTGCTGCGAGTATTGAGCAGGGCGGACTGGGGCAGCGCGTTTTCAAGTTCGAGCCGACCGTGGTCGACGGTTCAAGCGTACGCCTAAACCCGTTCGATCGAATTCGCGTCGGGACGGAATACGAAGTGCAAGACGTCCAAAACATCGTCGAGCTCGTCGCCGACGAAGGCGAAGCGCCGGTTCGAGGTGATAACCGCTTCTGGGTCGAGATGTCGAAGCGGCTCCTTCTCGGTCTGTGCCTGCACGTTAAGCATGACGCCGATCCGCTTAACGACTCGCTGCCAGGCGTTTCTGCGACCCTCTCCGACCCTCGATTCGACGACTTCGATGACTTGTTCGAATACTTGCGCAGCTACTCGCACGACTCAGCGCACGATCGCGGGTGGCTGGATATGGAAGGCCGGCCGACCGCGACGCATCCGCTCGTCGCGCAGATCGCGACGCAAATGCTTGCGATGGAGCCACGCGTAAAAGCGAACATCGTGGCTGAGGCGCAGAGCTTCCTGACGCTCTACAGCGATCCGGTTATCGGCTCGAACATCGCTTGCAGCGATTTCGATCTTGGCGAATTGCGCAACGGATCCGTGAGCCTCTACCTTGTCGTGCAGCCGGCACACAAGAAGCGCTTGCGGCCTTTGACACGCCTCGTTTTGACTCAAGTCTTGCTTGCACTCATGGAGCCACGGGATCACGCTGCCGAGCCTTGCGTGCTCGTCATGCTTGAAGAGGTTGCCGAACTCGGCGCGCTCGATGTCGTTTCGACCGCGCTGGCCCTCGGCCGGGGCTACGGCCTCAAATTGTACCTAATCTCGCAAGACCTTAGCCAACTGGAGACCGCTTGGGGAAGTAAGAGTAAAACGCTTGTCGCCAACTGTGCAGTTCGCGTTGCTTCGGCGCCCAACGACGTCGCAACAGCGGAGCTTCTGTCGAAAATGTGCGGGATGATGACCGTTCGTCACACGATTCGCAACTACTCGGGAAGCCGTCTGAGCGCGCTGCTGCCACACACGATGACTTACGAGCAAGACACGCAGCGCCCGCTCTTGACGCCCGACGAGGTCATGCGGCTGCCGGGCCCGCGCAAGACCGACGACGGCACGATCGTCGAGCCGGGGAACCTGCTTGTATTTGCCTCTGGGCGGGCGCCGATCTACGGCGTGCAGCCGCTCTACTTCCGGGATAAGACTTTCATGCAGCGCGCGTCCATCCAGCCGCCCGATGTACACAACTGTGCCTAGCCAGTTATCGCTGCACGATCAGCGTCACCTACGCCTGGAGGAAAAGCTGCGGCGCGAACTCGGCGCCGTCGTGCTCGATGCACTAGCCGATCCGCGCGTCATCGAAGTGATGCTGAATCCAGACGGGCGGCTTTGGATCGACGAGCTTGGCGTCGGCATGCGCGATACGGGGAGCCGTTTCTCGCCATCCCAAGGCGAAAATCTGCTCGGAACCGTCGCCGCCGCACTGGGCTGCGTGATTACGCCTGAACGGCCGCTTCTGGAAGGCGAGCTTCCCCTTGACGGGAGCCGCTTTTGCGGCCTCTTGCCGCCGGTCGTCCTCGCGCCGGCCTTTTGCATCCGCAAGGCGGCAGCCTCGCTGTATTCTTTGGACGACTACGTTCGTGACGGAATTCTTGATGTTTCGGCTGCGGCGGTGCAGGCAAACACCGTCGGGCCGCCTTCACGCGGACATCTCGCAGTGTTGAGGCACGCGATCCGCACGCGCCAGAACATCCTCGTCGTCGGGGGCACCCAAAGCGGAAAGACCACGCTGGCCAATGGGCTGTTGCACGAACTCAGGGTCTTTGTTGCTTCCAGCCAACGTGTCGTGACCATTGAAGAAACGCGTGAGCTGCGCTGCGCCGTCGAAAATCACGTTGCGTTACGCACCACCGGGACCGTCGACATGACGCAATTGGTGCGCAGTGCACTGCGCTTGCGTCCGGATCGCATCATCATCGGTGAAGTGCGCGGTGCGGAGGCGCTCGCCATGCTGAAAGCATGGAACACGGGTCATCCAGGCGGCATCGCAACTGTTCACGCAAACAGCGCGTACGCCGCGCTGGTGCGTCTCGAGCAGTTGGTGCAAGAAGCTAACGTGCCTCCGCAGCCGGCGCTCATCGCTGAGGCGATCGACGTCATCGTCGTTATTGTCCGCACGCCGGCGGGCCGCTGCATCACGGAAGTTGCCCGTGTACACGGGGCTTCGTCATCGGGCTACACGCTTGAACGCATCGAGCCCGCGATCGCCGGTCGCTCGATCCAACCACACCGCGACTTGATAGCCGCAAGCTAAACAGGAGGTTTACCCATGACTCGCGTGCTCGCCGCATCGAAAGGTGTGGCTTTTCTGTCGCTGCCTCTGCTGCTGGCGGTCGCGATGGTCCAACCGGCCATGGCAAGCACCACCGGTGGACTGCCTTGGGATTCGCCTCTACAAACTCTGCAAAATGATTTGACCGGCCCGGTTGCAACGTCGATCTCCGTGCTGGCGCTGTTTGCAGCCGGTGCTGCACTCGTGTTCGGAGAGGAGCTCGGCCTGTTTGTGCGCCGCGCGCTGCTGCTCGTCGTCGCGATCGCGTTCCTGGTGCTCGGCAGTAACTTCCTGTCGGCGCTCGGTCTGACGGGAGCGGTGTTGTGAACGACCAGCCGCGCGCGATACCGATTCACTCATCGCTCATGCGGCCGATTCTGCTCATGGGAGCTGAGCGCGAGCTGGTACTGATTTCAGCGATCATCGCTGCAGTGCTCGTCCTCAGCCTTGAGCGGCTACTATTCACGGTGGTCGGTGCCGTGTTCTGGTGCCTCAGCTTGGCGGCGCTTCAGCGCGCCGCCAAAGCGGACCCGCAATTCAGCAATGTCTACCTGCGGCACGCACGCTATCGCACCTACTACCCGGCGCAGTCGCACGTCACTGCGCACATCGCCTCCATTCGTGAGGGAATGCCATGCTAGCGCTGCGTGAGTTCCGCACGTTTGCTAAGGGTTTGCCGGATCTGCTCAACTACGCGGCGGTCGTCGACGACGGCATCGTCTTGAACAAGGACGGAAGTCTGTCTGCAGCCTGGGCGTACCGCGGCGACGACCTAGACTCTGCCAGCGCCACTGAGTTGGCCGCCCTCTCCGCTCGTGTCAATGCCGCTTTCGCGCGGCGCGGCTGTGGCTGGATGCTGCATGTCGATGCGTTGCGTGCCCCGGCATGCAGCTATCCGGACGTCGGTGCATTTCCCGATCGGACTACCCTGCTGATCGACCGCGAGCGTCGCACGGCGTATGAGGCCGAAGGCGCTCACTTCGAGAGCCGCTACGTCCTGACGGTTACTTACCTTCCCCCGATCGACGCCGAGCACGCAATCGCAACATTCTTCGTCGACGGCGATGAGACGCGGGACATTACGCACGCGGCGTCCCGGGCGCTTGAGATATTCTCCGGGGCGCTTGTGGATATTGAGGATAACCTCTCGTCGGCGCTGCGCCTGGTTCGCTTGCGCGGGCAACGCGTCCAGGATCGCTTTGGCCGCGCGCACGTCCAGGACGATCTTCTTCGGCACTTGATGGTGTGTCTGACGGGCGACGATCATGTCGTCAATCTTCCACCGGTCCCGATGTACGTCGACAGCGTGCTCGGCGCGCACGACTTTTGCGGCGGGCTGCGCCCGCGCATCGGCCGGCGCCACATTCGGCCGATCGCAATCACCGGGTTTCCCGCCGAAAGCTACCCCGGCATCCTGGACTTCCTCAACCGCCTGCCGCTGCGCTACCGTTGGTCCACGCGATTCATCTTGCTCGACACGCCGGATGCCCAGCGCCAGATAAACCGCCACCGCGCACGCTGGTGGCAAAAGCGCAAGAGCCTGCGCAACCTCATTCGCGAGCATACCGGCAGCGCCGCGACGCACATTGACGCGGATGCTGACGCGATGGCCGCAGACGCCGTCGCTGCGCTTGCCGATGCGTCGAGCGAAACGGTCAAGTTCGGCTACTATACCACGGTGATCGTTTTGATGGATGAGAACGCCGATCTCGTCAACGCCGCCGCGCGCAGCGTGGTGAAGGCTATCAACCACGCCGGCTTTGGCGCGCGGATCGAAGACGTCAACGCTGTCGAGGCGTTTCTCGGAACGCTTCCCGGCCACGGCTATCCGAACGTGCGCCGGCCCCTGCTGCACACGCTCAATCTTGCCGACCTGTTGCCGCTTACGAGCATCTGGCCTGGGATGTCACAGCATCCCTGTCCGTTTTATCCGCCCGACAGCCCGCCGCTCGCCCACGCCGCAACGACCGGTGCGACGCCGTTTCGCTTGAACCTGCATGTTGGCGACGTCGGCCACACCTTGATCGTCGGCCCGACGGGAAGCGGCAAGTCGACGCTTCTTGCGTTCTTACTCGCACAGCACTTCCGTTATCCCGGCGCGCAAGTCTTCGCGTTCGACAAAGGCTACTCACTTTTCGTGTCGTGCATGGCGAGCGGTGGTTCGTACTATGAAATTGGCGCCGACACGGGCCCGGCGTTCACGCCGCTGGCGCAGATAGATGACCCCGCGGAGCGTCTCTGGGCGCAGGACTGGCTCGAAACTCTCGTCGCGCTCCAAGGGGTTACGGTCACGCCCCTGCACCGCCGCGGATTGCATCGGGCGCTTGAACTGCTTGCGTCCAGCCCGAGCCGCACGCTCACGGACCTGGTGAGCACCGTTCAGGATGAGGGACTGCGCGATGCGCTGACTCCCTACACGCTTGCCGGCCCGCTCGGGCGGTTGCTCGACGCTGAACACGACGGGCTAAACGATAACGTGTTTCAAGTATTCGAACTCGACCACATTGCGGCGCTGGGCGACAAGAATCTGGTCCCCGTGCTGCTGTATCTGTTCCACCGTGTTGGGCGCCGTTTGGCGCATGGAAAGCCGACGCTTGTAGCGCTCGGCGAAGCGTGGCTTGCCCTGTCGCATCCACTCTTTCGCGAGAAGATCCGCGAGTGGCTGAAGACGCTGCGCAAAGCAAATGGAGCAGCGATCCTGGAGACGCAGAGCATCAGCGACATTACAAACTCACCCATCCGCGATGTTATCATCGAATCGTGTCTGACGAAAATCTTCTTGCCAAACACCGAAGCGCAAACCGAGCACGCAACGCGCGCGTACGAATCCTTGGGACTTTCGGCGCGGCAAATCGAGCTCGTCGCACGCGCGGTACCCAAGCGGCACTACTACTACACGAGCCCGTTGGGCAAGCGGCTGTTCGAGCTGGGACTCGGCCCCGTAGCGCTGAGTTTTTTCGGCGCCGGCAGCCGCGAGGAACTAACGTTGGCACGCGCGCTCATCGCGCGCTTCCCCGAGACATGGCCGGCGGAGTGGCTGCGCGGGCGCGGCTTGGCCGACGCAGCCGCTCAGTGGATGGACCTCTCCCCGTCTGAGTCGATGGCATAACGCTCATGCTTTAAAGGAACTCACCATGAAAAGATATGTGGTCGGCGCCGCAGCGCTTGCAGCAGCGCTTTCGCTCAATCAGTCCGCCGCGGTCGGGGTCGTGGTCTTCGACCCGTGGAACTATGCGAAGAACACGCTCACAGAACTGAACACGCTGCAGGCCACGATCAATCA
>Ga0073928_10004468_pt1 | contig 20685 bp, 21 predicted proteins | sample PaiPotPPA55metaG_FD_76969 | JGI IMG/M metagenome (GOLD analysis project Ga0073928, IMG submission 76969) | Iron sulfur acid spring bacterial and archeal communities from Banff, Canada, to study Microbial Dark Matter (Phase II) - Paint Pots PPA... ...
CGCGTCGTCCCGCGGCCCATTTGTCCAGCACCGCTCGTTCCTCGGGGGACAAGAGGATGGCTTCGGCGATTCTCACTGGTAGACAGCATAAGAACGCGGCAGTTATAAGTCAAGCTATTTATGCGACACTACACTAGCGCTTTACCGGACGCGCGTTCTCGGTGAGGATTGAACAGAGGCACGAAGTTCTGCGCGCGTCCGGTAAAGCCGTTTGGACGTGGCCGCCCGTGGTTGCGGTGGACGCGGGCCCTATGCAAATTCAATGATGGGGAGAAGCGGTCTCGACGTCCGCGGAGGCTGTGCTGCCGACCGCAAAACACGACACGACGGGCTAACGAGCTGGCTACGGCGACAAGGGACCTTGAAAGGCGTGGTTGAAGATGCTGAACGAGGAGATCTGTTCGACGGGAAGGCAGAGAGGAACGTAGCGCGCGGAAGCGTGCGGAGTGTTGGAGTTGGAGAGCGCCGTTTCATGCCGCAGAGCTGATCCGGGGTGGAGAACGAAGTGGGATTTCGGCAGCGGTCAGCCGTTCGATGACCTTCATTGGTCCTCCACACTTGGGACAGCGATAAAGATCGGCAACGTCTTCGGTGGAGGAAGTGTGTTCTTCGGTAAGCGCTTTTTGTGCCGCACCCAACAACTGGAAGCATAGGGGGCAATGTCGTGCGGCGCCGTCGGCAGGCCAGCAAACCGAAGTGCCGGATACGCACGAAGCCTTGCGGAAGAATATGCAGCAGGAAGCGGCGCAAGAATTTATCGTGCGACACAGCGGTGAGCTTCTGTTCGTTGTGGTGAGCGGAATCGCGCCAGCGAAAAGTCACTTGGCCATCGGCAAAGGAGACGAGGCGATGGTTGGAGATGGCCACGCGATGGGTGTAGCGGCCTAGATATTGCAGCACATATTCTGGGCCACCGAAGGGAGGTTTCAAGTACACCACCCAGGGTTTTCGATACAGCGGGCGAAGCCAGGCGGCGAAGATCTTGGGGTACGCGAGTAGCTTTAACTTTTCGGGGAAGCGGAGCTCACCATTCCGGAAGGCTTGCCGGAGGGCCGCGACGAACTTACCACGAAAAACCTTACGCAATACCGCTTTGGGCAGGAAGTAGTTGTCCGGCGAGCGGACCCAGCGAGTGTGATCGAGCGAGAGACCACCAGCGGGAACCACACAATGGACATGCGGATGGATCCTGAGCTTTTGATTCCATGTGTGCAGCACGCTGAAAAAGCCAATCTCGGCACCGAGGTGTCGGGGATCGCGAGCGACTTCGAGAAGAGTTTCCGCGCTGGCACGAAACAAGAGATCGTAGATCACCTTTTTGTTCCGCAGCACCAGTGGGGCCAGGTGCCGGGGGAGTGTGAAGACCACGTGCAGATAGCGCGTGGGGAGCAGTTCCTTATGCCGCGCCGCGATCCATTTTTCGCGAGCCGCAGTCTGACACTTCGGGCAGTGGCGGTTACGGCAGCTGTTGTACGAAATGGGGGTACGATGCCTGCAGCGGATGCACTCATCGAGATGACCGCCAAGTGCGGCGGTACGACACCGCGCCATGGCCAGCAGCACCTTGACATGCCTCCAACGGATCCACTGGCGGTTTCGCTCGACGAAGGCAGCTCCAGCCGTGCGGATGAGATCGGCAATCTCGAGCGCCGGTGGTGTCACGGGAGCACCTCCTCCCCAACGTGACCCACACTTATATCAAATCCGCTCGGCAATCACTGCTCCGCTCGTCAAGCGAAGCGTCCGCCGCCGGGCGGCTACGTCCTAACGCCGGTTACCGGAGATCTGGATTTGTGCAAAAGCAGTTGTCCGATTACGCGCGCCAGCTCAACCGGTCAATGCGGATTTCTCCATTGGGTCCCTCGTGTATGTGACCCGCTAGATCAAAGTGGCTATCGAAGCGTGCCGTTCTGTTACTTTCGATGTCGATGGAACGGTAAAGGCAACTTCATGGAGCCTAAACTTTTTTCTCACTTTTATCCTTCTCGAAGCCTCCTTGTAAGTAAGGGGAGTTCTCGCTGAATTCTTCCCGCAGGCCAGGCGGACACGAACCGAAATCGTGAGCCGCCAGGTGTCGCATAACGCTGACAGACGACGAGCCGGACACGAAGGTACCGTTGAGCCTCGGAAGCCGAACGAATACCGTAACCGCACGAACCCCCTCCGAGGCTCTGAAATTCAGACTATGACGGACGTTGGAAAGTTTCGCATCGTAGACGAAAAGGATTTAAGAGAGTTTGCCTACGGCGGTGACAGCAAACACCTGAAGGCACACCTCACCAACCTTCGCAGGCAGGGCCTCATTGTTGAACGGGAAATCCCACACCAGGAAACCGCCCCGCGTCGGCTCGTGGCATTAACCAAGCAAGGCCATCGTCTGCTGGTAGCTACGAATAATACTCCGAAGGATCAAGCCCTTTATCACGGCTTCACCAAGCTGCGCGAGCCCATCACGACGCGGACCTCTATCGTCTGCACCAGAGAGGACTCGAAAAGATTGCCCGCGAGGGAGGCACAAACATCCGGGTCATTCTTGACTCAGAGCTGAAGAAGAATCTCTACCGCGATCTGGCACGGTCCGAACAGAAGGGCGCTCCCAATGACGCCTGGACGGAAGTCGCCGAGCGGCATGCCCTCCGCGTCGTGCGCGGCAAGATCCCGGTGCCTGACCTTCGGATCGAGTACGAAACTCCGGATCAGGAACACACTCGCGTGGACCTCGAACTCGTAACAGAACACTACCGCTTCAGAAACATCGCCCAGAAGGTTCGCGCAGGCTTTCCATCTACGCCCGCGCTCAGGACGCCTCAAATCTGCGACGCGTCCTGGACCAGCACGAACTCACTGCGGAGATTCTGAGCCTATGAACATCCCTCAGAACCAGGTCGCATTGCTCATGGAGCTGGGCTATACCGAGCCGGAGGCCCGATTTCTCTATGTCGTGGCAACCCGCTCAGGCTACTTCATTCTTCTTCAGTTTCTGAACTTCACCGGCGCGCGAAGAGGAAAACGATCCAATCTCTCTGCGCGCCAAGTCCTCAACAGCGGGCACGGCTCAGTCCGCGACTATTCGGGATACGGCTCCATCCATCACCTTTTTTCGAGGACTCTCTACGGCCAAATCGAGAAAGGCAACCTTCGCAATCGCCGCAAGCATTCGCTTGAATACATTCGCACCCGCCTGGCCTTGCTTGATTTCATCCTCTCTAATCCTGAAGCCGAGTATCTTGAAACCGAGCAAGACAAGGTCACGTTCTTCTGCGAAAAACTAAGTGTCGCAAAGGAATTCCTTCCAGGCAGGGTCTACGAAGGCGGACCGGGAAGCCGTCCTATGATTCGTTATTTCGTGGATAAGTTTCCTCTGTTTGTAGCGGCACCTCTCCCCGGCACTCCCCCTGTGGTCACGTTGTCCTACGTCGATTCCGGCCTCGGAAGTATGGCCGGTTTTCTGACGCATCTCGCAGCCTACCAAACTCTCTTCCGCCAGCTTCAAACTTTTCGATTCCTTTATATCTCCCCGACAGACGCCCAATTTGTGAGGGCGACTGAACGGTTCCGCTCCGTCGTGAAGCAGCCGCTCGAGTCCGACATGTCGAGCGAAGTCCTTCGATATTTCCAGGTCCGCCAGCGATTCGAAAAACGCCAGTACGTTGTGCCGGTCACCGATGACTTCGAATTCCTGAATGAAGCGAAGTGCCGTTTTCATGGAGACCGATTTGAACGCCTCTATAAAGCGCGGATCTCAGGAACGCTCAGCGAACCGGAACTCAGGCGCGAGTTCTGCCAGATGGAGCCGCATCGAACCGTGTTTTTCGAGACGTACTTCGTGACGCAGTATCGCTCACATCTCTCGGAAAAAGACCGGGGCATGGTGAACGTGGCATGAAAGACACAGATCACTTTTTGATGGACGCCCCGTTCACCTCTTCGGTGAACGGAAGTGTTGACGAGCCAAGAGGATGCGCATGGCGCGACATTCGATTTGGGCGCGGGCAAAAATCGGATTGGGCTGGAGCGACCCCACTTTTGACGGCTTCCAGCCGCCCAAAGTTCTGTGGGGTCGCTCCAGCCCGTCACCGAGGAACGGTGACCGTGTTTTGCCCGCGTGCATACACAGATGTAATCAACGCTGAATGCAGTGAAGAAACAATCCCGATCAACGAAAGGAGAAAAACCCGATGGCAGTATTGAAGGCACCACCCAAACAGCCCAAAACCACTGTTGTCCAGCTAAGACTCGACGACGAAGCAAAGACCAAACTCGTGAAATATGCAGAGTTTCTCGATTGCTCACCGTCGTACGTCGTGATGGAGGCCCTGAAACTTGTCTATAACAAAGACAAAGAGTTTCAGGCATGGCTATCAGGAGAACACACCAGTAATCACTTACAAAGCTCGAAAGGAGAATCGTTCCAACTGGAACTGAAAAGCTGAATGCCGGCCCGGTGATGGAACTCACCGTGGACAAGAATGGAAACGCGATAATACCGCTGGCGGATGGAAAGCTCGGGCGATAAACGCGACGCGCCAGGAGGAACGATACTCGTGGCACATTGCGACGTTTCAATCTTCGAATCGAAGTTAAAAAAAATGGCAAGCGCACCAAAACTCGTGAGCACGGATCGTGGCCGGCAGTCGGTTTTGACGCCGGAGTTAAAGGATTTTATTGATCGTGCGATCGTGCCGGCGCTGGTAACACAATATCTCGCCGAAATGGAATCAGCGAAGAACCTTGAGAAACTTAGGGGAGCATGGCAAAGTCATGACCGTGACGGCGACTGACTTGGCACGCTGCGCGATCTACGCGCGCTTCAGCTCCGAAAAGCAGAACGCTCTTTCCATCGATCAACAAGTCAGAAAATGCCGCGAATTCGCAGACCGCTCCGGTTTGCGCGTCCTCGAAGAGTACATTTTTGCTGACCAAGCGATTTCCGGAGCAACGGACAGTCGCCCGGGCCTGCAGCGCTTGCTCGCGATCGCGAAGGAAAAGCCGGCGGCGTTTTCTGTACTCCTCGTCGATGACACCAGTCGACTGAGCCGAAAACTCTCCGACGCGCTCCGCATCAAAGAGCGACTCGACTTCGCCGGAATCCGCGTGATTTTTGTCTCGCAGGGATTTGATTCGAGCGCGCCACAATCACAAACCCTGCTCACCGTGCATGGTCTTGTTGACGGCCTGTATCTTGAAGGGTTGCGAGAGAAAACGTTCCGCGGCGTTGAGCAGCTCGCGCTAAGCGGATTGCACACCGGCGGACGCGTGTTCGGATATCGACACGTGCCGATCGAGAGCGCTACGGAGCTCGACAACTACGGCCGGCCGGCAATTCACGGTGTGCGCCTGCAGATCGATCCCAACCAAGCACCGACAATCCGGAGAATCTTCGAGCGCTACGCCGCCGGCCTTTCGATGAAGCGAATCGCGATTGAGCTCAACCGCGACCGGATCCTCTCGCCACAACCGCGCGAAGGCAGGTCACAGAGCTGGGCGCAATCATCCGTCCGGCATATTTTGTTGAACGAGCGATATCGCGGCGTGGTCGTCTGGGGCAAAACCAAAAAAGTGCTTTCTCCGGAAACAGGGAAGCGAATTTATCGGTCTCGCCCAACTGGCGAATGGCGGCGTGTCGAGATACCGGGGCAACGCATCGTTTCGGAAGAGCTCTGGAATCGCACGCACGAGCGGTTGAAATTCGTGCAAGAGATTTACGGTGTCAGGGAAGGGAAGCGCCGCGGCCGCGCGGCGGCCTCACCCTATCTCTTCACCGGATTACTCGAGTGCTCCGAATGTGGCGGCAGCATCACGATTGTTTCCGGACGATGCCGCAACCGCTTCGATTCACGTTACGGATGCTCCATGCACGCGCAGCGTGGAGACGCCGTCTGCAAAAATGCGCTGCTGGTTCGTCGCCTTGAATTGGAACGCCAACTTCTTGAAGGCCTGCAGACTCGAGTCCTGCACCCTGCCGTAGTGGATTACACGCTGAAGCGTTTCGAGGATGAGTTTCTCAAAGCGCTCACAGAACGGAGCCAGGGCGACGCTGATCTTCGCCGGCAAGCTTCGGCGTTGGAGCGCGGAATTGCGAACCAACTCCGCGGACTCAGCGACGGATATTCTGAATCGATCACGAGCGAGATCGCGAGGCTCGAAGAACAGCTCGCCGCGATCCGCGAACGACTAAAAACTTTCGATGCCGTGACGGTCAAGTTGCAGATGCGCGACACACGGCGTTTTGTGGAGACGCGGCTTCGGAATCTGAACGCATTATGGGAAGGCGAGCCGCGGATCGCTCGCGAGGAAATCGCAAAACACGTGCAAAAAATCACGCTCAAACCGGTGCTGCGCAGCTACGTTGCCACGGGAACTTGGAATTGGCTCGGGATACTAGAACACGCGGCTACTATGGTGGTGCCGGGGGCCCGGCATGGACCGAACGTCTGCCGGTTCGTTTCGAGTGGTTGGCCGCGGCATGAGTCCGAAACGAACCTGTCTGGACTGGATCTCGGGACGTTTGACAGACGCCTAGCTTGGGAGGGTGTAGAGTCGCGCGGCTAGCCGGAATTGAGGATTGGGACGAGTGCGTTTACGGGGCGATCAAGCGAATTGAAGGCGTTTGAGTTTGATGTGGGTGGTGCGGAGGTGGGCGAGGTCGTAGTGGACCTGCTGGGTGAGCCAGGATTCGGGGCTGCCGCCGAAAACTTTGGAGAGGCGGACGGCCATTTCAGGAGAGATGCCGCGTTTTCCGTTGACGAGCTCGGAGAGAGTGGTGCGAGTAACACCGAGGGCAGCGGCGGCTTGAGTGATGGTCAAGCCTAGCGGTTCGATACATTGGCGCAGGACAAAGCCGCCTGGATGGGGTGGATTCTTCATCGGCATGGTTGGTTCTCCTTCAGTGCCAATTCTTCCAAGGCAATCCTTCCGTGGCAATGCCTCAATGATAGTCGAGATAATCTACGTCGAACGCATCGCCGTCAGCGAAACGAAAGATCACTCGCCAGTTAGCCCGGACGGTGACCGCCCAAAAGCCTTTCATTTCACCCTTGAGAGGGTGTAGCCGGAAACCAGGTAGATCCATGTCGGCGACGGTCGCCGACGCGTCCAAACGAACGAGGATATCGCGGAGCCTATCGGCGTGCTGGCTCACAACGCCGCGATGGTCGTCGTCTTCGTAAAGGCGTTTGAGGCCTTTGTGGCGGATCGACCGGATCACATCTTAGCGTAATGCGTTACGTAACGCATGTCAATAAGTCAAACCGAACCAGGTTTAGTTTTCATTTGGACGCGCATCGGATCAGACGATCGAACAGAGCAGCTAATACATAGCAGTCCCCGCACACAATTCCAGATCGACGTGGCGGTATGAAGCCGACCAAACCGACGAGCGCCCCTGCGCCACGCTTCGCTATGGTGGTGCCGGGAGAGCAGTGGACCCAACCTTCAGCGGGTTCGACTCCCATCGCCCACTACAGATTCACAGAAAACAAGTCACTTACTCCATATCGATTGGAGTCAAGATCAAACGAAGGAAACGCTAGATTTTTTCTACTTGGTTTCCTTCAGTGGCGGTCAATCTGCCACATATCGCTGTTGGCTTTTGGTCTGTTGGACAATTTTGGCATGACGTTTTGCATGACGAACGAGTAAAGCGACGCCGACAGCGCGACTCGTCGATACGACAAGCTGCGGCGAGAAACATCGGAACCGAATTGACCTTTCATGGCAGTCCTTTCTGTTTTCTGCGTGTCAATCAATTTTCCGACGCAGCGCCAGACCGCTTGCGAACATCAGGATCCGCGGTGGCGTCTTGAACTCAGGCTGCGGTGAAACTTTTCTGAGTTCAATAGGTCGCACGAATTTAGAAATTTAGGCTAGAATGCACGGCAAACTCTGTAGTTGCTAAGCCTCGCGCCGCTGCGCAAACGGATATGGCCTTGGACGTGCAGCCTACCTTATCGTCACTCATTGAGGCCGCCGAGCGCGGAGACTCTTCGGGCGCGGACACTCTCTTCAGCGCTCTTTACGCTGAGCTGCGTCGTCTCGCTGCCCGCGAATTGGCTCGTCAAGGTGTCCCTCTCAGCCTCAGCCCGACAACGCTGTTGCATCAGGCTTATATCGAGATCGCACCGCGCGAGGGCGCATCCTTTCCGGATCGCGCCAGATTTATGGGCTACGCCGCGCGGGTCATGCGCGGTCTGATCATCGACCACGTACGCAATCGCCGGGCGCAAAAGCGAGGTGGTCAGTTTGAAATAACTTCGGCTCCCACCGATTTCGAGCATGCCGTTGACGACCGTGAGCTCACGCGTATCAGCGGCGCCCTTGACGAACTTGCTGAGGTGGAGCCCTCCCTCGCCCAAATTGTTGACTTACGCTTTTTCTGTGGCTTTACTTTTGCTGAAATTGCAGCCATGAAGGGAATTTCCGAACGTACCGCGCAACGCCACTGGGAAAAAGCTCGCATTTATTTGCGTCGCAAGATCCGCTCGGATTTGGAGGTTTAACCGGCGATGGCCGCTCTGAATCCGGAACAATGGCGGGTGTTAAGTCCCTTTCTGGATCAGGTCCTCTGTGTTCCTGAAAACGAACGCGAAGCCTGGCTGCACTCTTTTCGTACGCAGCGACCGGACCTTGTCGACACTTTGCTCCAGCTCTTAGAGAACCATCGTGAATTGTCAGCGGACCATTTTCTTGAACAGCTACCGGGCGACGTGGTGGAGTCTTCGTTGAGGGGGCATTCCGTCGGCGCTTATAAGCTCCTCAATCCCATCGGTCACGGCGGCATGGGAGACGTCTGGCTGGCCGAACGCAGCGACGGCCGCTTTGAAAAACGTGTAGCCGTCAAGCTCCTGCGCTTTGCTGTGGCCTCAAGCGGTGCTGGGCGGTTCAAACGCGAGGGGAGAATTTTGGCCCAGCTTGCACACCCAAATATCGCCGAACTCCTCGATGCCGGCGTCACCTCCAGCGGCCAGCCGTATCTCGTTCTCGAACACGTGCAAGGCCAGCCCATCACCGAAGTTTGCGACGAGCGCAAACTTACTGTCGAAGATCGAATCCGCCTGTTTCTCGATGTGCTGAGTGCGGTGGCTCGGGCGCATGCCAATCTTGTCGTTCATCGCGATATCAAGCCGTCGAATGTCCTGGTCAGCCAACAAGGTCAGGTGAAATTGTTGGATTTTGGCATCGCCAAGTTGCTCGCAGAACGGTCCGACACCGCTGTAGCTACTCAGCTCACCAAGGAAGGCGCGGGCGCCCTCACCCCGCAGTTCGCCGCTCCCGAGCAGATCACCGGCGCCACCATCACCACTGCAACGGACGTCTATGCTCTCGGTGTGCTGCTCTACCTTCTTCTTACGGGTCAGCATCCGCTAGGTAGCTGCCCGCTTTCGCCCGCGGAGCTTGTCAAAGCCATCCTGGACACCGAACCGCTTCGGCCATCGGACGCAATCCTATCCGCAGAATCTCGCGCGATAGCCGAAATTCGTGGCACCACACCTGAAAAGCTTCGCCGCCAGTTGCGCGGAGACCTTGACACCATTGTTGGCAAGATGCTGAAAAAAGATTCTGCCGAACGCTACTCCACGGTTACCGCCGCTGCTGACGACCTTCAACGCTTTCTCAATCTCCAGCCAATCAGTGCGCGGCGGGACACGTTCACCTACCGCTTCACAAAATTCGCGCGTCGAAATAAATTGGGCTTAGCTCTTACAAGCTTGGCGGTTATTGCGACTGTGACCGCAATCGTGTTGGTAAATCGCGAGGCACGCCGGGCCGAAGCGCGCTTTCAGCAGGTGCGAAAACTCGCTCATACAGTACTTTTCGATCTGAATCCGGAAATTGAAGAACTCACAGGATCCACCAAGGCCCGGGAATCGCTGGTAAAAACCTCTCTGCAGTATCTCGATAGCCTGGCGAACGAAGTCAGCAACGACCCCGGTCTGCAACTAGAACTCGCCACAGCCTACGAGAAGATCGGGGATGTGCAAGGGAACTCAAAGTACTCCAATCTCGGTCATCCCGAGGCCGCACTGCAAAGCTATGGTAAAGCTGTCGCCATTGCTCGCAAGATGGGCAAATCTCCCGAGGCACTAGAGGTGCTTGCCAGCACCTACTCAGACATTGGCACGATCCAAGTGGTGCAACTCGGCTTGCGTGGCGTCGGCCGGGAGAACCTGAGACTGGCGACAGCCATCGCGGATTCCATCCCGCAGTTAACTGGAAAACCAGACTACAAGTTGCGAGTGCTGGCATACGGGTTCTTGGGGGATGTGGATGAAATCTACGATCCACTGCGTGCCGCCGAGCCCCTAAGGCACTCTTTGGAGCTCGCGGTCGAATGGTCGCATGTAGAGCCGGGCCCCGAACCCAGGCTTTTCGTTGCGATTTTAACGCGGGAGAAGGCGGACATGCTGTGGGGCACTGGGGATCTGAACGGAGCTCGGCGAACTCTGCTGGAAAGTCTCGCGATATTTGACGAAGCATTGGCACAGGATCCCACAAATGGAAGCTGGGCTCGAGAGCGAGTGCTCACGGTGGAGCGACTGGGCCTTGTGAGCGGCGGAGCGGATTACTTCAACCTCGGCGATCGGACAGCCGCCGCCGATTGGCTGCAAAAGTTCGTCAAGGAATGCGAGCATCGAGCGAGTGACTCCAGCGACGTCCGTGCACGCCTGGACTTCAGTAATGCACTTTCGGACCTCGCCACCGTTTACCGCGATACTAAGCCTCAGCGCGCTAAGGAACTATATGAGCGGTCCTTGGCTCTGAGCAACTCAGCACTGCAAGCAAATCCGGAGGACGCTGAGATCCTTAATTCAGATTCCCTTGCTCGGATTGGTTTTGCCCACGTTTTGCATCGTCTCGGTCTTCACAGGCAGGCAATGGCGGAGCTGCGAGGCGCAGTTGACATCGCCACACGCCTCGCCAATCGTGACGCAACGAACATTTCTACTCGTCAACTCTTAGGCGTTGCCCTGCACACAAGAGCACACTATCTGCTCCAAGAAGGCAATGGAGATGACACAGAAAAGGATCTCCAACAATCGCAGGAAATCCTTTCCCGCTTGTATCAGGAGAATCCCAACAATCTCATGCTGTTGCGCGACTTGGCGGACTGCTACCGCGGCACGGGCGACTTGGCCGCACAGCGTTCCGATTGGGGAGAGGCGCAGCTCGAGTATCAGAAGAGCCTTCGGTTGTGGGAACACTGGACGGACATCGGTAAATCCACCGCCTACGACCAGCAGCGACGTCAACAGGCTTCTACCCTTGAGCGGAATGCCACAAAGCATCTTCCCAAGCACTCTTCTTGATTTCGGTAAGGCTCCTTCGATCAACCGCCCGCACCATCCACCAATTCGCCTGTCGTGTTTTGTTTGCCGTTTCCGATTATCTAGATAGATGCTCAGGCTAAATCAATTTCCCTGGGCCGCGAGTACGGTTTACCTGGAAAAGGAGAGAAGCGATGACACAGAAAAAAACGACGGGAAAGACGGCACTGGCTGCACAAAAGAAGATTGACCTGAAGAATCTGCCGCGAAAGGGTTCGACGACCGCCATGCCGAGGCTGGCTGCCAACCATAACGAAACCCTACTGCTGAAGTAGTCGCTCGAGGAGCTGGAACCGGCCATGGCCCGACGGCCGAACCGTGGCATTCGTGTGAATCAACTGCGCCAGCAAGCCGCGCGGCATGCTAGCCATGGCCTGTATCGCGAGGCGGAAGGTTGTCTCCGCAAAGCACTAAGGCTGATAGCGGGACGCCATGCCCCTCCCACACTCGACCATCTGCTTTTGTGGAACGAGCTGGGGATGGCCTGCAAGTACTCTGGAAAATTTGGGAGTGCAGTGCGGTGCTATCGCCTGGCGCTGAGGCATGCGCCTCGATTACTGGCAGGGCGCGAACGCAACTTCTTCCTGGCCAACCTCTATCACAACTTGGGCGGGCTGGAACACTCGAGACGGCGGTTCCCTCGCGGCGAGAGATATGCCCGCAAGTCTTTGGAGGTACGGCGCAAGGTGGCCGGCGCCAACAGTCTGGCCGTTGCCGCGGACAAAGCGGCGCTGGCGGCCATCCTCGACGGCCAGAGTAAATTCGCGGAGTCGGAGAAACTCTATCGCCAGGCGCTCCGCACTTACCGCCGTGAATACGGCACGAGTCATCCGGAAATCGCGGTTATTTTGAACAATCTTGGCGCGCTCTATCAGGCTACGGCCCGGCGCGGCCGCGCCGAGTCTAAATATCGCGCAGCACTGGAGATGAAACGCATCGAGTAGGCGCGTCCCATCCTGACGTGGCGGTCACTCTGAACAACCTGGCCTTGTGTTACCAATCGCGGGGTGACGCAAATGGCGCCAAGCGATATTTCCGGAGAGCGGTGCGAATTCTGGATGCAACTATAGGTAGCTCACACCCCAGCGCACGGGCGGTGCGAAGCAATATTCTGCAGCTTAAACTCTCTCTAGAGTCCGATTCGCGCACCAAACCGCCGCCTAGGTTCCCCTGAAAGACAATTCCAAAGATTTTTCCTAAGGGCCTGTCCGGTTTCTTCCGCCGTTTACGATTTACCTGGTAGAGAACCAAGTCTGTCCCCTTCCGACGACCGCTTCCAGGAGACGAATATTATGAAGTCCAGCGAGTGGATTAGCAAAGAACCGAGGCGCGTCATGACTCTTCAGTTTCGAGCTCTTACTTTCGCTTCAATCTGCGTCTTGGTGCTAGGAATGGCGGCCCACAATGGAACTGCCGCTACAATCTATGTCACTACCACACAGCCGGGCATCGGCACCGGCGCCTGCTCGCTGCAGGAGGCGATCTACTCCTCCGTGCTTCACGATACGCTCGATGGCACCCATGGCATCGCCATCGATTCCACCGACCCGGACCATTTCGTCACGACGCAATGCGTGCTGGGTACCGGCAATGACACCATCGTCCTGCCCACGAATGGCGTGCTGAAAATGAGCACTCTTGTGGATGGGGACGCATACAACCCCTACGGGCCAACGGCCACGCCGCTCATCTTCTCCACCATCACCATTGAGGGCCACGGCGTGACCTTAGAGTGGGATACCGCAGCTACAGGCAACGTGCGCCTCTTCGCGATAGGTGCGGCCTCCATCAAAACGCCGAATGGAACAGCCAGCGGCACCGGCAACCTGACCCTGCGCAACCTGTACATCAAAGGCTTCCACGTGAAGGGAGGGGATGGCGGTAAGGGAACGTGCAGGGCAGATGAGAACTGTCCCAACGGCGGTCTGTTTCTCGGTGGCGGCGGCGGACTGGGGGCGGGAGGCGCAATTTATCTCGGAAACGTTGGGACGGCCTATATACCCGCGTTGACTGTTGAAAACAGCACCTTCGACAGCAATGGGGCCGTTGGCGGGAATGGGGCGACCACGATCAACGGATCCGGTGGAGGCGGGGGACTCGGGGGAAACGGCGTGATTGGAGGTGGGGGGGCCCGCGGCGATGGCGGCAGCGGCACTTTAGGCGACAACATGGCCGGTGGCGGAGGAGGCGGAACCGTGTTAGGCGGGGGGGATGGGTATCTCAACACGATCTCTGATACTGCGATTGGCGGCGCCGGTGGGTACCTGTGTGGCGGAAATGGCGGAGACCAGGGCAACGACGGCCATGACGGGAAGTGTGCTGGCGGTGGCGGCGGCAGTGGCGGCTTTAGTTTCGGTACGCCGCCGTCTTCCGGCAATGGGGGTAATGGCAAATACGGTGGTGGCGGAGGAGGCGGTCAAGGCGATGGTGGTGATGGCGGTTTCGGAGGCGGCGGCGGAGCTGGAGAGTTTGGCTTCTTCAGCGTCTCCGGCGGGAACGGCGGCTTTGGTGGAGGAGGCGGAGCCCCCGGCAATGCTGCTCATACGAGTCCGGGCAAAGGAGGGGCCTTTGGCGGCAACGCTGATGACAATAACGGTGGCGGCGGCGGCGCGCTGGGCGGGGCCATCTTCAACGACGGCGGCACCGTCACCGTCCACAACAGCACCTTCTACAACAACTTCGTAGCCAGGGGTTCAGCGGGCGGGGGCAATGCGGACAACGGCGGCGACGGAGGCGGCGCGATCTTCTCGCACGACGGTGACCTGACGGTTGTGGATTCCACCTTCAGCGGGAATCAGAGCACGGGTTCGGGCGGCGCGATTGTTGCCTATAACGATCTATCCAATTCGGGTATTTTGGGTGGAGCCGACACATACATCAATTTTACGCTCAACAACACCATCATTGCCAACAATGGCTCTAACGAATGCTTCTTCACTGGCAACGTGCACGCCCAGGGCGCCGGTAACTTGATTATGAGCAACGGCTCGGGGGCGCAGCCGTTTGGCGCCTGCGCCGCCGTAGTGACGACTGCCGATCCTCAGTTGGGAGCATTGCAACCTCCCAGCACTAACGGCGGCGAGACACCGACAATGGCGATTTCTATAGGCAGCTCAGCGATGGGCATGGCCGACTCCACAACATCGCTTGCATATGACCAGCGATATGCAGACCGTCCGCAACCAGATAGCTCGCCACGCAATGGCTTCGATATCGGCGCGTTTGAAGTGTGCAGGTGGTTCGTTGCGGGCCACCTAGAGCCCACATTCTGCAGCAAGACCCACGTCACATTACCGTCCACCCAGACGCTAACCATCAAGTCCACGTCTACGACAGGCGGCACGGTAAGCCCGGCTCCAGGAAGCTACAACGTGGAAAGTGACTCTGTAGTTGTTCTGACCGCGACACCGAATCAGGGGTACTGCTTCACTGGTTGGACGGGGAATGTGGCGTTACCAAGCAGCACCCAAACCACCGTCGTCATGAATCAGGCGCAGAGCGTAACAGCGAACTTCGCTCAGTGTGACTTCTCGTTTTCGCCCATTCCTGCGTTCACGATTCCGTTGGACGGCTCGGGTTCAGCTACGGTCACGGTCAATTCGCTCGGTATTTTCGATCAAACAGTGAAGCTTGCTGTGTCGGCGCCGCCGGCCGGCGTCACAGCATCGCTGAGTGCTGTTTCCGTCAAACCCGCGGCAGGAGGATCAATCGGCGAAACTCTGAGCGTGGGAATCGGACCGTCGGTCACTCCTCAGAGCTTCGCGCTGACTGTGACCGGCACCTCCGGAGCGCTCACGCACTCGGTTGCAACGACCGTGACGGTGCAAGCCACAACCGGCGGGATCACCAATGTGATTAACCAAGACCGGACGCTGGGCTGCATTGACAATTCGGGAATCGGCCAGTCCCTGCTCGCGAAGATCAATGCCTACCAGACGCTTGCTAGTGGAGGCCATACTCAGGGCGCGACCAACGTGCTGACGGCCTTTCAATACGAGGTGCAGGCGCAGACCGGCCAACACATAACGACCACCTGCACGGATCCCATCGGTGGCAACCAGTTTTCCACCGGGGGAACACTGATCGCCGACGCACAATCCTTACAGGCATCGCTGGGCGCTCAGGTGAAGCTTAATCCCATCGTGGGTTCAGTGGTGAACTCCAGCAATGCGGGGATCTCGGGCGCGACGGTTAATATTCTGAGTTCGAAGACTGTCGTTGCCACCACCACGACTGATGCCGTGGGCTTCTACTATTTCGCCGATGCAAGTGGCTTAATGCAGGGCGCGAACTACACAGTCCAAGTAACGCTTCCGAAGGGCTACAAGGCTTCGACGCCGGCGTCGCAGACCTTCACCTGGTCGGCAAGTACGGTGAAGCTGGGGAACTTCGCTTTGAATTAAGGCCGTGCCGTGCAAATGCAAGCGCGATCTGATTGAAGCAGACGGCGGACTACACCCGCTATTGTAGATAGTTTGGAGGGGCTAAGACTTTGGAGGCGGAATTATAGCCCTCCCGCTACCTCAGACCTAAAGACCGCAAACGAACCGGACCGCAGAAGAACTCTCCTCCCGGGAAATGAGTCGATTGGTCGCAGAAGCCGGCCGCATCAGTAGCCAACCCCGAAGCCTTAGAGTATCTGCACTTCATCCAGGATGATCTTTATCTCCCCGCTGTCTGTTGGCAGTCTGTCCGAATACAATTCGAACCATCTTTCGATGTAGCTTGCGGCGGGGGTGTGCGTCAATTTCTGCGACTGGGAAATCAGAACGGCAAAGGTCCTCAGCAATATGTTTCCATTCCATTCTTCGACCGTATAAGAGTGCATATCGTTAGGTGCGTTTTGTTCGTGCTTGCCCCGTTGACTCTGGTCGAGAAGAATCCACCGTCAGTGTTGGGGTCAAGCGTGCATTATGCGAGACATCTTCGTCAATTTAGCTTTTTCAGCATTCGTTCTCTTCGGTGTCAGGTGCGCCAAGCGAGAGCACCGAGAATGGAGGCGCCAGATTCTTAATACCGTCGCTCCGCCGCTCAGGATGAGTCTCGCGTCCGATCCCAGTCGGCGCTGGCATTCACGCCGACAAAGTATGATCGTTCCTCAGAACTTCCCGCTCCGCGTTCGAAGGTCGTTTCGCGTGGCACAACAGACTGAAGGATCTCTTCTGTGATGCCCACGCTCTGTCTGTAAAGTGAGTGAATTACTTCGCGTTCTTAGACTTTTGAGCCCTGAACTTCGCCCAGCGCGCTTCGTCGCCTTCGAAGTCTTCGCCCTAGCTGCCGCAGACATCGTTCGCTTACGGTTGATCCCATTATGACTGACGATTGGGGCAAAATTCCGGAAGAAGACGAAGGAAAACCCAATCAGCTTGGAAAAAGATTTTCGCCTTTTAAAGCAGTTAGCGCTCTGGAAGTGCTGGATAACAAAAAATGGAAACGACGATCCAATTGTCAACGCAGGACTAGAGGAAACGAATTCCATTCGCCTGCATTTTTTCGAATTTCAAGATTGCATCGACCGAGATTTTTCGACCCAAGATTGACGTCTACAGGTAACGAAGCTATCCCAGACACTAGTGTCGCCTCACCTGTAGCAGTCAGGAGCAGCCCTCCCGAATCCGTAATTATCCTGATTTCGTATGTACCTTCAGTGCTTCCCAGCGGTAGGTAAATATTCCAGTGTCTAGCCGCACGATTCACGACTAATGGCGGCTCAGGTGGGTTCGGTTCTGTGCCGCGCGGTAGAGAGCGGTTCCTTAAATCCAACAAAGCGGTTTGAACCACCAGACTTTCGTTATGTCTTTGCAACAAGAACCAACCACCCATACAGACAGCGACCAAAATGCTCGCAGCGATTGCCAGCAGCGTCCGCTTCCGTCCGGATTCGTGAGCTCTACGAAATTCAGAGAAGTCGCTATAGCACGGGCTGCAGGAACCTAGATGATCGAGCCACCTGTCCGCTTCATTGAGCGGCATCGTTCGAGACGCAATTCTCTTCAGAACATCCACACCTGGACACCCACTACGGTCGAGATTTGGAAACTCCTTGAGCAGACCACGGCCAAGTGCGGCCAAAAGCCGCTGTTCCTCTCTCGCAGAATATCCTTTTGCGTTCAACCGTCTCTCCTCGCTGCTAACCTAAGCAAACTCAATTGCACTCCAATGCGGTTCCGACCCTCATGAGCCCGGGCGCTTCACCATCCGAACAATGTTCTGCCGGATCTTTTCCAAGTTGTACTGAAATTTCATTTTGGCTTGTTGTTCTGTGACGCCCAGCCATCCCGAAATTTCTTTCCACGAAAAGCCATATTGTCGTGCCTGCCAGACTTTCCGGGTCCAGCCATCCATGCGGTCTGTTATCTGCCTAACGGCAATAGCGCGCTCAAGTTGTTCAGCCCAATCCGAATCCACGGCGGCTTCAAAACGTTCAAGGTCTAGGGCTGACGAAACCAACTCGACAGTTTCGGCCCTCTTCTGTTCTCTCTTGAGGAACCTATTGAAACGGTGGTGGAAAACTCCAATTAGGTAGGATTCCAGATTGGATATAAGAGGTCGGTGGCCCTGATTCCGTTGGCGGGTTTTTGCAACTGAGCGGAGCACTTGGTCCCAGACATCGGCCGCCATCGCCGTTCTCTCTGCGCCGAATACTTTGTCGAACAATTCGCCCCGGACATGGGCTAAGACGTGCGGCCAAGCTTCTCGTGCAGCAGCCAACAATTCCTCATCGATCCCGAGTGCCGATCCGGCAGGTCCCTCTTTGGTCCCCAATAGCACCCAATCGCCGTACGGGTCCGGTTTATCCATGGTCCCTTGGGTATGCGAGCCGCCGTATCGACCTGAGGCAGAAAGCTTGCCATCGGGGTGCGCGTTCCGTCAATAATACGGAGCATTACTACCCCATCGTAAAAAAATGGTTCTTACTTTTTCCCAGTTCAATGTTCCCTAGTAAGTAAGGGGAGTTCTCGCCACGGACTCCTGCGAGCAAGGCGATACCGGGCTCCTCGGTCCGCCGCTCTGCATCGCGCACGGCCCGCGAGGGGAAACGCGATCGCGGGACAACACTGTTTGTGGAGCTAAAGCTTGAACTGCGTCCCGAGTGTAATCGGGGCTCCGTGCCGTAACCAGAAAAGATGTAGCGGAATTTACCTATGGCGGTAACAACGATCGTATGAAACCCAACGTGGAAAACCCTGCTCGTCAGGGCCCAATTGAATTCAAATCTATTCCTTGCGAGGAAACCGGTTCTCGCCAACTGCTCAAACTCACCAAGAACGGCCATCGCTTTCTCACCCACACGGAGAACGCTGGTAAGGGCCCGGCTGTTTATCACGACTTTACCAAACCACGCGAAGCCCATCACGACGCCGACCTCAACCGGTTGTGTCGGAAGGAGGCTGTAAAGATCGAAGGTCACGGAGGCCGAAACCTTCGTGTCGTTCTCGACTACGAACTGAAGAAGCATCTCTATCGCGATCTCGCAAAGCTAGGCAAAGACCGCAATTCCGTCGATGGCAAACACGCCGTTGCAGAGAGGCATGGTCTCCATGTCGTTCGAGGTCAGATTCCGGCGCCCGGCGTTCGAATGAATATGAAACTCGCGATGGAGAACGAGGGCGCGTGGACCTCGAACTTGACACCGGTCACTACCGCGAGCGCACGTTGGCTGAAAAAGTCCGCGCTGGATTCTCTATCTACGCTCACGCGCAAAACGCTGCTGGCCTTCGCCGTCTCATGGATCAGAGGGAATTGAGCGCGGAGGTTTTGTCTCTATGAATATTCCTAGTGCTCACGTCGAACGGATTAGGGAACTCGGCTACACAGACGCCGAGGCCCGCTTTCTCTACATCGTGGCAGTGTTCTCGGGATACTTCACTCTGGGACACTTCCGGGTCTTCACGGGAAGCGGGTACGGGAAGCGTCCCACCTCGTTTGCTCAGAAACTTCTCAAGCTAGGTCACGCCAGCGTCCGCGATTACATGCGGAGGGGTTCCATCTATCATCTTTTTTCCAGGAAAGTTTATGGGCAAATTGAAAAGGACAACCTCCGCAACCGAAAAAAACACTCGTTCGACTTCATGCGCACACGGTTGGTCCTCCTCGACTTCATTTTGGCCAACCAAGAACTGGCCTATTTAGAGACCGAGCAAGACAAGGCGAGTTTCTTTTGCGATCAACTAGGAGTCTCCAAGGAATTCCTTCCCGCCAAGGTTTATGAAGACTCTTCACCCAGCCAGCCAACTATTCGCTATTTTGTCGATAAGTTCCCACTCTTTCTTGCTTCCTCTCTCTCTGGGGCTCCCCCGGTGGTCACCTTGAGTTACGTGGATTCGGGGTTTGAAACGCCATCGAATTTTGTTTCTCACCTTGCGGCCTATAATGGGCTCTTTCGGCAGCTCAACTGTTTCCGGTTTCTCTACATCGCGGCGAAGCAGGCCTATTTCCACAAAGCGGAAGACCGCTTCCGCGCCATCGTGAAAAGACCCCTGGAAGCCGATGTGTCGAGCGAGATCCTACGTTACTTCCAGATCCGCAAGAGGTGGGACAACCACGAGTATGTGATCCCTGTGACGGTCGATCTCGAATTCCTGAATGAGGCGCGCCGGCGTTTTCACGGAGACAGATTCGAGACCCTCTACCGCGCGTGGCGTTTCGGTGAACTTGGCGACGGGGACTTGCGATCAGAGTTTTTTCAACTCAGGCCGGACCGTGCCGTGTTCTTTGATACCTTCCTAGTAAATCCGCACGGTTCTCCGCTCGCTGCGGCTTCCGCAAACGGTGACGGGTGCATGAAAGACACAGATCACCTTTGGCGTCACGGTTCCCGTCACCCACGGAGTGACGCGAAGTTGTTCGGAGCATAGAGGTTGCGCATGGCGCAACGTTCATTTTGGACGCGGGCAAAACACTTGGATGGGCTGGAGCGACCCCACTGTTGCGCACGGTTACGTGCCCAAAGTGATTCGTGGGTCGCTCCAGCCCATGCACTCTCTCCGAAGGTACGCGTAATGCGCACGATTGCAATCCCGATTGCTTATTAGATGGCAACCGCACCCAAGCTCGCCTCGCCGCGGAGTGCGACGCTCGATCCACAGGTGAAAAGTTGGATCGACAATGTGATCGTCCCGGCGATGGTGCGTGAATTTTTGGAGCAATCCAAATCGAATAGCTTCAAGTTCGCACCTCATGTGGTAGAGTGATTCGACAGTGGGGTCTTCAGCCGAGAGGGTCACAAGTGACTGTACTCCGCTGCGCTATCTACGCTCGCTATTCCACCGACAAGCAGAATCCCCTTTCCATCGACGATCAGGTCCGAAAGTGCCGCGAATTTGCCTCGCGCCAAGGTTGGGATGTGCTTAAAGATCAC
>Ga0073928_10004470_pt1 | contig 20678 bp, 12 predicted proteins | sample PaiPotPPA55metaG_FD_76969 | JGI IMG/M metagenome (GOLD analysis project Ga0073928, IMG submission 76969) | Iron sulfur acid spring bacterial and archeal communities from Banff, Canada, to study Microbial Dark Matter (Phase II) - Paint Pots PPA... ...
CCGTACCGATACGCTGGCTCGTAAAACCCGTAGCCGCGATCGGCCGCCACGTACGGTCGCAACGCGTAATTGTCCCGCCAGTAGACGTCTTCTGCAGCCCACTCGAACAGCACCACATCGGGGACCGATTCCGACGTGGTCTTATCCATTTGACCTGCCATTGTTGTGGCCTCCGCTCGGGTCGGGCCGAGAACGCCGCAAGGACTACGCCTCCGCCGCCCTCTCAAGGCGCAAACGGCCGCTGCTCCGCTTCAGTCCGCCTGGGCGTCTTGTTTCAGCGATGCCATGTCGATTACGAAGCGGTACTTCACGTCATTCCTGAGCACGCGCTCGTACGCTTCGTTGATCTGCTGTATCGGGATAACCTCCACGTCACACACGATGCCCTGGGCGGCGCAGTAGTCCAGCATCTCTTGCGTCTCGGCGATGCCTCCGATAGCCGACCCGGCCAGCGATGCGCGCCTCGACAAGAGCGAGAACGCCGGAACGGCGAGAGGAGCCTCTGGCGCGCCAACCAGCGTCAAGGTGCCGTCGCGTTTGAGGAGCGAGAGATACGCGACCACATCGTGCGGCGCGGATACCGTGTCGAGGATGAAATCGAAGCTCCGCGTGTGCGCCTTCATCGCGATCGGATCACTCGACAGCACAACTTCCGACGCGCCCAGCCTGAGCGCGTCCGCTTTCTTACCAAGCGATGTCGTGAACTGCACAACGCGCGCGCCGAAGGCGTGGCCGAACTTGAGCGCCATGTGCCCAAGTCCGCCAAGTCCGATTACCCCCAGCTTCGTCCGCGCACCCACGCCCCAATGCCGGAGCGGCGAGTAGGTCGTGATCCCGGCACATAGCAGCGGCGCGGCCGCCGCAAGATCCAGCTTTGGCGAGAGCGTCAGCGTGTAAGCCTCGTCAACTACTATTGTTGTCGAATATCCGCCATAAGTCACTTCCCCGCGCTTGTCGCGAGAGTTGTACGTCCAGACAGTGCCATTCTCGCAGTATTGCTCTTGCCCAGCCATGCAGCTCGAGCACGTTCGACAGGAGTCCACCATGCATCCTACCGCCGCGAGATCACCCTTCCGGAATTTCGTGACGTGCTCGCCAACCGCGGTCACCTGTCCAACGATCTCGTGCCCCGGAACCATCGGGAAAATGGCACCGCCCCACTCATCGCGCGCTTGATGGATATCGGAGTGGCACACGCCGCAATACAGAATCTCCACCTGCACATCGTGCGGGCCAGGCGCCCGCCGCTCGAAGTGGAAAGGCCCGAGAGGGGCGCGAGCACGCTGGGCCGCATACCCAACGACGTGAGTTCCGGAAAGTCTCTTTGGCTGCGGGACCGCGCTCACCGAGTCACGTGTGACAGACATTGGTTACTCCATTGATGAGCCCGGGCCCGCCTTCGGCATAGCGGCCCCGGCAATGACCCTTGCGCTCTTGACCACACGAACCGGCTCGTCGCTTCATTTGTTCCGCAATCGCCGATACGATGTTTCCGATCTACATTCCGCCAGCCGTCGATTGTACGTGGCTCGGGCTGAGCCGCGTACGCTATATCCGTAACCCTCCCGCTCAGGGCGTCGGACATCTATGAAGCGCCAACGCGTTGCCGTCGCCGCCGTACTCACTGGTTTGGCTGGAGCCGGAGTAATTGGAATTGCGTGCTCTTCGAGCAACGGCACGGTGAGCGGTCCGGCCGCTACCCTGCGCAGCATTGCCGTCTCGCCCGCGAACGACACGCTCGTCGTGGGGGCCAGTCAGGCCTTCACCGCTCGCCCGCTCGACGCCAACAACAATCTCGTCTCCGGGGTGAGTCTCTCCTGGGCCAGCAGTAACACGGCGATTGTGACCATCACGCAAACGGGCCTCGCCACGGGGGTCGCCGCCGGCACCGCGCAAATCGCCGCGAGCGCATATGGCATCAACGGCCTAGCAACCGTGACGGTGGTTCAGCTCCCCGTCGCGAGCGTCGTCGTCGCCCCTTCATCCGTCACCACACGCATCGGAGCAACGACGCAGCTCACGGACACGACCAAGAGCGCGAGCGGCGCGGTGATCACCGGACGCCGGGTCACGTGGGCGTCGGACAATACAAACGTCGCGTCAGTCGATCAGACCGGATTGGTCACGGCAAGGGCAGTCGGCACCGCACACGCCTCTGCGACCATACCCGCCAGCCCCGGCCAACCGCAGGTAAGCGGCCAGTCAACCATCACGGTCGCGCTCATTCCTCTGGCGGGACTGATTGTAACCCCTAATCACCAAACGCTGTTTGTAGGCCAGACCACCGAGATTGCCGCGATCGCGCTGGATTCGGCCGGCAATCAGCTCACGGGCCGCACCGTGACGTGGCAAACGCTGACGCCCAACATCACTGCCGTCGCGCCGTCCGGCACAATCGCCACCGTCACCGGGGTCACTCCGGGTACGGGCATCATCCAGGTAACCGCCCAAGGGAAAGTCGCGGCCGATTCACTGACCGTGCTGCAGCCCCCGCCCAATTCTGTCGCGATATCCCCCGGCGTCCTCGCGATAACCGTTGGCGCGCCAGCGCAAAGGATCACCGCCCAGGTTACAAACTCCGTAGGTCAGATCGTGCCGGAGACACCAGTTGTCTTCCGGGTGACCAGCCCCTCGGCTACCGTGACGCAAACCGGCGTGGCGTCCGCCGCCGTCAGTGGAGTCAGTCCCGGGACCGATACAATCGTCGGGACGACTAGCCACGTCTCAGGCATCGCGATCGCTCTCGTGCAATCCGCGGCCGTCGCGAGCGTGACAATCACGCCAAGCTCCCTCGCCGTCACTCAGGGCAACGGCTGGCAGGCCACGGTTGCCGCAGTGGTCAAGGACAAGTTCGGCAACACACTCGCCAGGCCGGTCACCTGGACGACGCTCGACGCAACGATAGCCACGGCTAGCTCGGCCGGCGGCCACGAGCTCATCACCGGGGTCAAACCCGGCAGCACATCCGTCGTCGCCACCGCCGATGCCGGACAACCCGATGCCACGCAGAACAGTGCGCCCGTAACGGTCGTTCCGGCCGCCGTGAGCACCGTCGCCATCACTCCCAACCCGAGCTCTGTAAACGTCGCCGGAAGCGTCACGCTCACAGCCTCGCTTGCGGACGCCAAGGGGAATGCGCTGACCGGCCGGACGCTCCATTGGCAAACGAGCAATGCCGCAATCGCGAGCATCGACGGCGAAACGGGCGCAACTCAGGTCGTGACCGGCGTCGGAGCCGGCTCGGCGACCGTCACCGCGACCAGCGCCGACGGGCCCGCGGGATCCGCAACTGTAAACGTGGGTGATCCGGTGGCCCGGATCGATGTCGCTCCCAACCCGATCGCCCTCACGCAATCCTACACGGTGCAGACTTTCGACACCGCGCTGGATGTGAATAGCGCGCGACTGCCGGGTGTGCCAATAGCTCTCAGCACCCAGTCCGGTGGAACCGTAGCGAGCGTCAACACGAGCGGCTTGGTCACTGGCAACGCCGTCGGCAAGGACGTCCTGATTGCTTCTACCCAAGGGAAGCAAACCCAAGTCCCGATCACCGTGAATCCGGACCTGGTGAGCACCGTCGCCATCTCGCCCAACCCGGGCGCCGTGACCGTCAGTGCCACCGTCACGCTGACGGCCACGCTCAAGGATGCCAACGGGAAAACACTCACTGGTCGGACGCTGACGTGGACGAGCAGCAATCCCGCTGTCGCGAGCGTCGATGGGGCGACCGGCGAAACCGAGGTGGTGACGGGTCGAGGCGGTGGCTCGGCAACTATTACCGCGACGAGTCCTGACGGGGCATCCGGGTCGGCGACAGTGAATGTCAGCGACCCGGTCGCAAGCGTCGCCATCACGCCGCATTCGCCGCCGTCGATCCCATGGAATGGCACCATCAAGCTTTCGGCGGCCGTCGCGGACGGCCGCGGGAAGGTTCCGCCGGGGGCAACTGTCGCGTGGAGCAGCAGTCCGGCGGGACGCGTCTCACCGGCCACGACGCCCTCCGGCGGAGCCGTTACCGTCACGCCGCAGGAAACCGACACGACCAACGGAATTGTCGTCACTGCGTCGAGCGGGGGCAAACATGATCAGGTGACTGTCAACGTCATCCCCGTCGTGGCATCGAGTGTGTCGATCAGCCCAGCATCGGCAAGCGCTACGGCCGGTGGTGGAAACAAGGCTACTCTGATCGCGACGGCGTTTGATGCAAGCAACAATCCTCTCCCTGGACGGAGCGTCACGTGGTCGATCGACAACGCGAGCATCGGCCAGCTTGGATCGCCGAGCGAGCCATCGCCCAGCAGCATGGCGGTCACGCCGGGCGGTACCACCGGGACGACCGCCATTCATGCTTCGGTGGACGGGAAATCCGCTTCGGCGAGCTACAATGTCTTTCCTCAGGACACGGTAACTCCGCAGAACGTCTCTTTCAGCGCGGCAGGGTGCGCCGCGCTTCCCACAACGTGCCCCACTCTGACGGCCGTGGTTCGTAATCCCGACGCGTCGTTCGACAACGGCGCGACGATCACGTGGTCCGGCAACGACGGCGGGGCGACGCTGTCGTACGCCCCAACTTCCTCCACGAGCGCCGGCTTCGGGCAGTATTCCACAACGCTGAGCGCTGTGACGGCTCCCCCATCGGCGACCACGGTAATCGTGACCGCGACCAGCTCAGACGGTCAGACCGCGGCCACCACCACCGTCACCGTGCTGCCGTAGCTGGCAACAGACCGTACTACCGGCGGAGTGAACACGACCACACGGCAGCAACGACGTATGCGCCGCAGGAAGAGAACGACTTGACCGACGGTAGGCGAGTTATTACATTCGTTATCACGCTGCTGTACGGGCAGCGCGCACTTGGCGTGCACCAACGCGGAGTCGAGTATGACCAAAGAGACGGTCCTTCGGGCAGTCGGAAATTCGGTTGGCGCCACGTTCCCGAAGCCCATGCTCGACAGGCTCAATGTGGAAGAAGGCGACCGCGTCTACCTCGTTGAGGTCGAGAATGGCGTGCTGCTCACCCCGTACGACCCTGCATTCGCGGAAGAGATGGCGGCGTTCCGTGAGGGGATGCAGAAGTACCGCAATGCCATGCGCGAATTGTCGTCAAAGTGAGCCACAAGGGTGCAACGACGCGAACCGCGGTGGCTGACACGTGTCGCCATTGATGCTTCTCACGCAGAACTGATTCGCACTCACGGGGGTTCGCACGGACTTCGCGACGCGAATCTCTTGGAATCCGCGATCGCGCGGCAGCAGCGGTGGACGTACGACACTGCCGCCGATCTTCTGGACCTCGCGGCGGCGTATGGGATGGGTCTCGCCAAGAACCATGCATACGTGGATGGCAACAAGCGGATCGCCTTCCAGGCGATGTACGCCTTTCTCCGCCTCAACGGCGCGCGTCTGCAGGCGCCGGAGCCTGAGGTCGTCACGTTAATGCTCGACGTTGCCACTGGCGCGCTGGACGAAGCAGGGCTAGCCGCATGGCTACGGGATCACGTGAAGTTGAAAGCGCGAAGGTAGGGGACGCCACTGTAGCTAGGCAGGGGGTTTTCACCCTATCTTGCCCGGCGGCATCACTTTGGGAGCGCGGCGAGTGGCGGCAGGGGACACGTTGGACGAGCTACAGGCGGTACTGGGTCCGGGTTACGTGCTGCAGCGCCAGCTAGGCAGCGGTGGCATGGCCACCGTGTACCTAGCCCAGGACGCGAAGCATGGCCGCTTGGTCGCGCTCAAGGTGCTGCACTCTGATCTCGCTGCCTCGCTAGGCCCCGAGCGTTTCCGCCGGGAAATCGGACTCGCCGCCAGGCTGCAGCATCCGCACATCCTGTCCGTATACGACTCCGGCGAGACAAGCACGGGTCACCTGTGGTTCACCATGCCGTACGTCGAGGGCGAAAGCCTGCGCGACCGGCTGAGGCGGGAGCGGCAGCTGCCCGTCGACGAGGCGCTTCGCATCACACGCGAGGTGGCACAGGCTTTGGACTACGCCCACCGGCGTGGCATCGTCCATCGCGACATCAAGCCCGAGAACATCCTTCTATCTGACGGTCAAGCTCTAGTCGCCGATTTCGGCATTGCCCGGGCGCTTACTCCAAGCGACACCGAGCACACGTTGACCAAGACGGGCATAACGGTAGGTACGCCGGGCTACATGAGCCCCGAGCAGGCAAGCGCCGACCGTGCCCTCGATGGTCGGAGCGACATCTACAGCTTGGGAGCCGTGCTCTACGAGATGCTTGCGGGCGAGCCGCCGTTCACAGGCCCGACGGCGCAGGCCGTCGTCGCGAAAATGATGTCGAGCGAGCCGCCGTCTGTACGCCGCGCGCGGCCCGCCGTGCCTGAAGCAGCCGACGCGGCAGTCCACCGCGCGCTGGCGCCCGTGCCGGCCGATCGCTTCGCGACCGCGGCAGACTTTGCCCGGGCACTCGAAGTCACGCAGAGCAAGGCAAGCATGCCGAGCGTGACGACGCAGCCCACGAGACAGTCGAGTCGCCGCCCTTTTCCGGTCGGGTTTGCGCTCCTGGGCCTTGGCTTTCTCATCGGTGTCGGGGCGCTCTTTGCGTGGCGATCGCACAGCGGCTCCGCCGGCCGCGCGGAAGGTCCCGTACGCGTCGCCGTGCTGCCGTTCGAGAACATCGGCGATAGCGCGGACGCGTACTTTGCCGATGGACTGACGGATGCAGTACGCGGCAAGCTGACCACCGTTCCGGGTCTGGCGGTGATCGCGCCCGGTAGCTCGAGCGAATATCGGCACACCTCGAAGACGCCGCAGCAGATCTCGCAGGAGCTTGGCGGTGTGCGCTACCTCCTCGTGGGCAAAGTCCGGTGGGCCAAGAACGCGGGAGCTCAGAGCCGAGTTCAGGTGAGCCCGGTGCTCGTCGACGTTACCACTGGGACCGACTCGTGGCAGCAGCCGTTCGACGCGCCGCTCACCGACGTGTTCCAGGTGCAGGGCGACATCGCGGGCCGTGTGGTCAAGGCGCTCGGTGTTGCTCTCAACCCCGGTGCCCAACAAACCCTCACCGAGCGCCCAACCGAGAATCTGGAGGCATACGACGCATATCTCAAAGGCGAAGAGGCCGCACCGCCAGGAGCCAATGACATAGGGAGCCTGAGCCGCGCGGCCGCATTCTACGAGCGCTCGGTGGCGCTCGATTCTGGCTTCGCACTTGGGTGGGCGAAGCTCGCTGTGTCGGAGGCATCGCTGTATTTCAATGGCACCGCGTCGGCCGAACGTGCCGAGGCAGCCCGCCGGGCCGTTGAGCGTGCTCTCGCCTTGGCACCGAACTCTCCGGACACTTACCTCGCGCACGGAGTTTATGCCGACTTGGTTCTCAATGACCACCCGCGCGCTCTCGCCGCGTATACGGCGGGCCTGAAGGCCGCGCCGTCGAATGCGCAACTGCTCACGGCGACCTCGCTCGTCGAGCAGAGCCTTGGCCGCTGGGATGCCGCTCTGGCGCATTTGCGCCAAGCCGAGACTCTGGATTTGCGCAACGGCCTCACGCTGCGGCGACTCGCGACGACCTATCTCTGGCTCCGGCGATACCAGGAAGCTTCCGCCACGTGCGACCGACTTTTCGCGCTCACTCCGAACAACATGTCCGGGATCGAGACGAAAGCCATGATCCCTCTAGCTCAGGGCAATCTCGCCGCCGCCCGCGCCGTCCTCGCCGGGGCTCCGCCGACGGTCGATCAAGGAGCGCTCGCTGCCCACATCGCGAACTTCTGGGATCTCTATTGGTTGCTTACTGACAGTCAGCAACAGATCCTGCTCACTCTATCGCCGGCTCCTTTTGGCGGGGACCGCGGGACGTGGGCGACCTCGCTGGCCGAGACGCGTGCATTTCGCGGGGATGCCGCTCACGCTCGGATCTACGCGGATTCCGGGCGCCTGGCCTTTGAGGCGGCGGTGCGCGCGACGCCGCATGACGCGCAATCTCACGCCTTCTTGGGATTGATGCTGGCGTATTTGGGCCGCAAGGCGGACGCGATCCGCGAAGGTCAGCAAGCGGTGAGCATGGTAAGCATCGCCCAAGATGGCTATTCCGGACCCTATTACCAGCACCTGCTGGTGCGGACGTATTTGCTGGTCGGAGAGCCGGAGAAGGCCATCGATGCGCTCGAGCCATTGCTCAAGGTGCCGTATTACCTGTCGCCGGGATGGCTCAAGGTGGATCCGACGTTTGCGCCGCTCCGCGGCAATCCTCGTTTCGAGCGCCTAGTCAGCGGCAGCTAGCGGCACCAAGGGCGTTCGCAGACTGCGCAGTTCATGTCGGCCTGCTCGGCCTCGGGCACCAACCATGCGAGCAGCACCCGCGCGGTAATTTGAACGCCCAGCTGGAGCTCAAGTTGTAGCGGCGCTCGCCCAGACATTCGCCACGCCCGAGTAGCCGCTCGTCCCAGCCGAGTCGCCTACTCCGCACCCTAACGGTATGATTTCCACCGTGATCAGCCGCCGGTCCAGCTCACCCGCCTCGCCAGCCTCGCCAGCCTCGCCAGCCTCGCCAGCCTCCCCAGCCTCGCTCGCGCGTCAGCAGGGACCCGCGGACCTGCAACCCGTGGGCTCCGGGCCCGAGGAAACGCTCGATCCGGATAGCGCGGCCGTGGGCCGAATTCCGCGCGCTCGCGCACCGCATGGTGGACGACATGCTCACTCATCTGGAGACCATTCACCAGCAGCCCGCGTGGCGGCCTATGCCGACCTCGGTGCGCGCGTCTTTCGCCGAGCCGCTCCCCTGGGACGGCGAGGGGCCCGCCGCGGCGTACGAGGAATTTGTGGAGCGCGTGCTCCCGTATCCCAATGGCAACCTGCACCCACGATTCTGGGGGTGGGTGCAGGGCAACGGCACCCCGCTTGGAATGATGGCGGACATGCTCGCGGCGGGACTGAATCCGCATTTGGCAGGCTTCGACCAGGCTCCGGCGCTGGTCGAGCACCAGGTGCTGGCCTGGCTCGCGGAGCTGATGGGAATGCCGCGTAGCACCAGCGGACTGCTGGTGACCGGCGGCAGCATGGCCAACATTATCGGCGTGGCCGTGGCGCGTCATGCGGCTGCGAGAGCAGCTGGATTCGACGTGCGCGAGGAAGGTCTACACGGGGCACGCCCGGCTTTCGTCATGTACGGCTCGGTCGAGACGCACGGGTGGGCGCGCAAAGCCGCCGAGCTCCTCGGGCTTGGCAACAGCTCCTTCCACCGTGTGCCCGTCGGCGAGGATTACCGCATCGACGTGCGCGCCCTTGCCAGCGCCGTCGCGGAAGATCGCGCTGCCGGCAAGCTGCCGTTCTGCGTAGTCGGAACCGCTGGCACGGTCAACACTGGTGCGACAGATCACCTATGCGCACTCGCTGCGCTCTGCCGCGCGGAAGGTTTGTGGTTTCACATTGACGGCGCATTTGGCGCGCTAGCACGCGTGTCGCCGGCGCTGCGAGCCGCCGTGGCTGGAATCGAGGAGGCCGATTCGCTCGCATTCGATCTGCACAAATGGGGTTACCTCCCGTTCGAGTGTGCGTGCATTCTCGTACGCGACGCTGACATGCACCGGGCGGCTTTCGCGACGACGGCGAGCTATCTGAATGCCACGAGCCGCGGCGTCATGGCGGGTGGGCTCCCCTTTGCCGACCGCGGTCTCGAGCTCTCTCGCGGATTCAAAGCTCTCAAAGTGTGGCTTTCATTCAAGGCGCACGGGCTCAGCGCCTTCGCCCGCCTCATCGAGCAGAACGTCGCGCAGGCTGAATACCTGGCTGGTCTCATACGGTCGCATCCGCACCTCGAGCTGTTGGCTCCCGTGGCATTGAATGTCGTCTGCTTTCGCTACGCCCCGGTCGGCGTCGCGCCACTGGCACTCAATTTCATCAACGAGGAGCTGCTACTGCGCATCCAGGAGGCGGGAGTCGCTGTGCCCTCGAGCACCGTGCTCGACGGCCGGTTCGCGATCAGAGTCGCCATCGTGAATCACCGCAGTCGGCGGGCGGATTTCGATACGCTAGTTGACGCCGTCACATCAATTGGGCGGGTTGTGGCCGCCCAGTCGGCGGAGGCGTCCCGCTTTTCGCGCACGCACTCGAGCCACGACTGAATTGATGGAGGTCGCGCTAACTTAGAGCCGACCAATGTTACTCGGGCATTACGGTCTCGCCTTCGCCGCCAAACGCCTCGCGCCGCGGACGTCGCTCGGCACTCTCACCTTTGCCGCTCAGTGGCTAGATGAGCTGTGGCCCGTTCTTGTTCTCACCGGCGTGGAGTACGTTCGCATCGCGCCGGGTCTCATGCCTGGCTGCCAGCTCGACTTCGTCTCGTATCCCGTCTCGCACAGTCTAATGGCGGCCGTCGGATGGGGATTGCTGATCGGAGCGGGATACGCCCTTGCGCGGCGTGCCCCGCAGGCTGCGTTGATCGTGGGCGGACTAGTCCTGAGTCATTGGGTGCTCGATGTGCTGGTACACCGGCCAGATCTGCCGATCTTGCCGGGCGGTCCATACATAGGCTTGGGCGCGTGGCGTTCTCTCCCGCTGACATTCTTGCTCGAAGGACTGTTTTATTTCGGCGGCCTGTTAGTGTACGTACGCATGACGCGCCCAGCCGATGGCATCGGCCGCTACGCCCTTTGGGGTTATGTGGCGACGCAGTTGGTAATCTTCCTGGGCTCGGCGCTCGGACCACCGCCTCCGTCCACTCGCGCGATCGCTCTCGGAGGTCTCACACTTTGGCTCTTCGTGCCGTGGGCGGCGTGGATCGACCGACATCGCATGCCCGCCCGATCCATCGTGACGACGGAAGACGTCGCGAGGCCGCCGCTCGCGACGCCATTGTGAGCCGGGTCATTAGGGGCGATGGTTATGCCATGCGTCGCGTAGTCGTCTGCTGTGGGATGCCCGGCAAAGTGTTGCGTTCCATCAATGTCCGGATGCCTGCATTCGCTGTCGCCATGGGCGTGATCCTGGCAGGGTGCGGTGGTAATCCAGGCCCGGTCGTGACGATCTACATGAACGGCGACCAGAGCGGCTACGTCGAGTCAGGCTCCTATCATGCGGCGGTGCACGCGGTCGAGCCGGTCGTCGGCGACGTGGACAGCGACACGCGAGGCAGCATCCTGCGTGGCATCCTGCAGTTCCCGATCGATACCATCCCGCACGCCGCGGCGGTCACCGAGGCAAAGATAGTTCTCACCCAATGCAAGGTCGTCGGTAATCCCTACGGCGTTCACGGCAACGTGTTCGTTGACCACATAACATTCACCGACCCTTTCGACACATCGGCATTCGACTCCCCGGCGATCGGGGCCACGCTGGGAGTCATCTCCGACAACGCGAAACTAGAAAAGAAGAGTCTGACCGTAACGACGGCCGTCCAAGCCGACCTCGCGGCCGGACGATCCTCCACTCAGTACCGGCTGCGCATGCCGGTGTTCAACGGGCCGCCCGACACCGTCTCGAACTATGCCGTTTTCAATACGCTGGGGCTGGACCACATCCTGTGCCCATCCACGACGTCAGGGTATCCAATACTGATCGTCACCTACCACTGACGGGTGACTGCTGAGCGCTAAGCCCTGATGCACACGGGCCGTGACCTATCAGGTCACGTCGGCTTTGGCGGGTCGCTTCTCGGTGCGTTCAGCCGAGCGTCCATCTGACGACCCGCGCGCTTGACTGCCCTGATTCCTTCGGTTCCCCTGACTGCCTTGATTCGCCTGATTCCCTTGGCCGCGTTTGCTGGGCTGAGCAGGGCTAGCGGGGCTAGCAGGGTTGGACGGAGCCTTTGGCGGAGGAGCTTTTTGGGTCGGCCCGCGTGAAGGCGGCGCCTTAGCGCTCTGCGCCTTCGGTCGGGTGCCTTTCGATTCGGTCTTCGGCCCAGTCGCCTTCGTGGTCTCGGGCTGCGGTGGTCTCGAGGAGGCTGCCTTGGACGGAAGTGGTCTCGAGGGGGAGGGGGCGCGTTTCGACGGGACTGCCTTTTTCGCGGCGGGCCTCGGTTTGCTGGCGCCTATCGCCGCAGCAGGCGCGCGCCGTTCGATCGGACGCGACGGGATTGGTGGTTCGGCAATCGCGGCAATCGCGGCCACTGCGTGGACCTGCTGCACCGGCTGCGCGCTCTCGGAGACCCGCGCCGCCGATGCGGTCGCCCCCAAAGCAGTCTCCACGCGCTGATCGAGATCCTGCATCACGTTCATGAATGCGATGAACGCGTCGTACGGATTCGTGTATGGATTGAAGTACGAGTGCACCTCGGCGTCGGCCATTCGCTTGGTGCTCATGTAGTACAAGTGGTCGCTCGTGCTCAACTGCCGCCAAGACTCTAGGAAGCCGGCGTCGCCGGTGGCCTTGATCGCCCCGTACAGCCGGTTCAACCTGTTGAACGCCGCCTGCTGCAAGCGATTGCCCAGCCACGCGCTCGCGTCACGCTCGGTATCGGCCCACGACGTCGCCCAGGGCACGGACAGCGTGTCGACCGGTTTGCGCTCGGCCAGCTCAGACGGGTGCACGAAACGCAATCCACGCGCGAAGCACTCCTCTGGCAGGTGCCGAAGAAAATCGAAAATGCCGGTTTCCGCCCACTGATGCTCGCCGAACGTCTCATAGTCGATGAACACGTGCGCCGAGTCGCCCCAGGCGCCAGCGAGCCATGAGGCATATTTGTCGGCCGTGAGCGGCCAGCCGTCCCACGATCGCTGAGAAAAGCGAAACGCGATGTCGTCGCTCAGCCGATAGTTTCGGGGGATCAAGCGCAGCGCGCTATCGCCTGCTGCGCCGTACACCGCGTTGGGCGAACGATCGTGCAGGATGTGCTCCGCGCCTTCCACGAGCGCTGCACGAAAGCCCAGGCCGGCGATCTGCCCGGCCAAGCCATCGTGATACAGCAGCTCGGTGTTCCGGAAGACCCGTGGCCTGACGCCGAACAACCGCTCGAGCAGCGCGGAGTGTGCACGTACCTGCTCGGCAAACTCCGCGGCGTCGGACAGCGATGTGAGGCTGTGGTAGTACGTTTCTCCCAACAGCTCGAGACCGCCGGTGGCCAGCAGCTCGCGAAAGCTCGCGATGACTTCCGGCGCGTGCATCTCGAGCTGCTCCAGCAATACGCCGGTACAGCTCATCGCGACTCGGAACGCTCCTCCCGTGCGCCGAATCTGTTCGGCTAGCAGAGCGTTTGTCGGCAGGTAGCAGCGGTCCGCTACGCGGCGCAGTATGCCGCGGTTGGTTTGATCATCCCAGTACGGTCCACCGCTGCCGATGTCGAACACGCGATATCGGCGGAGCCGATGCGGCTGATGCAGCTGCATGTAAAGACACACGTCTCGCATGGTTGTCTCCGAGCGCCTCAGTTGCGGCCAGCTAACGTGGCGGCGGTTGGCAGCTCGCGTCTCAAGGACACGTCGCGAACGACTCGCTCGTACACACCGATCGTGCGCCGTGCCGGCTCTTCGATTCCAAACCGATCCTCGCGCAGCTCGGCGGCGCCCCGATCCTGCAGCTCGGCGTGAAGCTCCGGGTATCGTAGAAGCGCGACGATCTTGTCCGTCATCTCTTCCACGTCCCATGAGTCTATCTTGAACGCGTTGCGCAGCACTTCGGCTACGCCGGATTCGCGCGGCACGATGCATGGCGTACCGGCTCGGAGGCTTTCCAGCGCCACCAAGCCAAACGGCTCGCTGACCGATGGCATCACGCAGACATCGGCGATCCCGAACGCGCGTCGGACTTCCTGACCACGCAGCGCACCCGTGAAATGCACACGCTCGGCCAGCCCGAGCTCCACGGCTCGCTCGACTACGTAAGGCAGCAGGTCGCCCGCGCCGGCGATGATGAATTGCGCACGCGGCAGAAAGTCGGCCACGCGTCGCGCGATCTCGACGAACCGGTCGGGCCCTTTCTGATGCGTCAAGCGTCCCAGAAACAAGACCACCGGGGCGGATCCGAACGGGCTGGGGAAGCGGCTAGCCGTCCAGGGCTCTTCATGGTGATCGATACCGAGCGGGATGATGTCGATACGATCTCGCGGAACTCCGTAGGAATGCGTGACACGCTGCGCCAGCACACGGCTGGTGCTGATCACGCGATCGGCCGCGTGCAGTCCAGCGTACTCGTGCTCCGCGATCGTGGGATTGATCCATTCGCCAGACCGATCCGGCTCAGTCGCGTGGATGTGCGCCACGAGAGGGCGGCCAGAAACGTCCGACGCCCGTATGCCCGCAGGGTACGTAATCCAGTCGTGCGTATCGATGATGTCGTGCGGCTCCTCTTCTGCGATCGCCATTGCCACGTCCGCGAACCTCTCGACGTCGGACATGAGATTGGCGCCGTATACGTTGCCCGCGCCGCTAGTGCCCGGGACCACGTCCGTGAGGATTCCGTTCTCAACCAGCTTCGTGGATAGACGCCGGTCACGCCACGAGGCTGCGTCGTGCGTCGCCCCTCCATATGGATTGAGAGGCGCTGGAATGCGCCAGACCCGAAGTCGCTCGTCAGCCGTGCCCCACAACGTCAAGGGCCCCGCGCGCATCCGACGAAACTCTCGCGCCGTGCTCACGAGACGCAATCCAGCAACTGTTGGCGCGGAAATGGGGAACGGCACAACCAGCGTCACGTCGGTGTTGTTCCGCAGCAGCCCCTTCACGAGCCCCAGCGTAGCCGTCGCCAGACCACCCGCCTGCGCAGGTGGAAACTCCCAACCAAACATCAAAACCCTCATGCGCGGATCACTCGGTGGCTTTGGTTACGAGGGAGGGAACGACAACGTGATGTCGCAAGAGAGCTGCGGCATGAGCATATTCGACGAGGCGGAGATCATGATGCAACGCAGCGGCCGGCCGCCGACGGAGGACGGAATGGTTGCTGCATGGCGCTTTGCGAGAACTAGAAGGATAACCTGCCACCGGCGTATGCAAGCAAGGAGTGCGTGACCCGTGCCAATCGACAGCTGACGTAGCAAAGGCGTAACGGGTGGTCGGCTTCTGCGCACGATTTCCGCGCGCCGGGCCCGGCCGTAACCTCCGCATAAGGTACAGTCCGCTGCTGCCACCGCCGCAGCCGCGTTACTTTCTTCCTTCCTTCAATGCCAACTCCCTATCAATGACGGCGTCCGCTGCCGGTGCTGCCGGTGCTGCCTCTGCCGCCCGCCCCGTTTCCCGGTTGGAGCTTCCCGCCCCGGCGCTACCGCCCCGCATTAGCGGTCTCGCGGCCGTAGCCGGGAATTTGGCCTGGAGCTGGAATCGAGAGGCACGCGCGCTGTTCGCGGCCATCGATGAGAGATTGTGGGACCGCGTGCGCGGAAACCCGATCGCCCTGCTGCGCCTGGTTGATCCCGAGCGGCTGGAAGCGTGCGCGCAGGACGAGGCGTTCGTGCAGGCATACGATGGGGTGATGCGGTGGTTTGCCGAAGAGCGCTCCTCCGAGCACACCTGGTACGCGCGCAACTACCCCGAAATCGCGGATCGGGCGTTGGCCTACTTCTGTGCCGAGTTTGGCGTCCACAGCTCCGTCCCCATCTACTCTGGAGGTTTGGGGATTCTCGCCGGCGACCACTGCAAAGCGGCATCGGACCTGGGCGTACCCCTAGTAGGTGTGGGCATCCTGTATCGCGCGGGCTACTTGGACCAGCACATACGGCCTGACGGATGGCAGCAGGACGGCGATGATCGAGTCGATGTCGGCATGACCCCCCTAACCCCGCTGACCGGGCCCGAGGACGGGCCATATCTGACCACGGTGCGCACGGCGGGACGAGATGTCGTAGTGCGCGGAATGCAGCTTCACGTGGGGCGCGTGCGGATAGTGCTGCTCGACAGCGACGTCGATTCCAACCATCCCGATGATCGCACGTTGCTGAGTCGCCTGTACGGCGGAGGGCTGGACACCCGCCTCCGGCAGGAGTGGCTGCTCGGGGTGGCCGGCGTTCGAGCTCTTCGAGCCCTCAACGTGGACCCCGCCGTGTGGCATTCCAACGAGGGGCATGCCGCGTTCATGCTGATCGAGCGACTGCGCGAGCTGGCGGGCCGCGGCGTCCGGTTCACCGACGCGGTGCACGCGATCCGGCAAACGAGCGTGTTCACGACGCACACCCCCGTTCCGGCTGGGCACGACGTGTTCCCGCGCGAGGCGGTCGCGCAGTGCGCCGGCCCCATCTGGCGTGAGCTCGGCATTGACGAGGACACGTTTTTCCACCTGGGTTTCGACCCTCAGCACGGGCCCCAGTCGTTTCATATGACGGCGACGGCGATTCGTCTTTCGAGTCGCGTCAACGGCGTATCACGCCGCCACGGTGCGGTCACGCGGAAGCTATGGGCTCCGCTCTGGCCTGGGCGCGAGCCGGATCGTGTGCCCATCGGGTACATCACCAACGGAGTGCACCTGGCCACGTGGATGGCCAACTCGATCATGGCGCTGCTCGACCGCCGTCTCGGGGCAGACTGGGGCGAGCACATCGACGATCCACTGATCTGGGACCGCGTGCTATCCCTCGACCCCGAGGAGCTGTGGCGGCTGCACCGCCATCAAAAAGAACAGTTGATGCAGTTCGTGCGCGAGGAAGCGCGGCGCAGTTACGCCACTCGGTCGCTGGAGTCCGCGCAGTTGGTCGGAGCCGGAACTTTGCTGGATCCCAGCGCTCTTACAATTGGATTTGCGCGCCGCTTCGCGACATACAAGCGTGCTGACTTAGTGTTTCGCGACGCCGAGCGCTTGCGTCTGCTGCTGATCAACCGAGAGCGGCCAGTGCAAATCATCTTCGCCGGAAAAGCGCACCCGGCGGACGCGCCAGGAAAACAAACGCTTCAGGCCGTGTACCATTTCACGCGCGAGCCGCGTTTTGAAGGCCGCGTAGCGTTCGTCGAAGACTATGACATGCGCCTCGCGCAGCTGCTCGTGCGCGGCGTGGACGTCTGGCTCAACCTGCCCAAAGTACCGATGGAAGCTTCAGGCACGAGCGGCATGAAGGCCGCCCTCAACGGCGTGCCGCAGTTGAGCACCATGGATGGGTGGTGGGAAGAGGGCTTCGATGGCAACAACGGGTGGGCGATCCGCCCAAGCGAAGACAGCGACGACGCCACGGCCGACGCCCTTTACACGGCACTCGAGACGCAAGTGGTTCCGCGATTCTACAGCCGCAACGCCCATGACATCCCCGAAGACTGGATCGCGACGATGCGCTACGCATTACGCGCCGCTGGCAAGCAATTCGCCGCTCGTCGGATGGTCGAACAGTACGTCACGGAGAGCTACGCGCCGGCGATCACGGGAGACTCTAACGGGGACGACCCCCCGACGGCGTGACCGCAGCGCGTCAGGCCCATCCGGGCGGACGGTCCATCGTCGTACACGGGCATTTTTACCAGCCACCGCGCCAAGACCCGTGGACTGAGCTGTTCGAGCGAGAGCCATCCGCGGCTCCGGACCACGACTGGAACACGCGCATCGACCGGGAGTGCTACTCGCCGCTCGCGGGCACCGGGGAACTGGTCATCGGCGGCCTGCACAACGTGTTTGGCGCGCTGAGCTTCGACGTTGGTCCAACGCTCTTCGAGTGGCTCGAGCACTCGGCGCCAAAGACTTACGCCGCGATTCTCGCGGCGGACCGCGATAGCGCGCGACGGTTCGAAGGGCACGGAAACGCGATCGCCATGCCCTACCATCACGTAATCCTTCCGCTGGCATCGCACCGAGACAAGGTGACCGAGGTGCGGTGGGGGATCGCCGATTTTCGCCGGCGCTTCGGCCGAATGCCGGAGGGGATGTGGTTACCGGAAACCGCCGTGGATGAGGAGAGCCTCGATGTTCTCGCGGCCGAGGGCATCCGGTTCACGATTCTCGCCCCGCACCAGGTGGAAGATGCGCCGGCGGATGGGTCACCCGTGCTGGTCACGACATCAGCGGGGCGGTCAATTGCCGTCGCCTTGTACGACGGGGCGCTGGCGGGTGACGTGGCGTTCGGCCAGGTGCTCGCCGACGCATCGGGGGAAGCTCTCGTTGCTCGGCTCACGGCGGCGGCCGATGCCGATGCCGATGCCGATGCCGCGTCAAAGGACGCATCCGCGGACGCGGCCAAAGGGCCCACGCTCACCGCCATCGCCGCGGACGGCGAGACGTTTGGCCACCACCACAAGCTGGGAGCTCAGGCGCTAGCGCACGCCATCGTGCGTCTTCGCCCGCGCCGCGACGTCAGGGTCGAGAATTTCGCGTCTTTCCTTGCCCGACATCCGGCCAGTAGGGAGGGACGCCTCCGCGATCGGACGTCGTGGAGCTGCTCGCACGGCATCGAGCGGTGGCGTAGCGACTGCGATTGCCACATTGCTCCACTTACCCCCGGCGGCCACCGGTGGCGCGCTCCCCTTCGCGACGCGCTCGATTGGGTTGGCGCTCGGCTTGGCGAGAGGTTCGAGCGCGACGGCGCTCGACTGTTCGGAGATCCTTGGGCCGCGCGCGACGGGTACGGTACCGTGGTCGCAGAAGACGGTGACGCGCTCCGCGACTACGCCGTGGAGCAACTGCGCAAGGGCCCTATGCGCGGTGCGATCGACGCGGCAAGCTTGGAGCAGGCGCGCGAGATGCTCGAATCCGAGCGAAGCGCTCTGCGCATGTTTACTTCGTGCGCCTGGTTCTTCGATGAGGTGTCGGGACTTGAAACTCGGCTCGTCCTGCGCCTTGCCGCCCACGCCATGGGGCTCGCCGGCGCGGAGTCTCTCCGGCCGGAGTTTGTGGCGCGTCTCACGGGCCCGGACGAATCGGGATCGGCCGCCGTGCCGCTGGTGCCGCATCCGCAGGAGCGCCTTTTGAGCGCCCTATCGCGCGCCGCGGCAGGGCTGGCCGCGGTTCGAACCCTCACGCCACAGCTGCGGAAGATCCGCATCGGCTGTTACGACGTGGCGCTCGCAAACTCTGTCGATCTCGTGCACCTCGATCATCGACGGACGGGATCGGCAGATCGTGCGACTGTTGGCCTTGCGCGTGACGGCCGAGAGTTGCGCGTCATCGTTAGGCTTGCCGACCAGGTTGGAGAACTGACTCGGACGGACGCAATTGCTCTCAAGGTGTCGGAGCTTACTGAACGCGAGGCCTCGTTTCTCCGCCTCGCCAGGCAAATCGGCGTGCCGCCCGCTCGGACCTCGGAGGGCCATGGCCGGGACGGCGGCCACGCCCCGACAAGAAGCGGCCGCGAAATAGTCACGTGACCGCGCTGCGTTTCATCTTCGGGCTGCACGTGCATCAGCCAGTCGGCAATTTCGATCACGTGTTCGAGGAGCATGCGCGAGAAGTGTATCTGCCGCTGCTCACACGTTTGGCCGAACGTGAATGCCTGCCGCTCGTGTTGCATATCTCGGGGCCACTGCTCGAGTGGCTCGACGCCCATGGCGACCGATATCTCGACCTCGTGGGAAGGCTCGTTGCGGACGGCCAAGTCGAGCTCCTCATGTCGGGCGTGTACGAGCCGGTGCTCGCCTCACTGCCACGTTCCGACCGCGTGGAACAAATACAGTGGATGCGGGACGCAATCCGCGCGCGATTCGGTGTCGATCCGACGGGATTGTGGCTGACGGAGCGCGTGTGGGAGCCAGAGCTGGCATCCGACCTCGCTGCCGCCGGCGTTCGCTACTCGCTCGTGGACGACCGCCACTTCCTTATCACCGGATTCCGCCCCGAGCAGCTCCACACGTACTACATGACCGAGTCGAGCGGCGATTACGTGGCGCTATTCCCGATCCACGAGCGACTTCGCTATCTGGTGCCTTTCCGGCCAGTCGCGGAGCTGGAGCTGTATCTCCAAGAGCTGCACAGAGCCGGACGCGCCCTCGCGGTCTTGGCGGATGACGGCGAAAAATTTGGCGGCTGGCCCGGGACACGAGCGTGGGTCTACGAGCACGGCTGGCTGGAGCAATTTCTCCACGTTATCGAACGCCTTCGGCATGACGGCGTGATCGAGCTCACTACGTGCCAAGCGGCCTTGCGAGCTGTGCCCAGCGGTGGGATCGCCTACTTGCCGACCGCATCCTATCGAGAGATGGAAGGATGGGCGCTCCCGGCCGATGCGGGGCGGAGGCTGGCTGAGCTCGAGCGCGACCTTGGTGAAGAGCGGCTCGCCGGGCCGGCCGGCTCATTCGTGCGCGGCGGCCACTGGCGGAATTTTCTCGTCAAGTATCCCGAAGCCAATCGCGCGCATAAGATGATGCTTGCTCTGTCCACCCTGGCTCGGGAGCGCGGCGATCCGCCCGATGCTCGTCGCGCGATCGCGCGCGCGCAGTGCAACGATGCGTACTGGCACGGGGTGTTCGGCGGGCTGTACTTGCCTCACCTTCGGGGCGCTATCTGGCAGCAGCTGGCTGTGGCCGAGGGCAGCTTGCGCCGAGAGGAGAGCCTCGCCGTGGAAGTTCTGGATTTCGACGGCGATGGAGAGCCCGAAGTATGGGTTCACTCTTCACGTTTTTCTGCCGTGATCGCACCGCATCGTGGGGCCGGAGTCGAGGTCTACACACTCTTCGCCGATGAGGTGAACTACGCCGACACACTGACCCGCCGGATCGAGGCGTACCACGAGCCTGTGGCGAAGCGCGTCAATGACGAGTCCGCGACAGCTAGCGGAGTGGCGGCCGGTGGAGTGGCGGCCGGTGGAGTGGCGGCCGGTGGAGTGGCGGCCGGTGGAGTGGCGGCCGGTGGAGTGGCGGCCGGTGGAGTGGCGGCTGGTGAA
>Ga0073928_10004471_pt1 | contig 20676 bp, 16 predicted proteins | sample PaiPotPPA55metaG_FD_76969 | JGI IMG/M metagenome (GOLD analysis project Ga0073928, IMG submission 76969) | Iron sulfur acid spring bacterial and archeal communities from Banff, Canada, to study Microbial Dark Matter (Phase II) - Paint Pots PPA... ...
GGCCTGATCGCAATCCAGGGACCGAGGGCGACAGCAATTTTGTCCAAGGTCTCGCCACTTCGGCTCAGCCAAGTGCGCCGCTTCTACGCGCAAAGCGGCGATGTCGCCGGAATTTCGTGTCTGGTGGCGCGCACCGGTTACACCGGTGAGGATGGCGTCGAGATTTTTGTCGCGGCCCAATCTGCGAGGCCGGTTTTCGAAGCACTGCTCAACTCCGGGGCGGAGGATGGATTAAGGCCTTGCGGCCTCGGCGCGCGCGATACGCTCAGAATGGAAGCGGCGCTGCCGCTTTACGGCCACGAATTGGACCGTAGTATCTCCCCACTCGAAGCTGGCCTGGCGCCATTCGTAAAATTCGGCCGCGCATTCATCGGTGAAACGGCGCTGGCCGCGCAGAGCAACGAGGGTCCGAAAAGGCGACTTGTTGGAATCCAAACCAACGATGGTAAAAGCATTGCCCGCCAAGGATACAGCTTAATTCAAGATGGCAATCAAGTCGGGGTCGTGACGAGTGGCACGTTCGCGCCTACCTTCAGCCGACCTCTCGCGATTGGACTAGTGGATGCCGCCGCCAGCATCAAACCGTCTGACCAACTCGCAGTCGAGATTCGCAACCGAATCGTACCGGCCAGCGTGGTGCCGCTGCCGTTTTATCGCCGCAAATCATAGACATTTACGACGATGGAGGCGCGAGGACGCGCCCGCCAACATACTGTCCAGGCGGCACCGGGCGGAAGCGCCCTCGAAGGCGGATCTCCCTCAACCAGAAGCACTCACCCCTGGACAGCGCCGGCGCTTGGCTGCACACAACTTTTCGGACCCTTGGTTCCGAGTCGCGGAACCAGGGATTGTTCGATAGTCTAAATCCTGCCGCTATCGGCCAGCTCGAGAATGTTCAGCCTTATTTCGATTTAGCTCCAACCCTAGCATCCAGGCAGGAACAGAGCGCCGGATCACTCCACCGGGATTGCGAGCATGCCGTCATCGCGCCATTGACCAGGATCGTGGCCGAAGATTAATCGCGCGCCGGCCCGTTCCATCGCCCGGAACCGTTCGATTACCTGCCGCATCGCGTCGAAGTCATGAGCGAAAGGCGGCAGCACCATCTCTTCGAGCACCTTGCGCATGTAGCAGGAATCAGCGGTCAATACGACTTCACCGCCGTCGAGCCGAACCCGCAATGACTGATGGCCGGCGGTGTGCCCATAGGTGGGTATGCAAACTACGCGTCCGTCGTTGAATAGATCGAACTCCCCGTCGATTAGCTGAAGTTGATGGCCAAGGTCGAAGTCGGCACGATTGTAGCCGTTGCGGCGGACAAGTTCAGGATCGGCTGCCGCTTCCCATTCGCGCCGCTGGACGATCAACTTGGCATTGGGCAGGTCGGCATTCCCGCCCACGTGGTCGAAATGCAGATGGGAGTTGATCATGTAGTCGATTCGTTCCGGCTCAATTTGATGGGCGCGCAGACGAGCTCCCAACTCCTCGCCTGGTTGATAGTGGACCTGGAAGAAGTTGGCGAGTTCTCCAATACGGCTGGTACTGGTCTGCAGCTCTCGATGCAATCCCGTATCGAATATGGTCCGCCCCTTTGGATGCTCAATCAGGAAGCTGGGTATTGGAATCTTCACTCTTCCGGGTTGTTCGGCAAGGATCGATCTGAGTTCCATCTCCAGCCAGCCACATATCATGGGAGTAATTCGAACTGACATATGATCCTCCGGTCCTGCGCTTCGCTCAGGGTGACACAAGGGGGGCATGCCATTCACAAAGAATCAGTCAGGGATCGCGCCGAAAAGCGGCCCACCACGCGTCATTCGTCAAGCGGATTCGGACCGAGCGTGGAATCACGCACTAGCACGCCGCTTTGATAGAGTTCGTGTATCTGGCCATTGTTAAGGTTGAGGTACTCGCGCAGCACCTGCTCGTTGTCTTCGCCAAGGCGCGCGGCGCGCACCTGCATACGGTCGGGCCATGCTGAGAATTTTACTGGAATTCCTGGAATGGCGACGCGTCCAAGCAGCGGATCATCCACCCATCTGACAGTGTTACGCTGATTCAGATGTGGATGTGCCATTGCTTCGTTGACCGTCAACACCGGCGCGCAAGGCACTCGTTCCTTGTCCAAAGCTGCGAGAGCATCATCGCGCGTAGGAAAGCTGGCGAGCCATTCCTCGACAATTTTCGCCAATTGAAGGTGATTGGCAGCGCGCGCCCGCGGTTTGGCGAACCGCGGGTCGTCGGCGAGATCCGGGCGGTTCATCGCCCGCAACACCTGAGGCCACTGATGCGGAGTCGTCAATATCGTGATGTACTGGTTGTCGCGGTAACGGAAGATGCCCAGAGGGCCCACGGCAATTGGCTGTGAACCGCCGCGCGTCGGACGGACTTTGTCACCCGCCAGTGCGATCTTCGGCACATGCTGATCGTGCATATGGAAATACGTATCGAGCAGTGAACCCTCCAGGTATTGGCCCTCACCGGTCCGTTCACGATGCAATAACGCTGCGCATATTCCCATCGCCGTCGCTACTCCGGTCGAGACGTCTCCGATTGCCATAGTAGCCATTGCCGGTGCACGGTCCGGTTCACCGATCCCGTCGGTAATGCCGGCATAGGACTGGCCGATATGATCGTAGCCAGCTTTAGTCGACAGTGGTCCGGTCTGCCCAGCCATCGAGATCGAACACATAATGATGCGCGGGTTGACTTGCTTAACGCTCTCGTAAGAGAAGCCCAGCCGTGCGATCACGCCGGGTGCGAAATTTTCCACCAGCACGTCGAACTTCGGCAGCATCGCGGTTACAAGTTCCCGCGCCCCGGGCTTCTTGAGGTCGATCGCAAAGCTAAGTTTGCTGTGATTATGCTGTAAATAGTAGGTGCTCTGGCTGCTGTGCTTGTACTCGGGCTGAACCGGCTTGAAGCCGCCTTCGCGGACGCGATCGCCGTCCGGCGCCAATTCGAGTTTCACAACTTCGGCGCCCATTTCAGCCAGCAGCCTGCCACAAGTGGGACCGGCGACAAATTGGCCGAAATCCAGAACGCGATAGCCCTCGAGCATCCTCGGACCATTCATTATGCAGATTCCTCCGGCGCCCGGTTGAAAACCAACCTGGGTCCGCAAAGAACCTACAAGATTGCAAGGTCATTCGTCTACGGGAACGCCCAGGGAAGCGAGCTTGAGACAGGCACCTGCGCGATGCTGCTCCATATTCGCAGGCGAAATGGGCAGCTATTCAGCCGCCTCCGGATCACTGTCCGAGAAGCAAACGGTCCAGCTTCAGACCGAGCCAATGATCCGACGGACCATGCCCAGCGGTTCGGACCAGAAGCTTCCACTGCGATGCATCAATTCGACAACCTCGCCGAGGGCGTTCACAAACTGCCGCACTTGTTGCTCACTTATCGTCAATGCCGGAGCAACCTTAAGTACCATAAAGTTATTGCCGCAAATCTGGGTCAGCATGCCCTTGTCGCGAAAGAGTCTCATCACCAGGACCTGGCCGAACATCGCAGGATGAATCCGGGCGAAAGCCTCAAAAAGAATTCGTAGCATGAACCTGCCCGGCGGTTGGAATTCAACTCCAGTAAGCATTCCGAGACCTCGGATCTCACGGACCATCTCATAGTTCGACAGCCGCTCCGCGAGAAGGCTTCGCAGCCATTCGCCCATTTCAGTGGCGCGTTCGCCCGCCCGCTCTGCTTTAAGTACGTCCAGGCTGGCAAGCCCGGCGCGCATCGCAAGCCCATTCTCGCTGTACGTTGAGGTATGAACGATCGCGCGCTTTAACGAACTATAAATCGAATCATTTACCGCATCCGACATAAGTACTGCGGCAACGGGAATCAATCCGCCGCTTAATGCTTTTGCCAGCACGACCATGTCAGGTTCAAGACCAAAATAGTGGGCGGCAAGAAAAGGACCGGTGCGGTACATTCCGGTTTGGACTTCGTCGAGAACGAACAGCGTACCATGACGGCGGCAAAGCGCCTGTGCCTGCTGTAAGTATTCAGGCGAGGGAATTCGCATCCCGCCCTCGACCTGAATCGGTTCGAGGATGAGCGCTGCGTAACGCCGAGTCTTCAGCCGGGCCTCGAGATCCTCCAGGTCTGTGAATGTGACATTGTCAATGTCGGGCAGCAGCGGGCCAAACCCGTCGCGCCAGAAGTGGTCGGACATTAGCGAAAGCGCCCCGCAGGTGAGTCCGTGAAAACTTCCCTTGGCAGAGAGCAAACCCATGCGGCCAGTGTGGGCGCGCGCGAACTTAATGACGGTCTCGATACCTTCGCTGCCAGAACTCGCGAAGAAGACTTTAGTCAGCCGGCCGCCCGCGTGCTCGCACAGCCGTGCCGCCAGAACGCCAGCGAGGTCGGATATGTGGCTTTGCAGCATGGCCGGGCCGTCGCGCTCGAGTTCTTCTTTAATGGCGGCCTTGATCGCCGGATGGTTGTGCCCCGCGTTATGAACGCAGTAGCCGGAATTAAAGTCGATGATGCGCCGTCCGTCGATGGTTTGAAGCTCGGATCCGGTACAGCGATTGTAGCTGACGTTCATCTGCAGTACGTCCAGTAGTCTGACCCACTGCCGGTTGACGTACTTTTCGTACAAACCCGTTTGTTCCGGGGAGTGCAGAGCAGTAAGTGAACTCTTCATACGATTAATGTCCTGTTGCAGTAGGCTAAGATCAGTGCAGAGTGACTGCTCTTTACACGCTTGCTCGGATGCCGCCGGAAGCGGGAGCCGGACTGCGCATAAAAATTGTTGTGAGCCGGAGGCGATTGCAAAATGGCCAATACCAATCCAAGCGGACGTTTGCAGTCCTGGGACGTCGCAGCGAGTGGCTGCGCAATGATCATTCTGGCGGCGATTGCGGCCTGTTCCAGCACGAAAACTCAGTATCGTGTGCCAACCGCTGGTTCCGGCTTCACTGTCGACCCTCAAATTCGCGAACTGCTAGTGAATTCCTGCTTCGATTGTCACTCGAATGAAAGGCCTGCTGCGTGGAATGCGCGGTTGGCACCTTCGTATCTGTTCGGCCTCGACAAGGCTCGGCAGGTGCTGAATTTTTCCGAATGGTCAGCATACCCCGCGCAACGAAGGAGAGCCGAGCTTGAGACTATCGCAAAGGTCGTGGCGGATAGGTCGATGCCGCCGGGGGATTACGATTTCGTCCATCCCCGCGCGACGCTCACCGCAGAGCAGAGACAATTGCTGCTCGGATGGGCATCGTCTCCAACAGTCTCGGCACATTGAATCACAAACCAACATGCAGTTAGCGGTAAAGCCTCGACGACCCTGCAATCCCCCCCAACAAAAAGAAGACGCCTATTGCCAGGGCCATCGCAGTTGGCCAGAGCGCGGTCTCCGGTTCGAGCCCGCGGATCATAAGGTCGTTAAATGCGCGCATGGTCCAGGTGGTCGGCATGGTCAACGCCGCCGCCCGCATCCAGCCAGGCTCGAATTCCAATGGCCACCAGCATCCCCCGACAGCCGACATTACCATGGCCGCTACTGAACCGATTGGGAGCACCGAGTCGCGGCTGGGTGCGATAGTGGCCACTACCAAGCCAAAAGCTGCCGCGGCGAAAGCAATGGCGCTTGCGGGCAATAGGAGCATCGCAGGGTTACTACCGAGTGTGATGCCGAACAGCAGCCATCCTATCCCGAAGAGCACAATCATCTGAACGAAACCGATCAGAGTGCGTGCCGAGAGTCTGCCGATGAGCATTCCCGCGGTGGATGCTCCAGTGACACGCAGGCGCTGGAGAGTGCCCCATTGGCGTTCGTCCATCAGCGCGATTGAGATTCCCCAAAGCATGTCAATCAGCAGGAAGGTCACGCCGAAACCCGGCACGTATTGCTCGAAGGCATTCACCTCAGCGCGACCTGACGTGATCGAAACGTCCTTCCAGGATATCGCGCCCGGAAAGGCGATAGCGCCGGTGAGTGTCGGGGGTGGGTCCAGCGACAACCTCGGGAACGATGGCAGGTCAGGAATTGTCACCTTCAAGTCCGCGAGGTCGGCGCTCGGGAGCTGCGGTTGTGCAATCGAAATCGTCAGCGGTTTCGTCAATTCAGCTAACTGCTGCTGCGGGGGCGGCGATGGCAACTGTGGCGGTGGTGGGATGTGCGCTGCATTGGAGCCAGCCATTGCTTTTAGCCGAGCGAACCACTCGTCGAACTCCGCCTCGCTTCTGCTCAAGGCCTGGAGATATGCTTCTATGGCAATCAGCGAGCCCCGTCTCTCTGCCATTGCGCGATCTAACCTTTGGTGCGTCAAGGCTATCGCCTGGGCGATCGAGGCCCGGGATTCGGCTTCGAGGGCGTCTAGTTGGTGCTGAATTTTGACCCGTAGCGTTTGCTGCGCCGCCTTGCGTGCTTGACCGAGCTGACGGCGGTACTCGCGCATCGCGAGCTCTAGCGCTCTGGATTGCGCACCAGCTTCCTCAAGATGGGCGCGTAACTCGGCCATTCTGCGGGCGAACTGGCGGCGCACCTGCGCTTGCGCGGCGCTCATTAGATCCTGCGACAGCTGGCTCAGACGCAGCTCTACTGCCGAAGCTTGCAAACGTTTGACCGGATCGACCAATATTTCGACTTTTGCCGTTTGGCCGGATTCGAACGCCGCGGATGTATTGGGCGGAATAACCAGCGCCAAAGGAGCCCGAGCATGGTCAAGAACGAGTTGACGAGCCGCATCGACGTCACCCACTTTTACCAGCTTGCAGCTCCGCTCGTGTGCGAGCGCTTTGATGATCGCCGACGCAATGCTGCCATGGTCCTGATCGACCACCGCCAGCAAGTAATCGTTGCCGGCAGCCGGCGTGCCGAACAGATTTCCCAGCGAGAGGCCAGCGACCGCGATGATGACTACCGGCGCGATGAAGAGCATAAACAACAGCGCCCGGTCGCGCAGCAGTAGCCGAAACTCGTTGAGAAAAATCAGTTTGATGCAACGCAACATGACGCGATGGTCAGTTCGACTCCCCCTCACGCAAGGAATGTCCCGTGAGAGTGATGAACGCATCGGAGAGATTGGGACTCCGAATATTGAATTCCTTTAACCCGCCGGCCACCTCGCGCGCCCGCTGCAGCAACTCGGGCACTGCATCCAGGCTCGCCAACGCGAGCGTCACGCGCCCGGCAACACCGTCAGGATACGACAGCTCAGTCGCGTCAAGATCCTCATACCAGCCGGCTGGAGGCCCATCGGAAAACGCGAACTCTATCCGTGGGCGGCCACCTGCCATCGCGATAACCTCTGCGACGGTCCCCGAGGCAATCACCGTTCCGCGGTCAATCAGCAGGACCCGATCGCAGAGTCGTTCAACTTCTTCCATGTAATGGGTGCTATAGATGGCCGCGGCACCGGCGTCGGCCAATCTGCGTATTGTGCGCAGAATCTGATCGCGCGATTGCGGATCCACTCCAATGGCGGGTTCATCGAGCAGCAGGACCTGCGGCTGGTGCGAGATGCCGCACGCCAGATTGAGCCGCCGCTGCATCCCGCCCGAGAGGTTCGCAACTGGATCGTCCGACCGGTCAATTAAACCGACCGCCTCCAGCGCCTTTGCGCATGCATCACGGGCGGTCTCACGATTCAGTCCGTGCACTCGCAGGAACAGTTGCAAATTCTGCGCGGCGGTCAGCGATGGATACAGGGCAATCGACTGCGGTACGAACCCGAGGCGGCTGCGAATCGCGGCCTGATGTATGCGCGCGTCGAGGCCGAGTATCCGTACTGTACCGGCATCCGGCTCGACCAACGTCGCGAGAATGGAAAGCGTCGTGGTCTTGCCGGCGCCGTTCGGTCCAAGCAGGGCCACCACCTCGCCTGCCCTTACGTTCAGTGTTACGCAATCCAGCGCAAGCCTCGCCCCGTAGCTTTTGCGAAGCCCTTGCGCCTCCATGACGATGCTCTTTGCAGTCACTATAGGCCGGGACTCGGCTTAACCTGCGCTGCTGGCGGCACGATGACGGTGATCTTGCGCGCCTCAGGTTGTGGTGCCCAGATGATTCGCCCCTGGGTTGCAACCTTCACATCGACCAGGTCGGAAACCCAGAACAAGTTCGGTGGAATTTTCCGCAGCGCCGGGAGCATATAGGCAAAAATCGGGAATATACTTGTTACGAACCCGTTCCTGGACGTTTTGGTTGACTGGATAATCTGGCTGGAAGAAAGAACGTTAGGGCTGTCGAGACCCCACTCTGCATATGGAATGAGGAATTCGCATGCCGCCGTCAGCTGATCCCCAGTCACATGACCATGAATCGGGACCGTCATTTCGTGAATCCCACCGTGCAAATGCATCACACCCGCAATCTCTCCGTAAAAATCGTCCTGCGAACCGCGCACCCCCTGAATCCTTCGGGGGCTGAAAACAATTTCCGGATACTGCTCAACCTCAAGCACCGCATACTTGGTGATAGCGTCTCGCAAATCTTCACTACTGTCCTCGCTGGTAGCATCTATTACGATTTCACCCCCGGCATTACCGGTGGCAGGATCGATGCGGAAGGTTCCGCGCTTCAGCGCGAAGTGGCCATTGGTGGTGTGTAGCTTTCCCGCCAGCATGAAATCGATGGCCGTGTGGGTAGGCTCGAGTTGGATAATCTCCTCCTGAACATGAACGGGCATTTGCGCGTTAGCGCTTCCAAATGGCTGCGCCGCGAATACCGCGACAACGACTGGGAAAATGTAGTGCCGCAACATCATAGTACTTCGTGGATAGCTCCGGGAGTATGAACCTTCGACCTGAGTAGCCGCCAAAACAGTCCAGCAACCTCGCTGATTCTGATCGCTGGTGGAGCAATATCGCCGGTGTGAACCGCCAGAAGCCGGGCAAACACCGTCGGATGCATGGCCAGCGCGCCGATCGCACGCCGCCTTAACCAGTCGCGCCGGCCGATTGCCAACAACAGCTTCGCCATTAGTCGCGGGGTGCGAATCAGGCGGCGATGAATGGTCTGGTATGCCGCCAGGTCTTCGTTCGCCAGCGCATTCCCCAGCGCCATCGCCTGACGAAATGCGAGCGAAAGACCGTCGCCCGTAATCGCATCTACCGACCCTGAAGCATCGCCGACCAACGCAATGTTCCGTCTTATTGTCGAATTGAGCTGATAGGACCCGGTCACACCGCTTCGTGGTGGGGCTACCAATTCCGCCCCGTTTAAACGCCGACACAGCATCGGAAACAATGCCGGGAGATCTTCAATCCGCAGGTACTCATCATTACCCATCAGCACTACGTTTATCTGATCGCTTGCGGTGGGCGTCACGTAGGCTTGCCCTCGCCTATGCCAGTACACCTCGACAAAGTCACTCCACGGAGCAAGACGATAATGCTGACTCACTCCAATCCGCCGCTGCACCGGGGACGACCGCAGTCCGGCGAGGTGTCTGACACGCGAGTTGTGGCCATCCGCTCCGACAATCCATTTGCAGGTAACGATACCGCTCCCGACGCTAACCTGACCGTCGTGGAGTGAGTTCACCCGCGTTGCCCACTTCATGACAACTCCCAGGTCCGCGGCTCGCTCAACCAGCAAGCCGTGCAGAATCGTACGGCGGATTCCCAGGCCGGGTGCACCCGCAAATTGAGCTTCGGCTGACAGTCTGCCGGCGACGAAGCGGATTCCACGAAACGGGGCGGCGTCAGCAATCGCCGGCTGAATTCCAAGACTGCATAAGGCGGCGACCCCGTCGGGCATCAGCCCCTCGCCGCAAGCCCTATCGATTGGGGGCTGGCGGCCGTCTACCACCATAACATTTAAGCCAAGTTGGCGGGCGGCAATCGCAGTTGCTAGCCCGGCAGGGCCGGCGCCGACCACCAGGATATCGGTATTACCCCCCACAAGCCTGCCGCCTCACCAACGCACTAGCAGCAGCTCTGCGCAGAATCCCGGCCCCATCGCAGCGATCATGCCCAATGTCCCCGGCTGGGGGCGGTGCCGCGCGATTACTTCTTCGAGCACCTTGAGGACGGACCCGGATGAAAGATTGCCGCAACGCGACAGACACTCCCACGAGGCTTCGAGTTCGCGGTTGCACAACCCCAGGGAGGTTTCCACCGCTTCCAGAATCTTCGGGCCGCCCGGATGTATCACCCAGCTTCCGACGTCCCGGCGGCGAAGGCCGTAGTCATTCAGAAAGGAATCGACGTCCGCGGCGAACCGCGATCTTATGAGTTCAGGGAGTTTCGGCGACAGGATTACGCGGAATCCTTTTTCGGAGATATCCCAGCCCATCATCTCTTCCGTGTCGGGATAGAAGACCGATTTCGTGCAAATAATCTTCGGCCCTTCCGCGGCCGTTCCCTGCCCGGTCAGTAGCGCGGCGACGGCGCCATCGGCGAACAGACCGCTCGAGATCATATTAGCGATCGACAGATCGTCAAGCTGAATCGTCAGCGAACATACTTCCACCGAGAGCAGAACGGCAATCTGATCGGGAAAGGCGCGCACATAGTCCGCGGCTCGCACTAATCCGATGGCTCCGCCCACACATCCGAGCCCGAAAATCGGCGTGCGTTTGATATCGCTACGCAGGCCCATACAGCTGGCCAGCCGCGCATCCAGCGAGGGGCTTGCAATCCCGGTTATCGACACGACGTAAAGTGCATCAATGTCGCTTCGCATAAACCCAGCGCGGTCGAGCACGGCGTCAATGGCTTTTGTCCCAAGCTCCTGGCTCACCGTTAACCAGGCTCGATTCGACTCTCCCCAGGTGCTGAACTGCGCGTATTGCTCCAGCGAGAACGCCAGATGGCGCACGTCAACGCCCACGCGGCAATGGAGTCGGCGTAATAATTCTGGCGCGCTCAGGCCGGCGCCCCAATGTTCGATCAGCGCGTCTGTAATCTGTTGCTGATGGTAGAGGTGAGCGGGCAAAGCGCTCGCGACGCCGGCTATTCTCATTCGTTCCATCCAAAAATAGTCGATTCAACGCTCGGATGAATACTCATCAGACGAAGCGCAAGATGCATTGGAATTAGCTACCGACTGGTAATCTCCAATAAGCAAACGAGCACCCGATAGAGTACTGTAATGCAAGAAGCTACTTTAGGTATTACGTTCGGACACGTCAATCGTTAAGCTCGATGACTACGCGATCTCCCGCGGCGGAGAGATTCGCTACACATCAAGACTCACACCGAAGCGGGACATTTCGAGCATCTTTCTAGAGCACGATCGTTGTGAGCTCCGAACTTTCATTGCTGCACCATATCGATGCCTGTGCGGGGAATCTCGCCTGCCCGCTCTATGCAATTGTATTCACGATGGCACAAGGACGGCCGACATACTCTCGCAGACTGAATAACTACACGCATTATGCACCGTTTCTAATCTTGTGTTTGCCGAGTTTGTAAAAGACATCGCTGCGGGACAGCCCAAGCCGTCGCGCGGCCTCTGCCTGCGCGCCATTTGCGTATTTTAGTGCTCGTTGGATTAGCGATTTCTCGAGCGCCTCGAGGAATTCCCGCAAATCGAATTTGTCGGGCAGCATCTTAGCGATCTCCTCCGGACTTGACGTTCTGCCCGGGTTCACGCCCCCGGCGGTAGGGGTTTGCGCAACGACAGGGAAGTTCTCTGCTGTGATCTCTTCGCCCCGCGACAAGATGCAGGCACGCTCAATCAGATTTCTAAGCTCGCGGATATTACCCGGGAAATCGTATTGCATCAGCAGGTCCATTGCCTCTGCGTTGATTCTTCTCGGTGCGACTTTTAGATCGCGTACTGCTTGCAGCAGAAGAAGTTCGCAGAGCTCGGGAATGTCTTCTCGACGTGTGCGGAGCGGTGGCACCGCTAACGGCACTACCGCGAGTCGGTAATACAAATCGTCGCGGAACAATCCCTCCGCCATCCGCTGCTTCAAGTCTCGATGCGTAGCGACGATCGTGCGCACGTCCACGCGGCGGGGCTTGGTCGATCCGATGCGAGTAACCAAGCCATCAGTCAACACACGCAGCAGCTTGGCCTGCGCGCCCATCGACATTTCGCCCGCTTCATCAAGGAAGAGCGTGCCCTCGTGAGCGGCCTCGAACAAGCCCTCTCGCGCCCGGTCCGCACCTGTGAAAGCCCCCCGTTCGTGGCCGAAGAGCTCGCTCTCCAGCAACGTCTCCGGAAATGCCGCACAGTTCACCGCCACCAACGGCTTTGATGAGCGGCTACTGTTGCGATGGATTGCGCGCGCTACCAGTTCTTTACCGGTTCCGGTCTCTCCCGTGATAAGTACGGTGGCATTGGTCGGAGCCACACGAGAGAGATTCTCTCGGAGCTCACGGATGGCGTTGCTGCGTCCTGATATTTCCGAGGAACCTTCAAGGCGTACTATTGCCGCACGCAACCTGTCGTTTTCGCGCAGCAGTTGAGTGTGCTCGACCGCACGCAGTGCCGAGGCGATCAACACCTCGGGCACGAACGGCTTGGTGATGAAGTCGAAGGCGCCTCGCCGCATGCTTTCGACTGCGAGCTCGATCGTCGCGAAGGCGGTCAGAAACAGCACTGACAGCGCCCGATCTGCCTCATGGGCAGCAATTAGAATGTCCAATCCCTCCCCGTCACCCATTTTCTGGTCGGTTATGACTGCGTCGAACTCGTGCTCCACAAGTGCGCGCCGGGCCTCGCTAAGGCCGGCGGCTTCAGTAACCTCGTGGCCTTCCTGCTTCAAATTGGAAACCAGGATGCGCCGCATGTGAGGTTCATCATCAACGATAAGAATTCGGCCCATCGCTGTCCTGCCAAAGCGTGCGCCTCAGTGTTCAGTCGAGGGAATCCTGATTGAAAAGCATACCTGGCCTGGTTCGTTGGCAATGAGGACGACATCACCCCCGTGCGCCCTCGCTATATTCCTGGCGATGGCCAGGCCAAGTCCGTTGCCGCCGGGTTTGGTCGTAAACAGGGGCTCGAACAGCCGCTCGACCGTTTCAGACGGAATCGGGCCGACCGGATCGATTACATCGATCCTGATGATGCTGTTGTGAGTTTCGGTGTTCAGCGTGACCCGGTCGCCGGGAGCACATGCCTCGATAGCGTTGAGTACCAAGTTCAACAATGCTTGCTGCATTTGTAAAGCATCAAAGGCTGCCCATAAGTCGGGTTCCGCGATCACATTAATAGTAATCCCGCCCTTCGAGGCATGCGGCCGCGCAACCGTCGCGACGTAATTGAGTGTATCGGCAAGGAGCACCCGCGAGACGCGTGCCTGAGGCGGCCGGGCGTACGCCATAAAATCCGTTGTAAGTCGTTCGAGGCGGGCCGCCTCCTTCGCCGCTATCTCAAACATCTCCTCGCGGACTCTCTCCTCCTGCTTCAACCGCCGAGCGGTGGTCAGCGAACTGGATATCATTGCAACCGGATTTCGAATTTCGTGTGCGAGTGCTCTGGATAGTCGACCCACCGCCGCAAGCTTTTCCTCCGAGAGTAGTTGCCGCCGGGCCTGTTCCAGTTCCTGCAAGTTGCTAACGGACCGTGCCTGCTGCTCGCGCAGGTTATTCACCAGGAGCCATACGAGAATTCCCATTACCGTATAGATTACGGACATCGCCCCGGCTTCGATGTACTCACCAAAGCGCATCCCATACGCGCCCAGAAAACTGATGAAATCCGCAAGGATTATCACCGCAATTGTCGCCCGGAAACCAAGCCTGAACGCGGCTTCGAGTAAGGGCAGCAACATTAAAGCGTAGTACGCAGTGTCGCCCCTGATCGTGAGGCAGGTAAGCACCAGCGATAGGATGGAGTTGAAACCAACGAACCACAACGTGAATGTTGTGCGCTTCGCCAGCGAAGCCGACGCGGGCTTCCTTGTCAGCCACGTAAGCTGCGCCGCCTGAACGACGAAGCCAACTGCCAGGACCATCACAACCGATGCTGAAGGTCTGCCGCGTACGAATCTCGACAACTCTTGCAACGCCAGCAGAGCACCGATTAGAGACAAGTTGAGCAGTGCAAAAAAGAAATCCTGCCGTTGACTGGACTCGAGGTTGCTCGCGAGCAGATCAGAATAGCGATCGTTCAAGCCGCTTAGGAGCGATTGGGATAGGGCGCGCTTCTGTCCTGCGATGGTGCCGCTACGGCTAGCAAAGCTCGCCATTAATCGTGTTGTCCGAATTCCAGGTGTGGAAAGCTGCCGGAGAGAATCGGCGTCAGACCGCGGCTCCTGAATCTTATCGTGTTCATTGGCATCGATTAGAACCTTCTGTAGCGTGGTTGGTCATTACTATACGCACGATCAATCGTACTCATCGCAGGGTTGAGAACGAAACGATCTACCAATTGTAAGCCGCGCCGACACCGATCGACGCTTGGCTATTGTTCATCATGCCGTCCGGCGCACTCATCGCGAAGATCCTCCAGCGGCTCGGCTCCTCGTCGTGACGTTTATGCAGCCACAGAAATAGCTCGGTGGCGCCAACCCCTAGCAGCGCGGCGCCGATCACATCGGAAAACCAATGTGCGTCGTGGCCCATTCGGCCGAACCCATCGAGCAGGGCGAGTGAGTAGACTGGCGTCGCCACGTACCATTCATTGTCGTAATATTCGCTCACCCCGGCCGCGAGCGCGAACATCGGCGTAACGTCGCCCGAGACAAACGATTGCCCGCCGTGAAAGAAAGCCGTGTGACTGCTCGTCTGGGAGGGACGCAGCCGGCCGAAGGCAGCTTTAATGCCGACGTCGACTAAGGTCGCGATTCCGGCCCCTTCGCCGGCGGTCAGGGCGTAATGGCGCGCACGTGGATCATCGTACCAAAGCCCATAACCATAGAGCAGAGCAGCACTGGTGCTGACGCCGCCGTAGCTTATGTTTTGCAAAAGATCCGCGTCACTACTGCTCATACCGCGCAGATGGCTGCGCGTGGTCTGATCGAGTGCGTAAGAACCACCCCACAATGCTCCGGCACCGGCCAAAACCAAATAGAACTTCGGCGAGCGCAGCGCACTATCTGGCGAAGCTACATAAAGCGGCGACGTGATTATGTCCTCAGTGTCGAGCAATGCATTATTAGTTAAATACTTGAAATCCGATACTACCTCAGCGCCAAGACTCGCAGGACGGGGTGTCTGAGCCAAGGCCGTGCCGGACACGAGCAGGACTGAAAGCGGTATTGCGATAATCCAGACTGTATACCTTGCCGTCATTACCCCTCCCTTGCTATCGCGGGACTAGGGTTAGAGGATTAATTCAAAAGCTATAGTCAATACCAATTTCGGGTCCCGTACGATCTCTGGAGCAAAGTCGGCCAACGCGCTTCATAGCTCTCATACAGTGGCGTCTGCCGGCGCTCGTAGTATAATCCGCCGGCCAACCATCGAAATTGTTGGTCCGTCCGCCCGGGATGATTGCACCGTTAAATTTTATGGGACTACTGGAAAAATGCGTGCCGCCAAGATTGAAATAGCGGAACCTCAGATGGATCGCGTTAACCTCGTCAAACCAGTATCTGGCATCGAGGGTCGGCATCTGTTCGGTGTTCATGCCCCCGTTGGAGAAATGCAGACCGGCGCCCTCAGTCTCGAACTCACGAACCCGCACGATGCTGCCCGGACCGGTAAAACCAAACAAACCTTCCACCTGGAGGTCAAACTGGGATCTTTTCGGGGTGATGAGACTCGCGCTGGTGGTCGTCGAGCTGGCAGCGGTGCGCCCCCACTGGCCGCCAGGACCCGCCGCGGCTGTCGTGGAGCGATTGTGCAGGAGCAAGTCATCGCCAGCAGGCAGACGATGCACCTGAGTGCAGGCCCTTGAGCCAGGGGCAGGACATGCACGACGAGTACCTCTAAACCGGCTTCCCCCGGTTGGTTTTTCGCGGCAACCTCTCAATAGCCTACGGCCCGGCAGGTTGGAAGCGCAAGCCGAATGCCACGACATCACAGCGTACGTTCTCTCTCCTTAGCCGAGCGAAGAACGACAGGCGCTATAGGGCATACGGTCCGTCCGGTTTCTTGTCCAAAATTTTGGACAAACTTTGTTCAAATTCTTGGACAACCGCCGATTTCCAATCGGGAGCCGATGGAGGGAAGGAGGTGGTGAAGCGCTACTCTTTCGAGTTAAGCCTCCACTATGAACTCGACGACATGGCTGGATTCCAGATGCCGAACGTCCCCCCCCGAACACGGGTGGTGAGGTGGGTTGAGATTCCGGTGGCATTTGCGCTAACGATTCCAGCCGGCCATCGGGTTGAAGAGCACATGGCGCAAGAGCATAAAGGTGTCGCCAACCCGGTCGAGCTCGTCCTACGTTCCACTGGAGTTCGAGCACGGTTTGCGGCGGCCTGCCGCACGATTCACTGTGCAGGATACCAATGGTGCAGCACTTGGCTAATTAGCTTCGGTTCACTCCTGATTTTGGCCGCCCTCCTTCTGGCCCCGCGAGCTGCCGCTCAGGTGGACCCTTGGGAGTTCGAGGTCTATCCCTACGCAACAGAAGAACGAGGAGTGGTTGAGTTTGAGGCCGACAATGCCGTCGTTCCGAACGGGCACAACAACGGCGGCGACGGGACTGCCGCGGGCACTTATCCGAGTCAGGGAATGTGGTATGACCAGTACGAACTTACGTATGGTCTTACCAACCGGATCGAGGCGGCTGCCTACTTAAACATGGCTGGACCCAGCGACAACGGTTATCACTTCGCCGGCTCCAATTTTCGCCTCCGTGGCAAACTCTTGAACAAGGGGAGGCTGCCAGTCGACGTCGGCTGGTACATTGAATTGGAATGGCACAAAACACCCGAGTTCGATAAGGATCCACTCGATCTCGAACTGCGTCCCATAATTCAGAAGAACATCGGCCTCTGGTCGATCCTGCTCAACCCACAATTCGAGAAATCGATCTTGGTGGGACCCGACAAGAACAAAGGCTTCCAATTCGGATACTCGACCGGCGTCTACTACCGATTGGCACGCTACCTATCGCCCGGGGTCGAGTTTTACGGTGCTATCGGAAATATTGATGACAATACTCCGCTTTACCACCAGCAGCACTATATCTTCCCGGTCATCCGAGGGAAGTTGCTGCATGGCATCGAATATAATATCGGACCAGGCTTCGGGCTCACCCGCGGCTCTGACCATGTAATTATGAAGCTCAATGTTAGCCTCGAGCGGTTTGTCGGTGCCGTCTTTGGCCCGTCATCTGACTCGGGCTGGTTTTTGTAACAACCTCCGGTTCAATCGCCGCTGACGACTCAGAAAGGTGACGACTCATCTCGCGCCAGGGGGCGCATAGACCATAGCTCGCCAGGATACACATGATCGGCATTGCGGGATGGCGATACCGGCCCCAGTCGGAGGGTCCGCCCGGAAGGGCCAAATAGTAAACCATTGTGACCAGCACAATCAGAATGGCAGGGTCCCGTAGGGGCGTCTTGAAGAGTGCAAAGCATGCGCTCGTTAAGTACAGAAGCTGCACTAAGAGCAGCACGACGGTAGTCGATGCGAGCAGTCGATTACGGAACAATACTTCGAGAGTCTTGAGGATTCCGTCATCCACGGCTGTTTCGAGAAGGCCGCCGTCTTTAGGGTAAAGAGCGAAGAACCTTACGAATTCAGTCGATAGCGGGTCAAAAATGCCGCGAATGACGCCTTCGAAATAGATACCAACGAAGGTCAGAGGGTTGCGAATAAATATAAGCATTGCAGCATCGCGCTGGTATTTGACGATATCTCTGAGGGGTTCGGCCTTTTGTTTAGGGTGGTCTTGAAAATAAATGCCCAGGTCATAGCAGCCCAAGCGGTCTTGCATCTCGCTGTAGGATAAATGTCGGTTGGTGGCCAGGATCGATGCCGCCATGTTACAGTACATGTCATCGCCGAAAACGGATGAGAAACCCGAATAGTCACTTACAATCTCGTTCCGAATGCACCAAAGCCCGGTAAGAGCGAAAGAAACCACCATAAAGACCGTTAGGTCGGCTAAAAGGCGCGACTTGTTCTGATAACCCGCAAACAGCATCCACAGTCCTAGCTGGATAGCAACTATCAGCGGCAAAAAGTAGCCGACCGGTCGAACGTAGACGGAGGCCGCTAGAGCACCGGCTGACGCGAGCAGATCCGTCCGTGATTGTCGTCTTAAATACCTGACAAGGTAGTACAGTCCGACTACCAATATCGCGGTGAACGTCGTTTCAGTAGAGAGCAGGCTCGAAAAAAGAACGGCCAGCGGCTCAATCGCATACAGCATCGCGGCGATCAGAGCGATCCGCTTATTTTCGAACAGGAGGTCGGCGGTCTGATAGACCATGTACACCGTAAAGCAACTGAGCAGGATTTGGAGCGCGATTGTGGTAAGCGCGAGCCGACCCACGAGCAGGCCAACCGTAAGCAATAGAGGATAGCCGGGAGTTCGAATGATGTCCGGCGCCGGCGCCACTGGCGAGTTCCAGATGCGCGCCTCTGACGAGCCATCGGAAAAGAAGCGGTGATGCGCGACTAGCTCGCGCGCCGGCACAATATATTGCGCGCTGTCGCCGGTGTAGAAGATGGTGGAGTCACGCGTATAAAAATACGCTGAGGTCGGCAGCAGGACGCGCAGAAACAACGCCAGCCCCAAAACCCGCCAGAGGTTGAGCGACGAATTTGGATTTACTCCCATTCGAAGAAGCGCCACCGATTCTGTTCGGAGTTCGGAGGCAAGCGCTGTGCCTTCGACCGCTTTGATTGAATTGAGATGACCCGGCCCCGTGCTGGCGCGAGCTTTTCCGACTAGCGGAACAGCGTTCCTCTCTTAGCAAGTTCCACCTTGTCCGAATTTCCGAGCACATTGTGTTCAAATTCTTGGACAAGCCGAGATTCCTCATGACGTAGCGACGGAACGGTTGTGAAGCTTCACTCGTTAAGTCGGGCAGCGGTCGATGGTAGCGCATCCCGCGACCAGTTGACGGAGGATCCTCGCGTGGTGGACGGCAACGCTAGCGACGCTCTACGCGTTTTTCTATCCCCAAGAACCGCGAGAGCTCGTCGAGGCCGATGAGCAATGTTTTATCGCCGTCAACGTTCGGTCGACCGGGCGATTTGATAGCCGCCTATCAGATCAAGCCTCGAGGACGCATTACGATGTATGCTTACCGGCCGTTAATTTCTGATAGCTAAACTTGAGAGTTCCGAACATCTTCGCGGCGGCGAGGCTCGCAATGCGGCCTGAATTTTGCCGCGCCGCAGCGCAAGCACTATTGATTTCGTCGAGGAGCGATTAGGCGCCGACCTTCTGCATCAACTTGATGCAGAATTGTTGCGCGGCGTTCGCGCCAAGCATCCGCCCGATGGTTTCTTCATCTACGCGAGCCTCGTTAAGCCGCGCAATCGCGTCCCATGCGGTGGTGGTGTCCTGGTGCGGATATCGTGAGCCCCAAACAATCTTGTCCGCATAGTGATGCGGCAGGCGCTGGATCCCCCGTTCATCGGCGTCAAACCCCAGCATCACGCGGCCGTCCTTCCACATTTCCTCCGGATCGGTGCGGACTGGATAGAAATGCACCAGCGGAATCGTCCGCGTTGACGCCTCCATCTTCTCCAGCACCTCGTGCATCCAGGTCGCCTTGCCGTGCGCTACTACCATCTTCATCTTCGGATAGCGATCCATCACTGAGAAGCCGAGCAGGGTGGAGGCGACGAAGAGATAATTGTCGAGCCAATAGGACAGAATTGGCGAGACCGCGTGTCCCAGTTGAAGGCCGGTCAAATAAAAATCGGTGCTGCTGCCTCCCGCGAAAGGTCCCCGGCCGCTGGCGCCGAGGAACGACGCCTGTGAGAGCCGTCCCTTGATTTTCTCGATAAATGGTCCGTGAGAGATTCCTTCCGGATTCCAGAGGCCGGGCGTCGGATGAACTGCCGCAGTGACACCGAGGTTTTCCAGTGCCCCCCACAGCGGCTCGTAGAACGGATGATTCAGGTAGCGTCCCTCGATAAACGCAGGCCGGATGAAAACTGCGGGAAAGCAAGCGAGCTTCGCGACCCGCTGCAGTTCCTCTATCGCGAAGTCCATGTTTTGTAGGGGGATCATTGCGGCCGCGAACAAGCGGTCGGGCGCCGCATGGCAAAAATCAGCAATCCAGTCGTTATAGGCTCGTGCGAGCGCGTAGGCGATGTCCGGATCCTTGACCAACGGGAAACCCTCTGCGAACCACGTTGGATACAGCAGCGCCTGGTCTACACCCATCTCGTCCATATCGCGCAGGCGCGCCAACGGCTCGCTGGCGCCTTCATTCGCTGAATGAGATAACTTCGGGTCCAGTTCGCCGATCGAGTCCCAGGTCATCCCCGGGCGCCAGACCGCATAACTGGGGATATTGGGATTTTCGGTATCCCGATATACTTCGCCGTTAAGCTTGAGATACGAGCCGAGTTTGCCTTCTTCGCGCCACAACGCGAGCCGGCCCGGAACACGATACTCTGGCTCAAGGTACTTCTCCCAAAGCGCCCGCGGCTCGACCACATGAGAATCAGCATCGAACACGGCGAAGCCCTTGCGCGGCATCGGCTTTCCTCCTCTATCGGCGATTGACGCCGTCGCTCTATCGGCGATTGACGCCGTCGCTCTATCGGCGATTGACGCCGCCGCTCTAACGGCGATTGACGCCTGCGTCTGGACTAAGCGCCCGGTGGATTTCCTCTTCGGCCGGCCACCAGTCGGGCCGTTCGATTTCGGTAACGCGTTCGCGAATTATCGTCGTCGGCTCA
>Ga0073928_10004472_pt1 | contig 20664 bp, 17 predicted proteins | sample PaiPotPPA55metaG_FD_76969 | JGI IMG/M metagenome (GOLD analysis project Ga0073928, IMG submission 76969) | Iron sulfur acid spring bacterial and archeal communities from Banff, Canada, to study Microbial Dark Matter (Phase II) - Paint Pots PPA... ...
GCAACTGGGTTGGCCATTCTCTCTGGTTCTTTCTGATGCGCAGCTCGAAGCCAAAGCCAACTCAGCGTTGTATGAAGTGACGCCGGATCAACCTAATGTGTCTGCGCCAGGCGAACTGACATTCCATTGGAGCGACGGCCATCTGGACGTCACGAAGAAGTTAATTTTCAACCTGAACTACGAGATGGCTGCGGAGGTTTCCGTCCTGCTCGACGGTAACCCAATTCCCGCGGCACTTGCCTGGCGCGGCGGGTTCGGCGACCGGGCGGTGTACAAAGCGGCCTCGCTTGTTACCGTTTATTACAAGCTCAACGACAAGCTTGAACTGTTGCAGTACAAAAAGCTTGGCGTATCCGGAAACCAAAGCCAGCCGGTATTGCAAAACGGGCCGATGGAATATCTGGGTATTGAAGACCAGTTTTTCACGGCGGCATTTTTGCCGGACGGCACGCAACTCTCGCTGTGGCACTGGACGCAAGACCACGGCATCGTCGATGACGGGAAGCCCGCCAGCGAGCCCATTTCGGAGATGGCAGCGGGGACTACCATTGCGGCACCTTTGCGCGCGCGTCTTTACGTGGGTCCGAAAGACTTGAAGATCCTGGAAAAAACCAAGCCACCGCTCGCGGAATTGATTAATTTCGGCTGGACCGGTGTCATCGCCAAACCGTTGCTGTGGATCCTGCAGACCATTCAGACGAAAGTGCCGAATTATGGTTGGTGCATCGTCCTACTTACGCTGGTTATCAATTTCGCCATGTTTCCGCTGAAGATGAAGAGCTGGCGTTCGATGCAGAAGATGCAAAAAGTTGGGCCGGAAATCCGACAGATTCAAGATCGGTACAAGAAATATTCCATGACCGATCCGCGCAAGAAAAAAATGAATGAAGAAGTAATGGCCATCTATAGCCGGGAAGGCATCAATCCGATGGGCAGTTGTCTACCGATGCTTTTCCAGATGCCGATCTGGTGGGCGCTGTGGCGCGTGCTGAACGGCGCGATTGAATTGCGACACGCACCTTGGATCGGCTGGATACATGACCTTTCGGCGAAGGATCCGTATTATATTCTCCCGATTGGCATGGCTATCATGATGTATCTAATGACGAAAATGACGCCGCAAACCACTACGGATCCGGCGCAGCAAAAAATGATGTCGCTGATGCCGCTCATGTTTGGTTTTTTCTTTTTCAACTTGTCCAGCGGATTAAATTTGTATATGTTCACGAGCAATCTGGTCGGTATTGCCCAGCAGGTTTATTTGAATCGTAGCGAGCCACTCCCATCCAGAAGTAAATTCAAAAAGAAAGCGCTCGATGCCTGACGAACGAACTACAAGCGCGAAAAGGCCGTATACGAACGACCGCGTACAAGGCGAAGCGCGCCTCGATTACGAACGCGGGGCCGCGGAGTTGAAACGGTTTCTCGATCTCGCCGTCCGCGAAATGGGACTGGCGATCGAATACGAGATTTCAATGCCAGGTTCGCTGGCGGGCGGTCCTGAGGACAAGGACATCGTAGTCGCGTTCCGAGGAGCGGATCAGGATTTTCTGCTCGAGCGCAACGCAGAACTGCTGTTGGCACTCGAACATGTGGCCCATCGCTGGTTGCGTCTGGATCCTCGGCTGCATGATCGCGTGCGTTTCGATTGCGGAGACTATCGCTCGGCGCGGTTGGAAGAATTGAAGCTTTCAGCGCGGGTAGCTGCGCAACGCGTACGTGAAACAGGCCAGCCTTTTCGTTTTAATCCGATGTCGCCGCGTGAACGCCGCCTGATACATTTGGAATTGAACGGCGCGCAAGGGGTGCGGACGGCCAGCGAAGGCGCTGGAGATCGCCGGCAACTGGTCGTTTACCCTGCCAACAAGAAGTAACTGGCAACGAAACAACCGAGTTAAATCTCAAGCGCGTATCCGGTCTTCCCCACGTTGAAACACTGTGTTTGCCCAATGCGATCAGAGCGCCCCGCTGTCTCGTGAATGTGTCCGCAAAAAAGATAGGCAGGCTGCTGGGCGGTAACCCATGCGCGCAGCGCTGGGCTGCCTGCATGTTTTCCGGGCTCGAACTCATCGAGGCTGGTATTGAGCGGCGGAAAGTGTACGATGAGATGAAGTGGTTTAATCCCGTCGAATTCGGCGAGAGCCTTGCCGATTTCCTCTTCGGAATATTCTCCGGGCGTATTGAATGGAGTGATGTTGCTGTAGCCGAGGCCGGCCCACTGCGTAAGGCCGGATGCGGATTCGAGCGGGCGTACATTCCGATGGAAATCAACGAAACCATAATGCTCGCAGAACGAATGGATCCCGCTTTGCGTTTCGTGATTTCCAGGCAAGACCCAAACGCGTTTTCCCAGCGGCTTCAGGATTTCGCCGCAGCGGTCGAGGCCTTTGCCAAAGTTGGACAAATCTCCGGCGGCGATATAAACATCAGCCTTTTGATTCGCGATTTTCTCCAGCGCGCGCAAATCTCCGTGAATGTCGCTGAATATCAGAACCTTCATGGCGTTTCTCCGTTGCGTCGAGGTGAAAGTTTTTGCATGTGCCGCAAGAACATGCCATCCGATTGCCAACCTTGCTCGAGCAAATCCCCGGAATCGTCGAAAATCAAGCGGTAGGTGAAAGGTTGGGGCTTGTTGCGCCGCGTATTCACGAAACGGTTTTCGCCGATATCGACAATGTGTTCAGCGCCTTCCGTGGAGCTGTGAATCACCGGGAAGCGTGCGAATTGCCAGAATATCTGAACCTCGGGAACCTGCAACGCGCGCGCAATGAAACGATCCGGCGGAGAATCAGACGCGAAATGGAAATCTGGAGGCACAGGGTTTCGCAAATCAAAGCGGGCTTGATAGACACCATTGACCGTGCGAATTACGCCGCCCCAATCGAGCGGGGAAGCCGGAAGCGGCACTGCGGCAATGCGATCAATCTGAATTTTATTAGCCGAAGCGAAATCTTTTACTCGCTGCATGGCCGCGTGGTGGGCAAGGCCACAGGCGAAAAGATAAACAATCATTGCGTACGTTCCTGCTTTACACCAAGAAGAACGCGTGACTCGAAATCCCCAATCGCCCAGCGCGGGAAGAAAAAACAACACGGCCATGAGCGCGCTAGAAAGCGCCAGGATCCAGAGATGAAACGGAAATCCCGCGGCACCCGCGGCCATCCAGGCCAGGACCGCCCCCAAGGTGAAAAGAATCCACATCCATGTGGCGCGCGGACGACTTTCCGCACGATCGCGATAAATCCACGCTGCAATTTGAGGCAGCAACACGATCGCGGAAAAGCTGAAATCGATGATGAAAAGAAGATCCCAGGATACGCGCTGTTGCGAAATTGGAGTCCACATGCGCGTACCGAAGGAAGTCATTCCGTCGAGTACGATGTGGCTGGCGATTCCGACGCCGTAAATTAAAGTAAGCAGGGCCCATGAAGGAGTCTCAATTCCGCGGCGCCGTGCCAGCCAGCGCGTGAGCCAGGCAAGAAGGGCGGCAAAAAAAGGCGATCCGACGAAAGAATGCGTGATTCCGCGGTGATACTTCACGATGGCGAGGGGATCGCGCGACACTATCTCGTAGATGATATCGATGTCGGGGAATAGCGCGCCAAGGGTTGCTGCGAAAATCGCGACGCGGCCTTTGCGCTCCGCAAAATATCCCTTGCCCAAGAGGGCGCCGGTGATTCCATGGGTTATCGGGTCCATGAAGGTTTAAAAAGAAGAAAAGTGTACACGATTGAGACGAGTCAGGCGATTTCGATGAGAGGAGAACGCCGTGGAATAATTTCTCCGATGGCTTGCGCCGATACATTGAAACGCTTTAACGCGGCGATCGCTTGATCTGCGGAATCCGGAGCAATTGAAATAAGCAGGCCGCCGGATGTTTGCGGATCGAAAAGGAGAGAGCGAAATTCATCAGGCACATGGTGAGCGAATTCGACGCAGCCTTCGCAGAAGTCACGATTGTTTTTCAAGCCGCCGGAGAAAAAATGGCCGCGCGCAGCTTCGATGGCTCCAGGAAGATACGAAATCTTGCGATAATCGATCTTCATGGAAACGCCGCTGCCGATGGCCACCTCTCTGGCATGGCCAAGTAACCCAAAGCCTGTTACGTCAGTGACTGCGTGTATGGGCCTTTCATTTTTCGATGCAGACTCCGCTTCATGCAAAGCTTCGGCGGCATCGCGATTCAAGCGTGTCATTGACGCGGTTGCAGCAGTGATCCAGGCTTGTTCGGCCAGGCCTTGTTTCAATGCTGTGGAAATGACGCCTGTTCCCAAAGACTTTGTGAACAGAAGAACGTCGCCGGATCGCGCGCCAACGTTTTTCCAAAGCTTTTCAGGGTGGATCACGCCAGTGACGGCATAGCCGAACTTTAGCTCCTCGTCTCGAATGGAATGGCCGCCGACGACGGTGCAGGCTGCCTCTGACATTTTCAAGAGCCCGCCGCGGAGAATTTCCTCGAGAACTTCCGGCCGTTCGGAAGTTGGAAACGCGACGATGGTGAGAGCAGAAATCGGGCGTCCACCCATAGCGTAAACGTCGCTAAGAGAATTTGCTGCGGCGACCTGACCGAAAAGCGACGGGTCGTCCACGATTGGCGTGAAAAAATCGACAGTTTGCACGATGGCCAAATCGTCAGTGAGACGGTAGATGGCGGCGTCGTCACTAGTTTCAAAACCCACCAGCACGTTGGGATCGATTTGGCGCGGCAGGTGTTTTAAAACTGAGTCCAATATTGCGGGACTCAACTTCGCGGCGCATCCGGCGGCCTTAGCAGTGGTCGTCAATCGAATCGTTTCCGGCAAACGAAGCCTCCCGAGTAGGTATTTATGATTATTGATTATAACGCTTCCGCTGTCTTGAACTGGCGGGGAGAGAGAGCTATCGAATAGCAAAATGCTTCAAGCGCGCGCGGCGACGGAGCGAATCGGAATGGTTACAGGCTTTGACGCCTGCGTAGTCCCCAACATGTGGCAGCTTCCGTCGAAGACAGCGCCAGGCTCAATCAGAAGACACGGTGCGTGAATTTCGCCACGAACGATTGCCTTGGTTTGAATTTCCACTTTGCCTTTGGCGCGGATAATCCCATCGAAGCGACCGGCAATGATCACATAGTTGCCGTGAATCTCGCCTTCAACCGTGGCATGCTCGCCGAGAATTAATGTTTCTTCCGACACGAGCGTTCCCTTCATGTCCGAATCGATGCGGAAGGTGCCGGTGGACTCGAGCTTACCCTCGAGCTTTACGCCGCGCTCGAGGAAACCCGTCCATTCCCCAGAGTCATGCCGTTTGTTGCGTTCAAACCATGCCATCGTGCGAGTTTTCCCGGAGCTCAATTCAGCCGCGAAGTAACTTCTATTTAATCATCAATTGGTCGTAGAGGCGGGTTAAATCACTATTATCATAGTATTCAAAGATCAACTGCCCGGGCTTACCGGATCGGCAGGGCTGTATGAGCACTCGCGTTCCATACTCGCGCTGGAGCTCTTCCAATGCGGCTTTGGTGTTGGGATCGGGTAGGTTGATTGAAGCAGTAGGGCGTATGCGAGGACCGCGGGTGGCAAGGCGCTCAACTTGTCGTACCGTCATTCCGGTCCGTGCGATGCGCTGTGCAATTCCCAATCGCGTGTGGGGATCGGCGATTGCAAGGAGTGCCCGCCCGTGCCCTGAACTGAGTCTTCCCTCTTCAAGTAATATGAGGATCGGTTCCTCGAGCCTAAGCAATCGTACTGCGTTGGCAATAGTTGTGCGATCTTTTCCAGTGCGCTCTGCGACCTCCTCCTGAGTAAGATGAAACTCTTCAGTGAGTCGCAGAAAGGCGTGCGCCTGCTCGACTGGATTCAAATCCTCACGCTGCAGGTTCTCGACCAGCGTCATTTCTAGAGCCGTGGCGTCTGAAACATTTCTAATCACCACCGGGACTCGGCTGAGACCTGTCCTTTGAGCGGCACGCCAGCGACGTTCACCCGCGATGAGCTGATAACGGAGACCGACTTTGCGGACTACCAAGGGCTGCACGATTCCACTGGCCTGAATGGAGCGTGCCAGCTCCTCCAGCGCGTCTTCGCTGAATCGAGAGCGCGGCTGGTAGGGACTGGGGTTGATCAGGTCGATATCGACGTAAAGCAGTCCATCACTGGGAGCCAGTGCTGGAGCTGCCGCCGTCGCTACCGCCACTCCCGCTGGTCGTCCCGCCGACATTGGCTGTACCGGCGGTTGGAGCTGATGCGGGTCTGCTGATACCAGCGCTGGCTGCTGCTGCTGATTCTGCTCGGGTTCCCTGATCAGTGCGCTCAGGCCCTTGCCCAACGCGTTTCTGGGCATTTGCGATAACCTCCTTGGCAAGCTGAACATAGCTTTCAGCACCCTTACTATGAATGTCGTAGAACATCACGGGCATCCCATGGCTTGGCGCTTCGGCGAGACGGACATTTCTAGGTATCACCGTCTCGAATACTTGACCGCCGAAGAAGCTTCTCAGGTCGGCGGCGACCTGTTTCGAGAGAGTCGTACGGTCATCGTACATCGTCAGCAAGATTCCCTCTATGGCGAGCGCAGGATTGATCGTGCGGCGCAGACGCATGAGTGTATCGAGGAGCTCTGACACTCCCTCGAGGGCTAAATACTCGCACTGGATTGGTACGAGAACCGAGTCGCTAGCGGCTAGGGAGTTAAGCGTAAGCAAATCGAGGGCTGGAGGGCAATCGATAAGAATGTAGGCGTATCTTTCGCGGATTCCAGAGATTGCGGCCTTGAGGCGGTATTCGCGGTTCTCCATGTTGACGAGCTCGACCGCGGCCCCGACCAGGTTCTTGTCAGATGGAAGTAGATCTAGCCCCTCTACCTGGGCGTCCAGGGTTATCCTTTCGATGGGCTCATCGAGAATCAGGCTCTGATAGAGGGTTCTTCTCGCCGGATCCTTGGGAAAGCCGAGTGCACTCGTGGCGTTCCCTTGTGGATCGCAGTCGATTATGAGCGTTTTCTGATCTGATGCAGCGAGAGAAGCTCCGAGGTTGACGGCGGTCGTGGTTTTACCTACTCCGCCTTTTTGATTTGCAATCGCGATGATTCGGGCCAACGGGTCCCCCGGGGCCAGAATGTAGCAGATCGTTCCGTGGCGATGCAAGGTGTTTCACGTGAAACAAAGCCAAATAGAAATGTTTCACGTGAAACACTTAGTCACTATGCGCGAGCTCCGATTAGAAGCACCCGCCGATCCGAGCCAGGTATCGGCAGTGGAGTACGCCACCTGAAAAAAGGTGTCTTTCCTATCTCAACGGCATCGCGCTCTCCAACCCACAAAACAAGCGATCCTCCTGAAGTTAACTGACTCTGCGACCAGGTTGCGAGATCAGGGTAGCCTCCCAGAGCCCGCGCCGTGACGAAATCAAAGCCGGGGTCCGTTGGTCCTATTTCCTGGACGCGACCCCGATATACCTGGACACCAGTAAGATTGAGCTCACGAATGCACTCCGATAGGAACGAAGCTTTCTTGCCGTTCGATTCGATGAGCACCAAATCAAGTGAAGGTATCAGGAATTTGAGAGGAAGGCCTGGAAACCCCGCGCCCGTGCCGACGTCGGCGAGCCGACCGTTTCTAATCGGGACCGCCGACGCGCCAAACATGCTCTCTCCGAGATGGAATCTGACGATATCGAGCGGATCAGTTATGGTCGTTAGAGCGATCTTTTTATTCCAGCGCAAGAGAACGGAGATGTACTTCTGTATGGCGAGACACAATGCCGGGCTAGCCACCACGCCGTAATCGCACAGATTGCTTGCGATAGCTTGGTCAGTGATGGGGGCCATTAGAATATCCGCATCATATTCAGTCTCATGTATTTACGACTGTTCAAAGCGAAACCTTGAGGAAAGTTAGCGTGAGTTCTCGGCACAAGATTAGTATATCACCCACAATAAACTCGAGCCTACTCTGTCAACCGCAAGCTCGCGCCGGTTATAGGACCCACGAAGCACAAGAGAAGTGATCCACCGTATTACTACATATATAGTTATTAGTCTCCGCCCAGCAAAGTGGGCGGAAAGGCTATTCCGTGAGCTTTCTAGGAAGAACTGGAGTTGACAGCAAGCAATACTCCCTCGTATCGTTCTTGGCTCCGTGACTAAGATGAAAATTCTTGTAATAGGCGGCGGTGGACGCGAGCATGCTCTCGCGTGGAAGCTGCGGCAAAGTGTGGGCGTTGAAAAAATCTGGTGTGCCCCGGGAAATGGCGGGATTTCGAACGACGCGGAGTGCGTGCCGTTAGACTCGGGAAATGTGGCGGCAGCAGCAAATTTGGCAGCCAAGCTCGGCGCGGATCTTACCATTTGCGGGCCGGAGTTGCCTCTGGTGCGTGGCATTGCAGATGAATTTGCGAGCCGGAAGATGGCGCTGTTGGGACCGAGCAAGGAAGCGGCGCAACTTGAAGGTAGCAAAGTTTTTGCGAAGAGATTTATGCAGCGGAATGGAATTCCGACAGCGTCGACGTATGGGATTTACGATTCGCCGATTGACGCCTATACGTCATTGTGTTCGGTCGATTGGCCCTTGGTAGTGAAGGCCGATGGATTGTGCGCGGGAAAGGGAGTGCCGGTGACTTCATCGCCCGACCGCGCGTCGGAATTCATCGACCGGCTGATGGAAAGAAAGGAATTCGGAGACGCGGGGAAGCAGATTTTATTGGAAGAGGGACTATCGGGGCATGAACTGTCTTACATCATTCTGAGTGATGGAAAAAACTTTGTATCATTGGCGGCGTCTCGTGACCACAAGCGCGCGTTTGACAACGATGGAGGCCCGAACACAGGTGGCATGGGAGCTTTCTCCACTTCGGATCTGTTGTCTCCTGAATTGGAAAAGAAGATTCTGGACACAGTCGTGCAGCCTACGTTAGCGGGGCTTCAAAAAGAGGGGCTCAAGTATCGGGGCTTCCTTTATTTCGGATTGATGCTGACCAAGGATGGACCAAAGGTTCTGGAATATAATTGCCGGCTCGGAGATCCGGAGACGCAGGCGATTTTGCTGCGTGCCGATTTTGATTTAGCGGTCGCATGCGCCGAAGCTGCTCGCGGGGAACTCCCCCCACTGCAGACGAAGTCTTCAGCAGCGGCAAGTGTCTGTGTGGTAGTTGCGTCAGAGGGTTATCCCGACGATCCGAAAATCGGGAAAGAAATAACTGGACTGGACGCAGCCGCGGCGGTTCCGGGCGCCATAATTTTTCACGCAGGGACGCGGCGGGAAGCTGAAAAGTACTACACGACTGGCGGCCGAGTTCTAGGCGTAGGCGCCAGAGGGGATGACTTGGCGGCAGCTTGCAAAATTGCTTATGAAGCTGCGAGCAAGATCAGGATTGACGGAGCGCATTTTCGAGTGGATATTGGCCGGACCAAAGACCCTGGAAAAGCAGCCGGGGAGCCAGCAAATGCGTGAAGTGCAGCATCGTTTCATTTGCTTGGTCCACCGGTTCCCATTGAGCGAGGTGGAGGAAGCAGAAAACAATCGGTTATCAGAGCCGGAATAATTCACCGAGGCGATCGTATTGAATCGTAGCCGTCGCCGCCGAAGCAATTAGTTAGGTAAGATACCGACTAGGAGACTGAATTGGCCAACGAGCATAAGAAGGAAGAAACGGCGCTGGTAGGAATTTTGATGGGGTCGGATACGGATTACCCGGTGATGAGTGAAGCAGCCAAGACTCTGGAGAAGTTCGGAATTCCTTATGAATTGGAAGTTGTTTCTGCGCATCGCACGCCTGCACGCGCGCATGAGTACGCCACAACAGCCTCACAGCGGGGCTTGAAAGTTTTGATTGCTGCCGCGGGGGCAGCAGCGCATCTTGCGGGAGTGATCGCCGCAAATACCATTCTTCCCGTGATCGGAGTCCCTATGGGGACAAGTACGCTGAACGGATTGGATGCGTTGCTATCGACGGTGCAAATGCCCGGGGGAATTCCGGTTGCTACCATGGCCATTGATAAGGCCGGCGCAGTGAATTCTGCAATTTTCGCAGCGGAAATTTTGGGTCTTTCGGACGCAGCTATCGCGAGCAAACTTGTTCGGCATAAGCAAGATCTGGAGCGCTCTGTAAACGAGAAGAATGCGCGTTTGAAGCAGCAAGTTGCCGAAAAGAAGTAGACGACATTCTGCGTAGTTGCTTACCCTTTGCGAGCTGCTTCGTCTGAAACGACGGAGGAATCGTCTCCCTGAAACTAACGCTCCCGATCATGACGATCGTAATTACAGCCAGCTCATTTCCGTTGAGTGAGAATTTCAAAGTGCGGAAGATGGGGTTGAAATGAAAACTGCGGCTGTCGGCCTTCTAATTCTATGCGGCGCGCTTGGCAATCGGCAGAATCCTGCGACCACAAATCCTACAAAACAACAGACTCCGACCGCGGCTCACGAAGTGCAGACCGAGAATGACGTCACATCTGCCCGCAAGTCGGCTGTTTCTATCGTAATCAAAATTCAAAGGGCAGACTACGAAGGAGATCGTGCGGCGTTGGACAAACTTTACGAAGAGCTTGTTCCGTTCGTGGACCAGCCTGAAGTTGCATCTCGCGTCCGATACTGGCGCGGATTCGCAAAATGGCGCAGGGCCATCAATGGCTTCAACGAAACTCCAACTCCGACAGATTTGGCTGAGGATCTCACGGACGGAGAAAGCGAGTTTGACGCATCCATTCAAAGGGATCCGAGTTTTGTGGACGCCAAGGTTGGCGCTGCCGCGTGCATCCTACTGAGACAGTTTGCGGAAGGGATTTTTTCAAAAATAAAAGATTTCGAGAGGATGAAAGAAATCATGGCACCCGCCTCGCAGCTTCTTCGAGAGGCTCGGGCCGCGGCGCCGGAAAATCCGCGCCTCCTGTGGGTCATCGGTCCAAACGAATGGAGCACTCCTCCCGCCAATATTGGCCAAGCGAAAGCAATGGAGACCTATGAGCGGGGGCTAAAGGCTGCTCGCGCGCAAAAGAGCGACACGAGTGATCCCTTGGAACCTTCCTGGGGAGAGCCGGAATTATTGATGAGTCTTGCCTGGTCCAATCTTAGCCGAGCGACGCCAGACCTTGCTGCTGCAGAAAATTATGCGAAAGCCGCGTTGCAAATTGTGCCCTATTGGCACTACGTTCGCGACATTCTGATGCAGCAGATTCGCGACGCGAAAATGAAGGCGCACTAGAGTCCTCCCCAGCTCAGCATAGGAGTCCTGGTAGGAACTAGCGTTTCGAGAAGTTCACCGTCACTGGGGATGCAAGAGAGACGGCGCATCAGGGGGGCGTTCTTTTTTCTCTTCTGGTTTTTGGGACTCCGCCGGGGGCTTCAAAATCCAGCTGAAACCTGATTCCATTCCGATACTCGCGATTGTTTCGCGCGCGTTGGGCGATGCGATGACGTTCAGCGCGCCACGCAAAAACTGAATTGCATCCACAGCTAGTATTTTGTTGCTTTCACCATGCAGTAAATGGTCACGCACCTCCCGCATTTTCACGTCTGAAGAGCAAAGTTTTTCGATTTCTGGATTATTATTTCGAATCTGGTCAAGCAAAGAAGGTTGAGAGTCCTCCGGAGGGTAATGGAATTCGACCAGTGAACGAGGCTGCGCTTTCTCCGGAGGCCACAATTGGCGGTATTGCGGCAAAGGAACGTGTGTATCGAAGTAGTCTTCGCGCTGCATCGATTGCTTCAGTGTGAATGTTAACTGCCAAATTTCCGGTCCGTAATATTCCATGTAATCGGCGAGAATTAGCTGGGCGATGGGCTCGTCGGGCGGCAAGTCTATCTTGCCGTGAAGATTTCTAGCGATTTCATTTAAGCGCTCAGCTACGCCATGTCCGATCGAATCGATGTCACCAGCTTCGGCGCCCGGTTGGGCTTGCTGCAAATGTGGTCCCGAGGACGCGACCCGGCCGTGAAGTCGCGGCAAATCCCTGTCAAGCCGCGCGATTACCAGGTGCGACGAGGGCGCAGTCCATTCGACGGCACCGAGAAAAATTCCCAGGCTTTTGGTTCCAAGCTCTACAGGTGTGGGGATACGTGTCTGAGGCTCTACGGGATTTTCGATGGTGGCGGTCAGAATTGCGTCTTTTACTACAGCGATGATCACCCGGCCTGCTGCGAGATTTGCGACAACTTCATCACTCGGTGAGTCTTGTCTTTGCTGAGATCCAACAGGCCGGGGAATAAGAATCAAGAAAAGTGGGGCCAAAGCGCCGAAAATCAACGCCAGTAAGAACATAGTCCCGGACCGAGAACCTCGACCGACCGAAGACCTGTAGCAGTTGGCCATATTGCGACGGTACCACAAATCCCCAAATGGCTAGCAATCTGCCCATGCGTCAGCCATGTTATACTTCCTGAATACTGTACGCATCCTAGCTACTGCTTACTCACGGCGGACATGAGATCTCCGAAAAGCATCAAGCACAATGGACGGCTGGTTTCAGAGATTCTTGAATCGCATCGACGTTTCGTGCGTGGTGACGAAACTGGCGCTCGCGCCGATTTATCCGGGGCCGACCTCTCTCGCGTGAATCTCGAGCGCGAAAACCTCGATCTTGTTGATTTTCACGGCGCGAATCTTGACGGAGCCAATCTGCACGATGCCAGGCTTTCCTCCACGAACCTAAGTAAGGCCACACTTCGCGGCGCCGACCTGCGTAAAGCCGATTTGACCGAAGCTAATCTAAGTGGAGCCGATCTAACCAAAGCCAAAGCCGGCGGGGCGGAACTCTTTCGCGCCGACCTACGCGGCGCCATCCTGCGCGGCGCAAATTTTGTAGCCTCAAATTTTCGATTGGCCGAAGTTCGAGGCGCTGATTTTACCGGCGCCGATTTGAAAACAACGGTCCTTCGCGAGACGGATCTGGACGGCGTGGATCTTTCGGGTTTAGATCTGAGCACAACTTTACTTCCGCGCGGCTACAAGCAGCCTATTCCTGCGAAAAGTTAAATGAAGAAGGGTGCAGTTCGGAACTTGCCGTGGGTTTTGGTGGACGATTACAGACGTTCCACGGGCTGGACCACTTCCGAGCCGAGTGGCGCCCAGTCGCGCGCTTACTGCGAAATGCTGGAGCGCGGTCAGATACTTTTCTTCCGCGAGCCGCCGTTCGACCTGCCTGCGGACGATCAGAAATTCTTACTTGAGCAGCAATGGTCCGAACTGCGCATGCATAAAAACGTTTCCTACCGTCCGGGCGAAGATGTGTTGCGGGGAGTTTCGGGCGACCGCGAAACCACTGTCCGACTGCATTCCATCATGCGTAACTATAGTGCGCAGGTGGCGCAGTTCCTTGGGAAATTTCTGACTCCTTACGCCGGCAAGTGGAATCTGGATTTCGCTAGTTTTCGGCCACTTGAAGAAGAAGGCCGCGACCTGCCGCTGCACAAGCGCAATGACCTGCTGCACGTGGATGCCTTTCCCAGTCGCCCGACGCGAGGCGCCCGCATTTTGCGGGTCTTCACAAATCTAAATCCTAAGAAACCGCGCGTCTGGCAGACCACCGAAGGCTTTGAGGTACTGGCGCGGCGATACGCCGGCGGCGCGGGACTTCAGGATATTGCGGAAGACAATTCCTTCTTAAGCCGCACGGTGCAGGATTTTGGTTCCAAACTGGGTTTCGGGGTGATAGGACGAACGCCCTACGACATGTTCATGCTTCGCTTCCACGATTTTCTGAAGGAGAGTTCCGAGTTTCAAACGAATACCCCGAAGACGCAGCTGGAGTTTCCACCGCAGGCCACCTGGATGGTTTTCACGGATTGTGTGGCGCACGCCGTGATGTCCGGTCAATATGCAATCGAGCAGACCTTTCTGATTCCTCCTAAGGTGTTGGTGGCGCCGGAGGCCGCGCCGTATCGCATACTAGGAAACATCGCCGGCCGCGCACTAATTTCGTGATTCGACTCGCCCGAGTTCCATCGGAAATAAACCTTAGCTCTACTTGTCCGCGAGAAATTCCGCGGGATCCTCGCCGAAGCCCATGGCCGCGCCTCGGACGGAGGTGGTCCGTCGGCGCGTCTCAATACCCAGGCGTTTGATTTTTTGGTTTAACGTGGAAAGCGGAACCTGAAAACGCTCGGCCGCTTCCGTCTGGTTCCAATTTGTGCGCTCGAGCATGTCCACAATGATCCGGCGCTCGACCTCTTCAAGGATTTGGAACAGAGATGGCGAACTGCCGAAGCCACCAGCCTCGCCGGGCATTGGCGGCAAGAATTCGGCTAATTGTAGCCGAACACCTTTGACAATCTCGCGAGTGCGCACACTTTCCGGCAGCAGATCGGCGTCCATGGATTCCTGGGTGGAAAGCACGATGGCGCGCTCGACGACGTTTTCGAGTTCGCGCACATTTCCCGGCCAGTCATAATCCATGAGCAGCTTCATAGCTCCGTGCGTAAATGCGCGCGGGGGCTTGCCGTTTTCCTGGCAGAACTGGTCCAGGAAACGCTCAATAAGCAATGGAATATCTTCTTTGCGCTCGCGCAGAGGAGGCAGCTGCAACGAGATAACATTCAGCCGGTGAAACAAGTCTTCGCGGAAGCGGCCTTCGCGAACGAGTTTCATCAAATCTTCGTTGGATGCCGCGAGAATGCGGACGTCAACTTTAATCGTCTCGGTGCCGCCCAGACGCATGAATTCGCGCTCTTGAATCACGCGCAAGAGTTTGGCCTGGGTTTCCGGGCTGATGGTGGAAATCTCGTCAAAGAAAATAGTGCCCTGGTCGGCTACTTCAAAGAGTCCCTTCTTGGAAGCAATCGCACTGGTAAAGGCGCCCTTCACATGGCCAAAAAGTTGAGACTCCAGAAGGTCGGCAGGAATCGAGCCAGTATTGATAGGGATGAAAGCTTTGTCCGCGCGCGTGGAGGCGGAGTGAATGGCTTTGGCAAACACTTCTTTACCGGTGCCGCTCTCACCCGAGATCAGGATGGTAGAACGCGACGGCGCGACCTGCGTAACGAGGTCTAATACAGCCTGCATCTTTTCGCTCTTGCCGACGATGTTGGGAAAATTGTAGCGCTGCTTGAGTGCGCGTTTTAACTGGACGTTTTCGTCTCGAAGCCTGCGGCCTTCGATGGCCAGCGATACCTGGGCGATCAGTTCGTCGTTCGACCAGGGTTTAGTGATGAAGTCCTGGGCTCCGCCTTTGAAGGCCGCGCGAGCCATATCGATCGAGCCATACGCGGTGATCAAAATAATGGCGAGCTGCGGATCGCGCCGGCGAATCTCGCGAAGCAACTCGAGGCCGTTGCGATCCGGCAGGCTGACGTCAAGCAGCATCAAGTCGAACGGATGGTCTTCGAGCTGCTTGAGTCCGGCTTCGCCAGTTTCGGCAAGCGTTACCTGGAAACTTTCGGAGGTAAGGAGAGCTTCCAACCCTTCGCGAATTTCTACTTCATCATCAATAACAAGAATGGAGCCTTTAGGCATGAACCGCCTTCCTGGCCACGGGAAATTCTAGCCGGAAGGAAGTTCCCTTACCAGGCGTCGAGCGCACGTCAACCTTGCCCGCGTGCTCTTTTATAATCCCATAGCTAACCGAAAGACCTAGCCCGGTGCCCCGTCCGGTGGCCTTGGTGGTAAAAAACGGATCGAAAATTCGGTGAAGATTTTCGGCTGGGATGCCCGAACCGGTATCGGTGACCTCAACTGCAACCGATCCATTGTGTGCCCCGGTGCGAACTTCCAGCATACCGCCGCTCGGCATGGCGTCGCGCGCGTTCATAAACAAGTTTAGAAAAACCTGCTGTAGACGCGTCATCGAGCCAAGAACGGGCGGCAACTGTTTCGTATAATTTTTGATCACGTTCACTTGCGCTGTCTTAAATGGATGTTGCACCAGCGTCAAAGTTTCTTCCAACACGGAATTTAGATCCACCTCGACGAATTCTGCAGCGCCGGTGCGGGAGAAGTTCAGCAGGTTATTGACGATTTCGCTGGCGCGGAAGGTCTGTTTTACGATCCTCTCGATTGTTTTTTGACGCGGATCGCCCTCGGGAATCTGCTTCGCCAGCATCTGAATGTAATTCGAAATCACCGCCAGTGGTGTGTTCACTTCGTGCGCTACACCGGCAGCCAGTAAACCGAGCGAGGTGAGCTTCTCGGTCTGCACCATTTGCTCTTCCAGGCGCACACGCTGGGTGATGTCGTCAAGGAGGATCAGTCTGCCTAGCCGGGTGCCGGTCTTTCCTACGAGGGGGGCAATTGAAGCGTTGATCATCAGGCGGCGGCCGCCCGGCGTATTCAACTGGAATTTATAGATTCCGGAAACGCGGTCGGCCGTGTAACGCGAGGAAATTTCGGCCACCAGATCCGGCGGCAGAACATCCTGAAGGCGGCGGCGAAGCGCTTCGCGGCGCGGAATGGCCAACAAATTCTCGAGCTGTGGATTCCAGGACTCGATACAATCCTCGAGATCGACTGTGAGCACACCGATATTCAATGACTCCACGATATTTTCGCTGAAATCCTTCAAACGCTCGATCTGCATGGCCTTCTGTTCGAGCGATTGATATAGGCGCGCGTTTTCAATGGCTATAGCGACGTAGCCGGCGATGGTGGACAGCAACTCGAGGTCGTCGCTTGAAAGATAATCGCCATCCACCGTTTTGCCTAAACCGAGGATCGCCACGGTGCGGTCGCGAAAGCGGCAAGCGATGAAATAGTTCAAGTCGAGCTCTTCGAGTGTGCGGCGAACGGACTCGGTTTCCTCCGCTGCACGCGCCGATTCGAAAAATAAGCAGCCGCGTTCAAGCGCAGGGCGCGAAGGATCTAGAAAAGTCAAATCGAGCGGGCCTTCCGGGCGAAGCCCCATCGAACGCGAGAGAACAAACTGGCCTGCACGTGCGGGGTCTTCCAGAAACACAGCCAGGCGATCCACCAGGAGCGTCTGCGAAATCCGATCCAGCACGGAACCGACTAGGGGCTCGAGGCGCACTTCGTTTGTAAGGGCGCGTCCGAATTCAATCAGCGTGCGGCGGTAATCCAGCCGATCGCGATAAAAAAAACGGTCCAGGCGAGTCTGCATCCAACCGCGCACAGGTTCAAACAGAAAGGCGGCGACCACAATGGCTATCACCCCACCCGCAGGACCCGTAGGCCAGCGGGTGTGAAATGTCTCGCCGATCAGCGCGATGCCGGCGAAATAAATGCCGACGATTGCGGCGGTAGCGAAGGTGTAGGCCAGCCCGCGTTTGAAAATGATGTCAACATCCATCAGGCGATAGCGAATGATGGCGTAACCGAAACATAGAGGGATTAACGCCAGCGAGAACACCGAGAGTTTCATCCAGGGCTGCGGAACCCAGCTTTCGGTGCGCGGCAATATGTAAAACAAGAAAAACGGAACGATGCCCGCGATGGTTCCGCCTGTTACCCACTTCAATTGTTGACGCAGCACGCCACTAGGAGCCCGGAAATAACTGGCCAAGAAAATTCCGGCGGCGATCATGAAGTAAACGCCCAGATAGAAGAGATCCACAGTGTCTAAGAAATTCCGGCTCTCTATGGAGGGCAGGAAATCGAGCGTACCGGTAGCCACGAACACTTGCAGGGTCAACAAAACTGCGGGAATACTGTAAACGGCCAAAAGTTTCGGCCAAAGCGTGCCGCGGCGCTCCGGAAACACCAGTGCGAAATGGACCAATAGCGCAGGCTGTAGCAGCCACGCAATGGACTGTGTCCAGTAAATGGTGGTGTCAAAAGAGTTCAGTTTGCCGGTGTAATGAAAACTGTAAAGGATGAACGACACCAAGCAAAAAATGTAGAAATGAATCGCGCGCGGGGCATTCCAGCGGCGGACGAATATGAACAGGCCGATGAAAATATAGAGAAGTGCTGTGATGCGCAGATAATTTTCGATCGACGAAGAAGAGTCCTGCGGCGCGGTCACGAGCGGTGTTTCAAATCCGGCTTCACCGCGGTGCATCTGGTAACGAACTTCGGTCCAAGGACCGGCATGAAACAGAACTCTGGTGACGTCGGTGGCGCGGTGGATGCGGATACCGCGTACGGTCTCAACAACATCGCCTTGTTTGATCCCGGCCTTGGAGGCCGGCGAGTCCGGAACTACGTGCCAGGCCACTACGCCTTGCTGTGTATCGAGCCAAGTGACCCCATCGTCGGGCAGGACAAACCGGGAGCGCTGCTGGAAGTTTAGGAAAGCAAAAACGATGGCGGATAGCGTGAGGAGCGCCAGGAGCACCGCGCCAAGTCGCATTCGGAGACTATCATTCATCCAGCTACACCCGTGACACAGACACAAATAACCAGAGATGCCAGCACGTCAACTTCCACGATGTTATGAATTCTAATAAACCTATCCGCCATTAAATGAATACCTTATGGAAAGCTCTGTTGAAAGAAATCACGACAATCCTGTTTGTGGAAGACACCTTCCCGATTCCGGTAAGCTTCAAAAGAGGCTAAAACTGAAAACTTAAGCCGCCGCGAAGGTAGCGATAAGTAGGAATAAGAACGACCCGCCCATCGCCAGTGGTCAAAGGAACATAACCTTGCGCGAGAAGGTTGCCGCAGTCGGCCAAAAGCTCAGGATGACCTGGGATAAAGTTCGGCAGCGGCTGATGGATTCCAATGCTCAGATAAGGGTCGAGGTGATAGAGGGACTGGCCGTAAGGATCCATCGATGACACCACTGGGCCGTTAATCCACTTATATCCAGCTGTGAGCTTGGTTCCCACGCGCGGGACTTTCGCTGTTACATGAACTCCGGCACTTTGGCGATACCGAGTGGCCAACTGATTTCGCAAAGCCACTTCCGTTGGATCTTCAATCGGCGACAACGCTCCCGCGTACTCATAAATCACGGTGGCGCTCATATTGTCGGAAAACCTTTGATGATAAGCAACGCGGGTTCCCATAGAGCTTGATTCCCCGGCGTCATAAGCGAAAACATTAGAGAAGAAATCCTGCAGATAATCCGGTCCTGTGACCGAGCCGTGCCCGAAGACTGCTGTGTGAGTCGAATGGTCATTGAAGACGGCTACCGTCACACTGGCGTCCTTATTGATGGCGTGTTCAACCGCCAGTTCCTCATGCAAGCCGTTCTCAAGAATGGAATGGCGATCGTGCATCAGAAGTATCGGAAACTGATCGAGAGTATTTAACGCCGACTGCAGCGCGCTTTGATCGCCGGAGGAATCCTGCCAACCGTTGGTAGCAACCAAAATAGAAGTCTGCCATGTAGGCGTCAGCTGAAGCGCCACTTGGGCCCGCGGTCGCGCGGCGGCTGTAGTTCCAGCGAGGCCTGCCATCACGAAATCGGAGCCGTAGCGAATGCTGACGCGATCACCGACGGTGAACGAATTGTCGTACGACATCCGCAATCCGCGGAAGGTCAATCCATCAGGTCCCAGTCTCGATTCTCGAAGCAATAGCGTGGCTACGGGTCCTACGCCGGGTTTCCCAGAAGGAATCCATTGAGTAGCAATACCCCCGGAATACGAACCACTTTCATAGCTGAACTGGCTGGCTATTAAGAGCTGTTGCTTCGCGCCCAGGCTAACGTCATACACCATAGCGGTACCCGGAGAATCGGCCGGATTTGAGACGGAACCTGGATGATCGGATCCCGATGTTAGTTCAAGCCGCATTCGGCCTTCTTCGGACCGTGCGGTTTCAAACTGAGTCGGCGCCGCGCCGAGAATCACATCATCGTCTTGCCAACGCAGAACGGGCCGCGTCGCAGCTGAGCTTCGTAGCACCCAGGCCCATTCATCCGCGCTGACTTGCTGATCCGGCTGCCTTCGTAATTTTTCCAGCGACGAAAACACAGATCCAAGCACGATTTCAAGCAGAGTGGTGTGCTCGTCATTTACCCGAATGTGATCCTCAATTACAGGTAGGAAGCCGGCCAGCGTGACTTTGATCGAATAGGTCCCGGAAGGGAGCAGGCTGGTGGAGAATCGTCCTCGATCGTTGGTTAGGAGCTCGACGGTAGATAGTGTGAAAAGTTGATCCGAAGTAACCGATATCGTGGCACCCATTTGGGGTGTTCCGGCCGAATCCAGCACCACGCCGGAAATCTTGCCGGAATTTGGCGAGCTCCTCGCCGGCAGGGCCAGCAGGCTGAGAAACACGCCGAACAAAAATAAGCGAATCATTCGCAAACTCACGAGTTCACCTCGCGTGTGGTGCAGTTCCGGCGGTTGCTTTCACTGTAAAATCCATTGCCGGAGTAATTGTTTGCTTCGTTAAATTATCTGTAACCGCGACTTCCAGTTTGTACGCACCCGGGGGCAGCGAGCCCAGAGTAATAATGTTTTCCAACGTCAATTCCTCGCCGTGCTCCGGCAATTTGTCCTTCGGAATATCAAACTTCAAGACCGGTTCAGTAGTCTTTTCTTTCATGACGCGATACTGCACGGTGGCGTCTGACTTGTGTGTCTGATCGTCAACTTTCAAGTTGTAAACTTGAAGAAACACGCCCATTCCTTCTGCAGCCGCAAACGACGCATCTAGCTTGGGTCTTACCTTTACGTCACCCAATACGAATTGGCCGAGCCCGATATCTTTTGACGAAACAGGCAGGATTTGGTCGGCGAGTATGAGTGAGCTTGACGACAGGTGATCGTCTTCAAATCGCGGTACCGCCAGACGGGTGTTCACCACGCCCACGTTCCCGTTGTTCACATCCTTTAGCACGATATCGAGC
>Ga0073928_10004474_pt1 | contig 20663 bp, 14 predicted proteins | sample PaiPotPPA55metaG_FD_76969 | JGI IMG/M metagenome (GOLD analysis project Ga0073928, IMG submission 76969) | Iron sulfur acid spring bacterial and archeal communities from Banff, Canada, to study Microbial Dark Matter (Phase II) - Paint Pots PPA... ...
GGTGCAGCAGGTGCGCGCCCATCGCATGCATCTGGGCGTCGCCGATTCGAGCGGCCGCCAAGCGCCGCAGCCGCTGCCGGGCAGCCATTTCGATCTGCCCGCCGATCTCGTCATCATGGCGCTGGGCTTCGATCCCGAGGATGTGCCGACGCTGTTCGGCGCGCCGGAGCTCAGCGTGACGCGCTGGGGCACGCTCAAGATCGATTTCCGCAGCATGATGACCTCGCTCGACGGCGTCTTCGCCGCCGGCGACATCGTGCGCGGCGCCTCGCTCGTCGTCTGGGGCATCCGCGACGGCCGCGACGCCGCCGAGCAGATGCACCGTTATGTGCAAGTGAAGACAGCGGCCGCCTCGGCGGTCGCGGCGGAGTGAGCATGGGTTTCGCCGAGGAGTATCGCCGCAACGCCGCGCACCTCGCGGCCCACGGCCTTTACGATCCCGCCGAGGAGCACGATGCCTGCGGCGTCGGCTTCGTCGCCGCGCTCGACGGCAAGGCGCGCCGCGAAGTGGTGCAGGCGGGCATCGATGCGCTCAAGGCGGTCTGGCATCGCGGCGCTGTCGACGCCGACGGCAAGACCGGCGACGGCGCCGGCATCCATGTCGAGATCCCCCAGGATTTCTTCCGCGAGCATGTGCGCCACACCGGCCACGAGCCGGGCGCCGGGCATCTGGCCGTCGGCATGGTCTTCCTGCCGCGCACCGACCTCGACGGCCAGGAGCGCTGCCGCTCCATCGTCGAGGCCGAGATCCTCAATTTCGGCTACGCCATCTATGGCTGGCGCCAGGTGCCGGTCAATATCGACGTCATCGGCGAGAAGGCGAACGCGACGCGGCCCGAGATCGAGCAGATCATGGTCGCCAACACGCGCGCCGCCGAGGTCGAGCGCTTCGAGCTCGACCTCTACATCATCCGCCGGCGCATCGAGAAGCGCGTCATCGCCGACCAGGTGAAGGATTTCTACATCTGCTCGCTGTCCTGCCGCTCGATCATCTACAAGGGCATGTTCCTGGCCGAGCAGCTCACCTCCTTCTACCCGGACCTGCTCGACCAGCGCTTCGTGTCGCGCTTCGCCATCTATCACCAGCGCTACTCGACCAACACCTTCCCGACCTGGCCCTTGGCGCAGCCCTTCCGCATCCTCGCGCATAATGGCGAGATCAACACGCTGCGCGGCAACATCAACTGGATGAAGAGCCACGAGACGCGCCTCGCCAGCGACGCCTTCGGCGACCACATCGACGACATCAAGCCGGTGATCCAGGTCGGCGGCTCGGATTCGGCGTCGCTCGACGCGGTGTTCGAGCTGCTGGTGCGCGGTGGACGCGCGCTGCCGATGGTGAAGACGCTGATGGTGCCGGAAGCGGGATCGGAGGGCCGCATCCTGCCGCAGGCCCATCGCGACCTCTACAGCTACTGCAATTCGGTGATGGAGCCGTGGGACGGGCCGGCCGCGCTGGCGATGACCGATGGGCGCTGGGTGCTCGGCGGCATGGACCGCAACGGGCTGCGGCCGATGCGCTACGCCGTCACCGCCGGCGGGCTCATCGTCGCCGGCTCGGAAGCGGGCATGGTGCGGCTCGACGAGACCGAGATCGTCGAGAAGGGCCGGCTCGGCCCGGGACAGATGGTCGGCGTCGACCTCGCCACCGGGCGCCTCTACCGCGACCGCGAGATCAAGGATGAGCTGGCGGCGCAGCGGCCCTACGCCGCCTGGGTCAAGAACATCACCGCGCTCGACAGTCTCATCAAGCCGGCGCGCGGCGAGACGGTGGAGCTGGCGCGCGACGAGCTGCGCCGGCGCCAGGTCGCCTTCGGCTGGAGCCTCGAGGATCTCGAGCTGATCCTCCAGCCCATGGCCGAGGACGGCAAGGAGGCGGTCGGCTCGATGGGCGACGACACGCCGCTCGCCGTGCTCTCCGAGCATTACCGCGGCCTGCACCATTTCTTCCGGCAGAATTTCAGCCAGGTCACCAACCCGCCGATCGACAGCTTGCGCGAGAAGCGGGTGATGACCTTGAAGACGCGGCTCGGCAATCTCGGCAACATCCTCGACGAGGATCCGAGCCAGTGCCGCCTGCTGCAGCTCGACAGCCCGGTGCTGTCGAACGCCGAGTTCGCGGCGATGCGCGACCATATGGGCGAGACCGCGCTCGAGATCGACTGCACGCTCGACGCGGCCGGTGGCGACGCCGCGCTGCGCGAGGCGGTCCGCCGCATCCAGCACGAGGCCGAGGACGCCGTCCGCGGCGGCTGCACGCATGTGATCCTCTCCGACGCCGCCGTGTCGGCGGCGCGCGCGGCGATCCCGATGATCCTCGCCACCGGCGCGGTGCATTCGCATCTGGTGCGGCAGCAGCTGCGCACCTTCACCTCGCTCAACGTGCGCTCGGGCGAATGCCTCGACGTGCACTATTTTGCCGTGCTGATCGGCGTCGGCGCGACCACCGTCAACGCCTATCTGGCGCAGGAGACCATCGCCGACCGCTACCGCCGCGGCCTCTTCGCGGGCGCCGCCAGCTTCGAGGCGGCGGTCGCGCGCTACAAGAGCGCGCTCAACGAGGGCCTGCTCAAGATCATGTCGAAGATGGGCATCTCCGTGATCTCGTCCTATCGCGGCGCCTACAATTTCGAGGCGGTCGGCCTGTCGCGCACGCTGGTCGCCGAGTTCTTCCCGGGCATGACCTCGCGCATCTCCGGCATCGGGCTTGCCGGCATTCAGCTCAAGTCGTTGGAGATGCATCGCCGCGGCTATGCCGAGGATGTCATCGCGCTCCCGGTGGGCGGCTTCTATCGCTATCGCCGCGGCGGCGAGCTGCATGCCTTCGAAGGCACTCTCGTGCACACCTTGCAGAATGCGGTCGCGACCGATTCCTACGGCGCCTATCGCCGCTACAGCGAGGGCTTGCGCAAGCTGCCGCCGATCCATCTGCGCGACCTGCTCGATTTCAAGCCGAAGCGGCCGGCGGTCTCGGTCGACGAGGTCGAGTCGATCACCGAGATCCGCAAGCGCCTGGTGGCGCCGGGCATCTCGCTGGGCGCGCTCGGGCCGGAGGCGCACGAGACCTTGTCGATCGCCATGAACCGCATCGGCGCCAAGTCGGACAGCGGCGAGGGCGGCGAGGATGCCGCCCGCTACAAGCCGCGCGCCAACGGCGACAACGCCGCCTCGGCGATCAAGCAGATCGCCTCGGCGCGGTTCGGCGTCACCGCGGAATATCTCAACAACTGCCGCGAGATCGAGATCAAGATCGCGCAGGGCGCCAAGCCCGGCGAAGGCGGCCAGCTGCCGGGCTTCAAGGTGACGGAGATGCTGGCGCGCCTGCGCCACGCGACGCCCGGCGTATCGCTCGTCTCGCCGCCGCCGCACCACGACATCTACTCGATCGAGGATCTGGCGCAGCTCATCTACGATCTGAAGCAGATCAACCCGGACGCCAAGGTCTGCGTCAAGCTGGTCGCGCGCTCCGGCATCGGCACCGTCGCTGCCGGCGTCGCCAAGGCCAAGGCCGACGTGATCCTCATCTCCGGCCACAGCGGCGGCACCGGCGCGAGCCCGCAATCCTCGATCAAGCATGCCGGCGTGCCGTGGGAGATGGGCCTGTCCGAGGTGCATCAGGTGCTGGTGCTCAACCGGCTGCGCCACCGCATCCGCCTGCGCGTCGACGGCGGCATCAAGACCGGGCGCGACGTCGTCATCGCCGCCATCCTCGGCGCCGAGGAGTACGGGCTCGGCACCGCCTCGCTCGTCGCCATGGGCTGCATTCTCGTCAGGCAGTGCCACAGCAACACCTGCCCGGTCGGCATCTGCACGCAGGACCAGAAGCTGCGCGAGAAATTCACCGGCACGCCGGAGAAGGTGGTGAACCTCTTCAGCTTCGTCGCCGAGGAAGTGCGCGAGACCCTCGCCGCGCTGGGCGCCAAGTCGCTCAACGAGGTGATCGGCCGCACCGATCTCCTGGCGCAGGTCAATCGCGGCAGCCGCCATCTCGATGACCTCGATTTGAACCCAATCCTGGCGCAGGCCGATCCCGGCGAGTATCCGCGCTATTGCACGCTCGAGGGCCGCAACGAGGTGCCGGACACGCTCGACGCGCAGATGATCAAGGACGCCAAGGCGCTGTTCGAGGTCGGCGAGAAGATGCAGCTCACCTACAGCATCCGCAACACGCACCGCGCGATCGGCACGCGGCTGTCGTCGCTGATCACCCGGCGCTTCGGCATGGCCGGGCTGCAGCCGGGCCACATCACGGCGCGGCTGCGCGGCTCGGCCGGCCAGTCGCTCGGCGCGTTCGCCGTGCAGGGCCTCAAGATCGAGGTGTTCGGCGATGCCAACGACTATGTCGGCAAGGGCCTCTCCGGCGGCACCATCGTCGTGCGGCCGATGACCTCGAGCCCGCTGATCGCGCATCAGAACACCATCATCGGCAACACCGTCCTCTACGGCGCCACCGCCGGCAAGCTCTTCGCCGCCGGCCAGGCGGGCGAGCGCTTCGCCGTGCGCAATTCCGGCGCCAGCGTCGTCGTCGAGGGCTGCGGCTCCAATGGCTGCGAATACATGACCGGCGGCACGGCCGTGATCCTCGGGCCGGTCGGCGACAATTTCGCCGCCGGCATGACGGGCGGCATGGCCTTCGTCTACGACGCCGAGGACGAGTTCCCGGCGCGCGTCAATGGCGAGACCGTGGTGTGGCAGCGCCTCGCCGCGCCCTACTGGGAGAACCTGCTCCGGGAGCTCGTCGAGGAGCACGCGCGCGAGACGCAGTCGCGCTTCGCGCAGCAGCTGCTGGCCGATTGGGAGCGCGAGGTCGCCCGCTTCTGGCAGGTCGCGCCCAGGGAGATGCTGTCGCGCCTGCCGCAGCCGCTCACGCTCGCGCCCGCGCGCGCCGAGGCGGGCGACGACTAGGCTCAGGACCTATTGACCAATAGGTCTTTTGTTGAGCAGGTTCGGCGATTTTCCGGGACTCTCTCGCCGTTTCGGTGCTTTGCTTCTCAGAGGAACGTGTCCCTGAGATCTACGGTTGAGCGTCGGGAATTGACCAGCGTCAAGGCGCCGCGGCGCCTCCGGTTCTACGATAAACGAAGGGGGCTCCCGATCGCCAACCGACCAAAGGGTTAAGACCCGGTGAAGGCAATTCAATATACGCGCTTCGGTGGCTCCGATGTGCTGGAGCATGTGGACCTGTCCCGGCCCTCTCCTGGCGAGGGTGAAGTCGTGGTGGAAGCCACCGCGGTCGGCGTGAACTTCCCCGACATCCGGGGTTTATGCCATTCACGGTCTAACGAACATTGCCGCGGCCGGAATTTCGATTTCATTCGCGGATGGCAGGCGCGCGTTGTGTCTCCCGACAACATTGGCGGCAGATCCGGCAGCGATTCCAAGCTGAAGATTGGGAGATGACGGCGATGGCAACCGAGACGCGGAAGACCGGAATCGACGTCGTTGGCGACATGCCCTGGGGCACCCACTTTTGTCTCTTCTACGACACGAAAGAGGATCTCCTCGACATGCTGATCTCATACTGCAAGGTCGGATTGGAAAGCGAGGAGTTCTGCCTGTGGGTTGTTGCCGAGCCCTTGACGATTGAAGAAGCCACGGATGCGCTGAAAGACGCGATGCCTGACATTGATCGATACCTGGCAGACTCCAGCATAGAAATTGTGTCAGCCAGCGACTGGTATCTTGAGGGTGGCACGTTCGATCTCAAGAGAGTGACAGGCCGTTGGCATGAGAAACTCGCTCGCGCATCGGCCAGAGGTTATGCCGGCATGAGAGTGACCGGGGATACGGCTTGGCTGGAAAAGAAGGACTGGAAAGACTTCTGCGAATATGAAGAGGGTCTCAACGAGGCTGTCGCCAATAAGCGCCTGGCCGTGCTGTGCACGTACCCGCTTGCGGCGTGCGGAGCTGCTGAAATCCTGGATGTGGTGCGTACACACCAGTTTGCCCTAGCAAGGCGACACGGGAGTTGGGACGTCATCGAAACCGCCGGGCTCAAGCAAGCCAAGGCCGAAATCAAGCGACTCAATGAGGAGCTCGAACAACGTGTCGTGGAACGGACCAGCCAACTGATGCTGGCCTCGCAAGCGTTGCGCGAGGCGCAGACGGAGCTCGCGCACGTCAATCGCGTCACGACGATGGGAGAGCTGTCGGCCTCCATTGCCCATGAAGTCATGCAGCCGGTCGCGGCGGCGGTCACCAATGCCCAAGCCGCCTTGCGCTGGCTTGGCGCCCAACCACCCGATCTGGAGGAGGCCCGGCAGGCGCTTGCCCATATCATCAAGGACGGCAATCGAGCCGGCAAAATCATCGACCGGATTCGCGGCCTCATCAAGCGGGCGCCTTCGCGGAATGATCGGCTGGACATCAACGAAACGATCCTCGAAGTCGTCGCCCTGACACGCAGCGAAGTGCAGAAGAACGGAGTCTCGGTGCAGACGCAACTCGCGGAGGGCTTGCCGCTCATTCAGGGAGATCGAGTCCAACTGCAACAAGTGATCCTTAACTTGATCATCAACGCCGTCCAAGCGATGAGCGGCGTCAGCGAGGGGTCGCGAGAGTTGCTAATCGGCGCCGGGAAAGATGCATCGGGCGGGGTGCTCGTCGCCGTGCAGGATTCCGGCCCGGGACTGAACCCGGAGAGTTTTGACCGCCTGTTCGACGCATTCTACACCACCAAGCCCGGCGGCATGGGCATGGGACTATCGATCTGCCGTTCGGTCGTCGAAGCTCACGCGGGACGGATATGGGCCTCTCGCACTGCCGGCCCGGGCGCAACCGTTCAGTTCACCCTGCCTGTCGGGTGAGAATGTACACGTGAAGCTACGCTCGTCGTCGACCCCGACATCGTGAACGGTAGTCTGTCGTTCCAGAAGGAGTTCTTGGGCCTCCGGCGCGCGCTGCCTTGCCCTACCGCAACGCGACTCCCACGCCGGCCAGGCGATCGGATCATAGCTGCTGTCCGCTGTCGAGTCCGGCCGCGAGACCAATCGCAAGCGCGAGCAGGGCGAGTCCGATGGGGAGCGCCAAAGACCACAGTTCGAATGCTGCTTCGCCCGCCGCTCCCAGGCCACAGCCGACGGCGAACCCGACGATCGCCGGCCATGTATGATTCGCTCGACGGCGTGCCTTGGCCACATCGTCCGGATTGCGCCCAAGCAGCACCTCGCCCAGATCCATCATGAAGCGAGTGACATTGGTCGTCATTACCGCGGTGGACGGCGCCCCTTTTAGCGAGACCTGCACGAGTGCGTTCTGTACGGCCATCGCCGAGACGCCGAGCATGCCCCCGAGGATCGCGGTTGCCGTGTTCGGGTCGATGCGCGGGCCGGCGGCGACGCATAGGACGAAAAAGCCGGCGAGCAGCAGCAATTGCAGCAGAAGCAGCGGCCGCAGCGAAGCGACCCCGATTGACTCCAAGCCGCCTACCAACAGCCGCGTCAGGCCGAGCGCCACCATAAAAACCGGAACCGACAGCATCGGCGCGAACGGCGCTTCGCCACCGGTGACGATGCGCGAGGCCAAGATCACGAGATTGCCGGTGATGTGGGCGGTAAACAGGCCGCCGAGCCCGAGAAAGCTGATGACGTCCACGCTTCCGGCGGTCATGCTGAGCACGGTAGGAAGCAGCTTCATGCCGAGCGAAGCGTCCACCGAGGGCGCCCGGACGCGCGCGGTCAGTGCGTCGTCTTCCGGCGACATCGTGCCCGACCATCTCTGTCGGATCGACGATTTCGTCGAACCGCTTTTCGTCGATGTACCCTCATCGTGCCCGCTCCCCATAAACCTGTAAAACGGCTTTGCACGTAAACTCGATTCTGCACAAAAACTCCATCGGTTGCACATAAAGCCAGATTTTTGAAACGACTCGCAACGTGGGCTGTTGATGGATGGTGATCCCAATCTAGGTCATCATCCATGAGCGACAACCCCTTTATCCAGAGGCGCCACGCCGAGGCCAAATCCGCCCTGGTCAAACTCAAGCGGCAGCGCGATACCCTGAACGCAGAAATCGCCGCACTTGAAGAGGTGGTGCGGCTCGAAGGCGAGATATTTCAAAGACACGGTATCGACCTGCGCGAACAAGCCTCCCCTTCGGAGCACCCGGCGGCTGCTTCGTCCCGGAAATCGCGTCCCCGGTATGGCTCGAAACGGCATCGTATCTGTGTGGCCGCATCGGAATTCTTGGCCGATGGCCAGACAAGGCATCGGAAGGAGATCGCCGATTATTTGAAGCAGCGTGGGCTCATCAACGCGGTGGGGCAAGGCTAGGCAATGCAAGGCGAGGCACAGCGCGACAAGGCCCGGCATGGCAGGGATTTTGATTCGCTTATTTTTCAAACGTGGCTTGGCTAGGCGTGGCACGTCGGGGCAAGGCTAGGCATGGCAGGGATTTCAATTACACATGTTTTCTCACTTGGCTTGGCAAGGCAGGGCTCGGCTTGGCACGGCACGGCGCGGCAGGGATTTGTACTAGATATTCTTCTCGCGTGGTAAGGCGCGGCAAGGCATGGCACGGCGAGGCCGGGCTTGGCAGGGATTTTGATTCAGCGATTTTACATATCACAGGGCGGGTCTAGGCTTCGCGAGGCGAGGCGTGGCTTGGCAACGCAAGGCTTGGATTTCGACAAAGCACGTAATGACCCACCCGAGGAAGCTCACCCCCGCCGACATCGAGTATCTTCGTCTCTTACGGTTGCTCGACGATCTCTCGCCGACGCAGACCGGTGAGGGCACGTTGGATCGACCATGGCGGATTACTGGCTACATCGCCGATCTCACCATCGAGGCCGAGGCGGAGATCGTCCTGGGGATGCAGACCGGGGATGAGGACCTTATCCTGAAGCATCTCGACGACCGTCTCTTCGCCGGCTGAGCGCGGTTATTGCTGCTTATTGATTCGAGCCGAACATGAGGGCTTGCAGGGCGCATCCATGCCGCCAGAGGTCGGCGCGGCGTTGGACACCGATAATGGATAGGCGAGGCCGCTGATGATTTGTTGAATAGCTCCAGCCGCGACATTGCCCGATGGGCCGCCGTGCGCGGCTTCCACTGGAACGTCGATATGACGCGCGCCCTGCGGAAACACAACTGGTGCCGTCGTTGCGAACTGAATACCGCTGACTGTTTGCAGGAGTGTTCCTCGCGGAATTTGAACAAGCATCGTCGCGGGTGGGGCATTAGGCTCCTTGCTGGTGGAGAATGTGGCGATGCCGGCGGCATGCATCGATGCCGCTTCTTCGGCACGTCGTTCGGCAGCGGCCTGCTGTTCCTCTTGCCTTTTTAGCTGAAACGAGAATTGCCCGGCTTGGCGGTCGATGAGGGTCAAGGAGCGCTGCGCTCTCGCGACAAACGCACCATCGATCTCATCCTTTTGATACCCAAGATGTGCGAGCCCGAGAGAGTGCAATAGTGGTAGCGCACCTGCGAGATGTTCGGTGACCTGCTCGTGGGAAGGCAACGTTCCACGCTGGTATTGGTCGATAATCAGATTGGAGCGATTCACGTAGTCTTGCACCGGCGGAGCCGCCTCGCTGAGCGAGGCAATCCGTTCCTGCGGCGACGGGCCGACCAGAGCGCAGTCGATTGGCTTCACATGCTGTACGTCCGACGGCATGCCACAGCGCTCGCGGCCGGCATAGCCAGGACCTTGAGAGCAGCCGCTCAAGAGTACTAATAGCGTGACTATGAGGATCGTGCGTTGCATGCTCTCCGTCCCCTTCTCGCGACGAGGGCGGCGGGCATTCACGGCGATGACCCGCCGCTAAACGTGCCGGATCGCGGTAAACGCAAGACGAAACCGGAGGTTCCTCCAATGCCGGAGCATTGGCGTGCGTATATTCTAGTTGCTGTCGTCGGGCAGCTTATCGTGCGGGCCATCATGGCTGCGCTCCGCTGTCTGGAACGCCGTTATCCCCCGCTCTACCCGACCGCCGGCATTCCCATTCCGCAACCACGTGCGCATCGCGAGCATCGTTTTGCATGGAACTTCCTACGTGACTTCGGCGGCTGGCATCCCGACGAAGCGCAGCGGGATTATTGGCATCCATCGATTCTCGGCGGCTTGGAACTTCTGGCCTATCCGATTCTGCTGAATATGCAGCACTGGGAAGTGATCGGAGCATGGATAGGGCTGAAGACGGTCGCGAAGTGGGGCGAATGGACGACAAACCGGGGGAGCTACAACCGATTTCTGATCGGTAATGCGTTGATTGCGTTCCTAGCTTTCGCGATCTCCAGATGGACATGGATGTTCGATTCGTAACGCCGTAACACTCCTGCCCTTTCCCTTGATGGATCACCTGGGCGGGATACCTTCCAATAAGGCAGTGGAAAAGACCCCAAGTCAGGACGGCGACCGGTCGCTAGATGTTGTGCAGAATCGGCTCTTGCCCAAAAACGTGACTCAAATCATGATTTTAGGTGCAAAGCCCTGTAAAACAGAGACGACGCGATCGACTTGCACGCAACACCTGCTGCGATCCCGATCACGGTATCGACAAGGCGCGGCAGCGGCTGATGCCAAGCCTTCTCAGGACTCATCGCTGCGACGACCATGACAACGGCGGTCGCCATTCCGGCTGTGACGATGTCGCCACGCCGGCCTAGCAGCGCCTGCAGGCCCCGATCGCGGCCGAGTTCCGCACTCAGGCGAGGTTCTTGTACTCCGGCTTGTAGACGTGCCGACGGATGAACGCCACCATGTCGGCGGGACGACCGACGCGGGCCAGTCCCGAATCGAAGACGAGCTTCGCCACCCGCGCAGCCGTCTGGATCTCGACCTCGAGGATGTTCGACTGCAGCGGGTACAGGAGGCCCTGCTTGAGCAGATCGGGCGGCACCTGATCCGCCACCGCCTGCGCGGCTTCGATGAACATCTCGTCGGAGACGCGTTTCGCCTGTGTTGCGAAGATCGCCATGCCGACCGCCGGGAAGATGTAGAAATTGTTGGCCTGTCCCGGCAAAAACGTCTGGCCGTTGTAGTGGACCGGTGCGAATTGCACGCCCGCAGCATAGATCGCCTTGCCCTTCGACCAGGTGTACGCTTGCTCGGCCGTGCATTCTGCATGCTCGGTCGGGTTCGAGAGCGCGAGGATCACGGGCCGTTCATTGATCCGCGACATGCTCTCGACGACCTTCTGAGTAAACGCGCCGCCAATGGTGCTGACGCCGATGATTGTGGTGGGCTTGATGCTTTCTATGGCAGCGACGAAGTCCCCGGTCGGTGCATGCGGATGCGCGTACGGCCTCTGGAAGTCGACAAGGTCCTTGCGGGTCGAGTCCAGCAGTCCGTTGATGTCGAACATGTAGACCCGCGACTGCGCGTCTTTCAGCGTCATGCCCTGCGCGACAAGCGCGGAACACAGCAGGTCGGCGAGGCCAATGCCGGCCGAGCCCGCGCCGAGGAACAGGTACTTCTCGTCCTTAAGCTTCGTGCCCTTGAGCTTGGTCGCGTTGATCATGCCGGCAAGCGTGATGCCGGCGGTGCCCTGCACGTCGTCATTATAGATGCAGTACTTGTCGCGGTAGCGCTGGAGCAGATGCACGGCGTCCGTCCCCGTCCAATCCTCGAAGTGGATGCAGCACTTTGGAAATACCTCCTGCACTGCCTCGACGAACTCGTCGACGAAGGAAAACAGTTCCGCCGTCGGGGGGCGTGTCTTGCGTAAGCCGAGATACAGTGGATCGTGCAGGTATTGCTCGTTGTTGGTGCCCGCATCGAGGTACATCGGGAGCAGGTACTGCGGCGGTACGCCGGCCGCGGCCGTATAGAGTTGCAGCTTGCCGATCGGAATGCCCATGCCATTTGCGCCAAGGTCACCCAAGCCGAGAATCCGACCGCCGTCAGTGACGCAGATGAACCGAACGTCGGTTTGCGGCCAGTTTTTCAAGATGTCCTTCACCTTGCCGCGGCGCGTGATCGAAAGATACATGCCACGCGTCTGGCGGTAGATGTGGCCGAACTTGAGGCAGGCCTCGCCGATCGTCGGATCGTACACGATGGGCAGGAAGCGCGCCGGATCCGACATGATCGTCCGGTAGAAGAGCGTTTCGTCGTGGTCGAGCAGATTGATGAGGTAGATGTAGCGATCGAGGTCCGTGTCCTTTTTTCCGAGCTGCAGCATCACGCGGCGCAGCTGCAGGTCCTCGCTCTCCGTGACGTCCGGTACGAGGCCAACGAGGCCGAGCGCCTGCCTTTCGCCCTCTGTAAACGCCGTCGACTTGTTGAGCGATGGGTCATGGAGCAACTCCAAACCGTGCTTAACGGTGATCGTCATGGGGATTACCTTTCTTTGATGTTCGATGGTGTGATCTTGGCTTCTATTGCTTGCCGGTCGCCACGTAGGGCTTGACCATTTTTCTCGGATCGACAACGCGATCGAATTCGGCCTCCGTCACAAAGCCTAATTGCAGCGCGGCAGCCTTGAGCGTGAGATCGTTGTCCATCGCGTGGTGGGCGATTTTCGACGCTTTGTCGTAGCCGATGACGGGCGAAAGCGCCGTCACCAGCATCAGGGAGCGCTCGACGTATTCGTTGATCTTCTTCAAATTGGGCTTCGTGCCCTCGACCAGGAACTTCCGGAAGTTCACGCAGCCATCGGTCATGATCGTGACGGAATGGGTGATGTTGAAGATGATCAGCGGCTTGTAGACGTTCATTTCGAGATAGCCGCCGGCGCCGCCGAAGCCCACCGCGACGTCATCGGCCATCACCTGCACCGCGATCATCGTGAGCGCCTCGCATTGGGTCGGATTGACCTTGCCCGGCATGATCGAGGAGCCCGGCTCATTCTCGGGGATTGTCAATTCCGCAAATCCGGCGCGAGGTCCGCAGGACATCAGGCGGATGTCATTGGCGATCTTGTAGAGCGACACCGCCAGGGTGCGAAGCGTGCCGGACAACTGGACCAGCGCGTCGTGAGCTCCCTGCACCGTGAATTTGTTGGGCGCCGTTACGAAGGGCAGGCCGGTGAGCTTCGCGATCTCCCCAGCCGCCGCTTCGCCAAAGCCGGGCGCCGAGTTGATGCCTGTTCCCACCGCCGTACCGCCCAGGGCCAAGCGGTACACCCCTTGCACGGCTGTTTCGATGCGCTCGAGATCGTCCGCCAGCACCCCGGCGTAGCCCGACCATTCCTGGCCCAATGTCAGGGGGGTGGCGTCTTGCATGTGGGTCCGCCCGATCTTGACGACGTCACTCCACGCTTGCGCCTTGGCGCTGATCGCATCCCGCAACGCGGCTACCGCGGGAATCAGGCGATGCGTCACATTGACGGCCGCCGCGATATACATGGCCGACGGAAACGTATCGTTCGACGACTGCGCCATGTTGACGTGATCGTTGGGGTGAACCGGCGCCTTGCTGCCGAGCGGCGTGCCGGCGAGCTGGCAACAGCGGTTGGAGATCACTTCGTTCACGTTCATGTTGAACTGAGTCCCGCTGCCCGTCATCCACACATGCAACGGGAACATGTCGTGATGCTGACCGGCGAGGATTTCATCGCAAGCCTGAACGATCAATTTGTAGCGCTCGTTGTCGAGCCGCTTGCCGGCATTGTTCGCGGTGGCAGCGGCTTTCTTCAAGGTGGCGTAGGCGGTGATCATTTCGCGGGGAATCAAATCCCTGCCGATGCTGAAATGCTCAAGCGAGCGCTGGGTTTGAGCGCCCCACAGCTTGTCCGCAGGCACCTCAACCACACCGAGGCTGTCGCTCTCTTTTCTCGTGTTGGCCATGTGATTTCTCCTAGGTTCAATCTGTGGTTTGCGGCTGGCCGAGCCACTTCCAGGAAGCGCTCGATTGGGCGTGGGCAGGCGCGCTCGCTCGGGAGCGGCGGACTTCGCTCAGCCACGCCTGATTTGGCCGTGGTCGGGGTCGCATTTCCAAGGCGCAATCTCAGGGCACGGCTATGCTGAGGCGCTCGGCCGCGCGTAATGATCATTATACGCGGGCTTCATCACCGCCTTGATCCCCGTCAATTCTCCCTTGGACGCCCGCCCTTCGGCGGCGCCGCGCTGGTGGTCGTCGCCTGGTGCTCTCGTCGTCACGAACGCGTCCCCTCATGCGGCGCCGGCGGGGCACAGACGGTGCGGAGATGGTCCACTCGGAAGCGCGGTTGTAGGTTTCACGTGATACATTTGCGACGCATGGCGCGCGTCGGCCGCGCCGCGTCGCGGATTTAGGCCGGTTTGCCGCGTACGCTCGCCACGACGCCCGGCACGGGGCGTCCCGCCGCGGGTCAAATGTGGTGAAATGTATAGCACTCGGCTTTAGCGCCGGCCTCGTCGCAGCGCCATCCGCGATCGCCGTTCACCGCGACGCGCTCCTCGGCTACACTCGTCCGACATGCGCCTGCTCTACCACCTCTGGCTGTCGCCGGCCTGCCGCAAGATCCGCGTCGTGCTGCAGGAGAAAGGGCTCGACTTCACCATGAAGGTCGAGAAGGTGTGGGAGCGGCGGCCGGAATTCCTCGCGCTCAACCCGGCCGGCGAGGTGCCGGTGCTGATCGAGCCCGACGGCGCGGTGCTCGCGGATTCCGGCGCCATCGCCGAATTCCTCGACGAGGTCTATCGCGACAAGCTGCTGCTCGGCATCAACCCGGTCGATCGCGCCGAGGTGCGCCGGCTCGTCGCCTGGTTCGACGCCAAGATGAACCACGAGGTCACCGAAAACCTCGTCGGCGAGAAGATCATGAAGCGCTTCCTCGGCTTCGGGCAGCCCAATTCCAGCGCCATCCGCGCCGGCAAGGCGAATATCGGCTATCACCTCGACTATATCGGCTATCTCGGCGAGCGCCGGCGCTGGCTCGCCGGCGACCATTTCTCGCTCGCCGACATCGCCGCCGCGGCGCATCTCTCGGCGCTCGACTATCTCGGCGACGTGCCGTGGGCGGAGCACGAGGCGGCCAAGGAATGGTATGCGCGCGTCAAGTCGCGGCCGAGCTTCCGCCCGATCCTCGCCGACCACATCCCCGGCTCGCCGCCGCCCGCGCATTACGCGGACCTCGATTTCTAGGGCTTCTCGTCCGGCGTATTGAGGCGGTCGAGATTGACCTTCGCCGCCGCGGCCGCGGCGGTGTCGGGCGCCAGCTCGGCGACGCGCCGCCAGTCCTGGCGCGCGCCGGCCGTGTCGCCCTTGAGCCGGCGAATGTTGCCGCGCTCCAGCAATCCCAGCACCGATGTCGGTTGCAGCTTGAGCCCATGCTCGACGTCGTCGAGCGCGCGGTCGAGCGCCGTCAGCGATCGGTAGGCCGAACCACGATAGATATAGGCGTCGGCGCGGTCGGGAGCGAGGACGATAGCGCGGTCCAGGTCCTTGATCGCCGGGGCATATTGCTGTTGCGCCGCCAGTGCCTCGGCGCGGTCGATGAGCAGATCGGGGTCGTCGGCCTGGAGCGCCAGCGCCGCGTCGAAATCCGGCTTGGCGCGCGCCGGCTCGTCGGCGGCGAGCCAGGACTGGCCGGCCTGGTCGAGCGTGCCGGCGCGCTGCGGTGCCGGCGCGTCCGCCATCGCCGCCGCCAGCGCCTCGAAGCGCTGCGCGGCGCCGCGGAAATCCTTGAGCTCGTAGAGCGCGATGGCGATGCAGTGATCGGCCGCCCAGCCGCCGCCCTCGATGCGCCACAGCTTGGCGCGCTCCAGGCCTTCCTTGGGGTTGCTGCGGACCTGCGCGATGCAGCGGTCATGGCGCGCCGAGCTATCGTCGCGCCATTGCGCCGCGGCCGGCACGGTACTCAACGGCGCGACCGCGGCTGCGGCAAGGAGCAGGCGGGCTGCCCGGGCGGCCCTATTCGCCGGGCTGGACGACACGGCGACTGCGCACTTGCACAGCGGGCTCGGTCGCCGCTTCGCGGCCGCCGAAGAAATGCCTTGCCCGCTCGAGATAGATATAGATCACCGGCGTGATGAACAGCGTCAGCAGCTGCGACACGAGGAGCCCGCCGACCACGGCGAGGCCCAACGGACGGCGCAGCTCGGAGCCGGCGCCGAAGCCGATGGCGATCGGCAGGCCGCCCATGATCGCCGCCATGGTGGTCATCATGATCGGCCGAAAGCGCAGCAGGCACGCCTCGTAGATCGCTTCCTCCGCCGTCGTGTCGCCGGCGCGCTGCCGCTCGAGCGCGAAGTCGATCATCATGATCGCGTTCTTCTTGACGATGCCGATCAGCATGACCAGGCCGATGATGGCGATGACGCTCAGATCCATGCGGAAGAGCATGAGCGTGACGAGCGCGCCCAGGCCGGCCGAGGGCAAGCCGGAGAGGATGGTGATCGGATGGATGAAGCTCTCGTAGAGAATGCCGAGCACCATGTAGATGACAAGCACGGCGGCAATGAGCAGCAGCCCCTGTCCCCTCAGCGAATCCTGGAAGACCTGCGCCGTTCCCTGGAAGCCGGTGGCGACGGTCACCGGCAGATTGAGCTGGCGCTCGACCCGGCTGATCGCGGGTCCCGCTTCGCCCAGCGAGACGCCGGGCGCGAGGTTGAACGAGATTGTCACCGCGGGAAGCTGCCCCTGGTGGTTGACGGTCACCGGCCCGATACCCGCATGCACCGTCGCGAGGGCACCAAGCGGCACCGATATGCCGTTGGCCGCGCGCAGATAGAGCCGCCACAGGTCCGTCGGGTCGCGCTGGACGCGCGGGTCGACCTCGAGGATCACCTGGTAATCGTTCGATGGCTGGTAGATGGTCGAGATCTGCCGCGTGCCAAAGGCGCTGTAGAGGGTGTTCTTGACCTGGTCGACCGTTATGCCGAGCTGCGCCGCCTTGTCGCGGTCGACATCGACGATCGCTGTCCGGTTCCGCAGCTGGAGGTCGGAATTGACGTCCTGGAAGCCGGGCAGCTGCCCGATCCGCTCCTGCAGCAGGGGGGCGAGGCGATAGAGTTCGTCCACGTCGCCGTCCTGGATCGTGTATTGGTAGGTGCTTTTCGACAGCCGGCCGCCTAGCTGGATGTTCTGCAGGCTCTGAAAGAACACGTTCATGCCGGGCTCCTGCGCCACCTGGCGGCGCAGCTGCTGGATCACCTCGTTGGCATTGAGATCGCGCTGATTGCGCGGCACGAGTTCGATGAAGTAGCGGCCGTTGTTGAGGGCCGGGCTGAAGCCGGTCGCGCCGATCGTCGCGGTGACATTTTTGACGTTGGGATTTGCCCTGATGATATCGGCGACGCGGGTCTGATGCGAGGCCATTGACTCGAACGAGATATCTTGCGCCGCCTCGGTGAAGGCGAAGAGCAGCCCTGTGTCCTCACTCGGGAAGAATCCCTTCGAGATGCCGAAGGGCCACCATTCCGGCGAATCTATGATAAGGACTGTCGCGCCGAGCGACAGGAACGTCACGACGAGCATGACCGGCTTGTACTGCAAGGCCCAGCGTAGCGCCCGCGCGTATGCATTGAGCATCGCCGTAAAGACGCCTTCTGAAGCCTGGTAGAAGCGGCTTTGCGGACCGTGCTGCGCCTTCAAGAGGCGCGACGACAGCATCGGCGTCAGGGTCAGCGAGACGATGCCCGAGATCAGGATGGTCAGGCTGATGGTCACCGCGAATTCGCGGAAGACGCGGCCGACGACGCCGCTCATGAACAGCACGGGGATGAACACCGCCACCAGCGACAGCGTCATCGACAAAATCGTGAAGGCGACCTCGCGCGAGCCTTGGAACGCCGCCTCCATCGGCCGCTCGCCGTTCTCGATGTGGCGGACGATGTTCTCGAGCATGACGATCGCATCGTCGACGACGAACCCGACCGACAGCGTCAGCGCCAAGAGCGACAGGTTGTCGATCGAGTAGCCCAGCACATACATGCCGGCGAAGGTGCCGATGATCGAGACCGGCAGCGCCAGCGCGGGAATGACCGTCGCGGTGACGTTCCTCAGGAACAGGAAGATTACCAGGATCACCAACCCGACGGTGATCATCAGCGTGATCTGCACGTCGTCGACGGCGTTGCGGATCGAGATCGAGCGGTCGTTCAGGACCTCGATGTTGACCGAGGGCGGGACCTGCGCGCGGAAGACGGGGATGAGTGCCTTTACGCTGTCAACGACGTCGACGGTATTGGCGTCGGGCTGACGGAGCACCGACAACACGACGCCGCGGCGGCCGTTGAACCAGCTGGCGATCTTGTCGTTCTCGACGCTGTCGACGACGATCGCGACATCGCCGAGCCGCACCGTGGCGCCATTGCGGTAGGCGATTGGTATCTTGCGGAACTGGGCGGCGCTGGCGAGTTGCGCGTTGGCCTGGAGCGTGAAGCTTTGGTCGGGACCGCTGAGCTGGCCCACCGGTGTGTTCGAGTTGGCGGCGGCGACGGCGCTCTGCACGTCCGCGATGCTGATCCCCTTTGCGGCGAGCGCATCGGGCTTCACCTGGACGCGCACGGCGAATTTCTGCGAGCCGAACACCTGTACCTGCGCGACGCCGACCAGCATGGAAATGCGCTGCGCCATCAGCGTCTCGGCATACTCGTCCACCGCCGAGAGCGGCAGCGTGTCCGAGTTGAGGGAGATGTAGAGCACCGGCTGGTCGGCCGGGTTGACCTTCTGGAAGCTCGGCGGCGTGGTCATCTCAATCGGCAGCTTGCGCGCCGCCGTGGTGATCGCCGCCTGGACGTCGAGCGCGGCGCCGTCGATGTTGCGGTCCAGATTGAATTGCATGGTGATGGTGGTGACGCCCTGGCCGCTCGTCGAGGTCATCGAGTCGAGGCCGGCGATGGTCGCGAACTGGCGCTCGAGCGGCGTCGCGACGGAAGACGCCATCGATTCCGGGCTGGCGCCCGGCAGCACCGCCGAGACGACGATGGTGGGAAAGTCGACGCGCGGGATCGCCGCGACCGGCAGCAGGCGATAGCTGAACATGCCGAAAATGACGAAGGCCAGCATCAACAGCGTCGTCATTACCGGACGACGGATGCAGAGCTCCGGCAGCGTCATGATGGACTACCGGGTTTGCTCTGCCGCTCGGTCGAGTGGATCTCGACGCGGCTGCCGTTGCTGAGGCGGAGTTGGCCGTCCGTTACCACCTGCTCACCCGGCTCCAGCCCTTTGGCAATCACGCTCTTGCCGGCGACGTTGCGGGTCACCTGCACCGGGCGCATCTCGGCGGTGTTGTCCGGCTTGACGACGAAGACATAGGTGCTGCTCTGGCCGACCTGCACGGCCGCCTGCGGCACGACGAGCGCGTCCTCCTCGACGCTCAGCATGACCGATACGTTCACGAACCCGCCGGGCCACAGTCGCTCCTGCGGATTGTCGAAGTTGGCCTTGAGGGCGATGGTACCGGTTGTCGCATCGATCGCATTCTCGAAGAACTCGACCCGGCCCTTCTCGGGTGCCTCGCTGTCGCCGGGCGCCGTCACATCGACCTCGACCTGGCCCCCCTCCATCGCCCGCCGCACGGCCGGGAAATCGCTCTGTGCCAGCGAGAAGGCGACCCAGATTGGCTTCGTTTGATTAATTGTAAGGATTGGGACGTCGTTGGCCTTGACGTTACTGCCGGCCTTGAGGCTGATCGTGCCGATTCGACCATCCATCGGCGCCGCGATCGTATAGTAGGTGAGCAGCACCTTGGCGTTTTCGAGCGCCGCTTCGTCGGCCTTGGCGCTCGCCTCGAGCGCCTGGGAATTGGTCACGGCGGTGTCGTATTGCTGGTGCGAGACGAAGTCCTTGGCGACGAGCGGCGCGAACCGGCTGACATCGCGCTTGGCGTTGGTCAGCTGCGCCCGGTCGCGGGCGAGCTGCGCGTCCATCTGGCGGACTTGTGCCTCCGCTGCCCGCCCGTCGAGCAGGAGCAGCGTGTCTCCGGCCTTCACATACTGGCCGTCCCGGACCTTCACCTCGGCGATCAGCCCATCGATGCGGGATTTGACGGCAACGCTGGCGATGGCTTGCACCGTCCCCACGGCGTCGAGCCGTACCGGCGTCGCCTCGCGCCGGGCAACGGCCACGACCACGGGCACGACCGGGGTGGCGCGCGGCTGCCCGGGGGTCTGAGACTGGGCCGAGGCGACGAAAAGCGCCTGATAGGCAATCCCGGCGCTGGCGAGCAATGCCAACCCGGCAAGAGCCATCACGACACGTTTCATAAAATTCTCGCTTCCCGCCATCGCCCCGACCACTGCCATCTCAAGGCATGACGCCCAGTATAAGCGATGCCGCCTGCTACGATAAGCGCGCTGCCCTCGGACTATCCCCCGCGCGACATAAGGCAGCTCCGGATGTCGACGGAACCGGCCAGGGCAGGGTGAGCGGTGAGCGGCGAGCGGCCATCTCGATTTGTGAATCGCCCTCGGCAACGCTCTGGTAACATCTTCGCGCGCAACGGAGGCAAGCGGAACGGTGGCGATCGAGGGGGCGGGCGCGCGGATGGCGGGATTTGAGAACGCGGTGCGCGTGTTTCGCATCCGCAACTACCGCGTGTACACCGCCGGAAACTCGATCTCGCTCATCGGCACGTGGATGCAGCGCTTCTCGGTCGGCTGGCTCGCCTGGGAGCTGAGCCGCTCGCCGACCTGGCTCGGCATCGTCGCCGTCGCCGACCTGATGCCGACGCTGGTGCTGAGCCCGCTTGCCGGCGTGCTCGCCGACCGGCTCGACCGCGTGCGCCTCATCTGGCTGACGCAGATCCTGGCGATGGCGCAGGCGGCGCTGCTGGCGCTGCTCACCTATA
>Ga0073928_10004476_pt1 | contig 20654 bp, 17 predicted proteins | sample PaiPotPPA55metaG_FD_76969 | JGI IMG/M metagenome (GOLD analysis project Ga0073928, IMG submission 76969) | Iron sulfur acid spring bacterial and archeal communities from Banff, Canada, to study Microbial Dark Matter (Phase II) - Paint Pots PPA... ...
CGCCACCTCGCCGTCGTCGAACGCTACCTCTGGGCCGAAAACATCCAGGGCAAGCCCAGCCGCTACACCTCGCACGGCAAAGAGCTCGCCGACGGCCTCGACAACATCCTCGCCTTCATGGAAAAAACCCACGCCCAATCCATGGAAATTTTCGCCCGCCTCACCGACGACGACCTCCAGCGCACCTGCACCACCATCTCCGGCGCCGAATTCCCCATCCGCCATTGCCTGCGCGCCATGGTCGAGCACGAAGCCCATCACCGCGGCCAGATCTACAGTTACCTCGGCATCCTCGGCGTCCCCACCCCTCCCATCTTCGGCATGACTTCCGAAGAAGTCCGCGCCCGCTCGGCTCATTAATTTCGAGTCGCCTCCGCCTCGTCAAAGGTAAGACCTGAATGCCCCTCATCTACAGGAAATGCTTTATTTTCAGATTGTGCCACTCAGTGTACAAAATCTAAAACCGTGAGACAAAAGCTCAAGCCCCGCCCGCGAAAACAACCTCCAACGTCCGCACCGCTGCGGCCATCGGCCAGTCGCCGCGCAGCCTCCCGGGAATCCGAGGAGCTTGTCCCGCGAACCATTAGCACGGTCGCCACGGAATTGACCGAACTCGCCGAAGCCAATGAAGCGCTGCGCTCCAACGAGGAATCGCTTCGGCTTCTTTCCACTCGATTGCTCAAAGTTCAGGACGACGAGCGCCGCCGCATCGCGCGCGACTTGCACGACATCACCGGCCAAAAGCTTGCCTTTCAGTCCATTGCGTTGTCGCAAATTCTGAATCGCAAGTCCTCGGGACTCGATCCCGAATCGCGGCGCGCTTTGCTCGAGTGCTCCGCGCTCAGCAAGCAGGCGGGCGACGAAATTCGCACCCTTTCGTATTTGTTGCACCCGCCGCTGCTCGACGAATTGGGTCTGTCGTCGGCGGTAAAGTGGTACGTCGAGGGTTTCGAACACAGGTCGGGCATCAAGGTGAAGGTCGAGATAGACTCCGATTTTGTGCGCTTGTCGCCGGATGTCGAGGTAACGCTGTTCCGCGTCGTCCAGGAAAGCCTTACCAACGTTCACCGCTACTCGGCAAGCCCAAACGCCTTCGTTCGCCTGAAAGCAACCTCAAATGAGATCGAGCTGCAGGTCGGCGATTCCGGCAAGGGCATGAGCGCGGACGCGCTGAACGCGAGAACCGGAAAAGTGGTTCCTCTGGGCGTCGGCATACAGGGCATGAGGGAGCGCATACGCCAGCTCGCGGGAAAACTCGAAATCACGTCCCAGCCAAATCGGGGCACGCTGGTTAAGGCCACGCTCCCGCTTTCCGCCGCGCGAGCAACCGCATCCCCGGAATCCGCGGTCTCTTCCGCTTTGTTGTCGGCCAGCCGCGCGAGCGCTTCTTCGTCCGCGCATCGCACTCTTTCGCGGAAGCAAATCCTGATTGCCGACGATCACGAAATGCTGCGCCGCGGCCTTCGCTCCATGCTCGAAAAAGAGCTCGCCTGGGAAATCTGCGGCGAAGCGGTCGATGGCCAGGACGCCGTCGATAAAGCCGCCGAACTCCGCCCGGACCTCGTCATCCTCGACATCAATATGCCGGTCCTCAATGGCCTCGCCGCGGTGCGTCAAATCCTGCGCAATTCCCCCGAAACCAAAATCCTCATCTTCACCGTTCACGATTCCGACCAAACCATACACGAAGTTCAAGCCGCCGGCGCCCACGGCATGTTGTCGAAAAGCAACGCCAGCGAAGATCTTTTGCGAGTCGTGAAAGAACTCCTCGCAACGAAGCAAGCATCCTCCGCTGCCGCCGCCACCCAAACCGGTGGAATCAGTAGCGCAATCTGACCAGACCTTTGCTTCTCCGTTTTCGGTTGTCATCCCGAACGAGTCCGCTCCTGCGGGCGACGAGGGACCTGCTGTGGCCGTCGATCTTTCTTCTTCGGGCACCGCTTTTGCGCCCTCTGCGCTTTGAATCCGTCTTCAGCGTGCAGTTCCATAAACCTCATACTTAGCAGGTCCGCCCTAGCTTTTGTTCCGTCGCTTTGTGAAATTCCGCTTGACACGGTTCGCAGTACCTGTATTATACGAGATATGGATACGCTACAGCGAACTGTTACTATACTCACTGACTCAGAGGCGGCTTTAGCCGGTCTGGCCGGCGATGCCGCCAAGCAGGGCAGCTACGATGCGGCCGCTTTTCTCATCGATCTTGCGAAGGATATCGCCACCCTCGCCTTGAAGGCTCGCGGTCATCTCGATCCCGAGATGAAGAGGTCAAGTGGACAGGCTGCGGCTTTGGCAGTCACTACACTGAATGTGACGCCAATGCTAAATTCCCCGACAAGAGCACGACCAAAGAGGGAACAGTATCCGAAGTTCCTGCGGGAGGGGAACAACCTAGTGAAGATCGGTTGGTCGCCGTCCGAGAAGGCCGAATACGAGCACAAAACTCCACGCAAAACGCTGCCTCTGCTTATTCTTGCGCTCAGCAAGATTGGTTCAAACGGTAGGCGCTTCAGCATGGATAAGGTCCTCCCGTTGGTCGACCCAAGCGACGGAAACCGCGTGCCCGACTATCAAGCTTACTTGTGCCTGGCGTGGTTAAAGAATCGAGGCTTTCTTACCCAGCATGGGCGTCAAGGATATTCTTTAACAACGAGAGCGCCGATCGAACCGCTACTCGAAGCACACTGGGCCGCGCTTCCAACGCGGTGAGGAAGCCACGCAATGCAGCCACATTCACCACGTGATCTTCTGAGAGTTGACGCGAAGGACGAACGCCTTTATCTGCAGGCCGGTTTCTCGATGGCTCATTTGACGACGTATTCGGTACATTGGCTCACGATTTGGGAGATCCCTTCCACGTACGAGAATATCAGTGTCTTGAACGCTCGTTTGTTCCCGTCCAAGTTCGCTCTCGCCGGTTTTCCCGAGTTCCCAGATGCAATGTGTACAAACAGGGAAATCCTTCATTTGCGCCCCAAAGGTCGCGGGTTCGCGACATCCGACCCTCGCAAGGGCGTATTCCTAACTGAGAAGGGGCGCGAAGCGGCGACTGCGGTACTCGAAGCCATCGGAACGCCCAGTTTTGAGGGCAAAGCGCTTCCTCCCGAGGTAGCGAGAATCGAGACGCGTCCCTCCTCGGAGAAAAGGGCACGAACTTACAATCCCGCACGAGATCTAGAAGCCCGACGCTCGCGTTTGCTCTTCAGACGGCACGCGGAAGGACGTCTCGATGAGACAGACGTCGTGCACCTGCTCGGTTTGCTCGGGCTCTACGACCACACGCCTCCCGCTGAGGTCCGACGGGAATTTAAGCGGCTGCGGGACATAGCCTCGGATCTTCAGGATCAGGATTTCCTGGGTTTCCTTGATGCCGTTCAGAAGAAATTCGGAGGATATCTTGACCGACAGGGAACCTCACGAGGAGAGGACTAAAACAATGGGACACGCAGTATTCCAGCCGAGAACCGCAGTCCGCGAAGAAAAACGACAAGCCAACGAGGCCCTGGGTCGTAGTTTCTGCAAGACAATCGCAGAACCTGTTACCAATAGCGACTCTAGCGCTAAGCGGAAGCTTAGCATTCCGCATGCTAGTGGCTTGGTCGATCTGATGATGGCGGTGCCGAAGGGAAGCCAATTGGACACGTCCGCACTGCGGCTCCAATTGAAAGGCAAAAGCTCAAGGCGCGCGATCGTTGTTGAACTTGTGACCGCCAAGACGAGCGGTCGCCCTGTCGGCGAGGTTGTCGTGATTGATCAAGCCGCAGGCATGAGCGCGCCTGTGCTCCGTCAGGCCCTTGATGAAATAGGCGGCAACAAGCTGCACCTCTCAGCCCACGTAAGAGGATGCAACCTCTTTGGACGCGGACTATCTGATGTCATGCGCACGCATTCGGAAGCAAGGATCGAGACCTTTGACGGCACGCAGTTGACAACCGCGCGCGGGGGATGGCGGACCGAAGGTTGGACGATCGAAATGGACTTCGTCGATCGGCCAGACAAGGGCGCGTTCAAGAAAATGTTTGTCGATCCGGGGCAGTCCGGCACAGCGGTTCGCTTTGTTATAGCGGATCGCAGTCGGTGCCATATTCCGGACTCGCCGGACGTTGCGTACCGCTTGGCAAACTTCTACAGACTCCGGCTAATTGCCAGCGACCCGAATGTCGACTTGGTCTTGCGGCAGCATCGCGCAGCAGGACTCAATCAACAGCGTATCGAATACGATTTTCCCGTAGGCCAAGTTATCGATTCCTTTAGTAGAAATTTTGCTCCGGGCAAGTGGGACCTCAACGGGGGTCCACTAAAAGTCGATTTTCTGGTGGTTCGCTCTGACGGTGAGCGGAAGCTTCGAGGCCTTGGATTAGACCGTGATGGCCGCGAGAACGGCATGTTGATAGTGGATGATCTGGATGCAGTCTATGACCTGACCTTCGCTGATCCCGATTACGAGAAAGCCGATTTTCTTTCTGGCATCTATGGGGTTGTGCGCGTGAACGGCTTGCGGAAGGTCCTCGAGTCGTTTCTGGAAGCAGCGGCACCGACATCGGCACTGCGCCCAGACCGGGACGGGTTCAACCGAGATCACGAGTTTGCGCACCGGCTGTTAGAATTTATCGCTGACAATCTCCGGCCCGTATACGAGAAGGAACGGAAACGTCTTGAGGAACACGAGCAAGACAAGCTGTCCTCAGAAACTAAACGAAGGATCGACTACGCACTAAAGCACCTGAACAAGTATTTTCATCGAATCACCGAATTGAGCGGCACCGGATCCGGCGCGGATACCGACGAAATCCCCGAGCCGGTCGAGCCGGTCGTTTTTTTTCCGCACCGAACGAAATTGACTGCAGGGCATCAGCGCCAAGTTTTCCTTCTGGTGCGGGACGACGTGATCAAGGAAGGGGCGGAAGTAGTTACCAGTGCATGTGAAGGATTCAACGTTCAGCCGGAGATTGAGCGAATCCAAAAGAACAGTTGTCCGCGGTGGCAACCGCACAAGCAGTTCTTCGCGTTGCGGTTCACCCTGTCATCCTCAGAAATGGGGAGACACGGCCAGATAACAGCGATCGTGGAAGGCAAGGACGGAGACATCATCGAAGCAAAACTTCAAATTGATGACGTGCTTGCAGAGCCTGTGATCGAAGTACCCGAAACGTTCGAGTTTCGACCCGTTAACGCCACTGGCCAGCCAGGTCGACGGAACAATTTGGTCCTATATGTGAACCCGCTCGCGATTCCGGCTGGGCACTACGTGCGCATCCAGATATTGAGACGGATTGGAAACATTCTCCTGATCGACCAAACAGGAACACGTTCCGAACAGATGGATGTGAAGCTCGACGTCGCTGTCCATCAGGTAAGGGGACAGCGGGTAATTCGCGTGCCTATTCCGTGGAGCGGCACGAGCTGGAACCAACACGCGCGGGTAGAAGCGCGTACCAAGGTAGGTGGTCCGCGTCCTTTGACTGCCGAAGCGACCATCCGGCTGGATCAGCCCGAGGACGGCGGTTTTTTCAAGAAAGTGAATTACGATGACATCGAGCAAAAAGCGCCTAGCGTGTTTGCCGACGGTACGATCACCGTGAACCTCAATGATCAGTTAAACCAATTTGTATTCGGCGACTGCCAGGCGGAATTCGATAGGCGAATCAGCGTCAAGGTTGAAGCACAGCAGCGTTTGGCCTCGCTGTTGTTGGAGGAAGCTTCGTTTAGGGGGCTCCAGCAGCGGTACGATGACAACAAAGTGATGTTCGCCGATCGACGAGAAGTCGCCGCCGTTCACGATGAGATTGACAAGTACAAGTTCGAGTCAGCGGTTGATGTCTATCGCGCGTTGACGCGCGACAGATCGTAAAGTTACGGCGAGGGCGACAGCTACAAGACTGGATCGGCGAGCATCTACGCGAGGGCCAGCGCCTCGCCTTTGCTATGGCTTGCGTAAATCGACCCAGATGTAGTTCGCAGTGGCGATTGAGGCGACAAAGAAAAGCAGGCTCCCCCTGAAGAAGCTCAAGTACCAAATCGTGTATCCCGGAGCGGTGCTCGGAGGAAGCCAAATTCCGAACGCGTTGATTCCTCTCCACACGAGGGCTATGACCAGGCAGACGATTCCCAACCAGTAGCTCCAGCGCAAGATGTGCTTTTCCATCGGTGTTCTCCTGACTTTGAAGTCGAAGTACGGGCCGACCGGGGATTCTGCGCGCAACGGTAACACACTCTTTCCAGTACCGGTGCCTCGTCCGTCCTCCGCGGCGGACTCTCAGAACCGGCGCTTTGCGTCAGGGCACGGCTTCAGCCGTGCCGTAACTGAGGTCGGGAATTTCGAGTTCTCACACAGACTCTAACGTCTGTCATCCCGACGGAGTCCGCCGCAGCGGACGGACGAGGGATCTGCTGTTTCTCGCTTTCTTCTGTTTTTTCTTCTCGCGTTTCGTTGCAATCTGTGATATGCTAACTTGGTAATTTGAAGTTGGAGTTTTGAGCAGCGTCCGGGCGGTATCTCGCCTTGGGCGCTTTTTGTTTTTTAGGAGATAAGATCTAAGATGCGAAGGGGAGACGAAGAGCGAGCATTTCTCAGCGACAGTGAAGGACTCGTCGCGTCGCAAGTCTCCAGTGCGCGCTTAAGCGGTCAACGTCCCGTATTTCTAATAGCGAATCCGCGATTAGAACCACACCTAAGTATAAGAAAACAAACGACGGAAACTTTTCTAATAGCGAAAAATCACGTGTTTTTCTTTTCGCCCTTTTCCTCGTCGGCCAGAGGCGACAACGATTCTCTATTTCGCGTCGCTGACGCGAGCGGCGCAGCGCAGGAAGCCTTGGCCGCTGCACGTCAGCGTGACGGTTCCGGCACCGGTGGCGTTTACGGATTTTCCGATCGCCAGGATTCCAGCGAAGCCGGGCGCCACGATTCGGCAGGCAGGCTTTGCGCTGGGAGTTTCGGAGACGGCGTTCATGCAGGTGATGTTCTTGGCTTCCGTGATTTCCGTCGAGGCCGGATGCGAACCTTCCTTGTCGGTAGTCGCCTGAAGCGAAGTAACTTTTCCCGGGCGCGCTCTTTGTGCGCCGGCTGGAATGGTGAGGCTGAAAGATGCCAGCGCCAACAGGACGAACGCTGATGCGCGTACTGATGGGAGTGCTTGTAAATGTTGACGCATGTTCATGGCCGGCCTCCAAACGATGGAGGAATGTACGCCCATCCATCGAGAACTGCAATATGACAGCGCCGAGGCAAGGGCAACTGCAACGGCGAATGCCTGGCGCAGGTCACCGCGGCGGCCGCCGCCACGGGAAAATTCAAAGGCGGTTGTCTCCTGGCGAGGGTGAGATTAAAATCCTGAGGCTGCAAGGAGGAACACGAATGCGAATCGCGAAAGGACTTTTTGCTGTGATTCTGGCTGGCGGGTTTTGCGCGGCCGTGGGACTGGCGCGTCCTGCGAACGCGCCTCAGGGGGATGTGAAGGTGATTGAAGTGACGGCGAAGAAGTATGAGTTCAACCCATCGCCGATCCACGTGAAACAAGGCGCCAAAGTGCAATTGAAGATTACGGCTACGGATCACACGCATGGCTTCAAGATTAACCTCTATCCCGACGGAGCAGCCACCACGGGCGATCCCGGCATCGTCTTCACGACCAAGGAAGACTGCTTCGAAATCAAGCAGGGTGCTCCGGTGGTGGTGGAGTTCGTGGCGCACACGCCGGGAACCTACTCGTTCAAATGCTGCAAGCATTGCGGATTAGGCCATGGCGGGATGAAAGGCCAGCTCATCGTCGAACCGTAGCCGCGCTTTCAAAGAGGGCACGTAGCGGCCGCGAGGCGGCAGAGACGCGCGCGGCGCGAATCTCGTAATGAAACACGCCGCGTGCCAATGGCTGCAAAGTGCACATTCTAAGGATGCGACACAATGCGGCTGGTGACCAATGCGGCGCGCAAATGCTGGTATTACATAACTATTACAAAGAAGTTGGACGCGGACTGGTAGCCTTGAACTGTACCCGAGAGAAGAACGGGGAAATCAGGAAAGGGCCCGACCATGTCACGCACCGCGTCAATCATCGCAACGCCGTCACAGGCTGCTCCGTCGTCGCACGCTGCTGAAACGCTACAGGCGGCACCGTCACTGGAGATTCTGAAGAAGAACGCGAAAAGCGCCGACGAGGTCAATTGGATTACCGCCTCGTTCATGATCGCGTTTCATGTGGGCGCTATCGCGGCGCTGTTCTTCTTCTCGTGGAAGGTGCTGGTTCTAGCGATCTTTCTGAATTGGGTGGCGACGAGCCTGGGAATCGGCGTCGGATATCACCGGCTGCTGACCCATCGCGGATACAAGTCGCCGAAATGGGTAGAATATTTTCTGACGACCTGCGCGACGCTCTCGCTCGAGGGCGGGCCGATCTTCTGGGTGGCCACGCACCGCATCCATCACCAATTCTCGGACCATGAGGGGGATCCGCACTCGCCAGTCGACGGCAAGTGGTGGGCGCACATGGGCTGGATTCTGATGGGAAAGTCTATGCACCACGACACGACGACGCTGGCGCGGTACGTCCCCGATTTGGCGAAGGACAAATTTCACGTCTGGATTACGAAGTATCACTACGTGCCGATGATCGTGCTAGGAGTTGTGCTGCTGGCAATCGGCGGGCTGCCCTGGCTGCTGTGGGGAATTTTCCTGCGCACGGTTATGGGACTGCACTTCACCTGGCTGGTGAATTCGGCGACGCACTCGTGGGGAACGCGGCGTTACAAGACGCGCGATCTTTCGACGAACAGCTGGTGGGTGGCGCTGCTGTCGTGGGGCGAAGGCTGGCACAACAACCATCACGCGCATCCGGTGTCGGCGCGGCACGGCCTCGCGTGGTACGAAATTGACTTCAACTGGTACGCGATCTGGATCATGAACAAGCTGGGCATGGCGCGGCAGGTTTATCGCGCGGAATTGCCCTCGAAGAAACTCGACAACGAAGTGATTGACGTTGCAAGTGCGGATGTGACGCCGGAGTTGGTTTCGGCGCGGCCGTAGATTTTTTCGCGCGGCTGCCGCTCTGCTTGATTCGTCAGAGTTACAACACTGCTTTTACTTCGCATTTCTTTTTTTCTGCATTACAAACTTCGCTTTGAAACCGCAGGTTTCCCGTTGCGCGCTTGCGTTGGCGTCTGATTTCATCGCCGCGCGATTATCGCGGTACAATCCTGATGAGATCCCGTGCGAATCGCGAGCCGCCGAAAGACGATTGTGTTTTTCCTGGTGCTGGGCATTTGCCTGGTTGCGATCGCCGTCGCGCTCAACGTCGGCTGGATCATCCTCAACTGGCGGCAAGGCGTTCTTCTTTTCCTCGGTGTGATTTTCTTCGCCGCGATTATCCTCGGAATGATTCTGAACACCGGATTCCTGGTGCGCGAAATCCGCTTGAACGAGCAGCACGACAGTTTCATCAACGCGGTGACGCACGAGCTGAAGACGCCGATCACGTCGATCCGGCTGTATCTGGAAACGCTGCAGAGAAGGGAAGTGGACGAGGAGCAGCGGCGGAAATTCTACAGCTTGATGCTGATGGATACCGATCGACTGCTTGGGACCGTGGAACAGGTTTTGCGGGCCGGGCAATCGGGGCACAAGCTCGCCGATCCGTATCGAGTGGAGATTGACTTCGACGGGCTCGTGCGCGAGTGCATCGAGCTGGCGCAGACGCGCCACCATTTGCCGCCGGAGGTTCTGCACTATGAATCGGCTGCGAACGGGGCATCGTCAGGAACGCCGCCCGGGACGGCGATCGGCACGCCGGGCGGAAATTCGCCCGAAACATCCGCGAACAATTCGGCGACACGAATCCAAGTAACTGGCGATCCGGAAGAGCTGCGCACGGCTGTGTCGAACGTGCTGGACAACGCGATCAAGTATTCGCGAGATAATGTAGACGTGAGTGTAAAGGTGGAGATTCCCGATGAGAAGCACGTGAGATTGCGGGTTCGCGACCACGGCATTGGAATTCCGCAGGAGGAATTGAAGCGTATCTTCAAGCGTTTTTACCGCGTGCGCAGCCGCGCGGCGTCGAGAGTGAAAGGAACGGGGCTGGGATTATTCATCGTGCGAGCGGTCGCGAAAAAGCACGGCGGAGCCGTTTCTGCGGAGAGCGCGGGCGAGGGTAGTGGTACTACCGTGATTCTTGAATTGCCGCGGAGCCGTGCGTGAGCCGCGTGCTGGTGGTAGAGGACGAAGTGCATCTGGCGGATGGCTTGAAGTTCAACCTCGAAGCGGAAGGGCACTCAGTGCAGCTATCGGGCGACGGCGAATCGGCGCTCAAGAGGCTGCGCGATGAAGGGGAAAAGTTCGATGTTGTGGTACTCGATGTGATGCTGCCTGGGGTCGATGGCTTCCAAGTGGCGACGGAGCTTCGCAAGGCGAAAAACTATATTCCCGTGCTGATGCTGACGGCGCGCGGACGTCCCGAGGATGTGCTGGAGGGCTTTGCAGCGGGCGCGGACGATTATTTGCCAAAACCGTTCGAGCTGCCGATTTTTCTGGCGCGTCTTCAGGGACTCTTGCGGCGAAGCGAATGGTTACGCGGAGACAAAAAGGAATCGAAGAAAAAAGCTACCGCGAATCATAAGGAAGCGGGAGCCTCGGCGGATTATGAGGTTTTCTCGTTCGACGGCAGAACCATCGATTTCGGCACGCTGCAATTACGGACGAACAAAAATACGATTCAGCTCACGCTGATGGAAGCGAAACTTCTGCGTCATTTGATTAGCAGCAAAGGGCGGACGGTTTCGCGGAAGTCGATTTTGGAGGATGTGTGGGGCTTGCGCGAGGACACCGATACACGTGCGATTGATAATTTCGTAGTGAGGCTGCGCCGCTATCTGGAGAAGAATCCATCGAAGCCAACGCATCTTTTGACCGTGCGCGGCGTGGGGTATCGATTCGTTGATTAGGAGCGGCGGCTGGCGCCAATCGGGAGATTGGCTTTCGCCGGGAGCACCGAAACCAAGAAGTTCCTCGTTTAGCCGCCCTGCGTTGCGGGCTTGGTTTCAATCATCGCGGTTGCGACCAAATCCTGGCCGCGCTGCTCGAGGACTACGCGCGGGAGAGCTCTAGGCGGCGGGCCATCGACAACTGAGCCGTCAACGATCGAGTAGGCGCCGCCATGGCAGGGGCAATTCAAGGTGTCGCCGCCTGGTTGGTAGAAAATCGGGCACTTCTGATGGGTGCAGAGGCGGCTGAAGGCGACGTAGTTCGCGCCGGAAGGACGCAGCAGGATGCAGGGCTCGACATCCGTAGGGTAGGTGAAGATTTTCGAGCCGCCGACTGGGATTTCACCGACTTTGGCAATCACCTTTTCGGTACGACCCTTCGAGCATCCTGTTAAAAAGAAGGTCCACACAGCGGCGGCCAGCGCGCCGGCTCCCAAAAAGATTCGCTTTCCGAAATTCCTGCGAGAAACGGCGGGAGCTTGCTGCGAAATTGGAAAAACCTCCTGCGCTAAAACTGCCTTGGACGATGAACCTCAGTGTCTCGCGCGTGGAAGCTCGATCCTACCGAAAGGTTTTAGGGTTGTCACCAGGAACAGGCAGTGGTGCGCATCAGTTGAGTCGGGTTTGGCGACACATAGTTCGGGCAGCCCATCTCGGAGCGCAATGAATTCGGCGGAGGAGCCTGCGGATCGCTACTCGCGGGCGATGAACTCTTGCCGTGGCCGAGCTGCGGCTGAAAGGAATAAGTGTATTTCAAGGCGAAGCGCTGGTCGCGCACTTGCTGGAGATTCGAACCGTTGAGTCCTTGAAAGAGCGTGCCGTTGTTATAGATGACATAGAAATCGCTGTCCGGGCGATAGTTGTAGCGCAGGCGGAAGTTCACACTCATCGACTGCGTGTTAGCGGTATTCGCCTGCACGAGCGAGGTGAGGGTGAGGAATCGAGAGAAGGAATAATTCGCCTGAAAGCTTGCGAGGTCCACCGAGAATTTGTCGACCGGCAAACGGAACTGGTTCCAGACTTCACCGAGTGTAAAGGAAAGCCGCGGATTCACGCGATAAGTGGCGTTCAACGTGAGAGTATTCAAGTGGCCGGTGTAAAAAGGCCCGAATTCCTCGAGCGCGAAAAAAGTGAGCCGCCAATTCTGCGGCGACCCGTATGCGGCGCGCCGGCGCACGAAACGGTAAATTCCATCGGGGAACGAAATATGCTTGTAGATGTCAAAGGGAGTGTTGAGCCTCTGAATGTTTCCGCTGACCGGATCGAGCTCGATGAAGCTGCCGTTTTGAAATCCAATGTTGTTGAATTCGCCCCATTGCTCGATTTGAAGGAGGTTGTGAGTGTTGGGGGCGCGATAAAAGAGGCCTTCGAAGTTCAGTTCGCGCACGTACTTGATTTTCGGACGCGCCGAAAAGCGCTGGTCGAACAGCTTTTCTTTTACGTCAATGTGCGGAACGAAGCCGACCTCGGGGTTGTAGTTAGGGCCGATTTTGTCGACCACATCGAAGCTGTGAAACCAGTTCGAATCGTAATTCAACAATATACCGGCATCGGTGGCATTCGTCGTGAGGCCCGGCGAACGAGTCCCCGCGCCCCAGAAATACACCGCAAGCTTCTTGAAAAACACAAGGCGCATGTCCAGGCCGGCAGATTGGTTGAATGCGTCGCGGCGGTTGCCCGACCGTTTATCGATATACATCGCGCCGATATAAGAGTCGCCAAAGAGCGATTCCTTGACGCGGGCGATGCCGTAATTCGCGCCGGGATTCGGCCCGCTCGCCCGCGTCTCGACATCCATCAGGCCGAGCTGCGTGCGGCCCAGCGAGCCGGTTAATTTGGCGCCGAAATCCACAGGCACTATTTCGCCGGTGACGGGATCGATTCCAATCTGGCGGCTGAAGAAAAGCTGGTCGATTCCACCGGTGGAAAAATTGAAGATGCCGGCATTTTCGAGGAAAAAGGGACGTTTTTCAGGAATCGAAATCCGGAAGGGCGTGAGATTGAATTGTTCCTGGTCCACGTCGGTGTCAGCAAAATCCGTGTTAGCCGTGGCGTTCAGCACCAGGTCCGAGCGCAGTCCATACTTGATATCGAGTCCTCCGGTGTGAAGAGCGTGTAAATTGACGCCGGTAATCTGTTCCTCGCCTCCCAGGACGTAGGGCTTCACGATGAAGAGGCGTCCGCTTCCGATGTCCGTGATTCCCACGAGATCGCCAGACTCGGAAACTTTCGGGATTCCGTAGATGCGCTGCCAGGCCGCCCACATGATTTCTTCGTTCTTGCGGCGGATGAAGCGCTTGAAGTTAAGGCCCCAGACGACATTTTCTGACTTAGTGAAATTGAGTGTGGCGAACGGAATCGCGATGGTGGCTGTCCAGCCGTCCTTGGTGATGCGAGCGGAGGAGGTCCAGATGCCGTCCCAGCCCGGATCAAATTCGGGATAGTTTCCGTTGGCATTCTCCTCGGTGATGAGTCCATCGAGCTGAGTACCGAGAGGATTGAATGAGAAGACGTAGCCGTTGCGTTTGTCGTGGCGCGAATCAATCATGATTTCAAAGTGATCGTCGAGGTCCTGGCTGACGTCGCGACGAAGTTCGCTGGCAATGATTTTGCCCGGCTCGCTGTCGAAGCAGTGAATACCGAAATAGACTTCGTGCCTGGTGTACAAGATTCGAACCTCGGTTTTTTCCGTCGGCGGCTGGCCTTCCTTGGGCTCTTTCTCGAGAAAATTGATGATAGGCACGGCGGACTGCCATAGGGGATCGTCGAGCGTGCCGTTGAGTTTGGGAGCGTTTTCAACTCGCGTGGCGCGGGCGACTCTTGGCTGGACGCTTGCTTGCTGGACGCTCGCTCCGTCGCGACCTCGGGAAGAAGGCGCGAGGAATGCGGCGGCTGCAACGAGGATCGCGCCGCGAAGACATGCGGCTCGACGGGCGCGGGAATGAACTGCCGTTCTCAGGTGAAGTGGCCTCGGGGTGGCTTCAGCGCACTCACGCAGTTCCTAGAGAAGCTGAACAGGAGCGGGTGGTTGCCCGCCCGCACACGTCAGATAGACGTGCATGCTATCAGAGGGTTAGGTCAGAGCGGCGATCCAGTGGCAAACACGGCGGCGAAATCGACCGAGACCATCTGCAATCGATTATTGCTGGGCGAGGTGGCCGAGTTGGAGGCGCGTTTGCAGGACGCGCAGAATTGTGTCGCGAGCTATCATGCCGACGATGCGGCCTTCGGAAATTACGGGCATCTGGTTGATGTCTTCGCGTTGCATTCGTTCGAGGACGGCGAGTGCCGGCTCTTCGGGCGAGGCGGAATGAATGCGGTCGATTGGGAGCATCACGGCTTGTAGCGAAGTGTTCGGCCACTCGTCTTTCGGCGCAGTGCGGGCTGCGTGCAGGGTGATGAGCCCTACCGGTTTGCCTGCGCCAGTTACGACGTGGAAGCGGCGTCCCGTGCGAAGCACTTCGTGAACGTATTCTTCGAGGGACATATCGCGAGCGACGGTGGGGATATCGCTGGTCATTATGTCGGAGGCATGTACGTTACTTAGGGTGGTGCGAGCCGCAACCTGGACGTAGCTTTCCTGGGCGGCGGTAAGCAGGAACCAGCCGATGAAAGCGGTCCACAGGCCGCCGACCCAGTTGCCGTTGACCGCCTGCCAGATGCCCGCAAAGATCAGTACATACGCAAAAAACTTTCCTGTGACGGAAGCAATCCTGGTGGCGCGCTGGAAATCGCGCGTGATTCCCCAGGCGATGCCGCGCAGGATGCGTCCGCCGTCTAGCGGGAATCCCGGCACCAGATTGAACACGGCGAGAGCGACATTGATCTGCCATAGCCAGTGCGTGGCGGCGCCAACCATGTCGTTTCCGTGCTGGAAATGCCAGCCGAGCCAGAAGCAGCCGGCCAGGAAAAGACTCGAAAGCGGCCCGGCGATGGCGATGTTGATTTCCTGTTTGGCGCTCGAAGGCTCGCGCTCGATTCGCGAAAGTCCGCCGAAAACGAACAACGTAATCGACTGGACCGGGACTTTGTAGAGCAAGGCTACGACGCTGTGGCTTAGCTCGTGGAAGATAACGGAACCAAAAAACAGCAGGCTCGTGATGATTCCGAGGGCCCAGTGCTGCTCGCGGGACCAAGTGGGATGTTGCGACGTGAACTGCGTGCTGAGGGAAAGCGTTATCAGCGCGAAGATGATGAACCAACTGGCGTGAAGGTAGATGGGGATGCCGAAGATGCTTCCGATGCGGAAACCGGAGATTTGCGGGCTCGAAGGCGCGCCTGGTGCCGGAGGCGGTTGCGGGGTAAGCGGGGCGTCGGCGTCTGCCATCGTAGGCTCCTACCATGAAGTATAGACGCCTGCGTGCCGCACGGCGCGATTTTCGCTAGCCGGACAGGCATCGCGGGCTGTTGGGCTGCGTCTCCTGCAATACGCTGTGTTTTTGCCGACACGGGCTTCCTGAAGTTCTTTGCTTGCATCCTCAATTGATTCAACGCGCGGCTATTGGCGCGCCGATTGCGATTTCGTTATCGCCCATAGGAACGGAGGAGGCCGCGGTGGAAAACATCATCGGATTCATCGGAGTGGGAAGTGCGATCGGGTTTTCGTTCGTTATGGCATTGGGACTCGAATGGCTCAGTCTGCGCGCGCTGATGATTCTGATGCCGGGGCGTGCGAAGGAAGTTCAGCCAGCACCGTCGAGTTCACAGGTTGAAATTGCCGAGCGGCCAAAGCAGGTGGGCCGATGGGCCACGCTTGGCTATCCCCGGAATGCAACGGGGCGGCAGATCAGTGTCGGCGCGGGTCGGACGGTTCCGGCGGCACGAAAGCTTCGGGGAGATGTTGCGCGGGAGCTGCTGACCGCGAGCGGGCGGGTGCGATTGAACCGGGTGGTATTGCCGTAAAGGGCGACGGGGTTTCGCTTCGAGAGGGAATCGGGCGAGGAAAAAGGGAGAAAGAACATGCTGTTTATGAGGCTGCTGTTTTTTGTGATTGCTGTCGGGGCCCTGACTGGCGCGGTAGGAATTCTTCTTTACGATGTTTATCTCGCGTTTGAGCTGAGCCGTTTGTTGCAGCGCCGCCCGCGCATTGCGGGAGAAGCCGTCACCGAAGGGGCGGAGGCTCCAGTACTGGCCGCTTCTGCGGCTCCCTCGCGTTTGCCGGGACCTCGGCGGGCGATTCGCTGGACTGAGGCGGCCAAGTTTTGCGCAATTGCGGCAGCTTCTGCGCTTCTTGGCACGAGCATCGTCGTGGTGCCGGACGGGGAAGCGGGAGTGCGCATCAGCCAGATTTCCGGAGTCGAACCGGGGACGCTCTATCCCGGCATTCATTTCATCGCGCCGCTGTTCACGCGTGTGCAACTTTACGATGTGCGCGACAGAGTTTTCGCGACGGCAGCCGTGGAGGGACCTCGGGAATACAAGGAGGTTCTGAAAGTGGAGGCGCGCGAGGGATTGTCGGTGGGCGTGGGCGTGACGGTGCGCTACCGGATCGACCCGAGCCGTCTCGACTACATTCAGTCGAACCTGCCGCAGCCGCTGGAAGAGGAAATCGTCGGCCCGGTGGTCACGAGCACGTTTCGGTCGCTCGGGCCGAATTACGTGATACGCGACGTTTTTTCAATCAAGCGCGAGGAGTTTCGGGAGCGCGCCGCACAGATGATTACGAAGAGGCTGGGCGAGGACGCGATCGTCGTAAAGGAAGTGCTGCTGAGGAAAGTGGAGCTGCCTGTGGAATTCGCGAGAGGGCTCGAAGGGTTGATGCTGAAGGAGCAGGAAGACGACCAGACCAGCGTGGACGCGGAAATCGAGCAGAAGAGGGTGAAGATCGCCGAATCGCAGGCCGAGGCCGCCAAGATTCGCGAAGTGAAGCATGCGGAAGGTGACGCTCAGGCGCGCGTGATTCAAGCGAAGGCCGAGTCGGACGCCATGCAATACACCTTGCCTTTGAAGCAGAAGCAAATCGAACAGTCGCGGCTGGAGGCGGAAGCGCGCAAGGAATCGACGATCAAGAATTCCGAGGCCGAAGCAGCCGCGAAAGTGAAGAACGCGGAAGCCGAGGCGCAGGCGAAAGTGATCGACAGCAAGGCGGAAGGGGAGCGTCGCAATCTGCTGGCAGACGCTGACGCGAATCGCATCCGCGTGACGTCGCGAGCGGAATCCGAGAAGTTGCAGCTGGAGGCGGCGGCGCTGAAGGCGAACCCGTTGCTGATTCAGAAAATTGTTGCGGAGCGGCTGTCCGACAAAATTCAGATCATGATGGTGCCGACTGACGGCAAGTTTTTCTTTCCGAATGACGTGCTGAGGGGGACGCTCTCGGGGGACGAACCGCGATCGAGCGGGAATTCCAAATAGTTGCAATTTCGGGCCAGCTTCCTCGGGCCGAAACATGGAGCGGCTTTGGGAGCGGGAGGCTGGTCCGAGAGCACTGCCGGCAAAAACTCTTGCGGGTGGCGGCTTACTGTGGGCGACGGACGAGACTTCGTGACCGCTGCAACGATGCTTTCGACCGAAGCTTGCGGAAGCCAGCCACTCAGCCGGCAGTTTTTTATTTCCGGATAATTCGTGAGGCACCAAGATGGAAACTGAGGACAAGGCGCGCGAAGTTTGCGGATTTCAGTGTGTGCTATGATTTCGAACTGCGAACCCTTTCTCAGCGCCAGGTTGCGTGGCGCGAATACGCGTTTCGCACAAACAGATGCGGCCGTCCCGCCGATTCTTCCCTTTGTCACACACGATCTTTGTATTTTTATTTCTGCTGTTTGGCGCATCCGCGGCTCGCGCACAATCGGCGCAGTCGCCGGCGGAACAGTTGCCGTCCAAGTGGAGTGAAGCGGTGCAGTCGCTGGCAGCCCGGGTTGCCGCGTCAACCGCGCATGCCACGCTGGCGTTCGATTTGAAAAACATGTCTTCGCTCAGTGTTGTTGATGCGAGTAGCATTCGCGACGCAATGCAGGCCGAGTTGATACATCGCGGCTTTCGGATCGCCTCAACGCCTTCGGCTGGTACGGAGGTGCGCCTAACTTTGTCCGGCGGCGCTGATTCTTATGTCTGGGTCGCGGAGTGGCGGGGGAGAGACGAGCCGCAGACCCACACGGCGATCGTGGCAGTTCCGAAGGCATCAGACGCGGGAGCGAACGGGACGAAGAATTCAGTGAGGCTGGAAAGCAAATTGATGTGGCAACAGCCCGACAGGCTCCTCGATTTTGCCGTACTGACTAGCCCAGACAACTCTGCCTCCACAATCGTCACGCTTGGACCGGGACGCGTGCGGTGGTATTCGTCCGGAGCATTCCAAAGCGAGTTTTCACACGGATTTGATGTGGGCCGCAAGACACCGTGGCCCCGCGATGCGCGTGGAATTATCGATGTGGAAGGAAAGAAGGTGTTGCTGCCCGAGATGGAATGTCAGGGAGACATTGAGAACCCGACGCAGATGAAATGCATTCCGTCAAAGGACGCGGCGCAGCTTGACGGGCTCAGGATTCGCGTGTCGGGCCACAATGATAGTGAAAGCGCGCTACTGGGGGACCGGTGCGACGGACGCTTTGTAATCCTCGCGAGCGGAAACGGCGATTGGACGCAGCCGGACACAATTCAAGGTTACGCGCTTACGGATCTGGAAGGGCAGGCTACTGTGTCTGGCAGCCCGATCGAATTCGATGGCCCTGTCCTCGCATTGTATCGAGAGGGGAAGCAAAGCGCGGCACGGGCGGTCGTCCACAATCTAAAAACAGGAAATTACGAGGCATACATTGTTACGGCGACTTGCAGCCGTTAGTCTGGCGCTGGGACTGGCGCTTGCTGGTGCAACTCGCGTGGAGACAGCGCGGCGGCCGCGGTATGGAGGAACGCTGCGTGTCGAAATCGGCGCCACGGTCAGTTCACTCGATCCGGCAATAGCAGCTGCGAATTCCGAGGAAGCAGCAGCGAAGGTGCAGCTTGCAACACTGATATACGATCACCGCAATCCGGACAAGACATTTGCGGGCCCTGGCGCGTTTCGAATCTCCGCGTGGGAGCCGGGGAAGAGCGTTACGCTTGCCGCCAACGACGACTGTCGCGGCGGGCGGCCCTTCGTGGATTCGATTGAAATGCGGATGGGCCGCAGCGCGCGTGACCGCCTGCTCGATCTCGAACTGAATAAGACGGACTTCGCGGAAATTTCGCCGGAGCAGGCGCGGCGCGCGGGTGAGCGTAGCGTTCGCATCAGCACTTCACAACCGGATGAGCTGCTGGCGCTCGTTTTCGTGACCGGGCGCCATGCCGCAGAAGACGTGCGCGTGCGCGAGGCGATGGCGCGTGCGATCGATCGCGCCGCGATCGTGAATTTTATTCTGCAAAAAACGGGCGATCCGGCCGGCGGACTCCTGCCGCAGTGGTCGAGCGGAACCGCGTTCCTGTTTTCGGCAGCGCCCGATATTTTGCGAGCGAAGGAACTATCCTCGCAAATCACTCCGTCTCCCAGATTGGTGTTGGGATATGATTTCGGTGACCCCCTCGAACGCTCGGTAGCGGAGCGAATTGTCGTGAACGCGCGGGAGGCAGGAATCACCGTGACATCTGATCCGATTCAGCGATCCGCACCACTTCATCTGGATGCGGTGTTGGAGCGTTGGCGCATGGAATCGCAGCATCCTCGCGAATCGCTCGCGAATTTCATTGACGTCCTTCGCACGGAAAGCATCGATGGCGGCGAGGCTTGCGAAGCTCTGCCGGCTGCGGCGACGCCCGAACAAATCTACGGCTGCGAGCGCGGAGTCGTGAACGGCTACCGCGTGGTTCCGCTCGTCTGGCTGCCCCAGGTGTACGGATTGAGCGCCCGCGTGCGAGACTGGAAAGCGCCGGCGCCGGGAGAAGGCTGGCCGCTGGCCGACGTCTGGCTGGATGGAGAAGCGCCGTGACGTTTCGCGCCAAACTTTTCTGGATTTTTACGTTCGCGATGGTGCTGGCGGTCGGTCTGATCGCGGCAGGCGTGACCTTGGTCACGCGCCGCAATTTCGATGAGTTAAACCGCCAACACAGCGAAGCGCTCGTCGCTCAGTTTCAACGAGAGTTCGAAAGGCGCGGCCAGGACGTGCCGCATCGCGTGCAAGGAATCGCCGACGCGGAGTCCAGCGTTCGGATGGCGATCGATTTGAGCCGGGCGGCGTCTGACGTTTCCGTTTACGTCAACGATGCGCGCGGTGTGGCGCAATCTCACCAGCTCGATTACCTCGATTTTATCGGCAACGACGGCTCGATTATTTCCTCCGCCGAATGGCCCGCGCGCTTCGGATACAAGATCGACTGGATCACCCAGCCGGAAGATTGGACGGCACGCGGAGCGTTCCTGATGAAAGTGGATACGGAACGAGGACCGGCGCTGGCTCTGATGGCCGTTTCGACCGTTCGCGTGGCCGATCGGAATCTGTACATCGTGGGCGGCGAACAGCTCGGCAAGGAATTTCTCGCATCGCTGGTGCTTCCGGCGGGAACCCGAGCGCTGCTGTACCTCAACCTTGATCCGGGATTTCAGTCCGCAAATCTGATGGACGCGTCGGGGTCCGCCGAACAGGCGGATCGGTTCGCGCCTCTCGTCGAGAAAGAGCGCCAGCAACCAGGCGAGCAGGACGAAAAGATTTATTGGACCGCGGATGCGGCTAGCGCGGAAGCGTTCCATGCCACGCCGCTGCTCGGACGCCAGA